>OGJY01000015.1_pt1 | contig 181048 bp, 126 predicted proteins | sample 1572231 | NCBI WGS metagenome assembly OGJY01 (sample SAMEA2582121, study PRJEB24529) | metagenome | biome: Human gut stool | place: China | collected 2011
ACTATGTTATCATATATTATGGCATTAGAGTACCATATATTATGACACAACATTGACACAATATATGGCATTTTTATCTTCTAAAGACAAGTAGCTTACCAGTCAACAATCCTTCCGGATGCGAATGGCACAAGTGACGCGGATTTAGGAAGTTTTGAGCTATATCTTTCATGGAACACGGACGACACGGAACACGCAGGAATAACGCGGACATAGAAAAAGGTGAGGCTCGAAGCTTAAAAAGAACTGAAACAAGAAATCAGCAAAGTGATCCGATGATTCGGACACTTTGCTGATTCAATATCGTAAGAATAAACTACAATTCGCTAACTTCTTCAACAGACAAACCGGTACATTGGGCGATTGTTTCAATATTGACTCCCTGCTTTTTTAAATTAGCTGCGATCTGACGTTGCTCTTCAGCTTTACCTTTCAAGATTCCCTTCTCCATGCCTTTTTCCATCCCTTCCTCATATTTCGTCTCCATGCAGGCACACAGATCACGTTCGGTGGACAGGCTCAGTTCGTAGGCAAGACGCTCATCGAGGGTCATGCGCTCTATCTCCACGATGCTTTTCAGCTTTTGGAAGATCTGCTCGTTCAGTTCTTTGGGTAATCGTTCCAAGATATCGATATTGTTTAGTACAAATAAAAACTTCTTATATAATGTATCACATTCGGAGAGCTTCAAGCCGAACTTGGGCATCTCCAGATAAACTTCCGTCAGCGTATCGCTGAAGGGTATTTTCAGTTCACGGTCCATACGGATCACATCCCAACGATATTTATCGGGGTATTTCCGATCCATGATATAATTTAGAACACAAATGACATACACACGGTTCACCGCATAATTCCAACGAAGCCGTTTCGGTGCCGTTTGGCAACCGGCCTCCTGTTTATCCTTCAACTCTTTCAATTCCAACTCCAGTTGCTCCTTTGCATAAGAGGCTTGTTGTTGGATGGCGAAGGAAGCATAATATAACACTCTGTCGGAGAAGTACTTTTGCGAACTTTTCTGCATCTCGACGATAATCATTTCTTCTTTATCGGTCTTGCAGAAGATGTCGAATACCGCCTTCCGGTCGTTCCGTCCCAATCCCAATGCTTCCACATTGCGAAAGGTAATGTCAGTAATCGTTTCATCGAGCAGACTGTTCAGGAACTTGATAATCATGTCCTTGTTAATCTCGCTCCCGAAAATTCTTTTAAATCCCGCATCGGTATAGGGGTTAATAAACTTCTCCTTTGGAGGAAAAAACATTTCGTTCATAGCTAAGATAATTTATATGGTTGACTCCTGTTGCCACTTTGACAACATGGGATGCGGCAAATATAAATATTTCGCGAACAATAACAAAGAGAAGGGATACATTTAATTGACACGAATATGATTTTGATGCGAATTCGCGGATTTATGAAGATATTCCTTTTTATCCTCCAAACCGAGGAATATGTTGCATAAATCGTGTTGTTTCGTTCTATAAAACACCTATTTCGGAAAATTAGGAGCTTTTTTTCTTGCTGATTCGGAAAACCTCTTTACCTTTGCAACAGAATCCGTAGCGAGCAGCGGCTCGCGATAAGCGGTTTCTATTACATATTGTAAGTATTTTACGAAGATTATTCCTATCCTAAAAATCTGGAAAATTTTTAACGTAGCGGAATAATGGACATAAAATGCTTGCGCTGATTACGTATAAGTGGATCTACCATTTTAGATGGGTAGATTATATTATATCGTATAAGCGCGAGCTATTGTTCTATTATTGCTACGTGGGCTTTTCCAGATGCCTTAGGGTAAATAATAGACAATGCTCGCGCTTTTATTATGTCTCGGTGTAACCAAAGCCGGGCTTGTTCTCTCCCTTCGTAAAATTAATTGTTAGACGTTTTTTACTCTATTTTATAAACAATTAATTTTAAGATTATGAACAAAAAGTTTTCTACATTGATGACGGCGGCACTGCTGATGACAGGCGCGCTGTTTAGTAATGTGCAGGCGCAGATAGAGGAAAGTGCTCCTACTCAGCTTGCGAATGACGCTGTAATAACAAATGGCGCTAAGTATTATTTGGGGGATGGAAGTAATTATGTGCAAGCAACGCTTATAACTGCTTCAGATAATGCTGCTAAGAACGTGCTTACTCCTGCTAAGGCTACTGTTGCTGACGCAGCAACTCTGTTTGAAGCAGTAGTTACCAACGCGGGAGGAACTGAACTGATTCAGTTCAAAGCAACTGTCGGAGATTTTACCGGTTTCTTATCTGTGGACGCTACCGGAGCTTTATTTACAACCCCGACTGCTGCTGCTGTCGATGCTGCAAAATCAGGATTTGACTATATTAAAAAGTATGCAACTTCTGGTATAGCGCTGGCATTACATGGTGTCACTGATAAATATTTGAAAGGTGACGGAACTATGGAGTCTTCTTCACAGAATGTTCTTTTTTACCAACCGGCCTCCATCACCGTAAAAGCAGCAGAACTTTATAAGCAAAATGCCAGCCGCAACACCCTCTCTTTCGGTGTTACGGACATCAAGAGCAGCTTGTTCGGCAAGAGCTTTAAGGCGTTTGAAGTGGCAGCAAACTCTGTTGATGTAGATGGAAAATCAACTACTTATGTTCCTGCCGGTACTTATTTCGCAACAAGCTATCCGGAGGAACTGGCAGCTTCAAATGTACAAGAAATTGATAATATAGCAGACTTCCAGAAATGTACTTTCATTGCCGTAGACCCGGTTACCTCTTTAGGTGATAAAGACAATCTGAAAGCCGGTAAATATCTGTCATTTAAAGAAGTGGCCGGTAAAAACCTGCGCTTCGCAACAACTACCGGAACTGAAGTATCTGTTAACAATGCAGCATTTACAGTAACAACAACTATGGCACAGAAAGATGCGGATGGAAATCATAGCTTCTCCATCGCTGCTACTTTCAATTATCGTCCGGAAGCAGACAAAAAAGCTCATGCTTCTGCCGGCGGTGTTATCACTGTCGACAAAATTGGCGGTGTAAAGGTACTGTCGATCTCTAAAGGTGCAAGTGCAAGCTATATCTTCACCTTGTCTGCAGGCCCTGTTGCTAAACCGATCGACTTGCTGAGCAAGACCGGCGCTTCTGTTTACAATGTGAAGTTCTTAAGCGGAAAGGCTGAAGAAGAGCTGGATAAATATTTGGGGGCCGGTATTACTTCCGGTGCTTCTAATTTCGAATTCCTTGCACAGGGTACAGCTGTAGCCAACCTGTCTACTCCTCAGTATCAGTTTGTTATTTCTGAAGTAGATACGGAAACAAACGAGATTACTTTCACAAACCGTGAAACAAAAGAAGGCTTTACATGCTTGTTGGATACAACAACTACGGCCGGTGTATATAATGTAGTAAGTATTACAAAAACAGGGAATGCTGATCCTGAAGCGGTTAAAGTTGCAACCCTGGATGCTAACGATAAGTACGACTTTACTACTACTATCGATATGACAGGCAAAACAATCCAGTTGATCCCTGCCACAGTAGATATGTTTGCCGGTTTCTCTGTAAGAGGAACAGAACTCGATCAGACTTTCATCACATTCGCTAAGGATGAAAACGATGCGGATAGATTCTATGTGAAGGCTAAATATACTCCTTCGCCTGCCGGTGTTGCTCAGGATGTAGCTACCGACGACGAAATCGAAGCCTCTTTATTCGAACTGGTAAGAAGCGAAAAACCGGTGTACGTAAGAAGCGACTACGCATACGACAACGATGGCGAAGTGGGTTATGTGTCTAATGGTGATACGGTAGCTTACTATACTTATTATATTAAGTATGTGAATCCGACAATCTCGGGGGATAATCAATTCTATATAAAGAAGAATGATTTAACTTTGGAGCAAAAGACTCCTGCTCAGCTTACTGCTGCTCACGAATTTATCCTGAAAGAAAACAACGACGGTTCTATTTTTATCATTGCTGCTCCGGCTTCTGGTTTTGCGGCACATGATATGAAAGCTGTAAAATTTGACGAAACCAGTTCAAAGGCTGATATTTCAACAGGTGTTGACGCTTACCTGAATGCAAACGCAACAGACTTAAAACTCTTCCTGGTAAAAGAAGGCTTAGGAGCTACATTGAAAGCTGTTCCTACTCACGTAGCGCTGCATGCAACAACCGGTGGTTATGTTTCTCTGAGCGAAAAGAACGAAGGTATCGTTGCTATCGAAACCGCTGTCAGCGAAGACCTGACATTCTGGTTGGATACTGCCGATTCTAAGGCTACACTGCCTGCTTTCTATATCTCTAAAGGTATGAACAAGGGAACTAAGGCTGCCGATACAGACAGATTGTTTATGTATTTTGCTCAGGACTCTGCTAATTACTTTGTAGAAAAAGAAGGTGTAAAGAACCCGTACGAGTGGTCAAACGGCGAAGCTAAGATCATCTTCAAGTCTGCAACATTAGCCAATGCCGATACACTGGTTACAACAGCTAACGGTAAGACTATCAACGTAGCCGTAGCCGGTGACGTAAACGGCACACAGGGTGGTCTGAACAACTTCCGCTTCCAGATCTTCAAGGCCGACGATGCAGAAGACGCATACGTAGTTCGCAATGCAGGCGGTCAGTATCTGGTAAGCATCGCTAACCAGTTGCAGCTGGGTGACAAGAAAGATGCCCTGAAGCTGTACGCAGAAGAAGGCATGTCTCCGGTTGCTAACGACGCTATCAACGTTTCTTCAATCTCTGTAATCTCTAAAAACGGTGCCATCATCGTGAAGGGTGCTCAGGGTAAAAAAGTAGTTGTAAGCAACGTACTTGGCCAGACTATCGCCAACACGGTTGTTTCTTCCGACGAAGCTACCATCGCTGCTCCTGCAGGCGTAGTAATCGTAGCCGTTGAAGGCGAAGCTGCTGTTAAGGCAATCGTAAAATAAGGAACTTTTTTATAATCAATAATTTTAAATGGATTGCGTATCGTGGGGCAGGGTTTGCCCACCTCACGATAATTACCCCGCGAGGGCGAACAAGCAGTCTGTATTAATACTAATAATAGTGAAATAAAGTTCTTCTGTTCTGACCCCTGTGAAGGGGAACGGCAGGCAAAACAAGGCCCCGACGGAATTTCCGCCGGGGCTTTCGTTTCTTACTTTTCAACCACCAAATACAACCGCCCCCTGCTCACCAGTTGCGTCATTACCCCTAGCTTCTTCAAGAAGCGACCGAAGACAGAGACATTGCTCGTCGAAAGTTTTACACCACTCTTTTTCTGTAGCGAAAGGTAAATTTCTCCGGCAGAAGCCTTTACACCCTCCTCCTTATGTAAAGCAGGACGATAATATTGAAAGAACAAATCTTCATACAAAGGACGCTGCTGAAACGCTTCATTCGCCTGCATCTGCAACACCTCTTCTTCGTGCGTCAGCCAGTAACGCTCGTTATTATTCAGAGCGGCGATAGCTTGCGCGTAGAGCTGGGCATACTCGACCGGTTGTGCATTGTCTATCATTCCCTTCACCTCGATACAGATGAAACGGCGGCTGCCGGAAGGATCACCCAATAAATCCGTATGGTTGCTCGTGGCAATAAACGAAGCATAACGCTTCACCGACTCCACCTGGGTGGCATAAGGCTTGCGCACATTGACCACCGGCTTCTGCAACAGATGCTTCAGAAAACCTTGATGTTTTTCGCTCACCTGGTCGAACTCATCGATATTGATCAATCCGAAACGGGTAAGATACAATTCGGCATCCCGTTTTTTGCTGAAATCGATACTGTCCGTGTAATATCTATTCAAGTCCGGAGGCAGCAGATTGAAACAGAAAGTGAACTTTCCGCATCCCTGTCCACCCACCAAAAGAGGAGAAAGACTGTTACCATGCTGTTTGTCACGTCCTTGCCAATGCGCCACCATAGACAGGAACCAGGTGTAAAACAACTGTTCCCACCGCATATTATCACAAGGGATGCGTAAAGCCAGCGGACGGATGCGATCCTTGCCGTCCCAGGCGGGCAAATGGGCCAGGTAATCCTCGATAGGCGTATAATCCGGAACACGGTCCGAAAAGACAAACCGCCGTACATCCCTGTCCCACAACTGTAAACCTTCCTTTTGGGCATTCAGGGCGACACTGTTCAATACACGGTCCGTCACAGGACGATAGTCGAAACAGAATGTATTTTTCTCCCGATATTCCGGCCCGCCGGACATCAGATTGTAACGGAAATCATAGCGGCGGTTCATGAACTCTTCCATTTTCAGAGCTTGCAGTTGTTCGGGCTTATGCAGAGGCGTACTGCCGAAATCCGAACCGGGAGCCAACCGGTACGCATGATCCAGCGTCTCGCGAATCTCCACTTCCGAAATCAACTCCCCCCAATAAAGCTGCGTCCACTTCACACAATCCTCTTCCTCTACCCCGGCGGCAAAACAAAGCCTGCCGAGCGTGACCAACATCGGTTTGAAATCCACTTTCCGGTCCAAATCCCCGTGCTCCTCCAATGCCCGCTGCAAAGCAAATTCATATTGAATGGCGACGTAACGATATTGCTCATAAAGCGTTTTCCCTGCACTTCCGACCGGCATCCGTTTTTCAAACCGTTCCTGATAAGCACTTTCCTCGGGCATGGCGACAGGCTGCTCCAGATGAATGGCGAGCGCGTCGGGATTGTAAAACACATCGACATCATAGCTAAGACGACACCCATGCTCCAATGACGGGCGGTTCAGCTCGATGGGATAAGAAAGGCGCGGCTCATACGTTTTGAGTGCATGCCGGTAAGCGTGCGCATGAAAAATTTCAGCATCCGTCCGCGTGCGTGGAAGCGAGCCGTCGGGATAGGTGTATGCCACCACAAACTTCACACTCCGTCCGCTGGAACCGATCATGGCAAACAAGGTCTGCGGATATTCAACGATTTTTCGTTTCAGGGCCAAAGCCTCGTCCAAACTCCTCAACCGATTGATTTCCAACAATACCCAACCGTTATACTCCTTCAATTCGCCTTTCCGGAAAGTCCCGGCAAAAAGCAATTGGGGCAATTTCCGGGTAAACGAATAACGCCTGTCGGGATAAGCCCGCCTCAGCTTGTCACGAAAGAGCGTAAGTTTCTCCCTCGTCTGTTCGTCCTTTATCCATGCTACAATTTCATCCATGCTCATCGCCCGCTGCGCGACACGATTCCGATAGACAGTCTGCTTGGTTATCTTCATTTTATACGCTGTTTGAGAGAATTAATTAACTGGCGACCGTTTGTTTTCTGCCGTGAAAACAAAAGTTTCCATAGCACAAAACTTTTGTTTCCTCAGCACAAAACTAAAGTTTTCACGGCAAGAAACTTTTGTTTCCTCCTGTAGAAACTTTTTACACCTCCCTATCCCTTTGTCCACTGATAGCCTGTCTGCCAGGAATCGAAAGCAGGTTCTTCCTTCACTCCGTTACTAAGAAAAATCTGACGGACATAGTTTTGGTCTTCCGGGGTAAAGGTTCGTTCTTTGCGCTTAAACTGGTAAAACTTATTCTTACCATACGTTGCCAGCAAACGTTGTTTGATGCACTTCGCCTCCTGATAAGGAATCCGGTCTAACAGGTGATCCATACCAACGGCATATTGCACAGGAGTGTCTGCCATAAAGGCGCGGCATTCGCCATCCGGGTTGGTACATGCCGGATTCACAATGGATACCGACCAGAGCGTATCGGGGATAAAACGGACAATCTGGTGTCGCAAACAGTGGTCCACCTGCTTGCAGTTTCCGTTAAAACAATGTGCAAAGCCGGTCGGGACCATCGCGTAATCGAGCTTTTCTATCATAATCGTTTGCTTTTTTGAATCTCCTTCAAATATAGCATATCTTTTTACCTAAAGCAAACAAAAACAGAAAAAAAACAGGTAGATAATGGTAGATACAGAAGAATAATTGTAGATACTTTTTTATCTACAACCATACCCCAACAAACTGGTTTATAAAGCTTATTGGATATGATTGTAGATGTTGTAGATATTTTGAAAAACTCCTCAAATATCTATAGATTATCATTCACTAATATATAATACACCAATCCCCAATCTTGATCATTAGCGAACGGATCATAGAACCCTGCTTTTACTCCATTCACCTTATAAGGATACATATAAGCGCACGACGCTTTCCCGTCTTCAAAAAAGAGACACAAATTATTTCTGACAATATTTTCCGCCCTTTTCCGATAAGAGCTATCACCTGTACACAAAGAGTAATAATGATAGGCTGCAGCCGTTAGCGTACTCCAGTAATGAGGGAACACATCACCCCACATTTCACGCTTGCCAAACCAATAACCATCCCAATGGCGAATTCCTATTTCATTTAGATGGAAACTAGGTTGAAAACCGCCAAACGATTCTAATACCGGCATTTGTTGTTTCGCTTCATCCAAATATTTTTGTATCCCAGTTTCCAAATATAACTGGGTCAAAAACATGACAGAGGGTCCGACAATGCTCTGTTCAAAGTTTACTTCATGTTTCGGATAGTTACAGCCATTCTTCACATAGACATCACCAATCTTTAGAAAATCTTTTTTAAGATTATTATATTCTTTCTGCATGCCAGCCTCCTTCAATGTTTGCAAAGCCAACTGAACCGGAATATCTATGGCGTAAAAACCATACCCAAAATATCTGAACATAGCCTGAAGGGTCTGATAACCATCCGTCAGATATTGTTTATCACCTGTCACTTTATACATTTGGAAATAAAGAATAGCCACCCATGGATAATTATATGCACGATTCCTACCTTTATGATCTACGGTAGACCAGGTTTGGTATTCTTCGTTTTGCAGTTTCTCACGTACAAACTTTACATATTTCATGAGAGAAGCTTTTATCTTCGGATCATGTGTCAACTGATATTGTTTAGCCAACAAGACCCCCATACCGAGACGTTCAGCCCCCTCATCCCTATCATGATAACTTACAGTCGGACGATCATTCAAAAATAATTCGTCTAAGTCGTTGTCATAAACGAGATAAGCCCCGTTACGAGGATCTTTTGCATCGTTCAACTGTTGACGGTCAATTATAAAATCAGTTCTTTTGCTGATTAATTCCTTATCTCCACTAATTGTCAGACAAGAAGCATGAGTCTGTTTTCCTCCGTCATAAAAGAAATCGAACCTTACTTCACCCAATTCTTCCATAGGACTTTCAATAACCCATTTTCCCTGTTCCTGCTTAACAGGAACAGATACACCATTTTTTTGTGCATACAATTTGTTCAACGGTTTCTTGCTATAAAGCGATACATGGGCAGTTTCTCCTTTTTTAAACACGTACTTGTCAGATATGACAAGTACATTATCTTTCTCCAAGACTTTATTCCGAAAATCATCTGAGCCGGAATGAGAGAATAATACCCAGGATACAGTATTTTTCTCTCCCGGTTTCAAATGCATATCCGACAGATTCAAAGAAATAAGACCTCTGGTATTGGAAAAACCTCTTTTCGAATCTCTTTCTGATATCTGATAGCTCTTCACGGAACCTTGCTTTAATATCAATCCCAAATGAGGAGCAGAGCCTCCCATATGCATCGCATTTACATAGGCAGCGTTTTCTCCGGCCCAGATATGAGCATTGGTACGGGCAGATACACATGTTTTGGAATCCGGATAATTATCATTAAATGGGGTGTAAATACCAACATCCGATAACGTTACGTTTCTTGATCCTTTATTCTGAAAAGTATACTCTTCCAACAAATCTGAACCTACTGAACGCCTTTTTACATCGATACGAATATCGCCGGCCATGTAACAGACACTGCCATCCGGACTGATTTCTACCGGAACAGTCCATTTTCTGTCGATTGTCTTTCCTTCTTTTGTTTCTGAAAAGTACCCCAATCCCCATCCATAATTTTCGCCGATCCAGGCATATTGACTGCCATCAGTTTCCATCAACCAGTTCATGTCGCGTCCATCATTGCCGATACTCAACCTACTTATAGCTCCCGTTCCCGGATTTACTTTGAAATTGATCTGTTGCGACAATAGGGGGAAGTTCGAACAACTTCCCCACAATAAAATCATTATTAAATACAAATATCTATTCTTCATATTATCTATTTATTAATATCCCGGATTTTGTAGAACCTTTCCCTTACCCTGATTGATTACATTCTGAGGTATAGGCATCAACACCATATGATCTGCAGCAGATGTTGAATTTTTATACTTCTTTGCAAATTCAATATATTTTCCATGACGTATCAGGTCGGTCCTTCTCAGCCCTTCAAACCAGAACTCCTGTCCCCGGTTTAATAAAACCTTATCAAGGAAATCCTGTACACCACTAATATCTGACATTGTATATGGTTTTACCCCAGCACGGGAACGAATAGTATTCAACAAGTCCACCGCCTCTTGGGTAACCGCATTATTTTTTCTGACAATAACTTCCGAGAGTGCCGTTAAAATATCAGCATAACGATAAACTACCCAATCAACCTGACTAGCTTCTCCTACAGCAGCCGGATCTTCTCCATATTTAACAGGTAAAGCTCCCTTATTTAATACATTAGACTGATTCTTTTCATTATAAACCACGCCATCTGTCCCTGTAAACTCTCCAACCAGTACTTTCAAGCGTTTATCTTCCTTATCAAAAGTATTATAAAACTGCCAAGGAACCCGGTAACCTCCCCATTTCTGAATACTTGTATTTTTAGTCGGATAAACAGAAGGCAAGACATGAGCTTGCCACAAAGACATATTTCCGGAACGATTAGATTGGCAAGCCCAGATAATTTCATTATTTTTCTCATTCTCCAATGTAAAAATATCTGCATATTCCGGTACCAGTTGATAAGCATATTCAGACTTCATCAATTCACGACCACAACTTTCCGCTTTCTCCCAGTTCTTTTCATGCATATAAAGCTTCATCAGAACGGTATATGCCAAACCGCGAGTAAAACGTCCATAGTCTGGATCGCTGGCTGCATAATTAGCCGGTAAAGCTTTGATTGACTCTAATAGTTCCGTTTCAATAAAACTGACCATATCTTCCTGGCTTAATCGAGGTACAATCTCATCCACAAGCGGATTTTGAAGTTGTTCCAGTGTAGCCACCTGTATAGGGCCAAACCAATCGTATAGCAAATAACCTAACCAGCCTTTTCCACAATGTAATTCAGCGATAAGACGTTCTTTTACATCCTCCGGCATGGGAACATCTTTAATACGTTCGATTGTCAAAGTCATCTTACTGATATCTTTCATATAATCATAAAGAGTTCCTATGCGTTGTGAACTAGTCGTAAAATTAAAATTCAACATATCCGGCCACCATGAGTCCGACCATTGGCATTCTCCCAAATCAGTTGTCATATCACCAATTATCTGGACTCCACTTGCTGCCACCTGAAATATTCCATCATACCCGGCAGAACGGAAAGGGGAATAAGCGGCAGAAGTAACTAATGCTTCCGCATCTTTCTGATTTTTAGGGAAAATTCCCGGATTAATAGTATCGTACATTTCCGATTCCAAATTCGTACAAGAGAAAAAGAGAATGGACAACAAAAGGCTGCTTAATAATATATTTCTTTTCATATCCTTCTTTTATTAAAATGTAATATCAACTCCAAAACTAAAACTCCTGACATTCGGGTATGCATAAGTAGTGTTGTCTGTTTCCGGATCCAGACCTTCATAAGGAGTCAAGATAAACGGATTGTTTACATCAGCATAAACACGAACATTTGATAACACCCCTTTACATACACTTGACGGGATCGTATACCCAAGTGTTATGTTACGACAACGGATAAACCATGTTTTATCTACAAAGAAATCACCTACCCCCCAGGAACTTTCATTTTGGAAAAATCCGGGACGCTGACTTTGTTGGTTGTCATGTGACCATACCTCTTTCACCGATTTCGGCATATTATAAGCAACACCTAAGCGTCCAATATTCATCTGCCCGTCTCCAGTCAACCAAGTATCTTTATAAGAACCCGTAGTCAACTTATTGAACTGTCCGTAGAAATAAATATTCAAATCAAAATCTTTCCAACGGAATGTATTATTAAGCCCCATCATAAAACCGGGATCCTCATTTCCATAAAATACTTTATCCGCATCGTTTAAAACACCATCCGGTTTGCCTGTTTTCACAGGAATACCATATTGGTCTACTTTCATCGTTCCGTCTTCATTATAAGCATATCCATCAATATCTTTCAATTTGACCTGACCAGGTACAGAACCCGCCATATAAGGAACAACTTCATTCTCTTTAATTAATCCATCAGATACAAATCCATATTTTCCACGCAAAGGAGCATGATAGAAATCATAGGTAGCCGGTTGCCAATAAAGGCCTCTGTCATTCCATTTGTCACGATAACAGGAAAAAGTAAAATCCGTATTCCATGAAAAATCAGAGTTTTCTATGTTACGTGTATTGACAGTCAGTTCAAAACCAGAGCTCTGTGTTTTGCCTATATTGGCAGCAATAGTACTAACCTCTTGATGAGCCAGCAAGTTACGTTTATCCAATAAGTCAGATACGATCTTATAAAAATATTCTCCCGTCAAATTGATGCGGTTATCAAAGAAACCCAGGTCCAATCCGACGTTTAGTTCGTTTGTCGTTTCCCAACTCAAATCCGGATTCCCTAACTGATCCAGATAAACACCTTTGTATTCCTGATCTCCAAAAATATTATTATTGCCTACCTTATAAAAACTAATCGCTTTATTGCCTATATTTGAATTACCTGTTTGTCCGTAACTAACACGCAATTTTGCATTAGAGAAAACATCTTTCAGGTTTTGCATAAAAGATTCTTCGATGAACCGCCAACCTAACGCGACTGAAGGAAAATATCCCCATCTTTTATTTGCTGCGAAATTTGATGCACCATCGGCACGTAACGTGGCAGTTACCAAATATTTATCTGCAAAAGAATAACTAACACGTCCGAAGAAAGATGCCATTTCATTTTTAGAAGCAGAAGAACCTACACTTGGTTTTGGATAAGCCCCTGCTCCCAGATTATTATAAAGGAAACCATCTGTAAGAAATTCACTGTTTCCTGCAGACAAATTTTCATAATTAAAAGACTGGAAAGAATATCCAACCAATGCATTCAAGGAATGACGCCCCAGTATTTTTTTATAAGAAGCTGTTAAATCCAACAAATAATCTGATTTATCAAACTCTCCAATATTCGCCTTACCTCCCTCTTTCGCTCCGTAAAGAGTAGTAATAGGCAAATAAGTCCTTCTTTTCTGCATATTATTATCGACACCGATATTAGCTTTCAATATCAAATCCTTGAGCGGTTCTATTTCTAAATAAGCCGTACCTAATATTCGTTTCTTCCGCGTCTTATCTGTAATTTCCAACAAAGAAATCGGATTCGGCACAAATGATTCTTCCGGGTTAAGAGTATACTCTCCGTTCTTATTCTTTACTGGAAGTAACGGATTGAACTGAGACGCAGATACCAATAAACTGGCATTTTCAGCAAAACCGGCACCTAAAGGCACGTTGTCGTAATTATTAGTCGAAAGTGTCAGATTAACGCCGGCTCTTACATATTTACTGATCTTCTGTTCCATATTAATACGCCCGGTAAATCGTTCCAGACCATTATTTTTTACCACACCATCTTGTTTAAAATAATTCCCGGAAATCAAATATTTAGTATATTCAGATCCACCGGAAACAGAAATATTGTGTTGCGTCTGAAATCCGGAACGAGTAACTCCGTCCATCCAATCCGTATCATTTGCCGGATTTGCAATCTCCGCATCCGTATATCTGGGAACAAAAGGAGAAACAGTGGACTCATCTGCCCCTCCATAAACTCCTATTTTATTATCCCGCATCCATTTTTCCTTATAATAACGGTTTCTTTGAAGCATAAAATCATGTGCATCAAGTACCTCATAATTACGGGCTATATGTTGAGTTGATACAGACCCTGAATATTTTACATTAGGCTTACCTGTTTTCCCTTTTTTAGTCGTTACAATAATTACCCCATTACCTGCACGTGCTCCATAGATAGCCGTGGAGCTAGCATCTTTCAGAACTTCAATAGATTCTATATCATTAGGATTGATAGAAGCTAATATATTATCTTTTTTACCTTCATCATATTTTCCAACTTCCATACTTCCCGGATCACTAACGGGGAAACCGTCTACAATAATCAACGGATCATTTCCTGCCTGTGGAGAAGCTGCCCCGCGGATACGAAACTCTGTATTACCACCAGGCTGTGCACTAATCGTAGTAGCTTGCAATCCGGCAGCTTTTCCAGCTAATGCATGGCTGACTGTTGAGATTGTTGCCACTGGAGCATCTGACATTTTCACAGAAGAGACGGCACCAGTCAGATCACTTTTCTTTACCGTTCCGTAACCAATCACAACAACCTCATCCAACGTTTCTGTATCCTCACGAAGAGAAACGTCTATCACCTCATTTTTACCCACTTTTATCTCCTGCGTATTATAACCTATATAAGAGAATAAAAGAATACTCCCGGGAGATACTGTCAATTCATATTTTCCATCTGCATCAGTGACTATCCCGTTCGTGGTTCCTTTTTCTATCACATTCACACCAATAACAGGTTCACCATTTTGATCTTTTACTATCCCTGTTACTTTTCGTGATTGATTATTCTGACTCTGACCAGGCAATTTCAATATTATCTGTTTTCCAACTACTTCATAATTAATATTTTTTCCAGCAAATACTTTTTTTAAAATCACATCCAGACTTGCCTGATGAACATCTACTGTTACCGTTTGTGTTTGATCAATAGTTTGATCTAACATAAACGTATAATCCGTTTTCGTCTCAATCTGTTTAATAAACTGTTTTAACGATTCATTATTTATCGATAAATCGATTTTCACACTTTGAGAATAAGCTGAGTTAAATAAAAACAGTGTGAATAAAATCGGAAGTAATTTCCTTTTTAATTTAAACATTTTGTAATAGCTTTAAGATTATAAAAATATTATATCTTTGCCATTGTATATCAATTATTTGTTTTGTCTGATTACAGACAAAACAGCCGAATAAGGATATATACTTCAAAAGGCATGGAGATTAGGGGTCTCTGTGCCTTTTACGCATAAGGCATTATACGTTAGACAAAAAGCATCTCTATTTATAGCTGATCGTCACCTCCTTTCCGTCTAATTTATACTCTATAGGGGTTATCTTATTAATCATCTCCAACAATTCCGTCAGAGACTCTGTCTTAACCGTAAACCAATAAGCCCTGGACGGATCGATATTCGATAATGTAATATCCACACCATACCAACGTTCCAGCTTTTTCCAAACCTCGTCCGCAGGTATCCCGTCAAATTTCAACAAGTTATGATGCCAACTGGATTCTATCTCTGCATCACAAGACTCTACCTGGCAGGATAAATTATTCTTCGAAACCGTTGCAATCTGATCCGGAGACAGATAGGTCAGCACATGCTGGTCGGCAGCAGATAACAGGCTGACCTTACCGCGAAGCAACGCGACCATGACATTTTCCTCATCGGTATAAGCACTTACATTAAAGGTCGTACCATGTACTTTTACATCGACGGCTCCCGTCTTTACAATAAAAGGATATTGTGTGTCCTTCTTCACATCGAAGAAGGCTTCCCCTTCCAAATTGACAACGCGATCTTGCGTACTATATTGATAGTTGTAAGACAAACGCGAGCCAGAGTTCAACCAAACAAGTGTACCATCAGGAAGCACCAACTGTGTTTTCTGTCCGGGAGGTGCCATAACCACATTTTCGAACTGAGAAGCCTGCCAGGATTCTTTCTGATCATTCAATAAAAAAGAGAGTGAAAAGCCTAGAACTAAAGCAATAGCAGCCGCAACCGATGAAACACGTATCAACAATGAACGGGAATACATCGGAATCTGCTTTGCCTTATCGCGGATACGTGCCTGTACCTTATTCCATACCGCTGCTTTATCCGGTATCACAAAGACAGAGGCATCCACCTGAACTGCTTCCCATTGCCTCTTCAGCTTTTCCAGCAGAAGAGGATGTTCGGCATCTTCGTTCAACCAACGATTTACCTCTTCCAGTTCTGTCTGTGTGCATTGTCGGGATAAATACTTGGCTAGTAGCTCATATGGTATTTGTCGTTCGTTCATTTTCCGTTTCTTTTATTAGTTGACACATAATGTCCCCTAATACCCCCAAAGGGATTTGAAATATTTTTTACTGCACCTTTCTGCAAGCAATAATCAGCAAAAACTGCATAGTACATCGTGCAATTTATCACAAAAACTGCACGGTGCATCGTGCAATTTATTATCTTTGTAGCAAATAAAAGCCTAAATGATAGCTAATATGCAAAACTTATACAGAAATTTCCATCTCCAATTAGAACTGACTTCTACCGATTTCATCCGCTTCCTGCATGATCAAATTGCCTGGGATAGCAGATTGATAGCCATTGTCGGTTCAAGAGGTGTGGGCAAGACTACGTTATTGCTTCAACACATCAAAAAGTACGAGAATCCTGAAGAAGTGCTTTATGTTACCGCTGATGACTTTTATTTTACCAATCATCGGCTTTTCGATTTAGCCTATCTGTTCTATACACAAGGTGGGAAAAAACTTTTCATAGATGAAATACATAAATACAAAGGATGGTCGACAGAGATAAAAAACATCTACGACCAAATACCCGGTCTGCATGTCGTCTACACAGGGTCGTCCATTCTTGATTTGGAAAAAGGCGGTGCTGATTTAAGTCGAAGAAAAGTGGAGTACAACCTGCCCGGCCTCTCTTTCAGAGAATACATTAATCTGACTCAAGAATGGCAGCTACCTGCCTATTCCTTATCCGATATATTAGCCGGGAAAGTACTGTTTCCTTATGAAAAAGAACGTCCTCTTAAACTTTTTAAAAGTTATCTGCAAGCGGGCTATTACCCTTTTTTCACAGAGACGGAGTATCGTCTGCGATTAAGCAGTGTCGTGAAACTTATGGTGGAAACAGACATTCCTCAGTTTGCAGAAATGAATGTTGCATCGGCTTTCAAGTTGAAAAAATTACTTTATGCACTTGCCCAAAGCGTTCCATTCAAGCCTAACTACACCAAATTGGAACGTGACCTAGAAATCAGTCGGAACACACTGCCCGACTATCTGCTCTATCTGGAAAAAGCCGGACTCATAAATCGGCTTCGCGAAAAGGCCAATGGCCTGAAATTATTGGAAAAGATAGATAAAGTCTATCTTAATAATTCAGACATTGCCTATATGTTGTCCGACATGACACCAGATATTGGTAATATTCGTGAAACTGTCTTCTTTGCCTGGATGCGTGTAAGGCACTTCGTCACATCATCCCCTATAAGCGATTTTGAAATTGACGGACGTACATTCGAAGTTGGTGGGCGAAACAAAAAACAGGTACAGATAAAAAATGCACCCGAGGGATATGTGGTGAAAGATGACATAGAATATGCCTATAAAAACGAAATCCCCTTATGGATGTTTGGCTTCATTTATTAAGAAGAGATAGCAACACGATCACCATCGCTTCGTCCGAATGGGATGCTATATATTCACGTACCTTTTTTAAGGCAATTCCCATTTGGTTCTCGACAGTCTTTATGGAAATCTCTTTTACTTGCGCTATTTCTTTGTAACTTAATTGTTCTTCCCGGCTCAGGATAAATATCTCCCGACATTTTTCAGGTAACGACTCGATGGCAGCCTGTAGTAATTGATAAAACAACTCACGGTCTACACAATCGACCGATTCGTTCTTTTCTAATTCGATACGTGCCCATTTCTCTAATAATACAGTATGGTTCTCTTCATCACGCAAATAATTCAGCATCCGGTTACGGGCACTGTTATATAAAAAAGTCTTGATGTATTGTATTTCTTTTCCTTCGTAGTCTTCCCATAAGCAGACAAAAACATCCTGCACCACCTCTTCTATTACCTGATAATCGCGGGTATAGTAATTCAGAAAGCGACATATAATTTCAAAATAGTCATTATATGCATCTTTGAATGTCCTCTCATCAATAATCATGGCAACATAGCTTTTCCTGTGTATATAATAGTATATTAGACTTATCAACCGCGATCCCGTCACAAAAATAAGTAAATAAACAATTATATAACCAATATCCCGATAAAATATGATAAAGCTTGCATGGATTGCTCCTAACAGATATGAATACGGAGCAATCACCTGCAAGCTTAAGTACCGGAGTATTCTATCTCCCTTGTCCTTTACATCTTATCTTTTATTCATACCACAGTTGTGGTATACAATAACATTTAGTAAACTACATATTTTTCGCCTTCTATCTTCAACTCACCGAAACATCCTTCCGACTTATAGGGTTGTCCCCCACCAATATACAATTCGACCGAACCTTCTTTTTCTACCTGGTTACCCTTATCATCTACCAAGGAAAGTTCTTCCGGAGAAAGGGTAAAGGTTACCTGTTGGCTTTCCCCTTTATCCAGATGGATACGCTTAAAACCTTTCAGAGCACGTAACGGGACACGGGTATTACCATTCTGAGGATGGGAAACGTATAGCTGAACAACTTCATCGCCGGCACGTTTACCGGTATTGGTAACAGTAGTCGTCACCTGAATACTTTCACCCGTTTTAACAGTTGAGTTATTGGATAAAGGAGCATACTTAAATGTAGTATAACTCAATCCGTAACCAAACGGATACCTGACATCTCCCTTAAAATAACGGTACGTACGGTTTGCCATCGAATAATCTTCGAAGTCGGGCAGATCCGTATCGTTCATATAAGTGGTGAGCGGCATACGACCCGCCGGATTGTAATCTCCGAAAAGGACGTCGGTAATGGCATCACCGGCAGCCTGTCCGCCATACCAGGCCTGAAGGATCGCGTCGGCATTGCGGCTTTCCCAATCGAAATTCATCACGGAACCGGACATATTTACCAAGATCAACGGGCGACCTGTCTTTTTCAGTTCTTTCATTAATTCCGTCTGTACAGGAGGCAGTTTCATCGTTGTACGGTCACCGCTGGCAAAACCACCGTAACCGGCAGCTCCGGCATCACCGGCTTCCCCCTCGTAATCGGCACTGATACCACCTATAAAGATGATAATATCAGCTTTCTTCGCCTGGGCGGCTACCTGGGCAAAGGAAGGTGCCCCTTCGAGTTTTTGAACGATCCCGACACCGGTAAGCGTATCGATCTGAATACTACTACCGAAACGTTTCTGCAAGCTCTTATACGGGGTAATGATCTCACTTGGCGTACCGAAATAGTTAGCCAACTGCGTACTTCCGTTATCCATATTCGGGCCGATCAGAGCAATACGCTTAATCTTGGAAGCATTCAACGGCAGGATATTCTTGTTATTCTTCAGTAATACCATTGATTTCTGCGCCATCTCATAAGCATGTTTCTTATGGGCATCGCTTTCGATCACTTCCCGGCCGATAGAGGCATAAGGAACCCTACCGGCAGGATCGTACATACCCAGTTTGAACTGTATCTCGAACAGACGAGCCAGAGAGACATTGATCTCCTTCTCGGAGATCAATCCCTTTTCGACCCCCTGCTGTAATTTCTGATAGAGGTTGCCACATTCAAGGTCTGTACCGTTCAGTACGGCATCGACTACCGCTTCCGTATCGTTGCTATGCGTTTTATGATACTGGGCGAAGTCGCTGACTGCCCAACAGTCGGATGTAACGTAACCGTTAAACTTCCACTGGTTACGGAGAATGTCCTGCAACAGCTCATTGTGACCACAACAGGGAGTTCCCTCAAAACGGTTATAAGCACACATGACACCGTGTACTTTCGCCTTGGTCACCAATTCGCGGAAAGCAGGCAGATAAGTATCCCACAAGTCATACATGGAAACGCGGGCATCATAGGAATGGCGGTTATGCTCAGGGCCGCTATGAACGGCATAGTGCTTGGCACAGGCCACAGCCTTCAGGTAGTACGGATCGTTACCTTCCAGGCCGCGAACGATTGCCGATCCCATTTTGGCCGTCAGATACGGGTCTTCCCCGTAGGTTTCTTGGCCACGTCCCCAGCGGGGATCACGAAAAATATTGATGTTGGGTGTCCAGTAAGTCAGTCCGCGATAAATATCTCCGGTCTTGCCTTCCCGCAAGTCTTCGTTGAAAAGGGCACGGCCTTCCGAAGAGGTCATGTCTCCCATCTTCTGAAGGGCTTCCGGATCGAATGTGGCAGCCATACCGATCGCCTGGGGGAAAACGGTTACTTTTTCTTTTGTACGGGCCACTCCATGCAAGGCTTCATTCCACCAGTTATAAGCAGGGATACCCAAGCGGGGAATAGCCGGGGCGGCATGCTTCATCAACTGGACTTTCTCTTCCAAAGTCAGCCGGGAAATAACATCCTGCACACGTACATCCAAAGGTAATTCCGGATTGCGGAACGGATAGTCATACGTTTGCGCTGTCAGGCTGCCCCAAGAGAGGACAGCCAGCAGAACAATACTTTTCAGTTTGTTTTTCATAAGATATATTGATTATATTATTTAACGGTTTCTATTATAATCTTACTTTCTTTCAAACCGTCGGAAATGGCAGTCAGTTCGATAGGCTGTCCCGAACGGTCGCTGGCGACAATCACCTGGGCATAACCACCGAAAGCGTTCCGGTGTACTTCGCTTCCTCCGGGGAAGACATCCGGCTCATGACTGGATGGATGGCCGTTACCCACTCCCAGTATTTTACCGTTCCGGATATTGAAATGGATACCATTCTCTGCGGTAGGAACTACACGGCCTTTCGCATCCAATACTTTTACCGTAAGGATAGCCACATCATTTCCATCGCCGGCAATGGCTGTTCCGTTTTCACTGACCAGTTGCAGGGAAGCAGGCTTTCCGGTTGTCTCTACCAGTTCGGTATATTTCTTACCGTTCTTTTTCCCTTTAGCCAGTAGTTTGCCGGGAACATATTTTACACGCCAGGCAGGGATATCAAATTTATCAACCTGCTTTTTACCCAGGCTTTTTCCATTCAGGAAGAGCTCCACCTCATCCATATTCGTATACAGATGCACATCTACCGAATCTGTTCCGATACCATTCCAGTGGGGCAGCACATGCAGTACAGGTTCTTCCGTCCACCAGGCTTTGTAATACCAGAAAGCATCTTTCGGGAAACCGCAATAATCCAGAATACCGAAATGAGAAACGACACCCGGCCAGTAATGTTCCACCGACTCACCGCCATAATCAAATCCAGTCCAGACAAAAGCACCTGCCACAAATTTACGGGCATCCACATAACGCATCCACTCCTGTGCACGGGCGCCCCATCCCGGGTGATCGCGATCGTAGGCCTGATGGAATCCTTTGGCTGCATTTGTTTCATATATTCCGCGCGTCATGACCGTACTTGCCTCTTCAGTAAAGATACAAGGCAGGTTCGGGAACTTTTTATGTACAGCGTCAATGTCACCTATTTTATAATAATTGGAACCCTGTACATCTACGGCATACGTAAAGCCTTCGCCCCAGCTACCGTTCATAGCAGCCGTACACGGACGGGACGGATCGAGTTTCCGCTGGATAGCCTTCATACGTTCCACAATCATACGACCTTTTTCGGAACCCTGGATAGCCGGCTCCTCATTTCCCAGACACCAGATAATGATGGAAGGATGGTTGCGGTCGCGGCGGATCACTGTTTCCATCTGTCTCAGTCCTTCGTCGCTGGAACTCAATACACGCATTTCATCCATCACCAGCATACCCAACGTATCGCAGGCGTTCAATACGGCTTCCGTCGGAGGATTGTGCGAGGCACGGTAGGCATTCACTCCGTACTCCTTCAGCCGGGCTACACGCCAGGCATTCAACTGATCGGGTACACCGATTCCCACTCCGGCATGATCCTGGTGACAGCATACTCCTTGTATCTGTACACGCTCCCCATTCAAGAAGAAACCGTTATCCGCATCAAAACGGATACTGCGGATACCAAAAGAGGTATCGTAGCTATCCACCGTTTTACCGTCGGCTACGATATCCGTATGTAATGTATAAAGCACCGGTGTCTTCAACGACCACAGACGGGCATCCGGTACGGTCATAAAAGTTTCAACCTCTTCCGTGTCCAATGATTTGATAGAAACGGTAGCATCCGCACTGGCTATTTCTTTTCCTTGGTTATCCACGATAGTATTCCTTACAATCACGTTGGAAGAAGCAGCGGTCTGGTTGGTCACTTCGACCTGTGCCTTTACACGGGCTTCTTTCTTTGCCAGATCCACTTCGCTGGTCACAAACGTACCCCACTGCGGGATATGCACCGGAGCTGTACGGGTCAACCATACATTCCGGTAGATACCGGCTCCTTCATACGACCATAATTCGGAATGGGTGGCATCCACTCGCACGGAGATCACATTGTCCGCTTCCGATTCGTAGTTCAGACATTCCGTTACATCGAATACCAAAGGAACATAACCGCTTTCGCCACGTCCCAGATAAACCCCGTTCATCCAGACCTGGGCATCCCGGAAGATTCCTTCGAACTCCAAGGTGTAACGGCTACCTTTCACCGGTTCCGGTTTAAAGGTTTTCCGGTACCAACCCACGCTATTCTCGGGTGAACGTCCGCCCAGCTTACGGTAACCTTTCACTTTGAACTGTTCTTTATCATATTCCAACGCCATTCCCCAGTCATGAGGCAATGAGATCTTTTCCCAACTGCTATCGTCAAACTTCTGCGTATGGGGAATAGACAAGCGCGACTCCTGGTCTGCATTCAACAAGGTAGACTCCTGCAAAAAAGCAATCTTGGAGAACGACAAAGCTCTTCCATAATTAAAATCCTTCTCAGGATTGGCAGCATGGCCTTTGGCAAAGCGCCAGTCCTGATTCAATAATACTTTTTCCCGCTGCGACTGTGCACTTAGCCACAGACAAGGGATCAACAACAGTACACTAAAAAATAATCTCTTCATTCTACGTTTATTCTTTGTTTTCCATTCAATCTATCGGCATTCTTCAATACGGTCTGTTTGAGTGATGCCATTCTCGTTATAAGTATCTATCGTGAAATAGTAAGTTACTCCATTATTTAAACTACCGATTTCCAACCGGGTATCTCCCATCACCTGGAAATTTGAATATAGTTTGTCTTTAGCGACACCATAGCGGACAATATATCCCTGTACATGCGGAACTTCATTCCATGTCAGCACCGCTTTACAACCGTCTGTTTCATCACGTCGTACATCAAACTCATTCACCGGGCGCGGCTTACTACCCTGGCCTTTACCGAAAATCCTCAAATCGCGGACAGACAAGTTGGAAGATATGGTATACACCTTATTCTGTAATTTAATGTACCGGGCTTTGAAGGGTTCTTCAAATTCTATATAGTCGTGGGGAGCATCCGTCTTCTTTGTGCTATAATCCACCACTGTCGACCAGTCTTCTCCATTGGCCGATGCATAGATTATATAACTCTGGTATACATGGGGCACATATCCTTTCTGATCTGCACCGTATTCATCAAAATTAACCTGAATGGCATGGACAGATGAAAGTTGTTGCAGGTCGACCTGTAACCATTCGGTATCGTTGTTCGACTTCGCAACCCAGGCTGTGCGTGAATCCTCATCCACGCTGTTTTCTGCCGGATAACCATCCAGCGAGGAAGATGCAGTTACTGTCTTCTTATAAGAAAGTAACATCCAACCGGGTTGATCCATCCCGGAAGTTTGTTCCTTGCCTCCGGGTAAGTACATCGGATAGTCCCCCAGGTAAGTATTTGTGAACATATAACCGTCTTTATCGAAGCCGGCCGGGAAGAAAGAAATCCTCCGTTCGAACATATGCCTGACAGAGATAGAGTTTGTTGCCGCTTTCCAGTAATTTTCATTACCGACGGTAAACAGGCAACCATGTCCGGCTCCTCCTATAAATCCGGTCGGTTTATAAGAGACCGGGCTATTTTCCATATAGGTAAAAGGACCCGAGGGAGAGTCGCTGACATACGTTCCGTCGGCATACGATTTCCATTCGGTTCCGGGAGCGGCATATTGTAAATAATATTTCCCCTGATGAGCCGTCATCCAAGCTCCTTCGATATAAGGACGACGAGGTAGTTCATTCAACTCGCCGGTTCGTTCCCAGCCCCTGTTTTCCTTATCGCTATTAAAACAGTCGATAATCTCGGATCTTGCATCCAACGTATTCAGATCCAGCACCTGCATACGGATCGGTTCGACCGGGGAACAGCCATGATACATATACAGGTTGTCTCCCTCCACATAAAAGGCAGGATCCCAATACGACAAAATTTCCTTCACAGGCTCCCACTCACCTTTTTCCGGCTGGGATGAACGGTACAGCATCCCTTTTCCATGTGTGGAGCCGACATAATACAGGTAGTCATTATGTACAAAAAGACCCGGTGCATAATCCTCTATCGGCAGAACGGAATCGGTTATAAAAACATGTTTCCAATCTGTAAAATCATCCGAATACCAATAACCGGACGATTTGGATGCAAACAGGTAAAATTTGTCTTTGAAGGGAACAACAACAGGGTCAGCTGCTTCACGAATACCCTCACCTCCATCTATTTTCATAAAACGGTAATTCAGATTAACCGGATTACAAAAAGTTTTAGGAGACTGGGAGATCTTTGCTTTGATCGGATAGGAACCCTGACAACTGATCAATAAAGGAGCAATCATAAAGGTTAGCAATAAACTTTTCATACTTCTTGTATAAATTAAGTCTTATTATTATGTTTTCCAAGTATCTATGAGCGCAAATATACAGACTATCAATTATATAAACAAGAATTTAGCCTATATTTACTGTATATACAACAATATCTATTTCAAAGAAAATAAAACTACTGTGCTAAATACAATAGCACTACTGTGTTAGTAGTTATGACACAGTAGTGTTACCACATCTGACACAATAGTGCTACCATACTTAGCACAGTAGTATTACTTCTAATAGCCTGCGGTCCGGTGCAGCGGATATGATTCTACTATCTTTCCGTCGACAAGCCTATATAGTATCCAGCTGTTACCATCTTCTTTTGCTTCCAGCCGCCAGTCATAAGACGGGTCACGCAACAGTTTCTTAATCTCACGGGGGAAAGCGTCGGCATGGCGGGCATCCTCCCAAGTACGGATTACCTGAAATATCTGTTCCTTCTGCGGACAACTTTCCACGTCTTTCTGGTTGATAGCCAAAAAGTAAGTAGCTCCGTAGCCAACCGATATGGCCTGTACATGCTCATATTGTTCGACGGTAGAGGTGTCCTTTATGGCAAAGTTTCCTCCAAAAGAGACCGGGTAGTAATTGGAATAAGTGACATCGCGCAAGTCTTTTCCCTGACTGGTAGCACTTCCCCATTCGCGGGTATCGATGTCATAGAGGTTACGGCCGCCTCCTACATTCCATACACTCTGGTAATGCCATGAACCTTCCGACAAGGTAGCACCGGAAAAACGGATATAGGGAACTCCCAACTCTTTTGCCCGTTCGAACATTTTCCGGAAGAAACGTTTAGCCGAATAGTACCCGTGACCATTATTGAACAGAAATTCCTGCCCGTCAAAGTCATACAGGGTCACTCCGCAATGATGGGCAACATCGGCATAATATTCGGCAATCTTATCCTGAAGGGCCAGATTCGGGATGATACCTTCGTAGCCGTAATTGATAGTCACCTGTAATTTGTAGACTGTATCATTAGCCTTATGCGCAGCCGGTTTAGTTCCCCAATATCCCCTGGTTACATTCTTCAAGGTATAAGGAGCTGTTTCAGATACACCCAGGTAATGGATCAATTCACCGCCTATCTTTACCATATTCAGCTCTTTACAATGTCCTTCCCAACTGGCTATTTCTTCCAGATAGGTAGGATCGTCCACGATAATAACGATATCTTCGGGAGAAAGATCTTTCATCAGTAAGCGTTTCTGCTGATAACACAAGCTGTCGCTCGGGAAAGGGCTGGCATCCATCGTACCCGGTGCCAGCGAGTTTGTTATATTGACACGTCCTAACATGATACCTTTCTCTGCCGCCATGTCGGCAAATTCACGGTGGGATTTGTTACCCGAATTGAAACGGAAAGGTTTCTTTTCCTGATTCCTTCCGTCCAGATAACCTTCATTGGCACGGTCGGGACGCAGGAAACCCTGATCGTAGGCATGGATAGCCGGAAAACCTAACTTTGCCGTATAGGAGATGATACTGTCATACTGGTTTCCGCTGGTCATTACATCGGGCGAATAAGCGGTAGGATCTTTTATCCATTTACCGTTTACGGTAGGATAAGGCAAACCTTCCGACAGAACGATATTCTGTATCACATCCATCAGAGCCGTACTGTCAGGACTCCCCCAAAGGGCAACGGAAGAACCTATAAAATCGACACCCGGTATGGGTTCCACATCTATATGATTAGGAATATTAGCCGGCATATTCGGGATAAGAGAATAAAATACCTGTCTCCTTTTCGCACGGTCGCGCGAATGATAATTCAGAAAGATACGTCCCAGGCTGTCTACCATAGCAGCATTACCGTACATGATGCGGTAATAGGGTTCTTTATTGGCATAGAAAGCGACATCGCTAACTCCGTCACCACCCAGAGAAAACACCTGTCCTTCATGCAAATGATCCGGCAAAGGAAAACGTTCGGCATCAGGTGTATGGATAATATATTGAAACGGCGCCGCATCTCCTTCGAGATCGGATGTCCCGCCCAGCGTATTATCATCCAGGGCAAGCATACCGATACTATAATTGACCACATCGCTGGTATCACGGGCAACGCCTATTATTTCACCTAAAAGATTGGTGATATTGGTATAATAGGAGCCCCATTGAATGCCGTCTATACCGTTTCGGGGTTCCAGGCTATTTAAGGTCAGTCTGAAATATTTGCAGGTAGGTTGTAAGGCTACGGTTGCCACCGAACCGTTCGGGTATTCGAGAGTAAAACAATCTGTGTCTGCATTATAAGTAGCCTTTTGAGGAGTATAATACACATTCTTTTCACTATCATACAACGACATCAGCGGAGAGGGCTTATCGACAGGACTGAACTCACGATTCGGAGACACAGTCGTATTCTTCATACTCGTGATATATCCCTTGTTGTTAATACCGATACTGAAGTAGTCGGTCTGAAAATCCCATGTCTTTTCAGTCGTACAGCTGATTAAGATCAGAGATGCGGTCAGGAAAGACAAACTTTTCTTATACATAATTATTTTAATTAATTTGTTTTCAATTTATAGTTCACCGTCTTGCCAGCTTTCACCGTCACCTTATCTTTCCATTGCAGGAAAGCGTTATCCCCCAGGGGCAGGAAAGCCTGTTTCGCATTCTCGGCAAAGATCGTCACAGTGGCGTCATAGGCGGTAGGGTTAGTTATTTGTATGACCATCTGCTTGTTGCTGTGCTTCACAACCTTTGCCTCTACATGGTCGAAGATATACAACGAACCAAGGTCGGTACGGACATAAATTCCGGGAATTTCCAAGGCCATCAGTGCACCGTTTGTCTCGTTCCAGCCCGTCTGACCGCCATCGCCACGTGAGCCACGGCTATCGGCGTCACAATAGGTCAGTCGCTCCGTAATTTTTCCATTCGGCTGAATACCTTCGGCATGCGCATGGATTACATCACGTAGCAGTTCGGCATACGAAACATCACCGGTCGAACGATATAACTTGAACAGGGCGTCACCGGACTGGGTACAGAAACCGGGAGCACCATGTTTATTCTGCGTGCTGGCCCATACGGCTCCGGTCAGGTTAGCTCCCAACTTTGCCAGCGGAGTATTTTCCGGTAAACGGTAAGGGAAAGAGACTGTCCACGTGGCACACAAGTTAGCCAGGTCAGCCGATCGTTTCAGATATTCATCTGCTCCTGTCACTTCATAAAGGGTCATAAGGGAAGTTGTCAGAGCGATAGCCGTTTCCGAATCGGCATTCTGAAGAATATCCCCGCAACCGCCCGAAGTAAACCCGACCAGGGCAAAGTTTGCATAATAATCGTTTGCTGCTTCCTGTGCAATTTGCAGATAAAGCGGATTGTCAAAATAAACAGAGGATAAGGCCAGGCCTGCTACCGCCATAGCGCCACTGGTCGTATTGTAAACGGCAATATCGCCGGATTCTACGTCCAGGTAATTACCCCATGTCCCATGTTTTTTCCAGGTATTGACAAAGGCATCCGCCAACGAACGCACATTGGTTTCCCATTCCGGATCAATATCATTTGCCTTACCCTGCGTTTTCAGCAGCATAAACTGTTTAACCATCCAATACAGGATATCCCCATTCTTGCGGGTCAGTCCGACTCCCGGATTATTGGCTGCGGCATCCCGGTAAAGGACTTTTCCGTCTGCTCCCAGCACATCGTAATAATAACCGCTTTTCCCTTTGGCACGCGGCAAGGCGAAATCGAATGTATTCTTTACTTTCTGCAAATGCTCCGCATCACCCAGAGCCAGCATCGGATAGGTATTCATCAGGCCTCCGATCCAACCATACGACATCCAATTGGCATTCTCCGGACAATAGTATTGCCATTGGTCACCAATATAATAGCGGTCATCGATATTCTTCACCATACGGTTCAACACTTCACTCATCGGCATCAGGTTGCGGGGCGCTTCTCCGCCGGCATGCAACTTACGGTCTTTCATGAAACGGGCCAACAGTTCAGGTACATCCTTACAAGGGAAAGTCACTTCCGTTACCCGGATAACGATCTGATCGCCTTTCTTTACCTGTACGCCCCGGTCGGGACTCTTGCTGAAACCGATAAATTCAGGCTTACGTTCACGTACCCCCGGAGCACTGATGATGAATGAAGCCACACTTCTGTCGGGAGTTTCCTCCACGATCAGGGCATGATCCAGAACCTGGTTATTCCAATCGATTCCCTGGTCGGTCAACAGGAATGTACCTTTTTGTTTCGCCCGGTCCAGGATAGTGATAGCCGGAGTGGCCGTATTACTTACATTCACCTCCAGACGGGAGTTAGCTCCATACTCTGGGGATAATTGAGGAATAGGGTTGGAGGTCAATGCCAGGTCTTTCCGGCGATAGTCCGTTTTATCCAGTCCGGTTGCATATTCACGGTTGACAATACGCTGCCGGTTTCCGTTATATACGGAAGAAGGAATCATAACATAATTATCGCTCGTCCAACCGTATTGATCAAAAGCCACTGCCACTCCGACATCTTTCATATCCTGTTTGGCGGTAAAAGTGAAAGTATATGTTTTTCCGTCATTTACATCAGTTTGTTCCATACGGACATCCCAAGCCGAAGCCGTCGTTATTTCTTCACACTGTTCCAATTCAGCTTCCTTGTAAGTACACTCCAATAACCGGACAAGGGAGCTGGTATTCTTCACAGCCGGTAGCCACGATGCTTGTGCTGCTACGTGTGCATAACTTCCTACCAGAAGATAGAAAGCGTACATGATAATAGCTTTTTTCATTTATTATACCTCTTATTTATTCAGGGTTAATGCGAACATCTTTTCTATAATATCTAATTTTTGCCAGTGTATCCCGGCCAAACCTTTATACGTTTGGATGATGGCAGCTTTTCTATCGGTCCCACAATCGGAGAGGCAGAACGTTCATTGCCGAAAAAGTCTTTTTCCAACTTGAAGGGAGTTCCGTCAGAGTTTTCAAACGGGAATCCTGTCAACTGTGTAATACCAAGACGATCCGCATCTATACTCTTTCCTTTAAAAGAAGACAACTCCTGCAAACTAATATCGCTTACCAGATACACCTCACCTTCAAGGGTTTCCTCTACTCTTAATTTGGGGTTGACTGTTTTCTCCACCCAATCCTGTGTCTTATTCGTCATCGGAAGAGAACCGTTCAGGAACAGATTATTCTCTGCATAAATAGGACGTTGTGACACATCGAATACCACCATCCCATATTTCAATTTACTATTGTCGCCACCAATAAAGATATTATTAAAGAAGCGATGGTCACCTTCTGTAATAGTCCGTATCCCTTTCACTTCGGTTGAGTGATTTAAATGATACGGAGTGTAACGTTGGTCGTCCAAACGGTTGATGTCCCCAGAAAAGAGATTATGCAAGTATGCTCCACCATCTGTGTTTTCCTGTATTGTGCGAGGTGAAAGAGAGATGTTGTTATCTACTACATAAGGTCCATGAGACACTTCAAAGAACAAGTCCTGTGCCAGGTTATCATACAGTAAATTGGAAGATACCCGTGCACCTTGTGCCATCCAGTCCAGCCAAATACCGTAATTACCTGTTTTATGAATCCGGTTATGATGAATATAAGTATCTATAGCACCATGTAATTTGATACCCGCCATTTCGGCTCCGCCAAATTGTTGCTTTACAAGAATATTGTAGATATGATTTCCGTAAATTTCGCTGAACGCTGCCCCCATACTACCACAGATACCGGTTTGCTCACAATCAGAAATGATGTTATTCCGAACGATATGAGATCCTACATAGTCCTTACTCCATCCACGACGCAGAGTGTTAAATATAACTTCTACATAATGTAATGTACCATCGAGGCGTTTGTCGTTACATTCCAGATTATGCCCACTGCTTCTCTCTTTACCTAAAGTAATACCGTTGGCACGGGAATTCTTAATGACATTATTCTCAATAATCCATCCTTTACACCAATGAGTAGCGATCATACCAACCTGCTCGGCTGTCGGAGCAGCCCACTGCGTGGCAGCCTGGCTAACGTGAAAACCGCGAATCGTGATATAATTCAGTCCCTCGCGTGTCGGGTAAAAACAAGTAGGACGAACTGAAACCTCAACCGTTTCCTTATTCGGATCGACAGCACCAAAATTCGCATAAATGGTTGTATTATCCGCATCAACTTCTGCAAACCATACATTTGTAGATCCCTGAGGGTCGCGAATCGTACGGATCGTATCCGGTGCAAACACCTTATCCAGACTGAATTCTTCATAAAGCGAAACATCGTTCAAATACACATCTCCCGTATGATGAATCCGTTCAGACCAAAGCCAGTCACCATACAAACGGTCATTAAACGGATTGTAATTACCAAAGAATGAGTTAGGCAATATCACCTTCCATACCCCTTTCGCTTTCTTCTCTTTTTTCCAGTTAGTGACTAACTCAGAGCCTTTAATCTCCGCTTTTTCACCTTCAGCTACTCGATACAGGATACGTTTACCTTCCCGCTCCCCTCCACTCAACGGATTTACCCATTCACGATAAGTCCCATCATGTACTGTAACCGTATCGCCCGGCAAAGCCTTTTGAGCAGCCCAATTAATTGTTTTAAAAGGAGTTGCAGCATCACCATTATTCGCATCACTTCCTTTTATCGACACATGATATTCTTTGGCTGATAACATATTTCCACATAAACAGAATATCTGGATTAAGCATACTACTTTTTTCATGGTTTGACTATTTAAACTATTACACATATTTAATCACGCAAATATAAAAGCAGCTACTCCTATTAAAAATAGCAAATAGCTGCTTATTTCGTGGATTATTATTGCTCCTTTCGGGGAGTAAACCGATAGATTGTCCCCGGAGTCGTTGAAATCTCCAGGTATTCTCCGGACATCTCCATTTGTTTCCCACTGCTATCGACCAAGACATTCATTAATGGCCAGGGATTCTGCAAACACAGTTTTCGCCCTTGTTCGCTTTCGATCGTAACCGATGGTATTACTCCGTCCTTCAACTCGGAAGAGACCAAAAAAGCACCTTCCGTCCTCAGATGATGGAATTTAGCATCTTTATCTTTCGGCCAAACGGCAAAGACCCGTATAATATTCTGGTTCCCCATGCATAACATTTGATTGATAGTATTGGGTACTGTACTCCAGTTCTCGATACCATGCGGATTTTGAAATTGAAATCCATTCGGATTAGTATGACGGGAGTATTCATTCAGATGAGCCAGAATACTATCCGGATCATATCCAATCCGGACGGCTGCCGGAAAGAAACTGTTGCTACCATTGAAGTCTATCCAGCGTTGCATTTCCGTAATTGTGTTATGGGCTATCTGCAATAAAGACGAATCACTGGCAAGACCGATCTGGCCGGCCGGATAAATATGCTGAATACCTAACGTATTATCTCCCCACCAATCTACTCCGTTCTCTGTATAGCGAAAGACTGTCTTTCCATTCCGTTCCTGATAGGAGTAATCGGAAAGATGCTCATAAACATCACGCCACTTTGCCTGACGATCCATATCTATTTGCAGGAAGTCACTCATATCGATAGCCGTGTTCATCACCAGACGAACGAGTCCAAGAGACAAGATCGGATTTTTTGTTCCGATTGTTCCTTCATGGATTGCATCATTATAGATGACATAGCGATCTCCTTCTTCCTGCAGATAGTTCTCCCAGAAGGTAGCAACTCCTTTGACAAACGGATAAAGTTCATTAGCAATTTCTTTATCCCAGGTATGATAAAAATACATCGCCATATTCACGACAGCATAAGCCGAATTACTTTTCTGTCCCATAAAGAATCCCTCATCTTCAACTTCACCGTGATCAATCCAGCCTTTAAAATAAGTATCCATAAAAGGAGAACGACGAGTCGTTTCAATCCCCAATGGTCCGGCCCCTACAGGAAGTAAAATACCACCGGGAATACCTGTAACTTTTTCTGAGTAATAATTACCACGTGGTATCTGAGCTAACATCGATTGGATATAAGGGACAACCTGCTCCAACCGGTTTGCTTGAAAAAGCGCATAGTAAGGAGCCATATGGTTATAATTCAAATGATAGTCTCCATTCCAGAAAGGCCGTTCCTGTGTAATCCAGGTTCCAAAAATGGAAGGAGGAAAAAGTTCGTCACGACTACAAGAACCCGTGCCATAGAGAGAAACATAATATTGCTTTTCTATTATACTATCGGGAATACTGACATAAGATTTCTCCCAATAAGTATGCCACCAATCCTTATGCCGCTGTTCCGCTTGCTCTAAACTTTTAAGGGAACAGCCCGATATTGTGCGAAGGACCTCTGCCTGACAATATTCACTTTTAAAATTACTGGAAAAGGCGCAAACAATATGTACCGTCCGGCCGTTTTTCAGCGTAAACGTATTATCCCGGCTTTCCTTTACGTCCATAGCAACCGCAGCACATGTCTGTATATCGACCGAGTCTTCGAAAGCGCGAGATATGTAGTAAACACCTTCACTCGTTTGTCCTTCTTTCCTGATGTCGGGGAAAACACGCTCCAAAGGCGGTTTATTCAGCATTTCCTTTTCCCCGGGAAGAGATAAGTTGACCTGTCCCTGAAGGGTAGTATCTCCTTCCAGAGTCAATTCTAAAACGAGTAAATCATCTGAAGCACCGACATAAGTTTTATAGCGGACAGTATAACCGGATTGTGTGAAACAGCCGGTCGTAATGGCATCATAAAGCGATTGTTCCACCTGATAACCTGCTCCTTTTAAAGCCGGGATAGATAATTCGATCTTTCCCAGGACGCAGGGGTACGACTCGTCAAGCGCAGATTTCAAACGCCAGAAATCATTCCGGGCCAGATAAAAAGTCTGTGCCTCCGGTTCTCCGGCAATAGCCACTCCGGTATATCCGTTCCCCATTAGAGGAGCGTCCACTGAGGAGCGGGCAGGAATACGCCGTGGCGGAGCGGTAAAATGCACGGTATGTTTACCTACAATATCTGCTACTTCATCTGATAGTTGTTCTTTATTTCCACCACATGAAAGAAAAAAAGAACTCATCAGTGCCCAATAAAAAAGTCCCCGGGAACAGGTCTTCCTACACATATCTTAATTTTTTGAATGATTATTTCTATATTACTACTTTTTTAATATGATCGATATCGGTTGATAAGCATGTAGTTCAACAGATAATTCATTATTCTTAATAGAGAACGGTTCTCCGATCGGTTCTCCTCTCAAATTACATAATTGAGCAGAACGGTACAGTTTACCGGGTAATGTAACAATACAGTTACCCTTGTTACCAGCTTGTTCCCAAAGTCGCAACAGATCACCTTCCCCATCTGTATTCGGCCCGAAAGCCGTAACCAAAACCCCTTTTTCAGACAATGCGATACCTTGGGTAGAAACAGGAAGTTCTCCCCCATCCCCCTCAGTATATGTTGCCATCAAAGGGACACGTGTTTCTTCCATCGGTGTAATCAAGGAAGCCTCATTGGTGTATTTATCGACCGACCATAAATATACCTTTGCAGAGAAACCACCTTCTATCCATTCTGTAAAATTGGTTCCCCACTGATTATTGAACAGGTTGACAAAGACATTAGGCCGTTGCGGAATAAACTCTCCGGAGAAACGGTACAAGCCCGGACGATCCAGACTTACAGCCGGAGCATTCGGTGTATTCAAGCCAAACCCTTTCCCTTGGTTATCGATAACAGCCATTCCTGTATTCAGAAAGAAATAATCGTGATTAGTATTCTTTACAAAATCGATGGCCGGATCAACAACACCGCCGATTCTACCCAACCTAAATGAAGGATTCGATAAATTGAACGGGAAAGCAAGCCAACCTCCTTCCGGTTGAGGCTCTGCCGGTTTATTTCGTATTCCCCAACAGATTTCCAAATAAGGTGAATTTTCCTCTAAGGTATAAGTTAATGTATAATCATCTCCGGCAACAGTCCGGCAAAATGCGGTAGCACTAACAGAATGGACAGTCTGCAAATATTTGACTTTATTCAATTGCCCCTTTATCATCTCATATTTCAGGTTTGGATTTTCCGGCCGTCCCATTTCCTGATCAGCCCAACCATGATGCCCTGGTTTCACATAACGCGCATTATAGCGGTCGATTTCCTCCTTCCCGAATTTTTCGTGGATATATTCTCCGAATCCGTATTCACTCTTTTCATCGACCATTTCTTTCTGCTGTTGTTTATCCCAAACAGAAAGCAATGCACCGTTTTCCTTGTTTATTTCTATTTTAAAATAGCTATTCTCCAATATTGCATTCGTTTCATCAATACGGGAACTTCGGGAATCTTCAGGAAGCGGAGTTGTCACCAGCGTATATGTTTTATAACCTAGGGAAGGAACTTCTTCTGCACAAAAAGTTAAATAGTTATTGTCGTTGTATGCCGGTATAACTTTCCCTGTCGATTCATCTTTCAAAGCATATACTTCGAAATTCTTCTGATATACTCCCATATGGAAAGAAACCGAACCGGAACGTTTCCAGGGAAGAGGATTATATACCACTATTTTACGACCTTTGAGGGCTATGTTCTGAGCAAGTTTTTTCAAGTCCTTTCGTAAAGAAGGAACAACAGAAAGCTCAGCTTGATGTACCCGGCTACTTTTTTCATACCAGGAAGTTTCTATAAAATTATACAGGCCTTGTGCCCTGGCAATAGTAAAGTCGTCTCCATATTTCCAGGACTCCTGATGACCGTGGCTCATTGCCAGGCCAAAAGTATGTTCATCAAACAATAAAGATTGTTCGATAGCCTTTTCAACATAAGGTTCAACAGGTTCGGGAGTTATATTCCATTGCTTCAGCAACGTGTTCAACATTTCCGTATTATAAATGATACGCTGCATGGCCTTATTGGTCTTTACCTCTTTCGGCATCGACATATATCCATGAATCCAGGTATCAGGCATATCTCCCCTTACAACAGGTAGTGATGGATTTTCTTTCATCAAAGTATCATAAAAATCCTCCAACTGGCCGATTCGTATCCGAGCATTGGGGGCTTTTTCACGAGCTTCTCTCAACACGGCTGCGACATCTTCCGGGGTCGGAGCACCTGAATTCTCATGTGTATGTATCATTGCCAGCCAGGTCTTATATTTCCAGGTTGCCGGAGGTAACACACCTGAGCCGTAGTATTCCGCCCAATTAAAGGTTAATAATCTTGAACCATCCGGCCCTTCCCACCAGAACAAGGTAGGTATATCCGGAGATACAGACCCTGGATTACATCCGATATGTAGAATCTTCACACCAGCTTGTGTCAATAATGTCGGTAGTATCCACGAATGACTGGGAACATCAGTCAGTTTAGCTCCCCGCACCAGCGGTTGACCATATTTTCTGTTTATCTGCGAAGAATAAGACATTCCCCGTACCAATGTTTCCAGATCACTCGATTCTGTCTCAAAAGTAAACGGAAGCGCATGAACTTTGAAACGTCCGTCCCGCAAAGCTTTTTCAATTCCGGGTTTATAAGCTTCCGAGGTATTTTCCATAATATATTTCATCGGCCACCCGGGGAGAGTCCAGACAAATTGATCTTCTTTAGGTAACTTCCCTGTTTCCTCTACCGAACGTAATGTTTCATCCATCATAGAGGTAGTATATTTCTGCAAAATAGATTCCGACCAGTCGGTATAACCAATGTCAAAATGCATTTTGAAAACAATGATTATATCTTCTACAGCAGCTTTATCGGCTCCTTTATCCACATCTATAGCTGCGATCTGAGCCTTTAGTGAATATACAGATAGTATGAAGATACATACTGAAAGAATAAATTGTCTTTTCATATTTCATGGTATTATGTTTCTTTTCACATTCAACTTTACCGGTTAAGTAAAAGTAGAAAAAAAATAACAGTACCGAGTCAAACAACACATTAAAACACTATATACCAAAAGCATACAGTATTTTACCCATTTAATCGATCTTGTTACTTATTTTGTTTGCAAACATATATGTCTTATCAGAAATAAACAATGACCTTTATTCTGATTTCCTTACACAATCTTACGATTGATGTATTTTTTAACCGTATGCCGGCAAAATCAGTTTTACCTTTTCATCTTCATTATCAGATGTTTCTAATTTTTCAATTAAAATACGAACTGCTTCACGTCCTATTTCTTTTATAGGCAAAAGTGCTATATGCATATTGGGTGCCAAAAGTTCAAAACTAGGAGTACTATGCAGACACGCCAGACCTATTTTACTGACATCTATATTCCGTTTATAAAAATAACGTAATCCCTCCATACCTAAATAATGCGTAGTAAAATAGAATCCATCAACATCCGGCTCCGTTTCAAAAACAGTATCCAATACACGAATAATATCCGATTCATATTCATTTCGTGATACTTCACCATATAAGTGAGGGGAAATAAAACAGTCATGCTCAGTCAGAGCAGCCTTATATCCTTCATATCTCAAACTCATGGTAAAGAGTGCTGACGCCGTAGTTATAATAGCAATCTTTTTGCGCCCTTCATTAATCAGTTTTTTAACCAGATTGTAACTACATTCAATATTGTCAATAATAATATAATTCGTATTCAATTCCGGAAAGAAACGATCTATTAAGACAAACGGATATTTTTCTTCCATCAGATTCTCCAACTCTCCTTTGGCATAGTTTGTCGGAGCGATGATTAATCCGTCAATCTTCTTTGATCTTAACATTTGAATTATATTATTCTCTCTTACCGGATTAGACTCTGAACTGCAAAAAGTGACAGTATACCCTAGCTGCTCAGCCACAAGTTCAACTTCCATAGCCACTTGTGCATAAAATGTATCTCCAATAAAAGGGACAACCAGCCCTATGGTTTTAGTTTTACCAGAACTAAGGCTTTTGGCAAGATAGTTAGGCTTATATTTAACTAGCTTAGCATAATCCTTTATTTTTTTCTGTGTAGCCGGACTTATCTTCCGTTCATCGCCATGTCCTGACAAAACCCATGAAACCGTTGTCTTTGAGAGATTAAGAGCTTCAGCAATATCCTTAAGAGATTTTCCCATCTGTTTTTAATTTAGATCACTTAACCGATTAACTTCGGATACAAATATATCGTTTAATTCGATATTCTCCAATAAAAATAAACGAACCTCTCTCCGAACAGCAAAAGGGAAGCTTCCTCCCGGAAACTTCCCTCCCTTCTTGGTGTGTCCATCAATTATGTTTAAAAATAGGATCTAAAATCCAACTGTAAATAATATTATAAGGAGATTGGTGTTCCGTTATAAAAGTCCAGTATCTTGGCACGGAAGATAAAGTTATACTTCGACTGCGTTTGTTCGGCAAGGCTCTGTGCATACTTCGTCTTCGCTTCGCTATATTCGAAAACCGTACTTTTGCCTGCCCCATAACGCTCTTCCGCATAAGAGAATGCGATCTTACTTGCATCCACCGATTTGTCGGACGATACATATTTTTCCTGTGCAGCCGTGGCATTATAATAAGCCTGCTGGATCTCTTTGTAAAGTGTCTTTTTGCTGTTCTCCATCATCAACTCGCGGTTATGGATATTGATGCGGGCGGAACGAACACTGTTACGGACCTGGAAACGATTGAAGATCGGAATACTCAGACTGAAACCGATCGATTTCTGTCCGTTATTCTTCAACTGGTTACTAAAAGAAGCATTGTTATAATCGCCATCACCGAAATTGTGATAGTAACCGTTGCTGTAACCTGCACTGAAATTCAGTTTCGGATAATACCCGGCCTGAGCGACTTTCAGCATCTTCTTCTGGCTTTCGAGCAAATATTCCTGTTCCTTGATCTGTGGTTTGAAACCAACCGCATGGTCGTACACCTGATCAGGCGGGATGATACTGCTCATATATTGCTCCACAGCATCGCCTGTTTCCGGCTCCAATATATCGAAATTCTCACCGTCACGTTCCAATTCCAGGCTCTGGGCCAGATCCAGTAATGCCAGTTTTACGTTGTTTTTCGACTCGGTCAGTGTAACCTCATCCTTCGCCAACTGCGCTTTCATGTCGTAAAGTTGAGAAACAGGCACTTTACCGGCATTATAGAGTGCTTCGGTTTTCGTAACCTGCTCCGAACTCAGTGCGACCTGCAACTCGGCGATCTTTAGCATTTCTTTATTATAAAGAGCTTGCAGAAAATAAGAAGCCACGTTTATGGACAGGTCTTCCTTAGCCTTATTCAAGGTTTCGAAAGAAGCTTTCAAGTCTAGTTTCCGGGCAGCGATATCGCTGGGGATCTTCAAGTCAAGCAAAGGCATACTCAACTGGATACCGGCCGTCGTATTTGCCGAGTTGCGGTCTACGATCAGACCGTCTTTCGATTCCGAACGGCCGAAGCCGAAGTTTTCACCGACACTGGCATTCAAACTGGGTAACCAACTATATTTGCTGGTATGCAGATCCACTTCACGGCTTTGCTGTTCCAGCTCCCTTTGTTTCAGGTCTATATTGTTTTCGATAGCGTAGCGGATACATTCCTCCAGCGACCATTGTTTAGCCGTTTCCTGTGCTCCGGCAGGGAGACAGAAGAGGAAAGATGCCAACGCTACTGATGATATTACTTGTTTCATAGCTTATTCGTTTATTTCTATTACTTATTTGCAGATACAATACCGCCACGGATCTTATCATTTTCCGTCAGACCTTCTTTCACTTCAATCTTGATACCGTCAGACAAACCGACTGTTACAGGACGTTTCTCGAATAACTGTTCCGGCTTTTCCTGTTTTACGATCTGTACGAAAGTGGAGTCACCACTGAACTCCACGCAACTTTCAGGGATGGTCAAGACATCCAATGCACGTTTCAAGACGATTTCAGCATTCGCACTGTATCCGGCACGGATGAAAGCATCTTCCGGCATCTGGACGGCGGCCTTGATCTCGAACAAAACAGCACCGTTTTCTTCCGTACCTTTCGGTGCTACATATTCCAACAGGGCATTGAACGAACGGCTATCCAACGCTCCGACCGTCAACTTGATCGGCATTCCTTCATGGATACGGCCAACTTCGGTTTCATCCACCTTTCCACGGAAGATCATATTATTCATATCTGCCACAGAAGCGATCGTCGTACCGTCGTTGAACGTATTGGACTGGATTACGGAGTTACCGACTTTAATAGGAACATCCAGAATCATACCCGTAATAGTGGAACGCACTTGTGTCGTACTGGATGAAGCAGACCGGCGCGAAATACCTTCGCGGATAATCTCCAATGCATCCTGTGCATTTTCGGCTTCTTCCTGTGCTTTCTTATAGTTAGACAGAGAAGTTTCATAATCTTCTTTCGCGATCACTCCCTGTTTGTGCAAGCCTTCATCCCGCTTATAAGTAGCCGTGATCTGCTCCAGGTTGATCTTAGCCACACGCACACGTGATTCGGCACTGTTCAACTGAACCATTTCCGGGATCACCTTGATCCTTGCAATGATCTCGCCCTCCTTTACCATCTGGCCGGCCTCTTTCAGCAATTCGGAAATGATACCCGACATCTGCGGCTTGATAAGGACTTCATCGCGGGGTTCTACTTTTCCGGTAGCTACGGTTTTCGTTTCTACGGAGTCGCGTTTAGGTGTTACTACTTCATAAACAGTAATGACAGGTTGTGATTTTTTCCACAAGAAGTAGAAAGTGCCGATCACCGCGGCTCCCACCAATACTAAAAAGACGATTCGCAGGACTTTCTTTACGATACGATTCTTCATAATTTATCTAGTTTATTTTAATTGACAAATGATATACTGTTATTCTTCTCTGATTGCATCAATAGCTTTGATCTGCATGGCACGCCAGGCCGGGATCAGACCTGCCAGCAAACCACTGATAAGCAAAACGACGGTTGCGGCCACTGCTGCTCCGATATGTATCTCCGGATTACTGAAGAAAGTGCCGTTGTTAGAAGCGTCTCCGCTACTTGCCATCATCCGGTTCACGACATCCAGCAGGAATACTCCGCAACTCAGCCCCATCAATCCGGCCAAAGCCGTAAGCAACAAACTTTCGCTCATGATCTGGGAAATGATATCGAAAGGCTTGGCTCCGATCGCACGGCGTACACCGATCTCACGGGTACGTTCCCTCACGGTCACCATCATAATATTACTCACCCCGATGATTCCTGCCAGCAAGGTTCCCATACCGACCAGCCACACCAGGATATTGATCCCGGTAAAAAGCATATCGAATGTCTCGAACTGTTTGGCTATCGTAAAGCTGCTGACAGCCTGCGGGTCGGTCGGCGAGATCTCGTTCTGCAGCTTCAACACCATCGTTATATCCTCCACCATCTTGTCGCAGGAATAACCATCCTCGGCCGTAGCACAAAGGAACCAGAACTTGTCTCCCTGGTTAGCCACCTGCTGCAAAGTGGTAAAAGGCGTCATAATACTTTCTTCCGTACGTCCGCCGATCTGTACACGCGGTTTGGGTTTTACCACCCCGACCACCTGGTAATAAATTCCGTTTACACGGATATATTCGCCTATCGGATCTTCGGCCGGAGTAAACAATACCTCACGGACAATACTACCGATCACACATACTTTTCGTTTTTCCAGTACGTCGATCTCGTTCAGCAAACGCCCTTCCAGCACATGCTGCGTCTCGATCTGAAAATATTCCGAGTGCACCCCGCGTACATTATATGTACCGGCTTTCTGGCCTCTCACCACATTATTCTGTCCGCCCCACGACATGGCCATCGGCGACAGGTAACTGACACCTTTCACACGTTGGCGAATGGTTTCCAAATCGCGGTTGCGCATCTGCCAGTAACGGCCTTTCTTATATCCTTTATAAGCTTCCCCGGTACGTTCGGAAAAGAAAAATGCAGAGTTCGTCGCAAAGCCATCCACATTCTTCAGCACGCCATTCTTGAACCCCGTACCCGACCCCAGCAGGATCACAAGCATCAGGATTCCCCAGAACACACCGAAACCGGTCAGAAAACTTCTGGTTTTATTGCGGGTGATCGTCACCCATATTTCCACCCAACGGTCTATATCGAACATATCTTTCTTGTTTTATTCGTTTCTCATGGCTTCGATAGCCGTAATTTTCACTGCTTTACGTGCTGGGAAATAACCAGCCAGCACACCGGCCACAATAATCAGGGCCGTAGCCGACAAGGCAATACCCAGGCTTACCGTCGGATTCAGGAAGATACTCATATCGTCATTCGAAGAGGCCTGCCCCATATTATTACTTTCCATCACGGCATTGATCCCTTCCGTCAACCCTACCCCGGTAATCATACCGAAGTAGCCGAAGACGGCCGTTATCAGGATCGACTCCACGATGATCAGTTTCAGGATAGAGAAAGGGGTTGCCCCGATCGCTTTACGGATACCGAACTCGCGGGTTCTTTCCCGTACGGTGATCAACATGATATTACTTACTCCCACGATACCGGCAGCCAATGTACCGATTCCGATCACCCAGATAAACAGGGTTATACCGTTCAGCATCCCGTTAAACATGGCAAAGTCTTCAATCGTACTCCACATACCGATCGCCCGCAGGTCCTCCGGGTCAAAATAGTGCCGCTTTCCCATCTGTTCACGAAAACGTTTCTCGAAAGCTTCATATTCCTCTTTGGTACTGATACCATCCAGGGAGAATATGATATTATCCAGACCATATCCGGAACGGTAAAGTTGCTGAGCGGTAGAAAAAGGGATATAAGCCGGAGCGTTGTTATTGTTATCCTCATCGGTATAGACTCCGATCACCTGATACGCAATATCACTGGCATTTACATATTTACCCAGCGGATCTTCCCCACGGAAAAGAACCTCCTTCATACGGGGGCTTATAACAATCACTTTCCGCTTTTGCAGTATATCTACTTCATTGACAAAACGTCCGTTACCCACCATCATTTCGATCTTGTCGATGATCGCCTTATCCGGATGGACACCCTGCAAAGAATAAGTGTTATATTCTTCCTTATATGAAATCGTATCGCTCTGGTAAAGTACGCCCGACACCAGATTCACTTCAGGATTTTGCTGTCTTAAAGCCACCAGGTCGTCATCCTTATATTGTATACGCCGGTTTGTCTGCATCCCCTTGTAAGGTTTGCTGGCATAACGGGGCCATGTTTCCACACGGTTTCCGGCCCAACGGTCGAAGTTTTTCATTATACCGTTCTTCATTCCGTTGCCTGCTCCCAGCAAGACGATCAGCATGAAAATCCCCCACGCCACGGAAAAACCGGTGAGGAACGTACGGAGTTTGTTCTTTTTGATCGTACTCCAAATCTCACGGAAGTTATCAAAGTCGAACATATCCTTTTCCTTTTTCTATGTTTTCAATCAAACCGTCTTTCACACGGATGATTTTTTCAGTCGCATCAGCTACGGATTGCTCGTGGGTAACGATCACCATAGTCATACCTTCTTTATTTACGTTACGCAAAAGCTCCATTACCTCTACCGTGGTAACACTGTCGAGAGCACCGGTAGGTTCGTCGGCCAGAATCACCTGCGGCCGGGCAATCAGGGCACGGGCAATAGCTACACGCTGCTTCTGTCCCCCGGACATTTCATTCGGCATATGCTCCGCCCAGTCTTTCAGGCCAACCATATCGAGGTATTCCATTGCCATAGCATTTCTTTTCTTGCGGTTTATCCCCTGATAATATAAGGGAAGGGCGACATTCTCCATCGCATTTTTAAAAGAGATCAGATTAAACGACTGGAAAATAAAGCCGATCATCTGGTTACGAAGTTCAGCTGCACGGGTTTCGCTCAGGTTCTGAATCAATTGTCCATTCAAATGATAGGTACCGGTGTCGTAAGTATCTAATATCCCCAGTATATTCAATAGTGTCGATTTTCCCGACCCGGAAGCCCCCATGATGGAAACCATTTCCCCTTTTTCTATCTCCAGGTCTATACCTTTCAATACATGTAGCGGAGCACCATTGAAATACGTTTTGTTAATTCCTTTCAGCTGAATCATAATATCTGTCATTTCTTTTTATTATTAGACGTACACATTGCTAAAAATGTTACATGTTTAAGGAACTTTTTTTCATTTCTACGCAACAAATGTATGCTTATATAAGATACCTTGTATCGCAAGGTACTAATTTTTAAATCATATTAACTATTACTTTTATCAATATGTAAGAATACGTAAGTAAACACATCAATAAATAAACGACCTGATACTATTTATACTGCATATCCGCTAATATAAAAACAATGAGACTTTTTAAGAATTCTCTTTTTTAACACGAGGTTCAATCATTTTACTCCCTTATTTATGAATAACTTATTGCTTTATTTATTATATTGGGAACGGAACAAATCAACGGCTGATAATTATCGGCCGTATGGTTGACAATTATCAGTCAAGCGGCCGACGATTATCAACCATACGGCTGACGGTTATAAACCGCTGATTAGTCGCCATAGTAATTTGAATTAGTACGCATGGTAATTGGGATTAGTATGTATGGTAAATAAAAATACATCGAAATCCTTTTGTATATTTGTACCCGCCGAAACAACCAAAGCGGCGACTCCCGTGTTTTTATTACAGATCAACAAACAAGAAGAAGATTATGAGACTTACTTATATCTACCATAGCGGATTTGCCATCGAAACGGAAGGATATGCCATCCTGATAGATTATTTCCAAGATACGGGAAAGACACCAGACACAGGCTTCGTTCACGACGAACTGCTTCACCGTCCCGGTACATTATATATATTATCGTCACATTTCCATCCCGACCATTTCAACCCGGAAATACTCGAATGGAAAAAGATAAAAAAGGATATCAAGTATATATTCTCCAAAGACATACTGAAAAGGCGCAGGGCTAAACCCGAAGATGCGTTATACCTGAAGAAGGGAGACGTGTTTGAGGATGAAAACATCCGCATCCAGGCTTTCGGTTCTACCGATGTGGGTATTTCTTTCCTGATAGATTGTGATGGGAAAAAACTTTTCCATGCTGGCGATCTGAATAACTGGCATTGGAAAGATGAATCGACACCTGCGGAAGTGGCCAAAGCAGAAGGCGACTACCTGCATGAACTGAATACACTGGCCGAAACGACCAATCATCTGCATCTGGCCATGTTTCCTGTCGATCCACGTATCGGGACAGATTTTATGCGGGGAGCCCAGCAATTTGTCGACAGGATAAAGACAGACGTTTTAGTCCCCATGCATTTCTGGGAACGGCCGGCCGAAGTAATGGTTTTCGGCCCTTACGCCGAGTCGAAGGGCTGCCGTTATATCTTGTTGTCCGTACCCGGAGAAGGCACTGATTTTTAATTTATAAAGAAAACAATCATGGAAATTAAAAGTAAATTCGATCATTTTAACATCAATGTTCTCGACCTCGACAGAAGCATCGCTTTCTATAATAAGGCACTCGGGCTAAAAGAACATCACCGCAAAGAGGCACAGGACGGCTCTTTCGTCCTCGTTTACCTGACGGACGATCAGACGGGATTCCTGCTGGAACTGACCTGGCTGAAAGACCGCAACGCACCCTACGAACTGGGAGACAACGAAAGTCATCTCTGCTTCCGTGTAGCCGGTGATTACGACGAAGTACGCAAATTCCACAAGGAAATGGACTGCGTATGTTATGAGAATACGGCTATGGGACTGTATTTCATCAACGATCCCGACGATTACTGGATCGAGGTTCTGCCAGCCAGATAAAAGACAGCATACCGGTCATCTTACACCAAAATTGTATCAGCCTTTTACCGGCAATACAATTTTGGTCAACCGTTCTTCATACGTCTGCTCCTTCTTCTTATAGTAAAATTCATAGGCCGTACCTTCAGGTTCATATCCCTTCTGCATGATCCAGGCCGTCATTTCCCCATACAGATAATCCATTTCATCATAATCGCCTTTGAACAGACAATGGACTACTTTCGTTTCAGGGATGATGCGTGATTGCAGGCTCTCGTTACCTTCCATCCAGGTAGAAAGAGGGAAACAGATCTCTATATCCAGATTATGTATATCCAGATCCAGGTAATCGTAGTAAATAATAAAAGGGACATCGGTCATATATACTCCGGTCGGCCGGAGAAGTGACAGTGCGACTTCGCGTTTTTCGGCAAACAGCCGTTCCATATCTTTATAGCTGGCTTTCATGCGGGCCGATAAAACAGGCTGTTCCGCCCGGACCATGAGCCGTATATCTGAAACCTGTGGCATAGTGTTATTCATTAATGGGTTAAGAATTTACCAAAGGTAAAATAAACATTCAATGAAGCGGTACCGGAACGCAGAAAAAAACTAAAAATGACATATTTTGATCCAACCGACAAGTAATCTTTCATTTATTGTAATAGATGAAATAAAACATCATTACGCATTTTTTTAAAGAAAATCATTGCAGCTAACCATATTCCTCTTATATTTGCTTTCCAGAAAAACTCATTATTAATCATAAATATAAAATCATGGAGAAGCCTTATGTAGTAGGTATTGATATAGGCGGTACCAATACTGTTTTTGGAGTAGTAGATGCGAGAGGTACAATTTTGTACAGTGGATCAATCAAAACAGGTAAATATACTGATATCGATGAGTATGTATCAGAACTTGGCCAAGGTTTGCTACAAGTAATCGATCAGGCCGGTGGTCCCGACAAAATCAAAGGTGTAGGCGTAGGAGCTCCTAATGGTAACTTCTTCAACGGCTGTATCGAATTTGCCCCTAACCTTCCGTGGAAGGGTAAAATTCCTTTGGCTCAGTTGATCAGCGAACAAATCGGTGGTATTCCTGTAGCATTAACTAATGATGCCAACGCTGCTGCGATTGGTGAAATGACTTATGGTGCAGCTCGTGGTCTGAAAGACTTTATCGTAATCACACTGGGAACAGGAGTTGGTAGCGGTATCGTTATCGGTGGTAACCTGGTTTACGGACACGATGGATTTGCCGGTGAATTAGGTCACGTAATCATGCGTCGTAATAACGGACGTCCTTGCGGTTGCGGTCGTCAGGGATGTTTGGAAACGTATGCTTCGGCAACAGGTGTGGCTCGTACAGCCCGTGAATATCTGGAAATCCGTAAAGACGACAGTTTATTGCGCGAACTCGATCCTGACGAAATCACTTCAAAAGACGTATATGAAGCAGCTATGAAGAATGATAAACTGGCTCTTGAAATCTTCGAATTCACAGGTAATATCCTGGGTGAAGCTTTTGCTGATGCTGTTGCATTCTCAAGCCCGGAAGCAATCATTCTGTTCGGCGGTCTGACCAAGGCAGGCGATCTGATCATGAATCCGATCAAACGTTCTATGGAAAAGAACATGCTGAAAGTATACGAAGGTAAAACTAAACTTCTTTTCTCTCAATTGAAAGAAAGCGATGCAGCCGTACTCGGTGCCAGCGCATTAGGTTGGGAAGTAAAAGAGTAATCGTATTTCAACGGGGTTCGGCCCCAGATTAAGGGTGGCCTAAAGCCACCCTTATTTGTTTATATACATTATATATATTAATAATATGAGTCATCCTTTACATCAGTTTATCTATTGTCCGAAATGTGGTGCCAAAACATTCGTCGAACGTAACGAGAAGGCCAAAATGTGTACCACTTGCGGCTTCGTCTATTATTTTAACCCTTCATCGGCAGTAGCCTGTTTTATCCGTAACGCAGCCGGGGAAGTTTTATTGGTACGTCGTGCGAAGGATCCGGCTAAAGGAACACTCGATTTGCCTGGCGGATTTGTCGATATGCATGAATCGGCTGAGGAAGCGGCACGTCGCGAGGTAAAGGAGGAAACGGGACTGGATATCACCGAATGTCGTTATCTGTTCTCCATCCCTAATCTTTATATGTATAGTGGCTTCGAAGTGCATACGGTAGATATGTTTTTTGAATGTCATGTCGCAAACTTCAATGGCGTCCATGCTGAAGATGATGCTGCCGAGATCGTTATTATGAAAAAAGAAGACTTAAAAGCCGATGATTTCGGATTGATGTCGATAAAGAAGGCTATCGGGGTTTACCTAAAAAGCAACAGTTAACTTCCACATTTTTATCTCTACAATTGACAATTAGAGGGCGGAGCATTCCGCTCTTTTTGTTTTCTGTATTATAGGCTTCTACACTAGACTATATTTATAAGATTTTTTTTAAAAAAAGAGGATATATAATTAAAAACAACACCATAGTTCTAAAAGAACTATGGCTATCCGGATGTCATAACACTATAATTATTAATCAGATAGAGATTGTTAAGTCTAATTTAAAAAGTATTATTCACAAAACAGCTGCTGGAGGCTTGTGATTAGCGATATTCTTTGGGGTTAATAAATATTGTGTAAATTAACAAGGCGTAAATTATGCTTGGTATATAGGTTTATAATACAAATAAAATATACAATATAAATATAATCAAAGGATAAAGATTGTAATTGAATTTTGCAGCAATGATTTTTGTATTATTGCCTAAAGTGTTAAAAATAAAGTATAATATTGTTTTTTTTGACGTATAATAACAGTGTATAATAAATAATTAATACATTTGTACCGGATATTTAGTACGGAGTTCTTTTAGAACTAAGATCAATAACATCAATAAACGTCAAATCTAAAGCAACTCCACTAACACTAGTATTATTATCTATAAACTCATTAATTATGTTGAAACACTTCAAACCTGTCAGCTTAATTCTTGTCGCAGGAGCGATAACACTTCCTACAAGTGTGTATGCTGACTTAGCGCCAGAGAAGCAAGAGACCGCCATTTCCCAACAAAACGGGAAAGTAACCGGTGTTGTAGAAGATGATTTCGGCCCTGTAGCCGGAGCATCAGTTGTAATTAAAGGAACCACAAACGGTAGCATTACCGATATGGATGGTAACTTCAGCCTGGAAGGAGTAAAGAACGGAGACATTATCCAGATTTCTTTTATCGGATATGCTACTCAGGAAGTCACCTACACTGGCCAGTCTTCATTAAACATTAAACTTGCCGAAGACACTCAGAAACTGGACGAAGTAGTCGTAACTGCTTTGGGTATCAAGAAAGATGCCAAGAAACTGGGTTACGCTGTAAGTACTGTTTCTTCAGAAGATTTGACAAGAACCGGAGGCTCCACTTTGGCAACTGGTCTTTATGGTAAAGCAGCCGGTGTTAGTATCCAGTCAGCACCCGGTGGTGGAACATCATCAGTCTCTATCTCTGTACGTGGTCTTTCTTCTATCACGGGTAACACCCAGCCGTTAATCATCATGGACGGTGTACCTATCCGTAACGGTAATGCCAACAAAGACGGCTACTGGACGAACCAGCGTATTGAATCAAACGGTATGGTCGACATCAACCCTGAAGATATTGAAAACATCTCTATCTTAAAAGGTGCAGCCGCTTCTGCTTTGTATGGCTCAGAAGCCGCCAACGGTGTTGTGATGATCACGACTAAGAAAGCAAAGAAAGGTACAGGTACCAACATCGACTTTAGTGCAAACGTAAGTTTCGACAAGGTCGCTTATATGCCCGAAATCCAGAAAGAATATGGTCCGGGTTATGATAACTACGTGCTTGGCATGAATGATCTATCGGCTCTGACCGGTTTCCGTAATCTTCGTGTAGACCGCAATGGCAATTCGGTTACCACAACAAACCGTGAAACTTATTACTCTTGGGGTGCTAAATATGACGCGAACAAGTCCGTAACTTATTTTGATGGCAACGAACGTGCATATACACCGATTGATCATAACCAATGGAGCGACATCTTCCGTACAGGTGTTAACCAGACCTACAACCTATCATTGACAAACAGCTCTGAACGTAACAATGTTCGTTTTTCTTATACGTTCAACGATGCAAAGTCGATGCAGTTAAATTCAGGCAACCATAAGCATAATTTCAATTTGAGCGGTACTTTCGATGTTACAAAGACCATCAAATTAAACTATACAGCAACTTACCAGAACCAGTACATCAAAAACCGCCCATATCGTATCAGCCGTTTGGTGACAAACTATTCAGGTATGTTCAGTGGCTTTACAGATGTGGCTTATATCCGCGATCATACAGTGACCAGCTTGGGCTATATGAACAGCATCTATGCAGGTAACGGTGGTACGGTGGACACATTGACTCCGGACGAACAGTTCCTCTATACACCGATGGGATCTACCTCTTTGATGTCTGAATATTTCTGGAATATCTTAGGTAAAGTTCAGGAAGAAGAACACCAACGCTTTATCGGATCAGTGAACCCGACTTGGGAAATCATTCCGGGCTTGACATTGAGCGGACGTTTAGCTACCGACCTTACGGTTGATAAGATCGAGAATATGAACAATACGGAGAATGCCCATGTCTTTTCTACCAACGGCCAATATAGCGACTCTTATGGTTTGAAGAATAACCGCTATTCAATCGTATATGGCGATATCATGTTAATGTTCGACAAAACGTTTGCCGATATTCATAACATTACAGCCAACTTGGGTTGGAATGCCCGCCAGGAATCATTCTACGAATCATCCGTAAGTACTTCACAAGGTTTAACACAAGAAAACTGGTTCCATCTGAATGCATCAGTAGGTACCAAGAATGCATCTATGACAAAAAGAGATCTTCTAAAGACCGGTGCATTCTTAACTGCTAGTTACGGATATAACAACTGGGGATTTTTGGAAGGATCTATCCGCCAAGAAAAGACTTCTACTTTGAGACATGGCAGCAATACATTCTGGTATCCATCAGTCAGTGCAAGTTTATTGTATACAGAACTGTTGGGTGACAAGAATCCGTCATGGTGGAATTATGGTAAAATACGTTTATCATACGGTATCGTTGGTAACGCTCCTGAAATTTACCGTGCTAACTTAGCCTTCGAACAAGGATCTTTGACACGCAACAATGTATATACTTATAATACAATTCCAAGTTCTATAGGTAACGAAAGTATTAAACCGGAAACAAAACATGAGATTGAAGTTGGTATTGAAAACAAATTCTTGAACAATCGTTTGGGAATGGAATTCAACTTCTATACAAATACAATTAAAGACCAGATTCTTCCGGCAACTGCTGCAGCCTCTATGGGGGCAACCAGTATGTTGATGAACGTCGGTGAGCTGGCTAACAAGGGTATTGAATTGAATGTATATGGAACTCCTATCCAGAACAAGGATTGGCAATGGGATTTGCGTGCCAATGTATCATGGAACAAAAATACCGTAAACAAGTTGGTTGATGGTTTGGACGTATTGAGCCATACCAATATCGATGGCGGAGCTGCGACTCTTGAATCTCATGTAGGAGAGTCAATGGGCGACTGGTACACTTATACTTGGAAGACAGATGAAAACGGCAATAGGATTGTAGGCGAAAACGGTTTGTATATCACAGACACATCCGAAAGACACAAGGTGGGCAATGCAATGCCAAAGGTAACCGGAGGTTTCGGGACCAGTTTGAGCTATAAAAACTTCGCTCTAGATATGTCTTTCGACTTCCGCTTTGGAGGCTGTTTAATCAACCAGCCTTGGCAGTATATGATGGCCGTAGGTAATATCACAGATGCAGTTGGCGTTCGTGATCATGAAACAGGTGGTTTGTTCTATTACAGCGAAACAGGTGATTTGGCAGACAAGGGTTCTATCCACGTCCTCAACCCAAGTGAAGTCACAAACTACAAACGTGGTGAAACAATGGTTAACGGCCAGTATGTGTGGGACAACGGTTTGATCCTCCCGGGTGTAAAAGAAGACGGTACACCGAATGATATCGTAGTGACTCAATTTGAAGCCAATGATAATAGTTATGGTTGGGGAACAAGCGCAACGATGACATATCAGGATGCTATCCAGAAGAATAGTTACATCAAATGTCGTGAAATCAGTTTGGGTTATACTTTACCGAAAGACTTGACCAAAAAGTTTGCTTGCAACAACCTGATGGTTTCCGCTTTCGTACGTAACCCGTTCTATGTATACCGTACATTGAAATTGTTCGATGCTGAAACTTCAGACGGAACTAACTGGATCAACCAGGCACAGATTGGAGGTTCTACAGCCAGTGCCCGTACATTCGGTTTCTCTGTTCGTGCCAGCTTCTAACTTTACAATTTATCGAAACATATTAAAACAAGGAAATATTTATGAAAAAGATAATATCATTTGCATTAGCCGGGGTCACACTTATGTCGGTCATATCCTGTTCCGACTCGGACTACGACGATAAGTACACAGATCCGTCCAAAACATCAACCGTGGCCGTTCCTCAAGTATTCACAGGCGTTATGCAGGCTGGAAATACATGGATGAACCCGATCTATTATCGTCATTACGTACAAACGACTACCTCCGGTCTTTTCTCTGGTATCATCGGTAATGACAACTCTCGTGGACGTTTCATGGGAGCAGGTGAAGGCCGTTATGACGACCGTTGGAAAGAGTTTTATACCATGTTGACGCAACACCGTGTGTTAGAATATACATACGAAAATCTGGAAGATGGTTTGAAACCTTCTAACATTGTATTCTATTATTTGAGCCGTACACTTGTTGAAGCACAGCTTCATGAAATGCTGTCAGTATTCGGTGATGTACCTTTTACAGGTGCTGGTACGCTGTGGAGAGACGGCGATTACGATGCAGCCAAGGAAAAATGTGTATACGATGATGACGTAACGCTTTACAAGCAGATCCTTGCCGACCTAAAAGAAGTGGGTGATTATTTCGCCAGCGGTAGCGTGGATGCAACAGGTCTTACCGCATTGACTCGTCAAGACTATACAGTAGCAGCCGGTGACGCAACACAATGGCAAAAATATGTCAACTCCCTTCGTTTACGTATAGCCCTTCATTTGTCAACTGGCGGTGATTGTGTTTCTGAAGCACATGCTGCTATTGCTGAGATTTTGAACAATCCGACTAAGTATCCGCTTATCGACAACAATAAAGAAAACATGGGTGTTACAGCCGATACTCAAACAGATACATTCAACTTCGGCAAGAGTTTGTCACAAGCACTTCATGGTAATGGCGGTGCTACCCAGAATGTTTTGGATGCAATGAATCTTCCGGCAAACGGAATTCCTGATGCCAATACCGACCCGCGTCTTGTTGCCATGTATGATTGTAACCCGGAAGGTGAATATATCGCATACGACCTCCGTATGACCAACTCTGAAATTTCAAACTTGTCAGACCGGAAAAAACAAGAATATACACAAAATGGTATGCCGCTTGCAAACTATTTCAACAAAATTGACTCATTAGCCGTAGCAGGTTGGGCTGAGTATCAAGGCAATGAACGTATCTTCGGTTTGTGGTTGAGTGCCGCAGAAGTAAGTTTCAGCAAAGCTGAAGCTTATCTGATGGGGTACGGTGTTGCAGCAAATGTTGATTTGGCCAAAGGCAACTTCATTACAGGGGTAGAACAATCTTGTGAGTACTACTGGGATCAAAAAGAGGGCTCTTCCTTGGCTAAAGAAGGCAACGACAGTTATTACGGCTACCGCGAGTTGGTCCGTCCAACTACAGCAGATATTACTGCTTATGCTGAAAATATCTGGAAACCGACACAGGAAGCTATTTGTACACAGCTTTGGTTAAACTTCGGCTATTTGGATAAATTAGGAGCATGGAATGTGGTACGTCGTACCGGTTATCCTGTTATTTCATTTGCTACTGACGATCAGGTAACAAGCTATCCAACTCCTCCTAATCGCCTGCCTTACCCGAACGATGAGTTGACTTACAACAGCGCCAACTGCCAAGCTGCCATCGCCAAGAATTATGAAGAGCCAAGTGGTTATTACACCAACCTCTTCTGGGCTAAGAAGACTTATTATAAAATGATTAAATAAATACAGCATAACGATATCTCCACATAATTATATAAAACATAATTGATGGTAAATGTGGAACCCGAAACCGCCCCGAAGTGATTCGCGGCGGTTTTTATTTATATACTATAATTAGCGTTGTTCATCATACACCCCGAACTCAGCAATTGAAGCTTGTCCGCGGGTACTCTCTATTTCTATTTTGACTTTGTTTCCCCAAACACGGTCGAAACGATGAACTTTAACTTTATCTGCCTTGTCTCCCGAACAGATATCTTTCCAGATACCATCCGTTTCATATAATAAGCGATACCGTTGTATGCTTCCCTGAAGGTCGGTTATTGTTATCATATTGAAAGAATGGCATTTATCCAGATCCACTTCCAGCCAGGGGGTTGCTACAGCCTTGTTCGACCGCCAACTGGTTGTAAAATCATCGTCATTTCCAAAATCCATGATCCACATATCCTCACTCCAACTGGAATTAGCCGGTTTACCTTTGGCTATATTCGTTGCAATTATCGGGGCATCATAAGCCGGAAGTTGGGGTACGGCTACATCATCTTTCCAGAGTTCTCCGATCTTCTTCAATCCCTCAACAGCATTCGGATCGATCAGGCCGTCACGGTTAGGAGCCACATTCAATATAAAATTGCAATAAGCCTGATTGAATGGTTCCAGATTATCCTTTACAATCGTAACTGGATCTTTTACAGGCGATACCGGGAAGTTTTCTTTCCAGAACCAGCTCTTATTGATCGGTAAACAAGATAAAGCGGGAAGTTGGTTCGTCTCTTTTGAAATATGTTGTCCGGCATTCTGCTCATACGATTTTATATCTGTGTAGAACAAGGCATCCTTCGGATACTTGGCGGCATTCAGATCCATCACCAGGCAATTGGGCTGAAGTCTTTCTATCAACCTGTACACATCCTCAAACGGTATTGTCTCATAGGAGATACGCGACCAGGGAGCATCCCAGCCATCGATAATGATTGCAGTTATCTCCCCGTAGTTGGTAAGAAGTTCCGTTAACTGCTCTTTGACCATTTCGACATGGGCTTTAGTGATAAAGCCGGGACGCAATTTATGATGGGTATCGAGTATGGAATAATAAAGCATCGTTTTCAGTCCTTCCTTACGGAATGCTTCGGTATATTCTTTTACGACGTCACGTTTGAGCGGACTATTCATCACATTATAACCGGTCGTTTTCGTATCCCAGATACAGAAACCACTGTGGTGTTTGGTCGTCAGGCATCCGTAACGCATCTTAGCGGCTTTCGCAGCTTTGGCCCACTGGCCGCAATCCAGCTTCACCGGATTGAAAATAGCCGGACTGGCATCGGGATCAGCCCAGTCGTCGTTCATAAACGTAGGGATATTGAAGTGGATAAACATACCGAACTTCAGGTCGACAAACTGCTGCTGCAAAGTCTTTAAATCCGAAATTCCACTTGTCGGTTGTGCTTTTAATCCCTGCACTGCCAGACTGCATAAAAAAGAGAGACACAAAAGAATAGATACATTTTTTCTCATAACTGTTCCTTATTAAAATATTTGCCGGTTTCTCCGAAAAGTCAACCGGCAAATATACCTTTTTATTTTACTGAATAACCGTTATTTCAATAACCATCATTCTGTTTCAAATTCTTGTTATTCTTGATCTCGTTGGTCGGGATCGGGAATAACAGTTCCCGTTCGCTCAGAGCCGGCCCGTAAGTGAATTTATGGCCAACATAGTTATCAAACTTTCCGGTTGTCAGATTCAGCACCTTGCGGGTACGAGCCATATCAAACCATATCTTATTTTCAAAAGACAGTTCATGATAACGTTCTTTCCAGACTGCATGGCGAAACTCATCCTGCGACAAGCCGCTAAGACCTTTCAGGTTTGCCCGCTGCCGCACCTGGTTCACGCAGGAATATGCATCGGCTGAAGGACTTCCATCGGCTTCATTCTGTGCTTCGGCATACATTAATAATACGTCTGCATAGCGAAGCAACGGATAATTCAGACTGCTTTTCGCCGTATTCAGGTTCGCATCCATATCGAAGAACTTAAAGATATGATAAGCACCGAACTTAACGATCTCTTCCCTGTTCGCATTCGAAGTAAACTGGGTATAATAGAATTCGCCTTCCTCTGTCCGCTTATCTCCTTTTTCATAGGTATTAATAAATTCATCCAGTACGACTATCGAACCTGTTTCAGTCGAGTAGTAGGAAATATCCATATTATAAGGCAAATATAAGCTTTGGAACGGACTTTCCACTATTCCCGACTGATATTGGATCATAAAAAGATGTTCCCCTTTATTTTCCATTTCAATATTATGCAGATCGCCGTAGGAAGGAAACAGCTTGTAACTACCGTTATCTATCACTTCCTTCGCCTTGGATGCAGCCAGCGAGTAATATTCCTTCCCCTTTTCCAACGGATAACCGGCCATTGTCAGATAGACATTTGCCAACACGGACTTAATAGTAGCCATTGTTACTTTGCCACTTTCATCTACCCAGGGTAACTCTGATTTTTCAGCTTCCTTCAAGTCGGAGATGATCTGGTTATAAACTTCCTCAACAGAAGCCTGCTGCGGATATAATTCGGGAGAAGAAGCATCTACCGGTACCAGAACCAAAGGTATCGACCCAAACAGACGAACCAGGTTAAAATAGTTATACGCCCGGAGAAAATAAGCTTCACCCAGACATTTTTTCTTTGTACTGTTATCCATTTCGATACCGGGTATATAGGTAATTGCCAGATTCGCATTCGCTATTGCACGGTAAGTATAGTTCCACCAGCTCTTGCTGTATTCGTTGTCGGAGTTATTCACCACCAGTCGGATATTATTGATGTTGACATTCTGACTCACTTTCGTTCCGGCAAGTCCGGTCTGGAAATCGGTCATGAAATAAGGGTTACCGCCATAGTCGCCATTGGCCGAATATCTTAAATCCTGATAAATCGAATTCACTACGCTGCGGGCGTGTTCTGCCGTTCTGAAATAATTCTGCTGGGTAAAGTTGGACGGGTTCGATTCATCCAGAAAGTCTGTACAACTACTACACCCCAGAACCAGCGATACTATCAATAGTGCATATCTTGTTTTCATAACTTAATCGTATTTAGAATTAAAAACTAACATTCAGCCCGATGGTAAACGTACGTGGTTTCGGATAACCGAATACAGTTATACCCTGGGCAAAGGTTTGTGTGGCATCGGAAACTTCCGGATCATAACCATTGTACTTCGTGATCAGGAAGAAGTTCTGCACACTACCGTATATCCTCAGGTATTTTACATAGAACTTATTGGTCAGTTCCGAAGGGAATGTATATCCCACTACCAGGTTCTTACCACGCAGGAACGAGCCGTCTTCTATAAAATGAGAGTCGATATTCGTTGTATATCCAGCACCTGTTGGCCTGATCTGGGCAATCATCGTATTCTGGTTTTCAGGCGTCCAGGCATTCAGCACGGTCTTGTAGCTGTTGGCTATACCTGTACGGTCTTCTGCCGAGTGTTTAGAGATATCCATTACATCGTTGCCAAACATATATTGCAGGTCGACAACCAGGTCGAAGTTTTTATAACGGAACGAGTTGGAGAATGTTCCGTAACCGTCGGGAATACCCTTACCGATGATCATACGGTCGAGGTCATTGATCTGTCCGTCGTTATTCCTGTCCCAAAGTTTCAGGTCACCCGGGCGAAGGTTATATTTAGCGGCTTCCGCAGCTTCGTCCGTACTCCAAGTACCCAGGCGTTTGTAGCCGTAGAAAGAACCTACCGGTTCACCTACGCGGATGATATTATTGCTGGACGACAAAATGTCCGGCCCCGGATAAATATCATCGCCACCTTCGCTCAATGCCAATACCTTGTTCTTATTGAAGGAAATATTGAAAGTCGATTCCCATGTAAAGTTCTCATTCCGGATATTCACCGTATTGATAGAAAACTCGAAACCTTTATTACTCATGCTACCGATATTCTTTGTGATAGAAGTAAAACCACTGGAAGCCGGCACCGGTGCATTCAGCAACATATCCGTCGTTTTCTTATAATATACATCCATTTCCAGGTTGATGCGGTTATCGAGCAAACCGATATCCAAGCCCGCATTTACCTGAGAAGTCTTTTCCCATTTCAAATCCGGGTTAGCCAATGAGGAGACTCCTATACCGGAAGCTTTGGAACTACCGAATACAGTCGTGTAATTTCCTAAACTTCCCTGCGAAGCATAAGCACCCGTTTCCGAGTTACCGGTCAAACCATAACTGGCTCTCAGTTTCATGTTGGAGATCGCCGTCACCGGTTTTAAGAATGCTTCTTCAGAGATACGCCAGGCAGCACCTACAGACGGGAAAAACGCATACCTGTTCGACTGGCCAAATTTGGAAGAACCATCCAGACGAGCCGTTGCCGTCAGTAAATATTTACTTTTAAAGCCGTAATTCACACGCGCAAAATAAGAGTTCAAACCATAGGCGTTCGCATTGGATGCAGCCGTAGGAGAAGTACCTATTCCCAGGTTATTATACTGGAAGAAGTCATCTTCGAAACCTGTTGCAGAGGCTGTTGACGATGAGTTGTCGACATGCTGCCAGGACAGACCGACCATACCGGTCAGCGAATGCATACGGGCAAACTCTTTATTATAAGTCAGGTAGTTCTCAAACTGCCAGGAGTTATTTCTATTATTATTGACAGAAGCGCTACCATTGGGTGAAGAGATCCAGATCAGCTGACGGCCACCATAGTAACCGGATTTCTGATTAATAATATTAGCACCTAATACTGAACGGAATTCCAGACCGGGCATCAATGTAATGTTAGCATACACATTACCCAGCATTGTCTGTGTCTCCATAGTGTAGTTACGGTCTTTAGCTACCTGTACGGGACTGTTACCACCTTCCATTCCCGGATAATCGTTATTTCCGGCGAAAGTACCATCCTCATAGCGAACCGGAAGGAAAGGCAACGCCTCTACTATCTGGCGTCCTACGGTTATACCGCCATCGCCCATAGAGTCGGTCTGGCGTTCCTGTTGGTAAGCGTAACTTAAGCTACCTCCTACCTTCAACCATTTGGTCAGTTCGCTATCCATAAAGAAACGGGCGGAATAGCGTTTCAGATAAGACTCGATGATCAAACCGTCTTCTCCTCTGAATCCGACAGACAGGCCGTAGCTATCGCCCCCCTTCGTATTGGACACAGATATCTGGTGAGTCTGGGAGAAGGCATTCTGTATCGTTTCATCCTGCCAATCGGTATCATACAACGGCCGGCCGTTTGAATCGAACAACCTCGGATCGGTTCTTTTCAGTTTCGGATCCTTATAACTGCCATTCTTCCATCCATCAGGATCAAACTTCTGTGCATTGGCATAGGCCAGTTCTTCCAGTTGTAAAAACTCCGAAGCATTCAGGACATCCAGTTTCTTAGGAAGGACACCTATACCGAAGTCCGTATCGTAACGGATGGTTGTTCCCATCCCTTCACCTTTCTTGGTGGTAATCAGGATCACACCGTTGGCTCCGCGTGCACCGTAGATGGCTGTTGCAGATGCATCTTTCAAAACCTCTACCGATTTGATGTCATTCGGGTTCAGGTAGTCGATCGGAGAAGTTCCGTTCGTCAATGTGCTGACGTTCAATATAACACCGTCCACAACATAGAGAGGATCATTCGTTACGCTGATGGAGGAGTTACCACGGATACGGATAGAAGCGCGTCCGCCCGGACGGCCTGAGTTGGTGGAGATATTCACACCGGAAACCCTACCCGACAAAGCCTGTCCGAAAGAGGTAACCGTACGTTGTGCCAAAGCATCTTCCTTGACGGAACCGGATGCTCCCGTCAGGTCACTTTTCTTCATCGTACCGTAACCCACCACAACGATCTCGTCAATATTCCGAGTATCTTCCTGTAAAGTGATCTTTAGAATCGATTTATTCCTGGTACTTATTTCCTGCGACAAGTAACCGATATACGAAACGACCAACGTGGCATTATCCGGTACCTCGAAAGCAAACTTCCCGTCTACATCTGTCATATTCCCGATAGTCGTGCCTTTTACCAATACATTCGCTCCGATAACGGGTTCTCCATTGCCGTCGACCACAACACCTGATATCCGGCGACCGGCCTGCTGCTGTTGCTGCAGTGCGATAATATTATTTTCCTTCGAGGATAAAACGATATGGTTTCCCTGGATCATATACTCGATGTTCGTATCCTCGAACAATTCGTCCAACACCTGGCTTACCTGTTTATCCTTTACTTTTACGGAAACTTTACGATTTACATCGATCTGGTTGTTATACACAAAGAGGTACTCTGTCTGTTTCTCTATTTCAGAGAATATCTTGTTTAACTGCGTACTGGATTTACTGATGCTTACCCGCATATTCTGCGAATGAGTTGTAGAAGCGAACGAACAAAATATACAGACTAATAACAGGAATGTAGTTATTCGCATAATTCTGAATAGTTGTTTAAAGTTGGGACTTTTTAGGCAATAATGTCCCTGTAAAGTATTTTTTTTCATACATTTGTTGTTTCAAAGTAATACAATTTAATGAATTGTGTTATAGATTCTTGCCGGTTGATGCGTCACCATCAGCCGGCATTTTCGTTAACAAGGATTTTTTATGTCATAGGCAAACAAGATTAAAAGGTTAATACTAAATTGGATCAGTTTATATAAACGATATGATTCTCACGATCCCGTTGATAGGTAAAATGAATATTTTTCTGCAACAGGCTCAGTGCGTAATCCACTCCATCCGTTTGTTTGAATTTACCGGTATACAGATATTGAGTGACTTTCTGATTGTTAACTACAATAGTCAGGCCATAAAACTTTTCAAAGTCTTCCATAACCACTTTGAAAGGCTCGTCGACAAAGCAGATCAGGCCTTCTTTCCAACGGTACCGCTCATAGTTGCTGACTTTTTGCGTCAGTAGCTTCCCGTTTGACCGATATACCTTATTATTAGGCTTCAGCGAAACGGCCTGTGTCGGATCGTCGAGCATCGAGACCTTTACACTTCCTTCCATCAACACCGTTTCAAATTTATCCCGGGAAGAATAAGCATCTATATTGAACTTGGTACCCAGTACCTCGACACTACATTCTTTGGTATTAACGATAAATGGCCTTTTCGAATCTTTTGCAACGTCGAAATAGGCTTCTCCATCCAGCTTAACCTGACGGTTTTCCTTATTGAAGGATACCGGATATTGTATAGTGGTCTGGGCATTCAGCCAGATATTACTGCCGTCAGGCAAGGTCACGTTTACGCATTGACCGGCCGGAACCGATATGGTCTGCATAGCGATCGGCCCTTCCGTTTTTTCCGATTGCCAGAAGTAACCGAGGCCAAAGGCAACGACAATCATTGCAGCAACTCTCAGGAACCGGGCAATACCACGGTGCAGGAAATATTGCTGTCTGCCGGCCTGTTGCTGTACCTGTTTATCCTCCCCATGCAATAAGACGGCATTATAAAGCTTCCGCTCTTTCAAAAGAAATTGCTTATTGCCCGGATCTGATTCCATCCAGTGCATGATTGCTTCTTTCTCCTCCAGCGTAGCCGTTCCGGCAAAAAATTTATGTAATAATTCTTTTTCCATTTTTCCTGTTTCTGTCTATATAGAAATCGGGAGAAGGAAGTGCCTAGTTAAAAAATGAAAAAAGTCACAGTTGGTAGAGTAAAAAGGGAAGCAACACATAATAATCCTTGAGATTGACACGCAAAGCTGATAATGCTTTGGCGATATGGTATTCTACTCCTTTCGAGGTCATATTCATTTCCTCGGCTATTTCTTTGCGGGTTTTGTTGGCAACCCGGCTCATGATGAAGATACGACGGGTCTGTTCCGGCAACTGCTGCAAAGTCCGGTTAACTATTTCTTTTATTTCATTGGTGAAAAGCTCTGTCGGTTCGCAGACTTCCAGGGAAGATATTTGAATGTTCAGTTCCCATTCGGCCACATTCCTGATCCGCTGGGATACATCTTCCTGAAGCTGTTTACGCTTCAGGTGGTTCAGGCATTTATGCTTAATCAATGTCAGGATATAGGCAGGAATATTGGAGTCTTCGCGCAGGATATCCCTCACTTCCCAGTAATCCATAAAAGCCTCCATTACAAAGTCTTCGGCCACTGTCAAATCTTGCACATACGAATTTGCAAAGCTGATAAAGCGGCTTTTATAATCTTCAAATAGCTGATTTAATTTCTTTATGTCTTCCGATCCCTTCATTATGCCTTTTCATTCGTAGAAAGCGTAAATATAGAACATTTTTTATTCTTCTTTAGTAAATAACGTCTCTCTTTTTATCTGGACCGATTTGTTTATGAAATCAAATATTAATTCTTTTTGTTAATAACTTACTAAGCATTTGTATGTTATTCTTTATATTTGCAACTTAGAACTAACAGAGACTGTTTAATATCTGTACATTAAAGCGAAGGAGCGATGAAAAGAATACTTATTCCACTGTGCCTGGTGGTAGGAAGTCATGTGGCTAGCGGGCAACGGTCGTACCAGTTTGAGGCACCGGACCGATTGTTCGTAGAAGGTAAAGAATTGTTTAGTTTAAAGAATTATCCGGGTTGCATCGATAAGCTGGAAGCTTACAAGCAGCATTCGAAGGATGCCGACCTGATCCAGGAAGCCGACTATATGATCGTATATGCGGCTTATGAGCAGGGACGACCTAATGCCGACCAACTACTGAAAGATTACCTGGAAGACTATCCGGCATCACGCCATAGTGACGAGGTGAACTTCCTGATCGGTTCGGTTCATTTCGGACGTGGTGAATATCAGAAGGCCATCTTCTGGTTCAATGAGTCGAACATCGACATGCTGAGTCCGGAACAACAGGAGACTTACAGTTTCCGCCTGGCCTACTCGCTGCTGCAAAACGGGGAAATGGACAAAGCGAGAGGATATTTCTCACGCATCCAGCAAGTCGGGACACAGTACCGGGAAGCTGCCACCTACTATGTGGCTTATATCGATTACGCTACCGGCAAGTACAACAATGCACTGGTCGAATTCAGCCGCCTGAAAGAGATGCCTGACTACCGCGAACAGTCATTATATTACATCACGCAGATATACTTTATACAGAACAAATACGACAAGGTGATCAGCGAAGGGGAAGAGCTTCTCTCCTCTTATCCGAACAGCAAGAATAACAGCGAACTCTACCGCGTCCTGGGTAACTCTTACTATCATCTTAGAAATCAGGACAAAGCGATCAACATGTTAAGCAAATATGTATCGTCTACCGACAACCCGTTGCGGGGCGACCTGTATATCCTCGGCGTTTGCTATTATAATAAAGGTAACTACAACAGCGCAGTCAATGCCCTGTCGCAGACCGTCCGCCAGGATGATGCACTCACCCAGAATGCCTATCTCTATCTCGGACAATGTTATCTGAAGCTGAACGACAAGAATAACGCCCGTATGGCATTCGAAGCGGCAGCAACTTCTTCGTTCGACAAACAGATCAAGGAAACGGCCATGTTCAACTATGCCCTCCTGATCCATGAGACAGCATTCACCGGCTTCGGCGAATCGGTTACAATCTTCGAAGACTTCCTGAATGACTTCCCCAACTCCCAATATGCGGACAAGGTGAACGACTACCTGGTGGAAGTCTATTTAACGACAAAGAACTATCAGGCTGCCCTGAACTCGATCAATAAGATCAATCGCCCGAGCACCAAGATACTGGAAGCCAAGCAGGACATTTTGTTCCAGCTCGGCACACAGGCATTCACCAATATGAAACTGGACGATGCGGTAGACCTGTTCACCCAGGCTATCAATCTGGGGTCTTATAATATGGAATCGCGCAACGATGCTTACTTCTGGCGCGGAGAGTCTTACTACCGCCAGGGTGAATACCAGAAAGCGATTTCAGATTACCGCACGTATCTGAACAATACCCGTCAACGCAATACGGATATGTATGCCCTGGCTCATTACAACCTGGGTTACTGCTACTTCAAACAAAAACAATACGGAGAAGCCCAGAACCGCTTCCGCCAGTATATCGACCTGGAAAGCAACCAGAATGCTCCGGCTTTGGCGGATGCCTACAACCGTGTAGGCGACTGTCTGTATCAGAACCGCCAGTTCGCACAGGCCGAAGAAAATTATTCGCGTGCTGCACAACTGCAACCTTCCGCCGGAGATTATTCAGTCTATCAGAAAGGCTTCCTGCTGGGCTTGCAGAAAGATTATAAAGGAAAGATCAATATGATGGATCGCCTGATCCGCGACTATCCCGAATCGCAATATGTAGATGATGCCCTTTTCGAAAAAGGACGTTCCTATGTATTGCTGGATAACAGTTCGCAGGCAGCCAAAGCGTTTGAAACATTGGTACAGCAGTTCCCGCAAAGCAGTCTGGCACGTAAAGCCGGCATCCAACTGGGTCTGCTCTACTTCAACGACAACCAGCCGGAGAAAGCGGCCGACGCCTATAAAAAGGTGATCAGCAATTATCCGGGAAGCGAAGAAGCCAGAGTGGCGCTGCAAGACTTGAAATCGGTCTACATCGACCTGAACGATATCAATGCGTATGCCAACTATGTAAACTCCCTGGGTGGCAATGTCCGCCTGGAAGTAGGCGAACAGGATTCACTGACCTACATCGCTGCTGAAAAACTGTTCAACCGTGGTAACAACGAAGAAGCACGCCGCAGCCTGATCAACTACCTGCAGACCTTCCCAGAAGGTGCCTTCAGTTCGAATGCCAACTATTACCTGGCTAGCATTGCCTTCAGCAAGAAAGAATATGACGAAGCATTGCAGCGCTTCCAGTCGGTCATCGAAAGTGGCGACACGAAGTTCCTGGAAGAAGCGGTTGCACGTACGGCCGAAATGCAATATCTCACCAAAGATTTCCCGGCTGCACTGGAAAGCTTCAAGCGTTTGCAGGTCATTGCCGAAAATCCGGAAAACAAACTGGCTGCCCGCCTGGGTGTTATGCGTTGTGCCTTACAGACCGGACAACAGGAAGAAGCACAACTGGCTGCCAACGAGTTGCTGAAAGAATCGAAGCTGTCGCCCGAAGTGGAAGCAGAAGCACGTTACATCCGTGCCAAAGCTTATATCGACCATAAGCAGCCTGCAAAAGCTGTCGAAGACCTGAAAGTACTCAGCCAGGATACCCGTACCGTTCACGGTGCCGAAGCGAAGTATCTACTGGCACAGTATTTCTACGATACCAAGGATGATAAGAATGCAGAAAAGATCCTGGAAGATTTCGCCAAGAACGGCACGCCTCATCAGTACTGGCTGGCACGCGGCTTTATCCTCTGGGCTGATATTTACATCCGCCAGGGAGACGACCTTCAGGCACGCGCTTATCTGAACAACCTGAAGAACAACTATAAGGGTGACGACGAAATTGCCGGCATGATAGAAGACAGATTAGGTAAACTAAAGCAATAATAGAATACAATGAAGACTATATATAATGTAAAAACACTGTGCGTCGTTGCTCTGTTGGGAACAGCAGCCACAGTCAATGCACAGGAAGATACTTCGAAAAAACAGAATCTGGAACGGGAAATGACGCTCGAACGCGAATACGATCCGTCGGTTCAGGATGCCAGTAAAGTCAACACCCTGCCGGTCATCAAGGAGCCGACAGTGAAGAAGATGCCGATCGACTATGCCGGCTTCACGGTTCCGGCCGATCCGGAAAAGGAGATCAGCCTGCTTCCTTCGGGTAATATCATGACGGATATTCTCTACAACAAACGCCGCGGTTATTTCAACTTCGGCGCCGGTACGTATCTGAACCTGAATGGCGACCTGGGATACCATATCCTCAGCACAGATAAGGATCAGTTGAATATCTGGTTCTCGCACCGTTCCACCAATGGTAAAGTAAAATATCTTCAGATAGACGAAAAGGTAAAAGCAAAACTGAACGATAACCTGGGAGGTCTCAACTTCAAGCACAACTTCGATAAGCTGGCGTTGAAGATGGGGGTTAAATACGGGTATTCAGGATTTAATTATTATGGCTTCCCAATGTATTTAGACCCGAGTTCAAGTGCTATTCCCGAAATATTGAGTGACATTGAGACAAACCAGGTGGCTCAGACGATCAAAGCGAATGTAGGTGTCGAATCGAAAGAAGATGCACCAGTCGGCTATCTGCTGGATTTGGGCTATACCAATTTCTCTTATAAATACGGGACCGGAAAAGCTTTCGACGGCCCGACAGAAGGAACATTCAATCTTAATTTCGGACTAAATGCCGGCTTCGGAGGTAATCAAAGAGTCGGATTGGACGGAAACTTCCAGTACTTCAACTATAGTTTGCCGAATGATATGAAGATGCCTGATGGTGAAAAAGCCGGATACACGTATTATTTTGATAATTTTGCAGCCGCAACCTTAAGCCCTTATTACAAGATAGAAGGCGAAAACTGGCATGTCAAACTGGGAGTAAACGCAATGTTCTTCAGTGGAGAACATAAAGAGTTCATGGCATCTCCCAATATTTCGGCTGACGTGGAAGTAGCAGACAAAACTGTACTATACCTGAGTGCTAACGGCAAATTGAAGTCAAACAGCATGTATGACTTGTTCCAGGTAAACCGTTATACTTCTCCGGTTTCTAGAATAACTCCTTCACGTAACTGGCTGGACGGAATACTTGGGATCAGGAGCGGCGTAGCACCGGGATTCTGGTTTGATGTTTTCGGAGGATATAAGATCACAAGTGACGACTATTTCTATGATCCGGCATTTCAGAATACAAAGGGGCATTTCGGAAACCTTTGTTACCCGTCAAACTTAATGGACTCCAAACAACTGTTTGTCGGAGCCAATCTGAAATACAGCTACCAGCAACTATTTGAAATATCCTTAAAAGGAGTTTACAATAACTGGGACGTTGAATATTCTGAAGATCATTCAACAGGTTTCCTCAACACACACGAAGCTGAAGCCTACGGAATGCCGGAAATGGAAATCACAGCCGGTGTAACCGTCCGTCCGATCAAGAACTTATCTGCATCGTTGGATTACTACCTGGCCACAGGACGTAAAACTCCGTTAGGTCTTGATTATATCAAAATGAAAAATATCAACGAACTGAACCTGACAGGTGCCTACAACATCAACGACACCTTCGGCCTGTATCTGAAGCTGAACAACGTACTGTTCCAGAAATACGAACTTTATTACGGTTATCCGTTGCAGAAGTTCAGTGCAATGATCGGAGTGAATATTAATTTCTGATCCGACAGAAGAAACATAACAGAGAAGGAGAATCCGATATCGGGTTCTCCTTTTTTATTCCTACTTTTGCACCCAAATAAGACAAACATGCAAGGAACAAAGAACCTGACACAGGGCCCCATCAAACGCCAACTATTCAACCTGGCATTACCTATCATGGGGACTTCTTTTATACAGATGGCTTACAGCATCACCGACATGGCCTGGGTGGGACGCCTGGGTAGTGAGGCCGTTGCCGCCATCGGTGCCGTAGGTATTCTGACCTGGATGACCAACTCAATCTCCTTACTGAATAAAGTAGGTTCGGAAGTGAGTGTAGGGCAAAGTATCGGTGCACGCAATGAAGAGGATGCGCGGAGTTATTCTTCCCACAACCTCACCATCGCCCTGCTCATTTCCATTTGCTGGGGGTTACTTCTTTTTGTGTTTGCCAATCCGATTATCGGGATATATAAACTGGAGGCTCCTATCGCAGTCAATGCGGTAGAGTATCTGCGGATCATTTCTACCGCCTTCCCTTTTATATTCTTGTCTGCCGCTTTCACAGGCATCCACAATGCAGCCGGATTAAGTAAAATCCCGTTCTATATCAGTGGAGCAGGACTTATTATGAACATGATACTCGACCCGGTATTTATCTTTGTGTTTGACATGGGGACTGCTGGAGCGGCCTGGGCTACCTGGTTATCGCAGGCTACCGTATGCGCCCTGTTCGTCTACCAGCTGAAATGGAGAAGCAAATTACTGGGCGGCTTCACCTTCTTTGTCAGATTAAAGAAAAGTTATTCGAAAAGGATATTGCAATTAGGGTTACCGGTAGCCATGCTGAATACGCTGTTTGCCATCATCAATATATTCATGGCCCGCACGGCATCTACCTACGGAGGACATATCGGATTAATGACGCTCACCGCCGGAGGACAGATAGAAGCTATTGCCTGGAACACCTCCCAGGGATTCAGCACGGCATTGAGCGCATTTGTCGCCCAGAACTATGCCGCATCCGAGAAGAACAGGGTGCTGGAAGCTTATCACACGACGTTAAAGATGACTACCGTGTTCGGTATTCTCTGTACGTTATTGTTCGTTTTTTATGGTAGCGAAGTATTCTCGCTGATCGTTCCCCAGAAAGAGGCCTATGAAGCCGGAGGTATTTTCCTGCGGATAGATGGTTATTCCATGCTTTTCATGATGCTCGAAATAACCATGCAAGGATTGTTCTACGGAACAGGGCGGACGGTTCCGCCTGCCATTATCAGCATAACATTCAACTCATTGCGTATCCCGATGGCGATCGCCTTATCGGCTATGGGATTAGGTATTGTCGGTGTCTGGTGGGCCATCAGCATTTCCAGCATGCTGAAAGGGGTTGTTTCATTTGTCTGGTTCAGGGCATTGCAAAAGAAAATATTGAAATAAGGGGAAGATTACCTGAGAATAGGGAAATATCCCATAGGGATGACGATAAGTTCACATTCCTAGCTTCGAGCCTCACCTTTTTCTATAACAGACTCATTATTTTCTAAGTTTCGACTCCTCTTCTACAACCCTAAAGCCATTATTACTATATAAAATAACATTAAAACCATTCACCTTTCACATTTAAACAATAACACTTTAATTTATAGACAATTAGATCTAAAAATAACAGATGAAGGGTTTAGCGAAAAGGTGAAAGGTTCGTCTCATCCCTTCACCTTTGGATCATCACAACCAAGCTTCTTTTAATGCTGACATAATAGAGTACTACCTCGAAAACAATATATAAGTAACACAAAAGATATGGCCCGGTAATTGCTGAATAGTCGTCATAAAGCTTACCGACTTCCGTCAGCAAGCTTAACGACAATGATCAGCAAGCTTAATGACGCTGGTCGGCAAGTCTTTGAGTGATGACTTCGAGGTTAGCCTATAATATGATTTACATCAGTTACCAATAGGTTTATCTTTAGATTATAACGAAGAAAGGTGAAGGGTTCGTCTCAACCCTTCACCTTCCAAACAAACCATTCACCCTACCATTCATCATATAACAAACTGACTACCAATACAAAACAGAGAGGAATTGGCAAAAAGTGAATGGTGAATAGTTTTATACAGAATAAACATATATAATATTATTGTTTCTGTAAGCCTCTTTCCCTCTTCAGTTTCCGGAAGATAAACCGTATGCCCAGCCATACCCCTGTCAGCGAAAGGGATGCACCGCCCAGGCACAGCGTCCACATGGCGATCGTCCATAAGGTATGCCTTTCTACCAGCCAACGGATGTTCAGATAATGGAAAGCACTGAAAAGCCATTTCTTTACCTTACGGTTGGTGTTAAGGTATTTATGATTTCCGGTGGCCGGGTCGATATAATAAACGCTGCGGTCGTTGTTGTCGATCTCCACTTTGTAGACAGGCAGCGGACGGGTATTGTCGGTAGAAAGGTAATACTCGTCATACTGATCGATCATGGAGATATGGAAAGGGGTATCTTCACCATGCATCTTTTTAATCGCACGGGCGATTACTTCTTCCGGCAGGAATAAATCTTTTACTTCCGGTGAGGAAGCATCGATCTTCAGGGTACGGTTACCGGCAATGATCTCATAAACAGGAAGGTCGCTGTAATAAGTCCACTCCACCTGCTTCAAGTCGGGATAAGCCTCTTTGAGCTGCCTGTAATCCAGCTTATATCGATCCACAGGGAAAGACTTTCCACGAAGTTTCTCCGGGCTGACGCTGTAATCCCCTTCGATAGGAATGATCCAGTGGGGAATCCTTTGCAAAGAAAGGGCACCGCTCAAGCCCCAGGTAACGATAAGTACACCCAGGATCAACCCTAATGCATAATGCCAGCGATACCAACGTTTACGATAGGGATTATCGAACGTTCCCCGCTGTTTATATCTTCTGTAAAGAACAGATATACCGACGTACAAACCTGTCAGGCCGGCCAGCATGGCAATGATCCCGGCTACAGTCAGCGTATTTGTCCAGGCATCGGTATACTGACGCAGGAAAGGAATATAAAAAGTATGAGGGATATATCCTACCCAGGCCCAGAAGCGCTGCGTAGAACAGGTAAACTGAAGCACTTCCCCGGAACGGGCAGCTATATATAACTGGTGCTTCTCCTTATCATCAAAATAAAACTTATAGACCGGCATTTCCCGTTCATAACGGCTATACATGATCCACTGTTCCCGCTGATGCAGCGTATCTATTTTCAGTATAGGCGCACTCACCCAGTCGTGGGCTACTTGCCGGATATAATCGAAGGTGACCGGCTTAACAGGCTGTAAGGTATCGGTACAGAAAGTATATGTACTGTCTTTTGCTGCCACAGTAAACAGGGTTTGACCCTGAAAGCGGCGAACATTTATTTTACGTATCTTGCCTTTATCCGGAATCTGTTCCAGATAGGTATTAATATCAGGTAATGAGGAAGGGAGCGTTTCCATTTTCTCATATTGAACGGCTTTAGCCACCCGGGGAAAACTGTGATAGACTAACACTAACCCGGAAACAAACCACATCAGGAAAAATAGAGCGATAATAGATCCTGTGATGCGATGTAAACCAAATAAAAAACGACTTCCCTTCTTCATTGCAATTACCTGTTATTATACTTATTTTGCATCTGCATTATCTATCAACGTAATACGGTCGAATCCGTAACCTTCTGCGATTGTCAGACCTTTTTCCATTGTACCATTCTTAATATCATAGATATAGATACATGGATTTGATGTTTCAGGATTTACGCCGATATAAGCGAAGTTACCATCCACAAGAGAACGCTGCGAGAAGTTACCGCTGCTGAAAGGCAAATGTTTTCCTTCATACTGGAACTCTGTTCTTTCGTCGGTTGTCAAATCCAGCATAGCATAGTAGCAGTTGTAAGCAGCTCCCCATCCGGTAGCTCCGGTATAGTCGGGATCCATGATATAAAGAAGTGCTTTGCCTGTTGTCAGATAGCTGGAAGTGATAATCTTTCCTTTGTCGTAATTATGTCCGATATAGGATTTGTCGAAGTCCAGATCCCCTTTCTTGATACGAAGCATGCGGCCGAATTGTTGAGTTGTACTCGGAGCACCCGGGATCACATTGTTACAAGCCAGATACAGGTTTTCGTTTTCATCGAAGAACATCTTATCCTGCAACAACTCGCCATAAGCTGTACCAGCCATCATTTCGGCACGGTCTTCCTTTACTTCCTTTTCTACAGTCATATCTTTGGCATTGATAAAGGCTGCATAGAAGTTTTTGGTTTCTTTCTTATGCTGGTAGAAATAGATGATCTTATCGTCTGACTTTCTATACTTTGCCAAACCGGATGTACTGAATTTATCTCCTTCCGGAACTTCCAGACTCAATTCGCCTTCATCCAGTATCCTCATGTCTTCAGCATTCAACTTTGTCCAGATCACTTTGTTGGCCGAACCGTTTGCCGCCATGATCACCAGGGTCTTATCATCTATCCAGGCATGTGTGTAACGACGATCCTTGAATGTGTTCTTGACAAACTTCTGTTCAAAGACGGTTATCAGCTTATTGCCTACAATCTGGTATTTAGAAAAACGGTCTGCAGAAACCGGAACCTGATAGTAGTATTTTCCTTTATAGATCGTTTCTTCTTTTATAGTCGCAGTAACATCCACTCCGTCATTCTTGAAATCGATAGTAGGCTGTTCCTTCAATGAGTCCACGCTCTTTACCAAAATAGCATCGGTAGATCCCATACCACCTGTGGCACCTACCGTTACCCAAAGGTCAAAGTGGGTGGTAGAAGCTTCCGGTTCTTCGGGATCTTCCGGGGTTTCAGGTGTTTCAGGTACTCCGGGAACTCCGGGCTTTTCAGGTTCGATCTCCGGATCATCACTCGAACAAGCATTAAAAGAAAAACTAAATAATGCAGCAGTAAATGCGCAGGTAAACAATTGAAACTTTTTCATCTCATATATAATTTAATTAATGAATAATCTGAATTTACAGAAGAACGAACGTCCCGGCTTCTGAAGCATATAATTATCGTAGAGGGTATTATCAAAGAGGTTATTACATTCCAATGATATATTATACCGCTCTTTATTCCATGAATACGAAAGAACTGCGCTATGCAGATGTTGTGTCGGAATTTTCGATTTACTCTCCAATACGCCGTACCCTTCCCAGGTGAGATAAAACCAATGTACATACTGATAGTTATATCCTACACGGATCTTACTATTCTTTTGAAACAGGTCGCGGAGAATAAAATTCAGTTCGGCGTTACTGAACAGCCAGGGGCGGTTCGGTACTTTATTATCATAAGAGATAGACGGTTTCCCGTCAGCCCTGTACTTTTGTTTATCGCGGGCATCCTGATAGCTGCAATTGACGATTGCCTGCAGATAATCTTTCCAGTTATAACGTACTTCACCTTCAACACCCTTTATGTCTACGCTGGAAACATTTTCATACTGCATCATACCTTCCGACTCTGAGACTACCGCATGAATATAATCGTTCACATCCCGGTAGAATGCATTAGCTTCATAATACAAGAGATGTCCGGGAGCCAGGCGTACGCTTCCATAAGTTCCCAGATTGACGTTATTACTACTTTCCGGATTTAACTTCACGTTCGGATAAATTGTTGTCCCGTTACCGAGCAACTCCCTGGCTAACGGCAAACGGACACTATGTTCAAATGAAGCTTTCAACGCCAGTTCCTCCCAAAAAGAATAGCGGGTACCGACACCGTAACCAGCATTGTTCTTAGTCGAGGAAGAAGCTTCACGGGAACCGGTGATCCAGTACAGGTCTTGCTGCTGAATATTCAGGTGGTTGATATAGTCTTTCACGAAAAAGGTGTTATCCATCTTTCCATTGAAGAATGACTGGTTGTAAGACAAGCCCAGGATGTGCTTGGCCAACACATCATTCGATGGTTCGAACTCGGTATCGATCTCATCATAGCGGTCATTGCCTGTACGACTCAACAGATAATTCAGGTTAAAAGAATGGTTCCTGTTCAACTGGTAGTCCAGGTTTGTACGGGCAATGGTCAACGGACGCTTATAATAACGGAGCGAACGGTCACGGCCGGTTATTTCATTTCGTGAACTTTCTATATAATCGCCATCCCAGTCATATTTGCGGAAGGCGGTATCGACCGTCAGCGAATGATCCCAGGTATGGGAAAGGGATGCATTCAGTTTGAGGTTATTTACCAGAAAGTTATGTTTGAGGTAACGGGCTGAGAGGTTCCAGGCATCGACCTGCCGTTCCGCCATACCGTACACCTTGCTCTGGATCGAGCCGGTCTGCAATTCTTTATCCACTTTGGAATAAGAGCCGGAGATAAAGAAAGCATCTGCCCACGACTTATTGACAAAACCTACTTCCAGTTGTCCCAGTAAGGAGAAATAGTCGTCATGGAACCGTCGGCGGTTGGCTGAAATATACTTACGGTTAGCTTCATCCCATACTTCAACTCCTTTCATCATATAGTCGTTCTTCGAGTAATTGACCCCAATCGTCGGCTTGATGATCAAAGTGGTCTTTGGTTCGACGAATTGTGCATTCAGGTCTACTTTATGCGTATGGAAAGAACCGATACCATACGAAACATCCAGATAGTTTTTTTTATCCTGGTTGGTGATAATATTAATAGCGCCCCCCAACGCATCAGCCCCCAAGCTAGCAGGAACAACGCCTTTATAAATTTCAATCCGGTCGATGATATTGACCGGTAAGTTCGCAAGCGAAACACCACTCCCCTTTGCATCCAACGGCATCCCGTCGATGAAGTAACGGACAGAGTTGCCGGACATTCCGTTGATAGACAGATCAAAATCGGAACCCACCCCTCCTTCTTCCCGGATCTTGATACCGGTCGTCCGGTTGACCATTTCGTTGATATTCTTTAAAGAATTGACCTGCGGTTTAATGTCCAACGCATTAACAGCAAAAGCTCCTTCTTTGACCTGTTGGGTTTTGGTCTTACCATATACTTCTACGGAGTTAAGGGTTACGGAATTTTCTTCCATAACAAAATCCATCGTCCTGTTTTTACGGATATCGATTGTGGTCTTTATTGTATTATATCCCAGCAGAGTAACGATAAGCGTCTGTTTACCGGGAGTTACCGCCAGTGAATAACGTCCCTGGTCGTTGGTATAAGTACCGGCTGTCGTATTTTCGATAGCCACAGTGACCAACGGAAGCGGTGTACCGTCTTTTTCCTTCACTTCACCTGACAAAATAACCTTATTCTGTGCAGCCAGAGACACGGGAAACAAACAAATCAATAATAAAAGTACGTGCATGAAACCTCTCATTTCATCAAATTCATTAATTGTTTGATACACGCTTTCGATGAAAGAAAATGGAGCACACATGGACAGACAGAACTACCTATACGAAAAGGTAAAGTCCTTACTTACATGTTTATCAGCCTTATTCCTCGAAAGCTTTAAACTATTTTATTCTGGCAGGTCTTCTGACTTACTCCGTCTTTGAGTGTCCTTCCCATTCTTTACGAACAGTGGATTGAGTTATACCCAAAGACTTTGGCGGAGCTTACAGCAGCGGGTCTGTTCAGGATTCGCACCTGATTCCCTTTTCATCACTTTTCCGTAGATATGGAATTGTGACACCAAAATCGGCAACAAAGGTACAGATTATTTTGAAACAACAGTGGATTTTATATAATTGATCAAAGATTTGTATAAATGGTACAAACTATTCTTTACTTTTGTCGGCAGAATATAATTACATAACAAACATAAAAGACATGAGCAATTCATTTAAGCCGGCAACCCTCTGCGTGCAAGGTGGCTGGCAACCGAAAAAGGGGGAACCGCGCGTACTCCCTATCTATCAGAGTACTACATTCAAGTATGAGACCAGCGAACAGATGGCTAAATTGTTCGACCTGGAAGAGAGCGGTTATTTCTATACCCGCCTGCAAAACCCGACAAATGATGCCGTAGCATCCAAGATCGCCGCTTTGGAAGGTGGTGTTGCAGCGATGTTGACTTCTTCGGGACAGGCTGCAAACTTTTTCGCTTGTTTCAATATCTGTGAAGCCGGCGACCATATTGTAAGTGCAACCGGTATCTACGGCGGTACTTATAACTTACTGTCCGTTACATTGAAGAAACTGGGTATCGAATGTACTTTCATCGATCAGGATGCCAGCGAAGAAGAGATCGGCAAGGCTTTCCGTCCGAATACAAAGTTATTGTTTGGCGAAACGATCTCCAATCCGGGCGTAATGGTGCTGGATATCGAGAAGTTTGCCCGTATCGCCCATAGCCACGGAGTGCCTTTGATTGTCGACAATACATTCGCGACACCAATCAACTGCCGCCCGTTTGAATGGGGGGCCGACATCGTAACGCATTCTACTACCAAATATATGGACGGACATGCTACTGCTGTCGGTGGTTGTATCGTCGACAGCGGCAACTTCGACTGGGAAGCACATGCCGACAAATACCCGGGCCTTTGCCAGCCGGATGAATCTTATCATGGCCTGACTTACACAAAGACTTTCGGTAAAATGGCGTATATCACCAAAGCGACCAGCCAGTTGATGCGTGACCTGGGTTCTATCCAGTCTCCGCAGAATGCGTTCCTGTTGAACCTGGGACTGGAAACGTTACACCTGCGTATGCCGCAGCATTGCAAGAATGCGTTGGCTGTAGCCAAATGGCTTCAGAACTGCGACAAGGTTGCCTGGGTAAATTATCCGGATCTGGAAGGTAATAAGTATTACGAACTGACAAAGAAATATCTGCCGAACGGTTCTTGTGGCGTACTGTCATTCGGTCTGAAAGGCGGACGCGAGGTTGCCATCAAGTTCATGGATAGCCTGAAGCTGGCCGCTATCGTTACTCACGTAGCGGATGCACGTACCTGTGTGCTTCACCCGGCAAGCCATACACACCGCCAGCTGACTGACGAACAGTTGATGGAAGCGGGTATCGCTCCCGACCTGATCCGTTTCTCTGTCGGTATCGAAAGTGCGGACGATATCATTGCGGATATCGAACAGGCGTTGAAGCAGTAAGATATCCTTATCAGATAGATAATCGTATTGTATAGAATACGATTATCTATCAAAATCGTTCTCTATACAAAACGTTTTCTTATCTTTGCGGAGTACCCAACTCAAAGAAAGGATAAGATATGGAACGTGAACTCATTCGTAAAATCATTATAGAAAGTCAGGAATTTATTGCAGATATTCCCCTGATAGAACGCCCGTTCCATTTTGAAAAGAATGGGAATTATGTATTTGTTGGTATTCGTCAAGCCGGCAAATCCTACCTGCTGTATCAGCGCGTCAAACAATTAATAGCAGAAGGGCACAGCATTGAGGAAATCGTATATATCAACTTCGACGATGAACGGCTCAGGCTAATGACAGCCGACGAATTCGACTTGATCCTGCAAGCCTATGCCAGCCTGTTTGACAAACGACCGATCTTCTTCTTCGATGAAATACAGAATATCGATGGATGGGAGAACTTTGCACGCCGGCTGGCCAATCAGAAATACACGGTTTATATTACAGGAAGCAACGCTAAAATGCTTAGTAGGGAAATAGCTACAACTCTGGGGGGAAGATACTGGAATTCTGATGTATACCCCTATTCTTTTTCCGAATATCTGCATGCCAATGGGATAGTACCGGCTAAAAACTGGATGTACGGCAAACAAAGTGCAGAGATCAGTAAATTGTTCAACAGCTACTTTACTTTTGGCGGTTTCCCTGAATTAGTAGATATTGTAGCTAAAAGAGCGTGGCTAAACGACATTTATAGTAAAATATTCTTCAGCGATCTGATTGTTCGAAACAAAATAAGGAACGAAGATGCAATGGGATTACTCATCCGTCGGCTGGCCGAAGGTGTAAAGCAGCCGGTATCGCACACCAGGCTGGTTAACTTGATCAGTTCAACAGGTATCAAGATAAGCAAGGTTACCATCATCGATTTCATACGGTATCTGAAAGAGTCTTGTCTTATTTTCCCCCTGGAGAACTATGCAGCCAAATTTGCCGACAGAAACTCGAATATGAAATATTATTTCATCGATAACGGCCTGCTCAGCATCTTTCTGACTGACGCCAATACCAGTCTGCTGGAGAATATGGTGGCTATCCATTTATTCAAGCAATATGGCGATAAGGTATATTTCTACAATCAAAACATTGAAGTAGATTTCATTATACCGGAAACAGATACGGCCTATCAGGTTAGTTACTCCTTACAGGAAGAAGCTACTTTTCAGCGCGAAGTAGACGGGTTAATCAAACTAAACAACGTCCATCCCTTAAAACAAATGTATATCATCACAAAAGATGAAGAGCGAACCATCACACACGAAAGTGGCGTAACGATCGAGGTAATACCTGTATGGAAATGGTTACTCTATTAAACATAATGAACTCCGTTTCCAGGAGCTCTTTAAAAACAAAACCCCGATGGTAATAAATACCGCCGGGGTTGTTTTTTGTCCATTTTCTCCCTTCACAGGGATACTCACGGATGAACTTTATTTTATTTTTATTACTAAAATTCAGCTTCCAATCTGTTCACCTTCACAGGCTACTCACCCTTCCCTGAAGGGAAGAGTAGAGAAGCTATTTTCATTTAATTATTCTTTATTCTTATTTTACAATTGCTTTAACAGCAGCTTCGCCTTCAACAGCTACTACAACTACACCAGCAGGAGCAGCGATTGTAGCATCGTCAGAAGAAAGAACTGTATTAGCGATTGTCTGACCAAGAACGTTAGCAATAGTAACTTTCTTACCGGCAGCGCCCTTGATAGTGATATAACCTTCGCTAGCAATTACACTTACAGAAGAAGCGTTGATATTTTCGTTAGCAACAGGATTTTTTGTTTCTTCAACGTTCATATTGAAAACTTCAGCCTGATCACGAGCTGTGATAACTGCAGGAGTTCCGTTTAACCATTTGATGAAACCGATAGTCAAATCACCAGCTGCATCTCTTGTCTGAGTTTCAATAATGAAAGAACCTGCTTCTCTGTCAACATAACGAAATGCATATTTACCGATAGCTTCGCCATTATCTTTACCAACCCAGATAGAGTCACCTACTACATTCTTAGCACGTTCGATGAACAATGTATCGTTAGTGTGGAAACCTTTAACGAATGCAAGCTTATAGCTCTGATTGTTTTCCCATACATAAGGATTATCATGTTTGTCAAATCCATAAGCATAAGCAGAGTCAACCATGTTAACCAGGAAGCGTCCATAAGTTGTATCAGCCTTGTGCTGGACATGACCCGGAACACCACACCAGTCGTCAGAGATAACGCGTTTTGCATTTACAGCCAACAGATACTGAGGCTTGTTTGTATTGTCACGAACATAAGCAGTATCTACGAACAATGCAGGGTTCATTTCTTTTACGTCAGCAATATGCTGCATACCTAAGAACTGTCCTCTTTCGTAAAGAGCGATCTTTTCGTTACCTTCTTTGTAAATAGAGATTGTATCAAATGCTGCTACCGGACGATAGTTAGGAGCATCAACCGGATCGATTACAAACAAATCATTGTCAGTCAGATAATACATACCTTCAGTTGTTTCATTCTGATTCACTTTGTCATCAGAGAATGCACCATACAGTTTAACATTGCTCTCTGCCATCTGAGTACCAGGAGTTGCAACGATCAAGTTGTAAACACCTTCGCCTTTTTGTTTGATAACGAATTTAACAACGTTAGCATTACGAGCATCATCCAATTTATTCAAATCTGGATTACAATAATAAGCTTTCTTTTCAGCATTATAGCTCAGGAATTCACCATTATCTTCGTTATAGATAGCATAAGTAAATGCAACCAAAGTATCTTTCTTTGTATCATATTTACCATCGCTGTTCTTATAACCTAAATTACGAACATAGATGATAGAATCATTTGATGCATCTTTCTTTTCTTCAAATTTAACAAGTCTCCAGTTTACAGCGTTCCCTTTATCTGTGCTCAAACCTACGAAGTGACCAGCAGAATTATGCTTTTCAGTCAAATAAACATTATCAGTTACAGCAGAATAAACAGCGATATTAAATGCAGTCTTTTCCAGTTCCAAATTCTGAGAATAGTTCTTGTAACCATCATATTTATCACCTACAGTTGCAGGAACGATCTTGATAGTATCACCATTGTTTGCATACACAGCATCTTCGTCTGTATAATATAACTGAGCAGCAGTATATGTTTTACCTGATTCACGGTTAGTGAAAGTAAACTGACCATCACCTGTAGAAGTGATAAGGAATTGACCTTCCGGCTTGTTCAACAGAACTCTCTCTGCATCTACAGTAGTAGCCAAAGTTGTTGTAGTCGGACCAAATACTTTACCATAAGTATTTTTGTTAGTAGCATCGGCACGGTCTTTGCTCATGATATTTACAATGCCTAACAATTTCAATTGCGGAACGATATTGCTACCACCTAAAGCAATGAAAGTTTCAGCACCAGAGCCAGATCCAACATAGTACTTGTTTTCGAATGTGAATACTGTTACGAATGCATCAGCTGCCGCTACTGTAGTTACATGGTGGGCCAAGATATGATCCGTACCGTTACCATAAACACCATTAGATACTTTTGCACCTACAGAAGCAATCTTCAACACCTTTGCTGCATTAACATCTGAAGACACTGAGAAAACAGCATTGTCAAGAAGTCTTGTAACAGCCAAAGTTGCAGTTGTTGCACCAGTTAAGCCATGAGCATTAGAACCATAGATTTTACCATCTTCTGTTACCATTTCAGAACCCTTAACCACTTTATACTTATAAGAGTCTGTCAAGCTTGCATTCAAAGTTGAATAGCTGATAGTATCAAGAACGATGAATTCAGAAGCACGGAAAGCTTTGATTTCAGCTTCAGTTGCAGTAGCTGTAAAACCTTCGAAAGAACCAGACACTCTGAACACATAAGACATAGCGTCTGCTGCAGCTGTTGCTTTATCTAAAGACACAGCCTTAATTGTGTTAGAAGTAAACGGATTAGCTTCAACAGTCAGGTTATCTTTCAAATCGGCTTTTTTCTTAAAAGACAGTTTGAATGCTGAGCCTAAGTTGGCATTCAATGTTGCAGCAGAAATACCTTGTGCAGGAACTACATAGAGTTTAAAGTCTGTTGCACTAGCAGTTACACCAAATGTTGCAGCATTGCCACTTGCGGCATCCAAAGTTACATCTTTATCTGCAACACCCGTTGAAATCTTAGCTCCAGCATTAGCTCCAGCAGTTGCAGCATCAGTATACCACTTAAAATAAGTAATGGCTGTTGCCATATTAGCTTCGCTCTGGTCTGTTACAAATGCAGAACCATCAGCTAAGGCTGCCAACAATTGACCTGATTTCTCATTCTTGAATACAAATTTGTATCCATTAGAAGTTACGCTCGTAACAGTCCATTGAGCATACTCATCCAAACCTGCCTCATTAATAGTTAAGAGTGATTTGTCTGCCTCTTTAATACTTAAAAATAAAGAACCATCTGCACTCAAGTAATATTTATTACCTGAAACAAAAGTAGTAGCTACTTCAACTGCAGCCTTAACATTTGAGAACAGCGCACCGACCATCAGAAAGATGGCCAAAAGTGTAGAAAACTTTTTGTTCATAATCAAAAATTTAATATTAATACTAAGTAATTATAAGTTCTATTCTATATAATGCCGACCTATCTCTGTCGGCTTGCTTGTACGATCGTCAAATACTTCAGCAAAAGTAAGCAATAGTTTTTTATCCGCAATTATTTTCATTGATTTTTTCACATCATTATATTCTTTCTTATCAATTGAATAGCTTAGTATGTACAAAACCTGTCCTTAGAATTACAAACCTTGATTTTGCATATACCTTATTTCAGACCGACACTTAAACTTCCATTGCGTAAGCTTACTATATATTATGTACGCATACATTAATATATAGGCATACCGAAAAAGATACGTTCAGTACTACTTCTATCTCCTACAGCGAAAAGTTTTTTGCCACCCTATACACCCATTGCATCGACAAACGGTGCCACACGGAAGATGGCATTTCTTCCATCAGCAAATCTTCGCGGAACTCACGCAGGATCAACCAATCCGCCTGTTTCACCCAATGACGGAAAGACGGGTTCGGCTGATGGGTTTCGGACAGATGCAATAAAGCGTCCAGATCGAAACGATCGGCAACAACTCCGGCCCCCGATAAAGAGGCATCATAGGCATTACAAGCCTGTTCGATATGAGTAGGAACCATTAGAACGGGTTTATTCAGATACATCGCCTCGCAAACAGACTCAAAGCCGGCTGTCGTTGCATAGGCTTTCGCTCCTGCCATATATTTAACGAAACGGATGTCGTTCAGTTGGTGGAAGGAAAGGGTTTCGTCTATCCGGGTTGTTTCTCCTGCATCTTTCTTATCCCAGAAAATATGCATCGGAATGTCGGGATGCCGGGCGTGCCAGGCTTTTACTTCTTCACCGAAACCACTGTTTAATAGATAACCATGCAGATAGTTGCCCTTACGCGAAGTTTTATTTATCACCTCTTTACGCAACAATGGAGGAACTACAACGATCTTTTCATTTGATACTTCACGCATTTTCCTAAAAGATAAAGCCAACTTCTTCGTTGCACCGATAGCCGTCACACGGGTAAAGAATTTCAGCAGAGACAAAGAAATGCTATTCAATTTCGGAAAAGAGAAGTCGGGATGAAGGAATAGATATTGATGGGCAATACAAATCATAATGGCTTTCGGACGGGCAAACAGATACGTCAGCCCCGTCAGCAATTCGTAAAAGTTGACCACCGCATCGGCTTCCGTCTCCCTGATCATCCGGTCGATATAACGGATACTGCCTGCATACTTATGTAGACGGAGCAGATTATAACCTATGCTCCCCAGCAGGTTCACCTGCTTATTTTTAGCCGTGGGCAGAAAGTTCGGACTTTCGAAATGATAAACCGGCACATCGATCTTTTCTGTAAAGAACGCCGGAATACGGCGGGCCGGACTTTTCCCGACAAGCACACCTACAACCTGATGACCTTCGTCAGCCAGCTTCTGGCGGAGCGATAAAGCCTGGGTCAGATGGCCCCTTCCCTCTCCTTGTATGACAAACAGTATCTTCATATCACTTCGGCGTATAATACAGTTTTCGAAATCTTTTCCTCATCGGCCTCATATTCAGCCTTATTATAAGTAAGAATGCTCCATTCACCTTGCTCGTTTTCAACCAGAGCAGTCATACTCTCCACCCAGTCGCCGGAATTGAGATAGTGCACATTGTCGTACCGGACATTGGCCGCCTGATGAATATGTCCACAGATAATACCGTCCAGTTTCCTGGATAAAGCCAGCTTCACCAGCTCCTTTTCGAAGTCGGAGATGTAAGAGACGGCACTTTTTACCCGGTGCTTCACATGTTGGGAAAGGGAGAAATAGGGCTTACCCTGTTTTTCCCGGTTCCTGTTATAGATTTTATTCAACCATAACAGGAAGGTATATCCTATGTCGCCCAACATGGCAAGCCAGCGCATGTGAGTAGTTACTGTATCAAAGATATCACCGTGAGTCACTAGGTAACGCTTCCCGTGACTATTCAGTAAATAATCTTTGACGATAGAGATATTGGAAAACTGGAACGGGACCAGTTTATCCAGGAAATCATCATGATTACCACGTACATAAATAATCTTTGTTCCTTTCTTCTCCATCATCTTCATGAGGACTTTGAAGAAGTCGGTCTGCGCTTGTTTCCATCGCTTGCCTGACTTCTGAAGTTGCCAGCCATCGATGATATCGCCGTTCAGTATCAGACGGTCGCAGTCGATATGTTTAAGGAAATTGGTTACTTCTTTTGTCTTTGAGTGTTCGGAACCCAAATGAATGTCAGAAAGCACAACGGTCGGATAATATTTTCTTAGTTTCATACGTAAGTGATTTACACTGTACAAAAGAACTGGTTTACTATTACAGGGATACAACAATGGTGTGAAGAAGCTTTTTCTTTTTACAGGACAAATGATTACTTTTGTCCCTTCAAATTAAAACCCGATCATTTTATGGATATTAACTCCCTCCCCGAGAGAGCTAAGAAAGTAGAAAAGGAAACAAAAGCTTTTTTCAAATCAATTAAGAAGAATCGTTTGCGGGAACTGGACGATACGGTTCATGCCATCCACGAGGAAGTATTCGACTCGATCGACTGCTTGGAGTGCGGCAATTGCTGCCGTACGCTTGGACCGCGTATTACCGACCGCGACATCGAACGGATTGCACAGGCGCTTCGCATTAAACCGCACGAAGTAGTAACACGACATTTACATATCGACGAGGATAAAGATTATGTATTCCGGTCGATGCCCTGCCCGTTCCTGGGAGCCGATAATTATTGTAGTATCTATGAAGACAGGCCGAAAGCCTGCCGTGAGTATCCGCATACGGACAGGAAAAAGTTTTATCAAATACATTCGTTGACAATAAAAAATACGCAGACTTGTCCGGGTGTTTTTGAAGTGTTGGAACAGCTGAAAAGAGAATTTTAGTTATGCTTTTAGAAAAACTACTGAAAGAGTTTAATATAAATGCCAATACCTTCAATCAAAAGGAGTCTGGATTGTTTGATCAATATTTTGAACAAATATCGATCAAGAAAGACACATTTCTGATTAGAGAAGGGGAAACAGAGAAGTACAGCTACTTCGTTTTCAATGGCATATTACGTTGCTGGCTACTGAATCACAAAGGAAATGAACAGACTTTTTGGTTTTGTAAAGAGGGCACATTTTCAATGTCGAATATATCATTTACATTAGAAAAGAAGTCAACTTTTAATGTGCAAGCAATTGTAGACTGTGTAATTTACCGGATAGACAAAGAACAGGTCAGAGAATTATATACTGCAATTCCGAAGGTAAAAACTGTTTTTGAAGATCTGAATGCCATTTTATTGAATAGACTCTTAAAAAGAAATATCAATTTAATTAAATATTCTCCCGAACAGTATTATCTACAGATGATTGAAGAATATGGTATCACATTAAATTATATACCATTAAAGGATATAGCCTCTTATTTGGGAATAACACCGCAAGCATTGAGCAGGATACGTAAGCGTATTTATTAACTTGGGTTCAGTATTTTATATATGCAAATTCCGACCTTTGCACAACTAAATTCACAATTATGATCAGAAATATCAAAGAAACAGATTATCCGCGTTTGATAGAGATTTGGGAAAGTGCAGTGCTGAATACACATGATTTTCTTAAAGAGGAGGACTTCTTATATTATAAAAAACAGCTTCCTGTATATTTTCAATATGTCACCCTATTAGGGTTTGAGCAAGAGGGGGTCTTGGTCGGATTTATGGGAATAGCAGAGCAAAGCCTTGAAATGTTATTTATCGATAATGATTACCGAGGCACCGGAATAGGGAAAAAACTGATTGCGTATGCGACAACTAATTTACACGTAACGAAAGTCGATGTGAATGAGCAAAATACGCAAGCTGTCGGTTTCTACAAATATATGGGATTCAACATAGTAAGGAGATCCGAATTGGACGGAGAAGGTAAAGAATATCCTATCTTGCACATGCAATTACAGTGTTGACCGGACATTTCGACTTATAAAAAAGGCAGCCGCTTGAAACAAGGGCTGCCTGATTGTTGTTAGAATTCTTTTCAATTAATCTTCCGCCTGAGTAGCTTCATAAGCCTTCAACAGCTTATCCTGTACATCGGAAGGAACAAGTTCGTAAGCGGCAAACTTCATTGTGAATGAAGCACGTCCACCGGTGATAGAACTCAAAGAAGTTGAATAGCTAGACATTTCCTTCAGAGGAACTTTAGCCAGCAACTTTTCAAATCCCTTTTCGCTGTTCATACCCATAATGATAGCACGGCGGCCTTGCAGGTCACTCATTACATCACCCAGATAATCGCCAGGTACGGATACTTCTACGTCATAGACAGGTTCCAGGATCTTTGGTCCTGCTTCTTTAAAGGCAGTACTGAAGGCATTACGACCGGCCAGCATGAAAGAAATTTCATTACTGTCTACCGGGTGCATCTTGCCATCATAAACAATGATGCGCACATCACGGGCGTACGAACCGGTCAACGGTCCCTGTTCCATACGTGCCATAATACCTTTCAGAATAGCCGGCAAGAAACGTGCATCGATGGCTCCACCAACGATACTGTTAATAAATACCAGCTTACCACCCCAGTCCAAATCAATAGTTTGCGTATCACGTACGCTAATTTTAAATTCCTGTCCGCCGAAACGATACATATCCGGAGCCGGCATACCTTCGTAATACGGTTCCACGATCAGGTGAACTTCACCAAACTGACCAGCACCACCGGATTGTTTCTTATGGCGGTAATCAGCACGGGCAGCCTTCGTGATCGTTTCGCGATACGGTATCTTCGGTTCGATATATTCGATCGGCAGTTTATCATTATTTTCTATTCTCCATTTCAATGTACGCAGGTGGAATTCTCCCTGACCGGAAACAATCGTTTGTTTCAACTCTTTGGATTGTTCGATCACCCATGTCGGGTCTTCCTCACGCATACGGTTCAGGATCTCCATCATCTTTTCAGAATCCGATTCATTAACCGGCTTTATAGCACGACGATACTTAGGATCCGGATATTTGATGAAGTCGAAACGATAGTCGCAACCCTTACCATTCAGCGTATTACCCCGGCGTACTTCTTTCAGTTTTACTGTTGCACCGATATCACCGGCCACCATTTCAGTTACCGGATTACGTGTCTGACCTGCCACAGAGAACAACTGGGCGATGCGTTCTTTCGAACCACGGTCGGCATTCAACAAATCATCTCCTTCCTTTATTTTTCCTGATATCACTTTAAAATAGGAAACCTGGCCGATATGGGGTTCCATCGTCGTCTTAAAGAAGAACAAGCTGGTCGGTCCGTTTGAATCGGGAGTCACTTCCACACCATCGGTTGTCACCGGGCGAGGCATCTTATCTGTACAAGGAACTACATTTCCAAGGAATTCCAATGTACGGCGCACACACATATCGCGTCCTGCACAAACGCAGAATACAGGGAACATGCCACGGGTCACCAGACCGGCACGGATACCCACACGCATATCGTCTTCGCTCAAAGTTCCTTCTTCAAAGAACTTTTCCATCAACATATCGTCATTTTCGGCTGCCGCTTCCACAAGTGCTTTGTGAAGTTCCATGGCTTTGTCCATTTCCTCTTCGGGGATTTCCAAAACGTCAGGTACGCCGCCTTCCGGTTTCCAACGGTACATTTTCATCTTCAATACATCGACTACGGCATTGAAAGAAGCCCCCGTACTGATCGGATACTGAACCTGAATGACTTTACCACCATATTGATCTTTCAACTGGGCAATAGTTCCATCGAAATCCGCTTTGTCGTTATCCAACTGGTTGACAACAAAAATAACGGGTTTATGAAATTGTTCTGTATACCGGAACTGGTTCAATGTTCCCACTTCCACACCATACTGGGCATTCAAAACCATCAGTGCCGTATCGGTCACGTTCAGGGCTGAAACAGCTCCACCGATAAAGTCGTCCGAACCCGGGCAATCGATAAAGTTCAGCTTTCTGTCCTGCCATTCAACACTGAAAACGGTTGAGAACACTGAGTATCCATACTCTTTCTCAACCGGGAAATAATCGCTCACCGTATTTCCTGCGTCTACAGTACCGCGACGTTTTATAACTCCACCCTCGTAAAGCATAGCTTCAGCGAGAGTGGTTTTCCCAGAGCCCGAACTTCCCAAGATAGAGATGTTCTTAATTTCGTTTGTTTGGTATACTTTCATGATATCAGGTATTAATTGAGTTTAACAATAAATATCAACCACGTGAATTACTCACGAGGCCGCAAATTAGAGAATGTACAGGAAAAATGCAATCATTACAGCCCTGTTTGAGAACTATGTTATGCAGCAGGCTCAAAAGAATGATTTTTTTTCTTACCTTTGTGTGTATTATAAAATGGAGATATTACTATGACAACTATGGAATTAAAAGCACGTAAGATGGATTTGGTAGAAGCTTTAATGCAGTTGGATAACGACAAATTATCCAAAGCAGAAAAGTACATCAAAAAACTATTATCTGCACCTCCTGTTCAAACATATGATATGCCTTCTGAACTTTTAAATGCTCTGTTAGACCGAGCTGATGAAAACAAGAAAAATGGCAACTACATTGAAGAACAGGATATGGATAATTTCATAAAATCATTACAATGAAAATTATCTGGGATCCACTTGTAAAAGAGCAGATAGAGCAATTATTTAGATTTAACCAAACTGCATTTGGCTCCATAAAAGCTAAACGTATCATAGAATCTATTTATCAACATATTTATCTCTTGAAAAAGTTTCCACTAATGGGAACCATTGAACAAAGTACAACCAATAGGGAACAATCATATCGCTACTTAATAGAAAAACATTGTAAAATATATTATACTGTTGACTCAGATACAATATATATAGCTTTAATCTGGGATACCCGACAAGATCCCCAAAAACTATGGACAATCCTTAAATAATGGCAGGCCTTTATATCCATATTCCTTTTTGTACGAAACGTTGTTTGTACTGCGATTTTTTCTCCAATACGGAGATGAAGTATAAAGAACCATACCTGTCCGCCGTGATCCGTGAACTGGAATTACAGAAAGATTATCTGGAAGGTGAGCCTGTCGAAACCATTTATTTCGGTGGAGGAACCCCTTCCCAGTTGCAAGCGGAAGATTTCAGCCGTATCTTTGAAGCTATCCACCGCCTGTTCGATGTCAGCCCTTGTGCAGAGATTACGCTTGAGGCCAATCCGGACGATATGACACCCGGATACGTTGCCGGATTACAAACGCTTCCCTTCAACCGGGTCAGTATGGGCGTGCAAAGTTTCAAGGAGGAAGACCTGCGCTTCCTTAATCGGCGGCATAACCGGGAACAAGCCTTGCTTGCGGTGGATTTATGCAAAAAGAACGGCCTAGAGAATATCAGTGTCGACCTGATCTACGGACTTCCGGGACAAACCCTCGAAGAGTGGAAGCAGAACCTCGACACAGTGATCCACCTCGACATCCCTCATATCTCCGCCTACCATTTAATATATGAAGAAGGAACTGCCCTTTACAAGCTGAAGGAAGCCGGAAAGATCACCCCGGTGGATGAAGACCTGAGCGTAGCACTTTTCACATCACTGATCGACCGGCTGACGGCAAACGGTTATCTTCATTATGAAATATCCAACTTCGCCCGTCCCGGCATGCTCTCCCGACACAACAGCTCCTACTGGATCGGGAAAAAGTACCTGGGCATAGGGCCGTCCGCCCATTCCTATAACGGACAAAACCGCCAATGGAACATTTCCTCGTTACCGGGTTACCTGCAGGCCATCGACAAAGGAGTACCGGATATCGAAATCGAAAATCTGGACATAAATACCCGGTACAACGATTTTATTATCACCGGACTTCGCACCATGTGGGGCATCAAATTTAATGAAATTCAACAACAGTTCGGAAAAGACAAATTAATCTACTGTCAAAAACAGGCTGCTCCTTACCTCAAACAAGGACTACTTATCGAAAAAAACGATACCCTAACGCTTTCGCGCAACGGAATTTTCATATCAGATAGTATAATGAGCGATCTTTTATGGGTCTAATTTTAACAAAACAGGCCTCCGAAACAACGAAACACGGGGTTATTCGTACAAATTCTGCACATTTTCACGATTTTTGAGAAATAAATAGTACAACGTATTAAACTATTATCTATATTTGCCCTGTCAAAAAGCAGCAAATAGTGCCATATTTATATATAATATCAGGTTGCAACGGAGCAGGGAAAACAACAGCGTCCTTTACAATACTTCCAGAAATGTTGAAGTGTAAGGAGTTCGTGAATTCCGACGAGATAGCCAAGGGGCTTTCCCCTTTTAATGCAGATAGTATCGCCGTAGCTGTAGAAGCAAGCCGAATTATGTATAAGCGCATTAAAGAACTCATCGCAGCAGGTGAGACTTTTGCAATGGAAACTACGCTCGCCACCCGGTCAGTCGCAAACCTGATCAGGGAAGCACAAAGGGAAGGATATTATGTTACATTGTTATATTTCTGGTTGAATACACCGGACTTGGCAGTGGAACGGGTAAAAATGAGAGTGGCAGCCGGTGGTCATAACATACCGGAGAGTACTATCCGCCGTAGATACGAGGCGGGTATTCACAATCTTTTTGAACTATATATCCCCATTAGTGATTATTGGATGGTAACAGACAATTCTATGTCTCCGATGGAAGTAATTGCCAAAGGATTCAGGAATGATAAAAAAGAGATATATAATTCGGATATTTACACTAAACTTGAACATCATGAGTGAACAAGAAGTAAGAGAATTTGAAGAGAATATAGTTAAAGGTGCCAATATAGCTTTTCAACGCTTAGTTAACCAGAAAAAGAAAGAAGACGGAGAATTAGTCTTCTCACGCAACGGATATATTTTCCGTGTAAAGGCAGCTGACCTGGAAAAAGGCATATTTTAATTATATTAGGATATAAAAAAAGCGAGTGATCTTTCGATCATTCGCTTTTTTTATGGAATCAACTCCCGTTGGCCGGCTATTCCACCAGTTCCATTTCCTTCAGGAGATAGCTGGCTCCGGCATACTTATCCATGATAAACAGGACGTAACGGATATCGACGATAATACTGCGCTGATAATCCGGCAAGTATTGGATATCACCACCTACACCTTCCCAGTTTCGGTCGAAGTTAATACCGATCAGCTCACCGTTCGCATTCAATACAGGGCTTCCCGAGTTTCCTCCGGTGGTATGTGTCGTTGCGCTAAAAGCGACCGGCATTCTACCGTCAGGCATCTGATAACGGCCGAAGTCTTTGGCTTCGTACAATTCTTTCAGACGGGTCGGGACAACAAATTCCCAATTCGTAGAGTCTTCCTTTTCCATCACACCATCCAACGTTGTCTGGCAACTGTAATAGTCGGCATCACGCGGACTGTATCCCTTCACCTGCCCGTAAGTCAGGCGCAAAGAGAAGTTGGCATCCGGGAAATTGGCTTTATCCTGATACATGGCCAATAGGCCTGCCACATACGTACGATGGGCAATGGCATAGCTTGCATCGAAGTCGGCCAGTGCCGCTTTCAGATTCTCCTTTTCTTCCTGCACGGATTTAGCGAACAGGATCATCGGGTCTTGTTCGAGCGCTTTTACGGAAGGACGTGTCTTAAACTTATCGAAGTTTTCTTCGCTGCCATAGATCGATTTGTCGAACAGATAGTCAACGAAACGGTCTACATCTCCTTTGAACTTCTTGTCGATCAGGGCAAAGTAGGCCGGTTGCGACTTGGCCGGAACCAGGCGGCGGTATTCCTTCAGCATCACTTTGGCGATTTTCTTATCCACTTCGGGAGCATAATCTTTATCGGCAAAACGATGGTAAGCCATATCCAGCATACGCACCTGCTTTTGTTGTTCGTTGCGGTCTTTGCCTTTCAGGGCATCGCAAACCGATTGTATTTCAGCAGGGACTTTCGTAAATTCAATACCGCGAAGGATCGCTTCATCCAGCATCCAGCTACGGAAGCGCAAGTCTTTGCGGTCGGATACGATCTGTTCGAGTGTCAGCAATGCTTCGGGATAATCCGATTCGTCGTGATCTTCCGACCAGGCAATCAAACGATCCTGTTCTTCTTTCTTTACCTTCTCAAAGTTACGCTTCTTGATTGCCCAGTTACTACCGATAGCATTTTTATAGGCATTGGTCGATCCGGCATATTTACTAGCGTACTGGATACGAACGGAAGGATCTTTCAGCATCTCGTCCAACATCACTTCCTGACGAAGGTTGCGGATATTGATACGGACAGCATTGTCGATATCACGACGCTCGGCTACTTCCCAGGATGTATAGTATTTGTTTGTCCGTCCGGGGAAGCCCATCATCATGGCATAATCATCTTCCTCTACTCCTTGTATTGAAATCTTGAACCAGCGCTTCGGACGAAGGGGAACGTTCGTTTCCGAATATTCGGCCGGATTACCGTTTGCATCGGCATAGACACGGAAAACGGAGAAGTCACCCGTATGGCGCGGCCACATCCAGTTGTCGGTATCCGCACCGAACTTACCGATAGACGAAGGGGGAGCTCCGACAAGGCGGATATCCGAATAGATCTTCTTCGTGAACATATAATATACGTTACCGCCATAGAAGGCTTTGATCTCCACCTCTGTTCCGGGGTTATCCTGCAGGAACTTTTCACCGACCTTTGCCTTTGCCAGTCCGTTCAGATATTTGGGGGAGAGGAAGTTCATGCTGTTCGGATCGGTATCCTTTTCAAGCTCCTTCTTTACGTAGTCGGTGACGTCTTCTATTTTGTCGATGAACGTCACGGTCAGTCCCGGGTTGGGAAGTTCCTGGTCGCGGGTAGTCGCCCAAAAGCCGTCGGTCAGGTAATCATGTTCGAGGGTACTGTGTTGTTGTATCTGGCCGTATCCGCAATGATGGTTGGTCAGCAACAAGCCATCCGGTGATACGATCTCGCCCGTACAGCCGCCTCCAAAAATCACGACGGCATCTTTCAGCGAAGCCGAGTCGGGACTGTAGATATCGTAATCCTGCAACTTCAATCCTAAAGCCTGCATCTCCGGAAACTTCTGCTGTTTAAGTAACGGAAGCAACCACATTCCTTCATCCGCCACCGCCGGCAACGACAGGGCACCTGCCAAAAGGGATAATAAGATTCTCTTCATAGTGTTTTATCGTTTAAATTAGTATTATTTCTTTGTCCATTGTGTATAGGGTTGTTTGGTAAGCATCGAGTTGTAATATCTCCTGTCACCGCTTACCTCCTCTCCTATCCAATCTGGTTTCTCAAAAGGTTCGTCTTCGGAAGCCAATTCTATTTCAGCCATGACCAGGCCTTCGTTGGCTCCGTGAAAGACATCGACTTCCCAAGTGTGCTTGCCGCCCCGGACGAGATGGCGCACCTTATCTATGGATCCCGGTTCGCAGAGCTTCAACAGTTGTTCGGCATCCGCTAACGATATTTCCTGCTCGAACTCGTAACGGCTCAGGCCTTTGTCATCCGAAGGGCCTTTGATAGTCAGGAAACCTTTCTCCCCCCGGATACGGACACGTACTGTGCGACCGGGCTCGGAACAGATATATCCTTGCACAATGCGCTCCGAACTGTAAACATCAGCAGTGAAGTCGCCTTCGACAATGAACTTTCTTTCTATCTCAGTAGCCATATCTTTTTATTTTCTCCGGTTGTCAACCGTATTTGAACGGCATGTATTTTATTTTACTCTTGCAGGAAAGTTGTTGCCGACGCTGTCGGCTATATTGCCGAGGGCGTCGGCTAAATTGTCGACGACGTCGGCAAAGCTTTCGAGGGCGTCGGCAACAGATTTCCTGCAAGGGTAAATACGATTCATCCGGTACTTAGTTCTTATTAATCAGGAGCTAATTCTTATTTGATGGTAACCATTGTGGCACCGAAACCGTATTCACGGAAAGAAGCATCCTGGTAATAGTGTTGTTTGTATCTTGTTTTCAGTTCTTTCTCTATGGCTTTGCGAAGCACACCATCCCCTTTTCCGTGGATAAAGACAATCTTCTGTCCTTTATGATTTGCATACTTGCCCAGTATTTCATGGAACTTATCCAGCTGATACGTCAGCATATCCGCATTGCTCAGGCCATTTGTATTGTCGAGCAACTCCGTGATATGCAGATCGACTTCCAGTACGGCACCGTCGGACTTCTTCTTAACAATGGTCTGCGGGGCATGGCGGTCTTCACGAACTTTCTGATACATCGCTTCCTTCAATTCAGCAGCGGAGACAAGCAACTCTTTCTCCGGAACGTCATTGCGTACGATCGGATAAACCATCGCTTCTTCTTCGAAGAAATCGTTTTCCATAAAACAGTGCTGTTTGTAGAACTTAACCGTATCGAGACGCAATTCTACCGAGATAGAATTCTTCAGCGAGTAAGGTTTATCTTTCTTGAAAGCGATCAACTGCACGCATACGCGTTCAAGGTCATTCAGATCTTCTTTGCCGAACTCTTCCATAAAGATCTTTGTATTCGGCTCTATCAGACCGTTGTAACGGCTTATCCAGCTATTGTTGTTCCGGTACATGTAGTTGAAGAACAGATAGTAATTGCTGTCATTCACGAAATAGGCTTCGTAAGCGCTGTCCTGCATTACTTTCGACGGTTCCATCGGCAGGTAAGCCAGATAGATGTTCAAACGTTCACCTTCGGCTGTCTCTTCCACCTTCACCTCTTCCGGTTTAGGTTGCGGCTTCGGCATGGGCTGCTGAACCTGCGGCTGGGGTTGTACCCGCGGACGGTTAGAACTGTGTACCTGCATCTCATTTTCGCCGCCAACGACGACACATTCACGGATCAGGGCCGGGATATCGAAGCCATCTTCGTCTTCCACCAATACCTGATCCTTACCTCTAAAACTACGTACGATGCCGCCTCCTGTCGTATTCAGGAAACGCACTTTGTCACCAACCTTTATATTCATACTTATATTATCTTTATATTCGTGTCGACAAAGATACTCCATTATACCATAATATCATACAAATTTGTACTTTTGCAGCCGGGTTCAGCAAGATCGTACCCGGTAATTAAAGAAAGCAATGGTTACAAAAACTCAACAGATAAGCATCGAAGATTACAATTATTCGTTGCCCGACGAACGGATCGCCAAGTTCCCGCTGCCGAAACGGGATGAATCCAAATTATTACTTTACCGCAACGGAGAGGTGAGCGAGAGTATCTTCAAAAAGATCACGGAGTATCTTCCGGAAGGTTCGCTGATGGTATTCAATAACACCCGTGTGATACAAGCGCGGCTCTTATTCCAGCGTGCGACGGGGGCACAGATAGAAGTATTTTGTCTCGATCCTTCCGAGCCACACGATTACGAACTGATCTTCCAGGAAACGGCGACCTGTTGCTGGATCTGCTTGATCGGGAATGCGAAGAAATGGAAAGAACCGTGCCTTTTCCGGGAGATCGAGATCAACGGAGAGAAAGTAACGCTTCGTGCTGAAAAGGTGCAGAGTTACGGGGAGACACATCAGATCCGGTTTAGCTGGGATGGTGGTTTCAGCTTCGCCGAAGTGCTGGATGCCGCGGGTGAACTGCCTATTCCTCCCTACTTGCACCGGAAAACGGAAGAAAGCGATTTGAAGACTTATCAGACAGTTTATTCCAAGATAAAAGGTTCTGTTGCCGCTCCGACAGCCGGACTCCATTTCACTCCGGAAGTATTGGCAGAGCTGGAAGCCAAAGGTTTCGGCCGCGAAGAGCTTACACTGCATGTGGGTGCCGGGACATTCAAACCGGTAAAGAGTGAGACGATCGAAGGGCATGAAATGCACACGGAGTTTATTTCCGTACGCCGCAGTACCATCGAACGTGTCAAACAAAATATCGGTAAAATCATAGCTGTCGGTACGACTTCCGTCCGTACGCTCGAAAGCCTTTATTATATCGGTGTAGCGCTCGCTTCCAACCCGGAAGCTTCTTCCGACGAACTGATTGTGAAGCAATGGATGCCCTACAACGAGGAAAACAACCGGCTGACGCCTGCCGATGCCTTACAGAACATTCTGGATTATCTGGACAAACATCAGTTAAAGACATTGGTCACAGCAACCCAGATCATCATCGCCCCAGGCTATGAGTTCAAGATCGTCAAAGGCATCGTTACCAACTTCCACCAGCCCAAAAGCACTTTGCTTCTGCTGATCTCCGCCTTTGTCAAAGGCGACTGGAAGAACATCTATGACTATGCACTCGGACATGATTTCCGTTTCCTGAGTTATGGGGATAGTTCGCTGCTGTTATAATTAATGAATACAAGCTAAAGGCAATATCCTTTCAATCTATTCGTTATTATTTATTATAAAGAATTTCCGGTGATGAATAAGAAGATTACTCCCTATATACTACTGTTTTTATCTGCAATGCTACTGTTTTCCTGCAAATCAGCCAAGCTGAGTGATGCGGAAGAGAAGCAGCGCATTGGTGAATACTTTGAAGCAGCAGCTATCTACCGGAAAGTTTATACGAAAACGTCTCCCCAGAAAAGGGATTTACGCGGATATATCGCGTACAGGATGGCAGAATGCAACCGACTCATCAATAATACGCCGAGGGCAACAAGCGCGTATATGAACGCACTGCGCTACGACTATCCCGACAGCATTGTAAACCTGCGACTGGGACAGATGTACCAGAGAAGCGGCAGATATGCCGAAGCAATCCGCTATTATAACGAGTTCCTGAAAGTGAACCCGGAAAGCGAACTGGCCCTGAACGGTATCAAGGGAAGCGAACTGGCTCCGCAATGGAAGCAGAACCCAAGCCGTTATGTCGTTAAACGTATGGAGAAATTCAATTCCCGCCGCGGCGAATTCTGTCCGATGCTATTCGGCGATGCTTACGACCAGCTTTATTTTACCTCTTCCCGTACACCTAAAGGAGCCGGAAAAGATAAAGAAGAAACGATCAGTGCCATCACAGGATTAAGGAACAACGATTTCTTCCTCGTAAAGAAGGACGAACAGGGTAACTGGCTGGCTCCTATCGAACTGGAAGATGAAGTCAACACCGAATTCGATGAAGGAACCCCCTCTTTCTCGAAAGACGGCAACACGATGTACTATACTTATTGCGCACAAGATCCGGAAGGCCCGCGCACCTCTGAAATATACGTATCCACCCGCAGCAGTGCCAAATGGGGAAAAGGGACACGCGCCTCTATCGTAAAAGACTCCGTAACAGCTTTAGGACATCCGTCCGTCTCACCCGACGGAAAATACCTGTATTATGTATCGGATGCCGTCGGAGGCTTCGGGGGAAAAGATATCTTCCGTTCCAGACTGGTCGGCAGCGACTTTGGCCCGATGGAAAACCTGGGGCCGGAGATCAATACGCCCGGAGATGAAATGTTCCCGTATGTACGCGACTCCGTTACGCTCTACTTTGCCTCGAACGGCCATCCGGGCATGGGTGGTCTCGACCTGTTCAAAGCCACACAGGACAGTACCGGCAAATGGCATGTGGAAAATCTGAAGGCGCCGATCAACTCGATGGGCGATGATTTCGGTATCACTTTCGAAGGGAAGAAGGAAAAAGGTTTCTTCAGTTCCAACCGGAATGACGCGCGTGGTTACGATCATCTTTATTCATTCGAATTACCGACCATCACCATATTTATCGAAGGACTCGTTTCGGACGTAGATGAATACCCGATCGAAGATGCCACCGTGCGTATCGTCGGCAAAGATGGATTGAATGTTAAAGTGCCGGCTAAGAAAGACGGCAGCTACCGGGTAGAACTGGAACGTGATATCCGTTATGTAATGATGGCCAGTGCCCGCGGTTACCTCAACCAGAATTTCGAATTGAAAACCGGCCCGGAAGAAAAGAACGAGACTTATATTGTGGACTTCTACCTCTCCCCGATCAGTAAACCGGTCGTGATCGATAATATCTTCTACGACTTCGACAAGGCAACCCTGCGTCCGGAGTCACAGAAAGCATTGGATGAAATGATCAAGATGCTGAACGACAATCCGAATGTCACGATCGAGCTGGGAGCGCACACCGACCGTAAAGGAACGGATCAATACAACGAACGTCTCGCCCAACGGCGTGCCCAGTCCGTTGTGGATTATCTGATTGCCGGAGGTATCGACAAGGAACGCCTGGAAGCCAAAGGTTACGGCGAAAGCGTTCCGAAGACAATCAATAAGAAGCTGGCTAAAAGTTTCGACTTCCTGAAAGAAGGAGATGTCCTGACGGAAGAGTTTATCCTGACACTGACACCCGAACAACAGGAGATGGCCGATCAGATAAACCGCCGTACAGAGTTCAAAGTGCTCCGGACAAACTACAATTTATTCTAACAATTACAGTTATTCCGTTCTGCTTCGTGCCAGGACTTCGGAGAACGAGATGGGCCAGTCGATAGCGTTCATCAACGTCTCGAAGGCAACACGATAGTCGAACGGAACGACCATGTATTCGGAATACAGGTCGCACACAGTCATAGCCAGCATCATCTTCGTATTATAATGTACTTTTTTTAGTACACCCAAACTGGTCAGTACAGATTCCTTACGGGCCATTTTAAAGTCCTGTTCCGTCAGGGAGATTTTCTCTTTCAGCTGTTTATAGTGAGGACAATCGGAAATAGAAACACTGTCACCAATACTTTCCGCGATATCAAGTAAAACACAGCAAACAGCAATCCGTTCTTTTTCTTGTGGATTCATACTTTTAATCTGTGCCGCCCCGTTTCCCTCGTTTGGCATTTTATATTATAAAGAAGCGTGGAAACTGTTAATCTATTATTCGGAACTGAGGTATCGCCAAACACCCATCGAACAAATAATAAGACAACAGCCCACGCCCTATTCTATATACATGAGTATATATAACAAGCGTGAGCGTTTAGTTGCCTATTATCCTTGTCCGACTTGAAACTTGGCGATTTTCAGTTCCAAAGATAATATCTTAAACGCTTAACCTACCAACAGATAACAACCGAAACTCAATGTTCGGCCAACATGTTGTGGCGGCAAAGATAGCGAAAAGCAATAAAAGATATTGTTTGCAAAGAATTATTAACAAGAAAAAAGGGCACCGTAAAACGGTACCCTTTATTCATCTACAGGCAGGATAGTTCTGCCCATATATTTTATCACCCGGATTATTCGGCGGTGAACTTATAAATACATTCGCTGAAATACTTTTCACCCGGATTCAGGACAACTGTCGGGAAGTCGGGATGGTTGGGAGTATCAGGATAATGCTGGGTTTCCAGACAGAAAGCACCACGGTGAGGATATAATACACCGTGTTTACCGGTATCTTTACCATCCATAAAGTTTCCTGTATAGAATTGTATACCCGGTTCATTGGTATATACTTCCAAAGCGATACCGCTGGTCGGAGAATAAGCTTTTGCAGCCAGCACGTTCTTGTCACCGTTTGAGTTCAGCACCCAGTTATGGTCGTATCCACGACCTTTCTGCAATTGATCGAAAGGTTCGTTGATATGTTTGCCGATAGCCACCGGAGTACGCAGATCCAACGGAGTTTCAGCAACCGTGCTTATGCCTGTGGGGATCAGCGTTTCGTCAACCGGAGTATAATTGTCGGCATTGATCATGATCTCCTGATCCAGCACATCCGAACCGGGAACGCCTGAGAGGTTGAAATAACTGTGGTTGGTGAGGTTCACCACTGTTTTCTTGTCGGTAGTAGCTTCATATTTGATATCGACTGCATTGTCATCCGTCAAAGTATAAGTTACCTTAATATCCAGATTTCCGGGGAAACCGGCTTCACCGTCTTTCGACAGGTAAGTGAGTTCCAGAGCCTGGTCGTTCAATTGTTTGGCATCCCACATGCGGGTATGATATCCCAGCGGGCCGCCATGCAGACAGTGCATACCGTCGTTAGCCGGAAGGGTATACTCCGTTTCATCCAAAGTAAACTTAGCCTGGTTGATACGGTTGCCGTAACGTCCGATCAGGGCGCCATAGTTACCATCTGATTTTACATACTGATCTACATTGTCATAACCAAGAACAACATCGGTCATTTTTCCGTTCTTATCGGGCACCATGACAGAAACCAAACGTCCGCCATAATTGGTAATGCACGCTTCGGCACCGTTCTTATTCTTCAGCACATATAATGCCGTTGGTTTACCTTCTACCTCTGACACGAAATCAGACTTCAATAACCCGGAGAGTGTAGCCTCTTCTTTCTTTTCGGCGCACGACAGCAACAAACACATTGCCATGACAGCCATACATAGTCTCTTCATTTGAAAATTAATAATTTAAAGTGTACATTTCATAGGATGGCAAATATACACTTTTATCTGAATAGTAGCAGCCTTAGAAAAGATAAAATTGTTCCAATAAACAGAAACCTCCCCGGAAATAATCCGGAGAGGTTTGTTTTTGTCTGTTTTTACTCTTCACAGAGTTCGAACAGAAGAACTTTATTTCATTACTTTAGTATTAATATCTACCGCTTGTTCGCCCTTCACGGGATACTTATTGTAAGGACGGTTCGCAAACCGCCCTTACGACGCGCGGTAAACAATTTAGAATTATTTGATTATAAATAATTGCTTATTATTTTACGATTGCTTTAACAGCTGCTTCACCTTCTACGGCAACTACAACTACACCTGCAGGGGCAGCGATGGTTGCATTGTCAGAAGAAACAACTGTTCTAGCTATTACCTGACCCAAAACATTGCTGACAGTAACAACCTTGCCCTGAGCACCATTGATAATAACTTCACCTTCTCTAGTGCTTACAGAAATAGTAGTTGTGGTAATTCCTTCATTTGCAACAGGAGATTCTGATGTAGCTTCGAAGTTAAACTTACCAGCTTGGGACAGATCGTTTACCACTACAGGAACACCATTGTGCCATCTTACCCAACCTTTTGCATCAGGGATTTCAGGATTATATCTGTCAGCCGGAGTACCTTTCTTGTACAGAGTTTCCAGATAGAATGCGTCACGGTCTGTATTTACATATCTTAAAGCAAATGTACAGAACTGATCCTTTGAATTGTCATCTAATTTGATCACGTCACCTGAACTCTTAACAACAACGCTGTCACCTTCATGACGGGCAGGAATGAATCCTAAGCGAGCAAATTTCTTGTTATCCCAAGTATATTTAGCTGCATCTACAGCAGCAGAATCAACCAGGTGCATCAAGTAATCACCTTCAACCGCATGATGATTGTGGTTCGGGAAGTTACAGTTCGGATCAAATACCGGACGAAGAACGAACATATACTGAGGTTTAGCTGTATTGTCTCTTACATAAGCTGTATCAACAAATAAAGCTGTATTGTAAGTAACACCTGCTTCTAATGAAGACATAGCCAACATACCACCATTTTCGTACATTTTCACTTCAGGATAATCGTTAGAGAATACTTTTACAGTATCACCATAGGCCAAGTTTGAAACATAGTTACCAGCAGCAGCCTTCACCAGATTCATTAAGCTGTTTGTATAAACATTTTCTGCAACAGAAGGCAAACCATTTGCACGCATTGTCAAAGAGTTCTGATCCATAGCCATTCTTACACCCTCAGCAATTGTACCCATACCTGTTGACGGTGCAGATTGAGTGTTAGGATCAACCAATACATAATTTTCACCCGGAGCACCGATTTCTTTTACCAAGAATTCAGCTCTGTCGTAACGGCTGGTACCATAAGCAAAACGAGTTGTACCGTCAGCATTATCAGCCACTAACATATTGGCAAGTCTATACTTTCCACCTTCCAGAACTACATACTTTCTTTCGTGATAACCTGTACTTTCTGTTGAGTTACTGCTTACTTCATCTGCATAGATATAGTAAGAAGCTCTTTCCAAACGATCTAATTCAGCATCATTGATACCATATTTACCATTATCCTTGCTCACTCTTTCCAGTTTGAACTTCATGGCATCACCATCTTTCATTACCAATACTGAATCTGTTCCCATTGTAAGGCCGAGATTGATTTCCAGCGGAGTAACATATTTGAATGTAAATACAGATGTATCAGCTTTAGCTACAGCCTGAGTAATATTCAGATAACCATTATATTTTGCTTTCAATACATCAGCAGGAACCTGTACCAAACGAATAGTATCCTTATCCATAGAGCCGATACCGTTTCCGTTAAATGTACCATAGTTAGTATAAACATTCGGAACATCTTTTCCAGCTGCATCTTTTACTGCATACCAATATTGTGTAGACCAAGGTTTTCCTGATTCACGGTTAGTAATCGTAAAGTAACCAGCATTACCAGAGATATACCACTGAGCAGAAGGCATTGTTTCAAATTTTTCGGCTGAATAAACTACATTACCATTTGCTGAGTTATTTGTAGCAGTCAAATCCTGGTAAGCCCAACCACCAGCTGGAATCAAAGCAGTTGATTTTTCTTTTGCATTCTGGATGTAATAGTAATCAGTGTTGATGTTAGCAAATGTCCACTGACCGAAGTTCTTAGTTCCTTCCATCTTGATTGTAGTAAGGGCACCGTTGAAGCCATTTTCAGCTGCATTTACATCATCTGCATCCGGCAGATCAACAGTCAATTCAGAATGAGTCGGAGTCAGATAAACAAGTTTTACCAAGTTATTCTTAATAGGATTAAATGCAGTAGCATCAGTTTCTAAAGATGTTGCATCAACAACTGTAGCGGCAATAAAACCATCATTTGCACCTACAGCTGATTCCGCAGCCTGATAAGCCCAAGCTTCACCGGCAGCCAATTTTGCTTTTGTGATCTTTGTAATCTGTTTAGCCTGAATCAATACACGATCATAAGTCGGTTCATAAACGAACTTAAACAAAGACTGATCCTGGAATGTTGCATAAGCCATTGCCGGAGTATTGAAACTTGTAATATTATAAGTATCAGCATTCTTTACCAACTTCTTTGCAGCTAATTTCAGATTGTATTTGTTGTTTATAGCAGAATCGAAGTAAGCTGTATCGACCATCAACATATTAGGAGTCTGAACGCCATCTTTCCAATCCTTATAAGAAATCAATTGAACAAAACCATCATCAATGTCTTTAGCTGCTGCGGCCAAGGATGCGAAATCAGGAATTTTGTAGCGATTAGCTGTATTTGTTTCCTCCAACTCACCTTCGCTACCTGGAGTAGGATTCAAGCGATAAGTACGCCCTTCTGCAACCCATGCTGTTTCAGCAATAATATTCTTTGCATCTTCAACTACAGGATTTACTACATCCGGATTGAAAACGAAATCAACGCGAGTTGCATTTATACCTTCAGCATTGTTCAATTTAGAGTTGATCTGAGCAGCAGTCAAGATAACACGACCGGCCTCAACAGGTTTCAGATCTAAAGCTGTAGTTGTTGGAGCAGCAGCATTTGCAGGCTGTCTTGTTACTTCTACTGTTTCACCATCAGCATTCAGAGTCAGATAAACGACTTCAGAAGCATTGATAGCTGATTTAAATTGTTCTTCTTCCAGATCTTTTACATTGGTATTCCAAACCCAGTTTGTTACCGAACCTTCTATGGTAGCAGGAGCTACAGGTGTGGCAGCAGCAGGAACAGCCACCTGTAAAGGCAATAAAGTTGCTTTATTTACCAATACATAGTTTACGGTACCAGATGTTTGATCCCAGCTTGCAGAGATACTCCACAAAGTATTATCCAAAGGAGTATTCTCATCAGCCAATGTACGCAACATCAACTTATACATTCCATTCGGAGCAATAGAATTATCCCATACCATAGCAAGCACATCAGTACCGGCAGCATTACTCAACTGATAAAAGCCATTGCTTTTATAGTTGTTGGTACCTGTACCAACCTGTGCCAGTTCTGTTACATCAGCTCCCACAAATGCTGCAGCACGAGGCATCAATGGTGAGTCTGTCTGTGCATTTACAGTAAACACGCTTCCGGTCAGCAAGGCGCCGACCAATAGTGTAGAAAACTTTTTGTTCATAATCAATAAATTTAATATTAATAATAGTGTTACTAAAAACTCCTTTATAGCCCCGTTCTGAGGGCATGTCATATCAAATGACTAGAAATAACGGTCGTTTATTCTCGTCACACTTTATGGGGAGTGATGTCTTTGTCATAAAAAGAGGGAATTTCATACTAATCTTTCTATCCGGTTGATAAGAAAGCATATAGGTCAGGAAAAAAATTAATCAAAAGGATTGCAGGTTTAAAACTTATGAGTACTTTTGTTGACGAGAATAAACGACCGTTATTTCTAGTCATACACTTTATGTCATCTACTCCTTACTTTTCAATATATAATATAGCTTTTTAGTCTAGGTAATTCACTGGAGAATTATCATATGTATATAACAATGTACGTGCGTACATTAATATATAGGATCGATTAATAAGTGCTTGTTTTCCAAAGGCTTTAGGGTTACTTCTGTTATTATGGGGAGAACTAAGCATCCAGGTCAGCATTCCTAAGGTTTAAAGATGGGACAATTAATGGATTTTCTCAGGACTTTTAAAAAAGAAAGGATAGCATTACATATACGCAAGGCATGCCTTACTTTTATGTAAAGTCAGCCTTACATATTCGTAATAATAGCCTTACTTATTTCAATAACGGCACTTTCATGCTTAGATATCATATACTTTGACCTTAAAGATAAGGACGTTTGGGCTTAATAGTTACAGAGTTGATATAAAAAGGGTTAAGGAAGCCTATAAGGAATACAAAAGAAGCCATCCCAAGACTATGCATGGGACAGCTTCTTTATATACAATTCATTCCCTGAAGGGGAAAGGGAACAAAACAGAATTACTTCTTAATAATACGGACAGTCTTCGCTTCCCCGTTATCCAGAACGATACGAACCAGATAATAGCCGCTACGCAGCTGGCTCAGGTCAATTACCTGTTCCGGATTCTTTATTACCTTCTGAATTCTACCGGCAGCATCGATCACGACGATAGCATCTACAGGAGAATTGGAAACTACTGTTGCATTATTTTCAACCAAAGTAGGATACAAACCTACGCCCTGCAGGGTGATGGATTCGTTACCGACAGTTCCCAGCTTCACATTGAAGGTGACAGAGTCACGACGTGACAGGTGGTTGGTCGACTCAGGCACTGTGATGTACAACTTCGTTAGACCTTCGTTTTTACCGATCACGTGTACACCTTCGATATGATTTCTTGTACCGGCGACAGCTATATTTTCAACGGTATAGCCAATCGTTGCCGGAGATTCACAGGAAGCGTACAGCAGGACGGAGTCGCCCACGGTAATCGATGTAGATTCGACAGACCATTCAAGTCCGGCATCCGCTTTCGCAATATTCAGCTTACCGGGAACCAGGGTTACGGCGTAGTTGTCTTCATCTGAGCTCAGACAGTCGATAACCAGGTCGTAAGCACCTGCGTTAACAGGGTTAACCAAAGTCTTTACGGTGTAGATGAAGTTAAGAGCATCCGGATTATCATTGCCTACGAAACCGCTATAAGTAGGTTTCAATTCCGGTATTTCATCTCCGTAAACGATATCTACCGTACCTGCGCTGATCGTCAGCATGGCTTTCGATACGGTCAAGGTTCCGGTTTCACCAACGATTGTATAGTTCTCGCCCGGATCGCCACCATCGATATACAGGGTGTAGTTGCCTGCTTCCGTTATGGTACCAGCCACTTTTACCGAAGGAGCAGAAGCGGCTTTGAAGTCGTCGCTGCCGATGAAGCCCGAATAAGTATATTCGAATGGTTCAGGCAATGCTTCGCCATAAGCGATCAATGCATCTTTCGGCTTAACGGTGACTTCACGCGGTCTGATCTGCATCTTTTCTTTGCGGACAAGCAGGTCGGAACCGTTATGTTTTACAAAGATGGAGATGTTATACATTCCGGCGTTGACAGGCAGGTCGTAATCACCGTTGTAAGTGATGATCGGCGTGTATTTGGTGATTCCCTTCAGGTCGGTCAGCTGCACGTCGGCTGCTTTTCCGGTACCGTCGTAATCGAATACCATGTTACCCAGGATCACGTTGAAGTCTGCTTCATTCTTCAGGCGTAACACTTTGAATACTTCCGACTTCAGGGCTTCCTGCTGTCCGGATTCTGCATTGTAGCGGGCGGTGATCGTCACACCTTCGTCGCTCGTCAATGCTTTTGCACGCAGATACCAGATGCTTTCCACCTTTTCAACCTGGATCAGAGCCGGGTTGGAAGATTCGTAAACGATCCGGGAACCTTCGGCTATTACGGTCGATCCCTGCTTAACGACTGCATTCAACCGTACAAGGTCGCCTACGATCAGTTCATTCTGTATCGGAGTCCACACCATTACGTAGCTGTTATCCGGATATACCTGATAACGAGGCTTGCCAACAATGGTGATCTCATAATTGGTATTTTCCTTGTTGATGGCAGAGATACCGGTCAGTTCATAGGTACCTACCGGCAGCACGCCTTCCGGACGGTTGTTGATAACCAGGTTCTTGATACGGTTGCCGACAGCAACGGTAGCCGTAGAGTCGAGACTGTTGGCCGATTCATCCAGCTTGAAGCCTTCGTAAGAGATAAACTCTTTCTGGACGTCGGCCTTGTTGAATTCAGGATCAGCCGAGCCGAATGCTCTCTTGATCGTATCCAGACGGATAATCAGCGAAGCTTTCGCTACTACCAGACGTACGCTGTCGTTTGTCATCGTTCCCGGAACCAGTGTATTCATATTAAGTTTATAGTTGCGATCCTTAGCCTGGAACGGCGGCTGGATGAACTTGTCTTCCGTAACGACTTTGATATGCAGGGTATCGTTGTATGAACCGGCATGCAAGGTATTGTCGGCGGCAACCGGTTTAACGACTACTTTCGGCATAAAGTCGATGATGTCGTCGGGAGTCGTTGTTGTCTGGTACTTAGAATCGAAGCTGGCGAGACCGCGCTGTTTTGCGGCATCGTTCGGTTCGAACGTCCAGATGGTATCCTTATCGGCTTCACCGTATACGCGGTCTACAATCACTTTCCAGATAGCCAGCTGACGCTGGTTGATCAGGAACGAACCGTCAACCGTTTTGAATGCGTAGTTCAGAGAAGATACTTTGTCGGCGTTGTCCACTTTAGCGACATACACGCTGTCTTCCTTCTGATTCGGTTTCTCACGCTTCAGGCTTGCTTCCGTCTTTTCGGTTGCTTTGCGGCCTTCATAGTCGAAGTATCCGGCAAGCGGGGCTACCTTGAAACCTCTGTCGCCTTCGGCTGTTGCGGAGATATAGTTCACAGCTTCAGCTGCTTTGGAGAAGGCATAAGAAGGAGCTACCGCCGTCGGTTTCTCTGCTCTCTTCTTCAACCAGAAGAAGCCGTCAGGATTAGGTTCGCCATAGATCTTCTGCATTACTTTCACCGGCTTTCCATCTATAGAGACTTCCGAATAGGCGTCAAATACGGTGATCGTGATCGTATCTTTCTTCACTTCGTATTTACCGGCAGTGATTACCTGGATATCGTAATTCGATAATCTCCATTTAACATCGCTTACCGCCGCTTCCGTCAGTTCGTAGCTGTATGTACCGACATCGCTTTTCGGCTTATTCACCGCTGCCGATATAGCAGTATGGGTAACAGCCAGGTCGCCAGTCAGTAATCCGGCCAATGTCTGATCGTTCTTCAGTGCACCATCAGTAATAAGAAGCTCACTACCCGGAATAGTCTGGATATTGGCTTCATCATACAGACGGGTACTGTCGGGGACAGCCAAGGTAAGAGGGGCTTGCTTAACAGTCAGCAAACCTCTTCCTTCGGGCCATGCATCCGACCAAACCTGCAGGTTCAGCGTGTAGTTAGCAGCCTGCCCCCCACTTAGTCCGATCACAAAAGAACCGGGAAGAGAAGCTTTATTGGCTCCACCATACGTTACGTCCGGCAGGACATTCACTTGTGAATTGGAGAAGATCGCTTCCGTATCGCCATTCACAAAACCACTAAACACAAAGTCTTTGGCAGACCAGGGTGTAGCCGGATTCTCATCGCCGTAGAAACGGCTGGTGTCGCGGGCTGCAATATTCAACGTTGCTTTGTTGACCGTCAACGAACGGGAAAGGGTTGCACCGCTCCGGTTGCTGACAAAGAACACAACATCATTGGTATTAGAGGGAAATTGAAAATAATCGGAAAGATTATTAGCCACGAACCCCAGCGTCTGTCCCCCACCAACAGTAGGTGTAGCAGAGAACTTCAGGATATCGCCGGCAGCCTTACCGGGTTTATAAAGTATGTTTCCACCGGTAGGTGTCTCTTCTTCTCCCGTACTCTTCACATGCCAGTAGCTGAAACTCGATCCGTCTATGCCGGAAGCTGTTATTACCGTATTCAGTTCCTGTCCATAAGTCATGGTGACCGGAGTTACGGCTGCGAAACTTACATACACAGTATCGGGTACAGCCGTTTGCGCCTGGATGATACCGCCTGAAACAAGCATCAGGGGAAGCAGCATAAGCTGCTTCCTCGATGTTAATATTGATTTAATATATTTCTTCATACTAAATTAGTTTTACAGGTTACTTCTTAATGATCTTCACTGATTTGAAGGTTCCGTCTTCCAATGTGACATTGAGCAGATAGATACCTGATCCAAATGATGACAGATCAATAACAGATCCCGGTTTGCGAATAACTTTCTGTAATGTTCCGTTTACGGACAGCAACTCTACTTGCTTGATCTCAGAAGGAGCAGCCACCGTTACATTGTGGGTGAACATTCTCGGATATACATCGATCTGATCAGCTACGACAAGGTTTTCATTGCCTACCGACAGATAGTCGTCGTCTACCATGATCGTCACTGCTACAGGTTCTGCACCAAAGTAGTTCTTGTTACCGTGCTGCATAGCTGTAACCGTTACGATACCGGAAGTAACCGGAGTCAGCCACCAGTTGTCGCCAATCTGGTTCACATAGGCAACTGCATCGTTGGACGAATTGAAGGAAACCGGAAGTTTACTTGATGCACTGGCAGTAAGTAATACGTCGCCACCATCTACATCTATTGTCGTTTCGGGGCTCCAACTGATCTTCTGCGAAGCGGGAACAAGGATGTATTTACCGTCAGTGTAAGTCACTTCGTAGTTGTCGGAAGTGTAGTTATCAGCAAATGTGATCGGATAAGTTCCTGCATCGGAAGTTCTTGTCACGGTCGAGCTGATACGTGGAGCAAAGCCGAGGTTCTTCAGCGATTCACCGTTCACGAAACCAGTAGCCGTATAGGTCAGGTCTTCCAGATCCTTACCATACACCGTTTCCTTGTTGTCCGCCACGATAGACAGAGCGGCTTTGCTGACAGTCAGCAATCCGGAAACATAGGTGATCACATAGTTACGTCCGAAGTCCTGGGCAGAGTACGGAGTCAGTTTATAAGAACCGGCCTTACCGCTGTATGCTTCCACACGAACCACCGGAGCCTGGCCTACCAGGAAGTCTTCGCCGTTCATGAAGTCATTCTTATTATAATCGTACGCATTTGCATAAGACGGCATTGCGTCGCCATACTTGATGCTGAAGCTGCGGGCGGTTACTACTACCGGCTTCGGAGCGATGATCATCTTGTTCTTCGCCGTGTAAGCATAAGTTACCGAGCCAAGCGTTGCTTTTACCGTTACAGTATATATACCAGCATCCACCGGAGCATCCTGGGTAGAAGGATAAAGTGTCGGAACAGAACCGAACTGGTCGCCTTCGTAATAGATACTGAAATCAGGGATCGCCTCACCCGTTTCCACGTTCGTTGCTTTTACGCTTACGGCTCTCGGAGTAGCATCGTAAATACTGGTCACGTTGGAAACGATTACGTTGATCTTCGCTGCATCCCCTTCCGGAGCAATCACCTTGATCGTACCTGTTACAGGAGTGGCATCTTCGTAGGTATCATCGCCGTCGGCATAAACGGTGATGGTCACAAAGTTGTCACCTTCCGTACGCACATGGCCGGTTACAGAATAAACGCCTTTCGATACTTCAGACAGGATCACGCGTTCGCGATCGTTGCCCGACAGCTCGTAACGGATATCATAGATAGACGGTTTGCCGTCGGCTTCCGATTTCAGGTAAGCAGACAATTCCACTGTTTCGCCTACCGGAATCACCAGGTTGCGCTGGTCTTCCGGCCAGATGATAGAACGTTTGATCTTATCGATCGACAAGGTTCCGTTTTCGTGGATAACCGTATAGTTACGTGCCTCACCTTCTGTTGTGAAGTAGATGTCGTAAGAACCACGGGAGTCCGAGCGTGCATCTGTCGCCACCTTCGGCATCACAGAAAATACATCCGCCAGGTTTTCATATTCATTGTTCTTCAAACCGATATATTCGATCTCAAGATCCGGGTTACCACCACCGTACGGACGACTATAGCTACAAGCGCGTACTGTCAACGGAGCTTTTGTTACCGTCAGGCCTGCATTAACCAATGTAGCACTTGCGATATTGAAGTTCGGCAGCAATGCTGCGATCTGTGCAGCGGCAGAAGATGTAAAGCGTAATTCGTAAGTTCCGACATCCGTTTTCTTATTGACACCTGACAGGTCGAGCCAACTTGTACGGGTCACCTTATCGGCATTCAACAATTGAGTGATCTCAGTCTGGAAGGCTTCCGACAATTCACCTGCCACAGCCACATATACATCGGCATCTGTCGTTTCTTCGCCATATTCGCGCACAACGGAAACAGTGATCGTTGCGTCGGTTGCAGTCAGCGGAGCCGGAGTAACCGTTACAGTCGCCTGTGTTTCACTGGCAGCAAACTTAACACCGGTTACCGGAGTAAGCATGCCCTTCACCATCGCTTCAACGGCACGGATCTGGTAGTCGCCTACCGGAGCATCCGCTTCGTAGACATTTGCCTCAACAGGCAGGATTGTTTCGAACAGGTCGATCACATTCTTGTCTGCCAGTAATTTAGCGGCAGTCAACTTCGGTTCTGTAGCAAATACAAGTTTAGCACTCAGGTCGGAGTCTTTTGTTACCTCTGTACCATATACCTTCGTATAAGTATCCTTCGCAGCTTTCACTTCTACGGTTGCAGGAGTCACTTTGAGGTTAGCCAGATCGGTATCCAGCTGGATCTCGAAGTTACCGATAGCAGCTTTCAGGGTGGAAGCGTCTATAATACGGAGTTTGAATGTTCCCTGGGTTACATTATTCTTAACCGAGTCGACCAATACACTATTCAGCGTATTGCCGTGGAACTGAAGCTTATCGTTGCGGTACAATGCCCAGTGCAGTTTATTTGTACTGAACAGCTTATCCCAACGGGCTTTCGTCATTGCAGCGGTCGGGTTTTCCGGATCTTCCACCAGGGAAACCAGGCTAAAGCCGTAATCATCAGCCGCCAGCGTCAGGTTAGTCAGATCGTAAACAGGGGCACCGCTCACAATCGTCCAGATGCCTTTAAGTTCTTTCTCGCTGAATGTCACCACAACACCCGGAGCAACGACCTTCACTGCTTTAACAGCAGAAACGACTTCCGTATCAGGTTCGGTTGTAACTTCCGCACCTTCAATTGCATAAACGAAGGTATAGTCGGCAGATGTCAGGTCGACTGTATAGTCATATTCGCCGATCACCGGATTCTGTTTATCCAGTTGCGCCTTGGTAGTAACCAGGTCGACAACCAATGTATAGTCACTCTTGATCTTGCTTCCGTTCAGAGCCACGATATCATCATAGATCTGCTGAACGATCTGGGCTTTTGTCGCCTTACCGAAGGTGAATACAGCTTTCGCAGCAGTTCCTTCTTCGGCTGTTGCAGCCAGATAAGTAGGCAATGTGATAGTCAGTTTACGCTGACCGATCTGCACAGAGTTCTGTACGTTATGGAAGTTACTTCCGAATTGATTGTTAAGCTGGAAGTTTGACAACAATGCCGGGTCGAGCACATCCACTCTGTAACCGTAATCACCGTTCTTCGGCATCGTTTCCGTTGCTTCCGCAGTACAATCGGCAGTTGTCAGCATCACCTTGAACAGGTCAGCCGGATTTTCAAAACAGGTATAACTGCTTAACAGACCTTCGTTGGCAGCCAGGAACCGACTGAGGATGTCTGCTTCGATAGCCGCTTTCCGTTTACCGTAACGGTAAGTTATATCCGTCGGGAAGGTGAATACCACCGGAGCTTTGTTTACTACCAGTGTCTTCGTGCCGGTTTCTCTTATTTCGATATTATCGGTTACCTTCTGAACGAATGCTACTGAATAAGTATAGGTTTTAACGACAGTCGTACCTTCTTCTTCTATATTATTAATGGTAACAGTAAAGCTCTTCAGTGGTTTCACACCAGCTTTAGTTACCAGTTCGAAGAACTCTTCGTTTGCCGGGTCTTCCAATACCGCTTTCTTTACAGAATCGAGTAAAGCTACTTTTGTATTGATGTCATTATAAGTAACATTTACCGTAGGCAAAGTGAGCGTAGGTTTTGCTTTCACGATACGCAGGGCGAGCTTGGCAATTACATCGTTACCATTCTTGGTCAGATGGATGCTGCCCGGTGCCGTATAGTTTAATGTATAGTATTGTGAGAACTGCGTATTTGAACCTGTCACCACTTCGTAACCGTACAGATCGGAAACCTGCGGATAGCTTTCGCCGGCAATACGTACCGGAACATTACCTGTAGAAGTTTCGTTGTTGATCAGATAGGTTTTTACGCCCCAGTTATTCAGGTCGGGAACCGTTACACGGTCTGCCCCCGGAGTCAGTCTGAAGTCATTTATCAGATCCTGTGCATACTCGTCGGCAGTCTGTCCGAACGGACGTTCCCACAGAGGCAGTTGTACGTTGATCGGCAGCGGATATTCGGCCAGTGACTGTCCGTTATCTGTCAACCGTACGGAACGGAGATAAGTAGCAGTTGTATAACCGAACATTGTTATCGGAATGATAATGCCACCATCTTCATTCGTCACTTCAATCTTCTGGATATTGTCATTCGGATTGAATACTACCGAATAAGAGTAAAGATCTCTACCGATTGCCGGAACTAATGTTACGCTGGAAATATAAGCACCCTTCATATCCGGGTTCTTCAACAGCAGGTCGGCCATGATCGCTTTTTCGATCATTTCATTAGAAGCGCCTTCCTTCTTGAACTCATATTTGTAAAGTTTCACTTTTGCGATCGGACGCGGAGTGATGTTTACGGTTCCATTGAATGTAGTCGAGTTATGCAGTTGTCCGTTCACCGTTACTTCCGAAAACAGGAGATCCAGGTCTGCACTTAACGTTACCTGGTAAGTAGCCGTACCCATATTTTCCCTGATCCGGTTATTCGTGATCTGTACATTCGTTATGTACTCCGCTATATACGGATTTGCCAGATAGATGTATTCGCGTACCTTATCAGCCACCTGTGCAGGAGTCATATCTTTCACATACTGAACGGTATATTCACCGAATGTAAAATCAATCGCCGGACGAGGAACGATAGCAATACTTCTTGAATAAGTGATCTCGATAGTTGTCCCCTTATCAACGACATTGATACGCTGATTAGCTGGAGTTTCTATTTCCTGCAAAGTTGCGCTCTTTGTGATGATGATCTTATAACCGAACGAGTCGTCCGTTTCCGCTATCGCATTCTTATTACCCAGGTCATTCGTGATCAGGCGAACAACGAATGTTTCATTACCCAAGACACCTGCATTACGAACCAACAGGTCGCTCTTGATACGGCGGATAATCGCATTCGGAAGCATGTCTTTTTCGTAAGCGATCTGGTAGTTACCCGGATAAGCCAGGGAATGCGTAGTAGGCAATGTAGTTACAAACAACAAAGAATTATTGAATGTACAAACATTACCGTTGACAGTCAGGTTGGAAGAAGATACATTTCCATCTGTAACAAAGTTCAGATTTGTCTTTGTCAGGTCGCCCTGTACAGTTACCTTATATCCAAACTGGCTGTTATCGGCCATAGAGGAAGAAACGGTACCACCGGTCACCTCAACCTGAGGAACCAGGCTCTGGTCTACCATATCCGGATTTATATCTTGGATCAGCCGTTTCAACATGGTAGCTACAGCCGCATTATCAGTATAATCGCCTATGCGGATCGGGCTTGAAACAAAGTCCGGCAATTTAACCGACAATGTATTCTTTTCTACCGTAATCGCATTGACGATATCATAACTATGCTGCGATGTATTAAAGTTTATGGTTGCCCCTCCCACACCGGCAGAGACATTATTTCCTTTGCCATAATTCGGCAAAAGCACAACACGATAGCTATATACCCCTCCCGGAGCCAGTCTGCCGGCTGTTACCTCATTACTGAAATTAGCATCGGAATATACTTTTATCTCCGAGACAAAGTCGGAAGGATTAATATTGTTACCGATCAGGTTCTTCGCCCTGTTCAGATTAGTATTGACAGCCATCTTACCCAGGCCGCCTACATCTTCTAAAAATACAGGGAATGTAGTATTAGTGATCGGTTTTTCTTTCACTTTCAGCTTTACTGTCGAGACATAGGAACCAATAGCCAACTGTGTACAATTACTTAAAGCCGGAGTATAGGCAAACTGTTCTGTTGGAGGAAACATAAGTTGTACGTCGTATTCTCCTGCATCCAGACTATTATTACCTGTATATAATATAGACGAACCGTCTTTAACCAGATAAACCGAAGCATCATTAAATGAAACTCCGGACATACCCAATACCTCAATTTTAGTACTCAGGTCGTTGACTGGCGTACCATACACATAATTCCCCCAGTTTGACGGGAAATTCAGATTACCGACAGATTGCCGGGCTTTGATCTCGATGGCATTTGTTACTACCACCTGCTCATGATCCAATATGCCGAAAAGCGTGGTGGGAGTTATATTACCCGTACCGGTCGCCCGTTCAAAATTCAACGTAATGGAGGTGGAGGAAGTCACTTTAAAGGTATAGTTATAACTTCCGGCTACCAAATCACCGGTCTGATCGCCACCAGCACCTCTGATAGTAACATCGGATATCGTTGCTGCCTGATCACTCTGGTCGACAGTTTCCTGCAATAAACTTTGGATATGGGCTTTTAGCTGCTCCGCATTTGCGTTACCGGTTCCTTCATAAACCGACAGGACATCTTTTACGGGGACAAAAATGTCTGCTGCAACTGCTTGTGTGATATACCCTCCCAATAATAGTACCAATATAAGTAGTCGCCTACTCACATCGATTAAGTATACTTTTTTCATACGCAATTATTTTAATTAGTTTATACTTGAATCAATAGACAGTAAGTGCTTATAATCAAGTTGTATAACATAAATACAAACCCTGACAAAAGAAAACTCCGCCAGGGTTTGTATCCGCTTTCATTCTTCACAGAGCTAGGGCGGAAGAATTTATATTTCATTACTTTAGTATTAATACCCGCTTTTTCGTCCTCACGGATTAGTTAGTGTCAAGTAGAGGCATACTGTATCGTACGCCTCTACATCCGCCACGCGGTTATTTAGAAATTAAATTATTGATTATAAACTTCTTTATATCAATAGTTATTCATCGTCTTACTTAACGATTGCCTTAACAGCTGTTTCACCTTCGATCGTTACAACAACGATTCCAGCAGGAGCGTCGAATGTAACCTTGTCGGATGAAACTACCGAGTTAGCAATAGTCTGACCTAATACATTGCTGATAATAACTTTCTTGTTAGTAGCATTCAGGATCGTTACCTTACCCTGGCCACCCAGAACTGTTACAGCAGTTGTATTGATAGATTCGTTAGAAACCGGATTATGCTCATCAGCTTCATCGAAGTAGATGTCACCCGTAGAGGTAGCAGTCTTAGATGTTGCGAAGTCATAGAAGTCTTCCGACGGAATCATTTCCTCACCACCCACACATTCGTTGAATGCACGTACACGAGCCGTGTAAGCTGTTTGCGGGATCAGGTTATGAACAGCTATTGAAGTTGAAGAAGGATCAACCTTGAACGACTCTTCACCGTCGAAGTTGATATCATCCTGCCATTCGTAATAGGCAGTCGGTAATGAACCTACTTCAGTTCTCCAGTCACCAGTGTTGAAATCACCACCATTGATCGGCATACCCTGAACAGGTTTTCTAACCATCCATGTTGCAGGAGTATCGAACAGATAGATATCGATCTGGTGTTCGTCGGTCTGGAATCCTTCCATCAGGCGAATCGTATATTTAACCGGTTTCGTGATATCGGTAGTCAGTTCCATGTTGTCCATCTGGTGGGCAATCGGAGCATAGCCCCAGTTTCTGTCGATCGGTTCAGTATTACCCTGCAGTTTGAAGTTGTCTACGCTAACCTTAGTTACTTCTTTCTGCGGTTTACCTGCTGCATCTGTATATTCTTTAGTTACTTCCAACCAGTAGTTAACTTTGTTATCACGGTGGATCACATCGCCTGTTGCGTTGAACAATTCAACCCAGATAGTTTTACTTGCATCGTCGGCACGAACTTCAGACATAAATACATCTTCAGAAGTGTACTTCGGAGTGAAACGACCTACGGCAACCTGATAGTACTGAGCACCCGGAGTGGCTGTCCACTTGATACGAGCGTCGCTACCACCTACGTCACCCGGTTCCATATCCAGGATATACGGCATTTCAAGACCGGCAGTGAATGCCAGCGGCAGATCTTTCTGTACATCACATACGGCAGCCAGAGACAATGCGTTTTCTACATCGCAAAGGTCTTCTACGTTCGGAGTTGCACGAACATCGATCTTAGCAGCTACGTCACCACGAAGAACATTGTTCACCAGGTCGTTTTCGCCACCTTTATAAGTATAAGGAGCTTCTTCTGCAGTAGCAGCCAGTTCCATAGATTTCTCACGGATGAACAGTTTCACTTCTTTTGCTTTGTTTGTTCCGAATGTGAACAAGTCGGAACCGCTCAACAAGTTGATTTCCTGTTCGATCTTAGATTCTTCACCATTTACAGTCGTACCGTAATGCGGCAGGTCACGACCCTGGATATAGAATACCGAGTCTTTAGATGCGCCACCGTTTACAACACCGAACTGGAATGCTTCGATCTTATTCTTACCTGCTGCGTCAGAGCTGAACCATACTTCAGGAACTTTCACGTCACCCTTGATACCGGCTGTCAGCGTATCGTTTACGTTGATTCCGTAAGGAGCCCAGATACCGAATTTAGCCCATCTTTCGTCATTGAAAGTCAGATTACGTTTGTAATCATCCAGGTCGAAGAAGTATACGCGGTTGTACGCTTCTGCTTCAGCAGCACGCTGTTGCGGAGCCAGACGGATAGAGTCTTTCGCATAGTAGCGAGCCCACATGCCCTTTTCAGAACCACTAGTGATTGTATCGATAGTCATTTCAATACCGTCGCGATCTTTCGGATCGAACTTAGCAGAAACAAGAGCCAATACTTCACCATATTTGTTCGGAGAAATCTGAACCTTTGTACCTACTGTATCTACCTGACCATAAGCTTCACCGTTCAGGTCGCCCAGAACTGTTACTTCATAACCGAATGCACCGGCCTTGTTAGAGAATACTTCCATATCCACCGGATCAGTGATGTTCAAACCAGCGATGATGAACTGACCGTCGCGTACCGGATAGCAAGTATTTACATAACGAGTCTTGTAATCCTTACGGAACATTTCGTTATAGATGAAGTTAGGAGCAGGAACCCAGTTTTCTGATGATCCGCTATCATCCATACTAAGAGCGTTCGGAAGATTTCCGCCACCACAAGAGTTGCAGTTACCGAACTGCTGAGTCAGGAATGAATAGAAGCTAGTATAAGAACCGATGATCTTATCTGCATTCATTGTAGTAATCAAACCTCTGTCGGTAGTACCGAATGTATAGAATTCGTTCCAACCTTTATTGTTAGCTGTAGTTGCACCGAACTGAGCTACGTGGTTGAATACGTTAGGAGTACCTTCGAAACAAGAACTCCAGCTTTCAGCAACGACCGGAACCAGGTTCACGTCATTGTAAGGAACATACTTAACAGTCATTTCAAGACCGTTTTCTTCTACATACTGTACAGCATAGTCGTCATCCAGATCAACCTTGTAAACCAAAGTATCACCAACGCTCATACCGATAAACTTACCGAATGTGGCACCGCTGTATTCTTCGATCGGTTTTTCCTGAGTACCTTTCTTCACATATACTTTCGCAAAGTCAAGGCTTTCACCTGTGAATACGAATGCATTTGTATGATAAACAGCATCGTCTACACCTTCAAATGTCTTAGAGAACTGTTCTTTGAAGATCTTGATAGAAGCAACTGTTCCACCTTCTACGTCCGGTTTCAAACCTGTAGCAAATACCTTCACAGTGTGAGGTCTTGACTCATATTTGTAATTATCCCATTCGTCATACGGAGCGAAGAAGAAGTCCTTACGGTCGATCTTTTCGAAGTATTTCAGTAATTCAGAGCTCATTACGCCCATAGCGTGGCTTAACAGAGACTGGTCGGTATCCTGGAACCATACGAATGTATTGTTTCCGAAGATCTTGATCGGGCCTGTATAAACTGCATCACCTACCTTGTTGATCAGATCCTGACCGCTGTAAGTATAATCTGTACCGGAAAGTACATCTTCATTTACATTATATCTTGCAACAGAAGCATCATAAACCAGACGCGGAGCGATTGTATATGTTTCATTTACATATTTAGACTCGTCATCACCGATGTTCACATCACCACGGTGATATTTAAAGATTGCATTGATGCTGATGATATCCGGATTGATATTACCTGCACAATCAATTACATCAAGTTCCGCATAATTACCAACTTCTTCAGGGTAATCACTAATACAACATTCAGCACATCCATTTTCTTCCAACCATGATTTCCAGTCGGTATAGCTATATCCTGTAAGTGACATCGGCAAGAAACGTCCTGCATAATAAGTTGAGTCTTTCGAACCTCCTTCATTTACAAACACGATCTTCCAACCTTTGATATTCACATCGTCATCATAACGTCCTGTTGACTGTTTCGGAGCTTTGGTACGATTTTCCAAAGTCAGACCACCAAACAGAGATTCCGGCAATGTATAAGTAGTTGTATGACCAATTACCGAATTGAAGTAAGGCAAGTTCTTGAAGCTAACCTGTGCAGTCTTGAAATCCAGATATTCGTCGAAATGAAGATCGTTCAATTCGTTATATTCAGGAATAGAAGTAGCCTGAAGTTCGTAACGAGCTGTGTCTGAAGCTTCAGCAGTGATTGTAGACCAGATATAATTATCTTTGTCAAATGCTTTAACTTCCTGCGGAGCGAAGAAATAAGTAAAACGAGCACTTGATTTGCAATCGCGGTCGTCTGTAGCATCTGTCTGAACGAAATATTCACGAGGAATCAGATAAGTAACTTTCTTATCCTTACCAGGTGTACCCGTTCTACCGATCTTACCGTCAGCAACCATCTGATCCAAAGAAACCCAACCCTGAACTTTTGTCAAATCGCTTTCCTGAGAAATTTCCATTTCGTCAGCAATAAACGGATATATAACGTTCAGTTCATAATAAGCCAGTTCTTCTTTCGGAGCGGCGTCCTGATCTGCTTCAAAAAGACCATCACGGAATGCACTGCTAAATTTGTCAGTGTATTCATTGTTATCCTTATTGTTCTTATACAGTGTATTCCAGAACTCAACATTTGTTACCAATGTATCGGCAGCACAAGAAGTGTTACGTCCGGCACCAGCTTCAAACACTTTAGTATTTGCAGCACCAAAAGCAACATTCGGGCGAGTGAATGCCAATCTTGCGTTAGTAAATACAGTTAATGGTTCAGTATCTGAAGAACCTGTGATATCCACTTCAGGATCTTCTACAGACTTGGCACCTCTCAACATGACAATAATCAGTTTGTTGTCAAGAGAACCCTGCTGCCATGAATTAGGATTCTGGTTATCAGCATCCGAAACACTTGCTTTCACATGTGTAGTATGTCTTTCACCGATCGTATGGTTCTTTGCCGTAAAGATTGCACGATCGCTAACCATCTGACCAACAAATGAACCGTCCATGTTATAAACATATACATCAAATGTCCAGTCGATCTTACGGTTAACCAGTTCTGTATTACCAAAAGCACGAACATCCAGTTCTACACTTTCCACACCTGTCAGACCTTTTGTGCTATACACGAAGTCTACACGTGAGCTGGCGTTCTGGTTCTGATAGATACCCAATCCCGTATTACCCGCTTCGTCCGTAAACATCATATATTCGGCAGTATTCATAATCTCATGATTCTGAATTTCCGAATAATCCATTTCCAGATATTTACCTGTAAACGGTTTCAGATAGTTACTACTTGTAGGATCCAGGTTAAAGAATGTAGCAAAAACACCATTCATTACACCGGCAGTCATTTTGGTGAAATCGATCAACGACTCATAGTTTCCATAAGACGTTGAATTTGCTGCCCAATGATCGTGCACATTTACACGGTCGACAATCTTCATCATCTCCTGTGTAACCAAGCCACTTTCGTCATTCCACTGGCTTTCCGTATTCACGGTCTTATACCATTCAGCCTTAATATTGGCATACTCCGGATCTGCTGCATTCAGCATCGGAGACAAGCCATAAAAAGCCATAGCACATAAAAGAGCGGCCGACCCGCCTTTTACCAAAGTACTTTTTCTCATACGTAAAACATTTAATTAATAAAATTATGATCTATACTCAAATTGATTATCATCTCATCATTTAGCCTATTTCAGCGATCTAACTGTGTAAGCCACAGGAAAAAATCAATTAAGGGAACCGGTAAAAGCCTGTAAACAGGCATTATTTCCACCCTTCGCCAGCCGATTTGACGAGTTTAAAGGTTCCTTTTTTCTAGTCATGCGTTTAAGATTTGTTCACTTTTGTAACGAGAAGCGGCTATTTTGTCCTCATTTCCGTATCGTATTGATAAGAAAGCAGATAGAAAAGTGAAAAAAGTCCTGAAAAGAATTGTAGGTTCGAAAGGAATGCTTATTTTTGCTGCATGGAAAAAAGGAACGTTTTTTTTAGTCAGTCTAAAACGCATATCCCCAGTTAATTATCAAAGCATACACAGACATGAAGATATACTGTTAAGTTAGGTAGAAAAAGGGTAGTACGAGAGGTTGAAAGGTCTTTATAATAACGTACCTGTACATTAATATTAATAAATATATATTCAAAATTAGTCAATACCCCTATCCGCTTGTTCTAAACTTTCTTAGAATTATATAATCATAAGACACCCACGCATTCATTTTCAAATTCCCAGTTCGTTATTTCCTTATCGCCCCAATCAAAATTACATACAAGAACAAGTAAACCTATAAACCGAACAACATTTTTTAACGTGTCACTTCGCACCCTTATAAACCATCTTTCTTTACAATGTGTAAGCCGGAAAAGGCCGTTTTACAAGATTGCTGTTGTTTAATACAAATCCCTTTCGTACTTTTGTATTCTACTAGAAGGATAAAAATGAAACAGTATTTAGATTTGCTAGATCGCGTATTAGCTGAAGGAGTCAGGAAGGAAGACCGCACAGGAACGGGTACCCAAAGTATTTTTGGTCATCAAATGCGATTCAATCTGGAAGAGGGATTTCCTCTCCTTACGACAAAGAAGCTACACCTGAAGTCAATCATATACGAACTGCTCTGGTTCCTGCAAGGAGATACGAATGCGAAGTATCTGCAGGATCATGGCGTACGTATCTGGAACGAATGGGCGGATGCAGACGGAAACCTGGGACATATCTACGGATTCCAGTGGCGTTCGTGGCCCGACTACAAAGGCGGCTCCGTCGACCAGATCAGCGAAGCCGTTGAAACGATCAAACATAATCCTGATTCACGAAGGATCATTGTCAGTGCCTGGAATGTGGGCGACCTCGGAAATATGAATCTTCCGCCCTGTCACGCCTTCTTCCAATTCTATGTGGCGAACGGACGCCTGAGCCTGCAAATGTATCAGCGTAGTGCCGATATATTCCTCGGTGTTCCTTTCAATATTGCTTCTTATGCGTTGCTTTTACAAATGATGGCACAGGTTACAGGACTTAAAGCCGGAGATTTTGTTCATACGCTGGGGGATGCCCATATATACACCAATCATTTCGATCAGGTAAAATTGCAGCTTACCCGCGAACCGCGTCCTCTTCCCCGGATGGAGATCAATCCGGATGTAAAAAGCATCTTCGACTTTAAATTCGAAGACTTCAATCTGACCGGCTACGACCCTCATCCGCATATCAAAGGAGAAGTGGCCGTATAAACGGGGGAATATTTTATTGAGAATTAAACATTACTATATAAATCGATCAATTTATGAGTACAATTTCAATCATTGCCGCTATTGCAGAGGACAACGCAATTGGTAAAAACAACAAGTTGTTATGGCGTCTGCCTGCTGATATGAGACGTTTTAAAGACCTGACCACCGGCCACGCCGTGATCATGGGACGTAAAACATTCGAGTCTCTGCCGAAAGGGCCGCTTCCAAACCGGAAGAACGTAGTCCTGACCACCTTGCCGGAAGCTGGCTTTGTAAATTGTTTCGCTTGCGAATCAATGGGATCAGCCTTAGATATTTGCGAAAAAGAAGATGAAATATTCATTTTGGGTGGTGCATTGGTTTACCGCCAGGCATTACGTATCGCAGACAAAATGTATATCACACGTGTACACGGAGAGTTTAAGGATGCCGACACCTTCTTCCCGGTGGTAAACTGGGATATGTGGGAAGAAGTAGAACGTCAGGAGTTTCCTGCCGACGCAAAACATGCTTATCCATATACGTTCCTTACTTACGTTCGTAAAAAATAAGTTTATCCCATATTTGGGTTCATGGGTTCATATAGTAGCATAACCTTCTGGTTGTATGCATCTTACTATATGAACCCATTTTCTTTTGCCTTCATAGTGCTTTCATATCCACCCTGGCCTGTTCCTTCGCTACGACACATGATCCATCTATATTATCAAGAAAAAACAGAATATCTTTCCATTTGAACACTCCCTACAACAAAAGTTTTCCAAAATAAATCCTTCAATCCTTCAGCATTACTGTTATCTTTCTCATAATCACCATTCTACATCTGAAGGATAATAGTTTACATGAAGGATTTATCTTGAATTTTGATTTTTTGCATACTCTATTCTAACACATGAGTGCTGACCTTTAAGTTCAATAGTCCTTTCTTCTTTTCTGTTTGTCAATTGTCGAACGCTTGTTTGACAATTGACAAACGCTTATTCGACAACTGTGAAACAAGCGTTCGACAGTTGACAAATAATAAATAGGTTGTATCTTTCATGTTAACAGGTTGTTATGTACCTCATTCTTACTTATTAATCCTACTCTTATTCTTTGCTTGAAAGAGTAGACTAAAAACAAGTATTAATTATAGACTGAAATATGAAGCATTTATCTGAAAATACAAACAGATTCCTTCATATAGTAGAAAATCATTCAGCCGTAAACATTAGATAGTCAAACATATAGCTTTATACTGAAGGATTGAAGGATTTATTTCGAAAAACTTTTGTTGAAGTGCTTAGGGAAAAGATGTATGCCAGCTCTTTGTCATAAGGGAACGCACCTTCCACTATTACACCTTATTAACAATCACTTTACAACTTTTTACTCTTTCTTTGTATCTATATAGCAAACGATGTTGTTTAACAAGTAAATCCGTATAGATATGAAGATAAGAGCAATTTTGATTTCCGCGCTGATCGTATGTTGCATTTCGGCAGCGTTCATGTACACAAGAGCGGCACAATCGACAAATGAAAGTAAAATGATTGAAAGAGCCATTCAAGGCAAGAATACATCCCAGCTGATCAAAACATTGATCGGTAAAATGAAAGACCAGTTAGAAGTGAACGATGATGACTTCCCTGCGCTTATCAAAGAAGTGGAAAACTATGCAGCCGAATGTAAAGACCCGGCTTCCGCAGCCGTACTGCATTCGATGGTAGCGGAAATGTATAATAACTACTACATGCAGAACCGTTGGAAAATCAACCAACGGACAGACCTGATCGGTTACGTTCCCGAAGACATACGGGAATGGACTTCCAATCTTTTCACCCAAAAGGTCAAAGAAGAGCTGACCGCCTCCCTGCAACCGGCCGAGCTGTTACAGCAAACGCCGGTATCCGATTTCAAGGCAATCCTCGAAACCGGGAAAGACACCCCTACCCTGCGCCCTAGCCTATACGATTTCCTGGCATTCCGTGCACTGGATATAGCTCCCTCGACAGAGATATATGAAGAGCTGATTGCCTGGTTGAATACACAGCCGGATAAGAAAGCGGTAGTCCTTACCACCCTCGATTATCTGCAATTCAAATATTCTTCCCTGCATCAGGATAAAGAAAGAAAAGAATATCAGGCCGCCCTCGACAGCCTGATGAAAGTATATGCCGATAAAGATTATTCGGTGGAGATCGTGGCTGCCCGGTTGAATTCATTTGGATTTGCCTACAACTATGACGATCCCGCCAAAATGGATTCTATCAAGGCAATAGAATACAACCTTTGTAAGGAAACAATCGCCCGTTTCCCGAACTACGACCGGATCGGACTGATAAAGAACAGACTGGCACAAATGCAAAATCCGTCACTGCGGATCAATACGGAAAATAATATCTATCCGGGAAAAGAGTTGACTCTTAAGGTGAATTACAAAAATGTCCCCGAGATCACAGTCAGTATATACAAAAGCCTGAAAACACCTCAGCAGACAACATATTATAATGAAGCAGATACGAGTAAAGCGCTGGGCGCACTCGTTAAAAAGGTCACTTTCTCTTTATCACAACCGAACACATACACCGACCTGGATACAACCCTTGTTATCCCGATGGAACACATGGGGCTCTATGAATGTATCGTCACCGTACCCGGCAAAGGGCTAAAGACAAACAATCTGTTTAGTGTCAGCCGCTTGGCTGCTGTTTCACGCAATATGCCGGATGGTTCCACGGAAATACTGGTGACGGACTATCTGAGTGGCAAACCGGTAAGCGATGCTTCCGTGACGTACTATTCCGGCAAACGCCGTAACCTGCAAAAACAGGGTAGTGTAAAAACTGATCGCGACGGATTAGCCGTTCTTCCCCGTCAAAGTGATATGATGGCCTATCAGGTCACACACCGCGAAGATGCCTATTCCATGCTGACGCTTTTTTATCCGAACAGTCGGGAAATGCAGAATAAAACAAAAAAACGTCCTCAACTCTCACTATTCACCGACCGCGGTCTATACCGTCCGGGACAAACATTATATTTTAAAGGTATTGCCTACGTCAACGATACGCAAACACCTTATGCCGTTGAAGGAGAAAGCTATAAAGTAGTTTTACGGGATGCTAACTGGAAAGAGGTGGCTACCAAAACACTGAAAACAGATAAGTTCGGTTCCTTCAACGGAGAGTTTACACTGCCGCAGCAAACACTTAGCGGAATGTTCACGCTTTCCACCGAATATACAAGCACCAGCGTTCGTGTGGAAGAATATAAACGTCCGACGTTCTTTGTCGAACTGCTTCCGATTAAAGGTGATATCTCTTTCGGCGACCAGGTAACGATCCAGGGTAAGGCACAAACCTTCTCCGGCGTTTCCCTGCAAAGCGGTGAAGTGACTTACCGCATTAATAAACGACCTTTCTGGTTGCGTGGTTATTTCGGAGGAAATACAAACGAACAAGTAGCAGAAGGAACTACAACTATCAACAGTAACGGTACATTCTCCATCGATTTCCGTCCAGAGAAATCAACAGACGGATACAGCTTCTTCCCCTACCAGAGCTATGTCGTTACAGCAACCCTGACCGACAGTAACGGAGAGACACAGGAAGCTACATACACTTTCTCAGTTGGTGAAACCGGTATCGTCCTGAGCACCAATATTCCGTCGCAGATAGATAAAGATTCTGTCAATGCGATCGTTTCGGCACAAACCCTGAACGGGGAAAAACTGACTATCAACGGAACTTATACAATTTATAAGCTGAGCGATACCGGCAAAGAGAGCCGGTACGGACAGGAAGAATATAAAGAAGAGCAACAAGTTGGAGCCGGTAATTTCATTTCCGGTCAGACGATCGACAAAGAGATATTCAAAAAACTTCCGGCCGGCCGTTATCGCATCAAGCTGGAAGCAAAAGACAGTAAAGGCCGTCCTGCCACTGCACAAGACGACTTTATCTTATACAGCCTGCGTGACAAAAGACCGCCGGTATTCACTCACCTGTGGTTACTGAATGAAAAGACAGATTGCCAGCCGGGCGAAGAAGCCCGAATAGTGTTCGGTACATCGGATAAAGATGCACATGTGTTATACGAACTTTACCGGAACGGTAAATGTATCTCACGCAAACAAATGGTATTGAATAATGAAAACCACCTCTTCCGTATCCCATTCCTGGAAAGTTACGGAGAAGGTATTGTGGCCAGCTTCACCTTTGTAAAGAACGGTAAGTTATATACAACACAGTCGCTGATCAAACGTCAGCAACCGGATCGTCGCCTGACCATCCGGCCGACAACATTCCGTGACCGTCTGTTGCCGGGTAGTCAGGAAACATGGAAGTTCCGTATACTGGATGCCGACTCTGTTCCCGTAGCCGCCGAAATTCTGGCAAGCATGTATGATGCTTCACTGGACAAGATACTGCCGTTCAACTGGTTCTTCAATCCGGAACGTTTTGTTTATCTGTATGCTCCAACCTTTAATACAGGCACAAGCATGGATCAGCGGACAATGTATGATGCCGGAGAACTGAAACTAGCCAATATTCCTAATTACCAGTACGACCGTTTAAACTGGCAAGGCATTATGGACTTCAGAAACTATAGGATTCGGGGCGGAGGTATTATGATGAAATCTGCTGCCGCTCCAATGGTAGCACAGGCAGAAGTTGCAGAATATGCAGCTGATGATGCGGCATCGCTTACCGGAGGAGTATTGAGTGAGAACATGGTCGTTTCACAAAGTACAGAAGAAGAAGGAGTTGCAGACAGTTATCAGGAAACATTACCGGTACAGGTTCGTGAAAACTTCAACGAAACAGCTTTCTTCTATCCTTCCCTGCTGACAAATGCAGAAGGAGACGTCATGCTGCAATTCACATTACCCGAAAGCAATACGACCTGGAAATTCCAGGCTTTGGCTAATACCGCCGATATGAAATATGGTATGCTGACCAAAGAGGTGATCAGCAGCAAGCCGTTGATGGTAGTGCCGAATCTTCCACGCTTTATGCGCCAGGGCGACGAAGTATCCATCAGTACACAGGTGATAAACAACTCGAAAGAATCGATCTCCGGACGGGTTAGCCTCGAATTGTTCGATCCGGCAACAGACCAGCCTGTGATCTGCCTTACCAAATCGCAAAAGGCCTTTACATTGTCGGCCGACAGCATCACGACTGCTTCATGGACATTCCGCGTACCGGAAACGATCAACCTGATCGGTTGCCGTATCGTGGCCGACTCTGACTCCGGCAGCGATGGCGAACAACATTTAATCCCGGTTCTCTCCAATCAGATACTGATCACGGAAAGTACTCCGTTCTACCTGATGGGAGATAACGAACAACAGATCCGCTTGTCAGGAAACAAGGCAACCGGAACCCGTAAGCCGTTCAGCATGACACTGGAACTGACCGCCAACCCGATCTGGTATGCCGTACAGGCGCTGCCGACATTGACACAGCCGGAAAACGACAATATCATTTCCTGGTTCGCTTCCTATTACAGCAATACGCTGGCTAATTACATTGCCACAGCCAACCCGCGCATCCAGAAGGTGACCAGCCAGTGGAAGGCACAGGGAGGAACAGCATCCACCTTATATTCGAACCTGGAAAAGAACCAGGAACTGAAGAATATCCTGCTACAGGAAACGCCGTGGGTATTGGCTGCCGACAACGAAACAGAACAGAAACAACGCCTGTCGTTGCTGTTCGACATGAACCGTGCCGGCCAGCAACGTGAACTGGCTTTGCAACAGTTGCTGAAACAACAGAACGAAGAGGGTGCCTGGGGCTGGTTCAAAGGTTTCTACCCGAGCCGTGAAATTACCCTGCATATCCTGAAAGGTATGTCGCAACTGGTCGAACTGGGTGCCGTTCAATACGGACAAGAAGAAAAGGAAATGCAGATGAAAGCATTGAAGTATCTGGACAAACAGATGCAACTGGATTACGAACGCCTGCAAAAAGCCGATAAGAACTGGCAGACAAGCGTGCCTAACTCCCTGCAACTGGAATACTTGTTCGTCCGCAGTTCCTACCGCGATATCCCGGAACTGGGAGACGCCCGCGAAGCGATCCGTTTCTATACGGCACAAGCAGAGAAAACATGGAGCAAACAGGGCCTTTACGGTAAAAGTGAAATTGCCCTGCTGATGCAACGGAACGGAAAGAAAGAAGTAGCGAACAATATCCTGGCCTGGTTGCGCAAAACGGCGACTGTTTCTAACGAACAGGGTATGTATTGGGCTAACAACCGGAGAGAAAACAGTTTCTTTATCTCTCCGATCGATACGCACTGCCTGTTGATGAAAGTGTTCAACACATTATCACCAAACACCAAAGATACCGACCGCCTGAAACAATGGCTGCTGAACCAGAAGCGTACCCAGAACTGGGAATCGGTTCCCGCCACGATAAACGCAATCTATGCATTGCTGCTGACCGGAAGCGACTGGCTGAATGAAGACAATACCTGCACCGTCAACTGGGGAGGTAAGACATACAGCACCGCCGAAGGTGAAACGGCAACAGGTTATCTGAAGGTTGTACTGGGTGAAAAAGAAATTTCTTCCGAAAGCAATTCCGTTTCCATCCGGAAGGAAGGAAATGCGCCTGCCTGGGGAGCTGTTTACGAACAGTATTTCGAGAACATCAATAAAGTGGACAAGCAACAGGGTGTACTCAATGTGGAAAAGAAATTATTTATTGAGAGCAACAGCGGAACCGGTCTGCAAATCCAACCGGTGACAGAAGGCAGGCTCCGTGTGGGTGATAAAGTGGTTGTACGCCTGACCATCCGCACAGACCGCGAAATGGATTATGTATTCCTGAAAGACCTGCGGGCAGGATGTTTTGAGCCGGCCGACCAGATCTCCGGTACGAAGTTCAGGGATGGAGTGATGTACTATCAGTCGCCGACGGATGTATCAGAAAACTTCTTCTTCAACCGTTTGCCGGCGGGAACCTTCGTGATCGAGTATCCGGTTTACGTGACACGCACCGGTGATTATGCCGGAGGATTCAGTACAATTCAATGCCTGTACGCTCCTGAGTTTGTTTCACATACAGAAAGTGAGGCAATATCTGTCAGTTTTTAATTCTTATTCTCTATCTTTGTAACATAAACAATAGCTAAATAAAAAGTAAAATGAAACAGATTATTTTTATTTTTATGGCAATCCTGCTTGCTACAGGAATGGCTTCTGCTCAGAAAAAAGCAGTTATTTCTGCAGAACAAACCTCTCACGACTTTGGACAAATTAAAGAAGCCGACGGAAAAGTATCTGCAACATTCGCAGTCAAAAATACAGGTGATGCTCCGCTGGTTATTACTCGCGTAATTGCTTCCTGTGGATGCACGACACCGGAATGGACTAAAGAACCGATCGCTCCCGGTCAGAGTGGAGACATTAAGATTACATACGATCCGAAAGGACGTCCCGGCCCGTTCTCTAAAACGATTTCAGTTTACAGCAACGGTAAAACGGGTAGTTTTATCCTAACCATTCGGGGAGAAGTTCTTTAATACCAAACAAGCAAAACTAAAAACAAAGAATGCTGAATATAAAAAGACTGTGCTTTATTTTGTGCTGCATATTCCTGTTCACAGCGAATATAGCAGCACAGAACGGAGCTCAGATAAGTGCAGACGAACTGACTTACAACTTCGGAACGATTGCCGAAGCGGACGGATTGGCCAGTCATACTTTTGTTGTTAAAAATACGGGAGACAGTCCATTGGTCATCACCCGTATCACTGCATCTTGCGGTTGTACGCAACCGGAATGGACAAAAGCACCGATTGCCCCGGGAAAGACAGGAAACGTGAAAGTAACCTACAATCCCAAAGGACGTCCGGGTCCGTTCTACAAGACTGTTTCTATATTCAGCAACGGTAAAAAAGGCAGCTACACGCTGGCTATCAAAGGGAACGTTACACCTAAACCGATTCAGCCCGCATTTATCTATCCCTACTCGATCGGTGACCTGAAGTTGCAGACCAAAACGGTTCTATACAGCAGTATCCGTCCGGACGAGACATTGGGCGAAAAGATCAGTGTAAAGAATGAAGGCAAAACAACCCTGACTATCCAACAGGGAAAAGTTCCCCATTTCCTGACTGTGGAGATACGTCCTACTCAACTGGCTCCGGATGAAGTCGGTGAAATAACCTTATTGCTGGATGCCAAAGCAACCAAAAGAAAAGGACGGGTTACAACAGAAATTCCTTTAACGGTTGAAAGCATCGGACAAAAAGAAATTTCCGGCAAAATACATGTTGCAGCCAATATTATCGATAACTTTGGAAAATTATCGGCTGCAGAAAAGGCACAAGCTCCTGTTGCACAGTTATCGGGAACATTGCTCGACTTCGGTAAACTACCGGAAAGGGGCGGCTTCATCCCATTGATCGGAGGAAAAGTAACCGGAACTGTCGACATTACCAATACCGGGAAATCACCATTGATTATCCATAGTATCACGTGTGATAATGACTTGGTCGATATCTCCGGAGGTAAGAAAGAGATTAAACCGGGAGTAACTGCAACTTATAAGATTTCAGTCCGTCCGAGAGAGATCAAGACGAAGCTGGAAGCGCTTATCAATGTTGTATGCAACGACCCGAACGGCCCTGTTCGCCTGATAAAAGTAACAGCAGAAAAATAATTATTCATTATGGAACATCCCGAAAACGACGATCTTTACAGAGGATTAAAGGTAAACAAGGGAGTAGCCGACGTACCGACTGTAAACCCGTATCTGAAAAAGAGACTCCAACGTAAAGAATATACCCCTTCCGAATTTGTAGAAGGGATACTGAAAGGTAACATAACCATTCTCAGCCAGGCAGTGACATTGGTCGAGAGCGCTAAATACGAGCATCAGCAACTGGCTCAGGAGATTATCGAAAAATGTCTTCCTCATGCCGGTAAATCGGTGCGTATCGGTATTACCGGTGTTCCCGGTGCCGGAAAAAGTACTTCTATCGATGCGTTCGGTATGCATCTGATCAAGGAAGGACGCAAACTGGCCGTACTGGCTATCGACCCGAGTAGCGAACGTTCCAAAGGCAGTATCCTGGGAGATAAAACCCGCATGGAAGCCCTTTCACGGGAGAAGAATGCGTTTATCCGCCCTTCACCCTCAGCCGGTTCGCTGGGTGGTGTTGCCCGCAAGACACGCGAAACGATCGTATTGTGCGAAGCTGCCGGCTTCGATACTGTATTCGTTGAAACAGTAGGTGTCGGACAGAGTGAAACGGCCGTACATTCAATGGTCGACTTCTTCCTGCTTATCCAATTGGCCGGAACAGGCGATGAGCTGCAAGGTATCAAACGCGGTATCATGGAAATGGCGGATGGTATCATCATCAACAAAGCGGATGGCGATAATATCGATAAAGCCAAACTTGCAGCTGCACAGTTCAAGAACGCTCTGCATCTTTTCCCGCCTGCCGACTCAGGCTGGTTCCCGAAAGTATTGACTTATTCCGGTTATTATAATCTAGGGATCAAAGAAATCTGGGACATGGTCGGTGAATACATGGAGTTTACCAAAAAGAACGGTTATTTCAATTTCAAACGGAATGAACAGGCCAAGTACTGGATGTATGAAAGCATCAACGATACGCTACGTGAAACATTCTATCATAATCCGGCTGTAGAAGGTATGCTGGCACGGACAGAACAGCAAGTGCTGAACAACGAGATCAGCTCGTTCGTTGCTGCCAAACGGATGATGGATTTGTTCCTGGAAAATTTATCAAAGAAATAAGGTTTACCCTAAAACGAATAAACCCCGCCGGATCATTTCCTGCGGGGTTTATTTATGTCTGACAACCGGATGTTTAAATAGAAGACACGCGAAGTGTATTCAATAAATCACGGTTGATCGGTTTATCATTCTTAATGGCTTTCGAGAACGGAACATATACGATCTGGTCGTTCTGTATACCCATCATGACATTACGCTGGTCGTCCAGCAATGCATCGATCGCGGCAACTCCCATACGGGTTGCCAGGATGCGATCCTGAGCCGTAGGCGATCCACCACGCTGCAAGTGTCCCAGAATAGAGACACGGACGTCGAACTGAGGATATTCGTTCTTTACACGTTCGGCAACTCCCATTGCACCACCGGTCACTTCACTTTCAGCCACCAGAACGATACTACTGTTCTTCGACTTACGGAAACCGTTTTCGATCATTTCGGCCAATTGGTCTTTTTCCATAGATATCTCCGGAATAATAGCCGCTTCAGCTCCGGAAGCAATCGCACCGTTCAATGCCAGGAAACCAGCGTCGCGTCCCATCACCTCGATAAAGAACAGACGGTCGTGCGAAGTGGCTGTATCGCGGATCTTATCCACACACTCCATAATCGTGTTCAAAGCAGTATCGTATCCGATCGTTACATCCGTACCATACAAGTCGTTATCGATCGTTCCGGGAAGACCCACTATAGGATAATTAAACTCCTGTGCGAAAATACGAGCTCCGGTCAATGTACCGTCACCGCCGATGGCGATCAGTGCATCGATTCCTTCTTCCATCAGCTTATCATATGCCTGCTGACGGCCTTCGGGAGTTTTGAACTCCATACAACGAGCTGTTTTCAATATTGTTCCACCACGCTGGATGATGTTACTTACATTCTGAGTCCTGAACTCTTCAATTTCACCTGTAATCAATCCTCTGAAACCTCGGAAAATACCTTTAACCTTTATCCCGTTATAAATAGCGGAACGCGTCACTGCACGGATGGCAGCGTTCATTCCGGGAGCATCACCTCCGGACGTTAAAATGCCAATACATTTAATAGTAGACATAGCGTCTTTATTTTATATTATTCGCGGCAAAAATAGTAATTATTTGCCAACAACCTTTCATTTTCTCTTAAACTTAATGAAATCTTAATCATTCTATCAACGACCTGCATTGAGCTCCTGAATACGAACAGCCACCTCTTCCATCAACCATTTCGGAGTAGAGGTCGCTCCACAAACGCCCACCCGGCGCACTCCGGCCGGAAGCGGTTCGGTGATCTCCTTCACTTCCGATATAAAGATGGTATTGGGATTTGCCTTACGGCATTCTTCCAGCAACATTTTACCGTTCGAACTTTTTTTACCTGCCACGAAATAGATCCAGTCGTGGCTGGATGCAAACGCTTTGATATTGGGGAGGCGGTTGGCTACCTGACGGCAGATCGTATCATGATATTCAAAACGGACATTTTCTGCCTTCCGTTGATATATCTCTTCCACGATCTTACGGAATCCGTCCAGCGACTTGGTAGTCTGGGAAAACAGACAAATGTCGCGACCAAAATCCAGGCGATCCAGGTCTTCTATCTTTTCCACCACAATTGCCGTACCTTCAGTCTGTCCCACCAGGCCGTTCACTTCGGCATGTCCTTTCTTTCCGTATATGACCAGCTGGGTATTGTTAATACGGCTTTCCTGATAGCTTTTATGTATTTTACGTTGTAATTGAAGAACTACCGGACAAGTGGCGTCGACTATTGTAATATCGTTCTGCCGGGCAACTTCGTAAGTTGAAGGAGGTTCGCCGTGGGCACGAAGCAATACCTTTTTTCCCTTTAATGCAGAGAACTCACGATGGTCGATCGTTCGCAAGCCATGTGCCTGTAGTCGTTCAACCTCCAGACTATTGTGCACGATATCACCTAAACAATACAAAATATCCGTATTGTTCAGTTCACGCTCGGCACTTTCAATAGCTGTCACTACCCCGAAGCAGAAGCCGGAGCCTTTATCTATTTCTACTTCAATCATTGTAACTGTTACCTAATTAGAGATAGCTCTATTGTATTGAACAAGCAACCAGGCTTTTTGTTCAGCAATGGTCATGTTCGAGTTATCCAGCACCAGGGCATCATCCGCCTGTCGGAGAGGGCTTTCCTTACGTGTGGAATCTATATGATCGCGGGTCTTGACATTCTCCAGCACTTCTTCATAGGAAGCAGCTTCTCCCTTTGCTTTCAACTCGTCCAAACGACGTTGTGCACGAACTTCCGGACTGGCGGTTACATAGATCTTCAGTTCGGCATCCGGAAAAACAACTGTTCCGATATCCCTGCCATCCATGATGATCCCTTTTTCTTTCCCCATTTCCTGCTGCATTGCCACCAGGGCACGGCGCACAAATCCTAATGTAGCCACAGGGCTTACCCAGCTTGCCACTTCCATTCCACGGATTTCTTTTTCTACCTTAACGCCGTTCAGATAAGTATCGGGGCGTCCTGTCTCCGGATTAAAGCGGAGCGAGATATGGATATCACCCATCGCCGCCTGCAATTTTTCCTCATCGATCTGATCTCCTTTGAACAGATTATGCTGAATACAATATAATGTTACCGCGCGATACATGGCTCCCGTATCTATATAAGTATAGCCAATTTCTTTTGCTAAGTCTTTTGCCATAGTGCTCTTCCCCGTAGAAGAAACACCATCTATTGCAATTACTATCTTTTTCATTCTTGTCTTAATTATATTTTCAAGGTTTAAAATCGGCCAGCGTAGTTGAAACACTAACCATCATCGACATCGCCGAAGGATGGTATTTGGCGAAAGAGACACCAACATCAAACATTTTGATCTTTACACCTGCACCGGCAGAGAAACCGGACAGTCCGCTACCTCCTCCTTGCAGTTTCATATCCATCTTGGTTTTCGGGTTAAATCCTACGCCGATCCAGAAATTTTCACTGGGTATATAATCCACACCAAATACAAAATGCTTAAACAAGGCCTGAGCGAAATTATCTCCCTTATAGTCGGGATCAGTCTTGTCGATATAATCGAATTTCCAACGGTTCAGATGCATGGCTGTAACAGACAAACGGAAAGGCGCATGATTCATCTTCTTTGAAATTCCCATCTGGATGTCCCAAGGCATCTTCTGACGATCATCGTTATAAGGCTTCAACTGTGCACCGATATTTTTGAATACAAAACCAAACGAAAATTCCTTTTCCGAATTGTAATAGCTCAAACCGGCATCTACCGCGAGCCCTACTGAAGTATAGATATCATAATTGGAATAAAGGAACTTCATAGAGACACCACCACGCCAGCGCTCCGACAGGTCATAAGAGAAGAAACCGTTCACTGCAATATCGTTCGCTGTAAAATCGGCTGTCGGCTGATTATTCTCATCCATCCCTATAAATTTACCATTATGGAAATAATTGACCCCGACACCCCAGGCTCCGCGTTCACGGAATGCTTTCGTGAAAAGGGCACTTCCCACATTCACATCAGCTATATAATTCATATAGTTCAGGTTTATCATACCGTCCATTTCACCACCCAGTAAAGCCGGATTATGAAAAATAAGGGAAGGGTCTCTTTCTATCAGGGACACGGTATGTCCCCCAAGAGCATTAGCCCTGGCTGATGAAGGATAATTCAAAAACGTAAACACCTGCTCTCCGGTTTGTGCCGCAACAGACTGCAAAAAGAACGAAAGGAACAGTACAGATAATATATTTCTCATATTTTTCAACAAAATGCGTACAAAGATATTAATACGGTTATAACATATACCATAAACAGAAACGGAAAAAACAGGAAAAAGGTATATAATCGCTGTTATTTTTCTTCCGGTTCAAAAAAAAATGAAAATACAGAAGTATTTTTCCCTGTTTTCTATTGATATATAAAATAATTTGTATTTTTGCGTACTGGAAAACACATATTTAAACATTATAAAGAGTATGGAAATTAAGAAATCACCGAAAGCGGACTTAGAAGGGGGCAAAACACTCGGTATCCTGATGGGTATGGTTGTTGGTCTGGCCGTTCTATTCGTTGGGTTCGAATGGGGAACCCGTGATATCCAGATCGTCCAAACAGAAGGCGTAGCAGATATCATCGCTGAAGAAGAAATTGAAATTACAAGACCGGAGGACACACCTCCTCCACCTCCACCACCACCAGCACCTGCTGCAGTAGAACAACTGAACATTGTGGAAGATGATGTCGAACTGGATCAAGTGGATCTTATCTCATCTGAGGACGACCAGAGCTCAGCGCAGGTTGAAGCTTACGTTGCACCCGCAGTTGTAGAAGAAGAAGAAGAATCCGCTCAACAGATCTTCACCGTTGTAGAAACAATGCCGGAATTCCCGGGTGGACAAGGAGAATTATTGAAATACCTTGCAAAATCAATCAAGTATCCGGTTATTGCACAGGAAAATGGTATTCAAGGTCGTGTAACTTGTTCGTTCGTTGTAAACCGTGACGGTTCTATCGTTGACGCAGAAGTTATCCGTGGTGTAGACCCATCTTTGGATAAAGAAGCCTTGCGTGTGATCAACAGTATGCCGAAATGGTCTCCTGGTAAGCAGAGAGGTAAACCCGTACGTGTAAAATATACAGTACCTGTAACCTTCAGATTACAATAATAATTTTTAAACATATTAAAAAGGCTGCTGTAAACTTGCAGCCTTTTTTTATTTTGTCTTATCCATAATTCAATATCTATATGTTATCTTTCAACGAGATCCTGCAAAAAATAGAAAACGAAATCTCTCAACTCAGTTTCGAATATCCTCCTAAAAGCTTATATGATCCGATCGAATATATCCTGTCATTGGGGGGGAAAAGGATCCGTCCGGCATTAGCATTAATGGCCTGCAACTTATATAAGGAAAATGTAGACAATGTGATCAATCCGGCACTGGGAATAGAAGTATTCCATAACTTCACCCTGTTGCATGATGATTTGATGGATAAAGCGGATAAAAGAAGAAACAAACCGACAGTTCATAAAGTATGGAACGACAACACAGCGATCCTTTCGGGAGACGCTATGTTGATTGCCGCTTATCTACTAATCGGAAAAACAAAACCGGAACACCTGAAAGAAGTGTTCGACCTGTTCACTGCCACAGCCCTCGAGATCTGTGGAGGTCAGCAATATGATATGGAATTTGAGTCACGAGCTGACGTGACCGAACCGGAATATATGGAAATGATCCGGTTAAAAACAGCTGTCCTGCTTGCCTGCAGCTTAAAAACAGGAGCCATCATCGGAGGGGCTTCCAAAGAAGATGCGGCCCACCTTTATGAATTCGGAATAAACATCGGCCTGGCTTTCCAGTTACAGGATGATCTACTAGACGTTTATGGAGACACTGCCACATTCGGTAAAAATATCGGTGGAGACATTATCTGCAACAAAAAGACATTTATGCTGATACATGCCTTCGAACTGGCCTCTACCGGGCAAAAAGCAATTTTAAACAACTGGATCAGCAAAGATACATTTGTACCTGCTGAAAAAATCGAGGCGGTTACTACCATATATAATGAGTTACATCTAAAAGATATTGTCACTGCTAAAATGCAGAAATACTACGACAAGGCTATGGAACATCTGGCAGAACTAAATGTACCGGCTGAGAAATTAACGATATTAAAAGAAGTTACTAATCATTTAATGTATCGCCAGTCTTAATCGTATGAAGTTAATCGATACGCATAACCATCTGTACCTGGAGGAATTCGACCCGGAGCAAGATGCACTGGTTGACGCTGCCCTGAAGTCAGGTATCGACACACTGCTTCTGCCGAATGTAGACCTCACAACAATAGACCGGATGCATCATTTATGCGACCGATTCCCCGGTTTCGCCTATCCTATGATGGGATTACACCCGACAAGTGTGGACGAACACTATGCCGAAGCCCTGAAAAAGACAGAATCATATCTCGGTAAACGGCCTTATTGTGCTATCGGAGAAATAGGGATCGACCTGTATTGGGACAAGACATACCTGAAAGAGCAGAAAATTGTATTCGAAGAACAGTTAAAATGGAGCATAGACATGGATCTCCCAGTGGCAATCCATACAAGAGACGCCTATCCGGAAGTGCTAGAGAGTATCCACAAAGTCGGAGCCGATAAACTAACAGGTGTTTTCCATAGTTTTACCGGTACAATTACGGATCTGGAAGAGATTAAGAAATTGAAAAAATTCAAATTGGGTATTAACGGGGTAATCACCTTTAAAAATTCAAAACTGTCGGACACAATTTTATCTACCGACATTAACAGCATAGTACTCGAAACAGACGCTCCATACCTGGCTCCCGTCCCCTACAGAGGGAAAAGAAATGAGCCTGTATATATATGGAAAACGGCAGAAAAGGTAGCGGACACATACGGCCTGACACTGGACGAAACAGTAGAAATAACAAGAAAAAACGCGCTGGATTTATTTAAAATTACTAATAAACATGCATAGTTTGACTTTTTCAGCCGATAGACAAAATTTATTCTGTCAGATATTGTGTATATGTCAAGCAAAAACTTTAGATTTGTGCACTGAAACGTTTGGATATGCGATTTTTTTCGTATTTTGCGCTCGTTTTAGAGGAGACAGGGGCTGAAAATTGGAGAGATGCTCGAGTGGTTGAAGAGGCACGCCTGGAAAGCGTGTAAACCCCTAAAGGGTTTCGCGGGTTCGAATCCCGCTCTCTCCGCTTTAAGATACCATGACGATTATTAATAACAAAAAATAAAAACAAATAAGAGAATTATTAATCTTAAAAATTAAACACACAATGAAAAAGTATTTTGCAAAAACATTCTTGGGTATTTGCGCCCTTGGAACTTCTACCGTAGCATTCGCTCAGGAAGCTACAGAACAAGTTGTTGAAGGTGGCATGTATCAGGCTTTAAAAACAAAGTTTATTGAAGGTGGCGCCGACTTCATGAGTTTGGTTGCTATCGCTTTGATTTTCGGTTTGGCTTTTTGCCTTGAAAGAATTATTTATCTTAATTTGGCTGAAACTAACGCTAACAAGTTATTGAAAGGTATCGAAGATGCACTTGATAAAGGTGATGTAGAAGGTGCAAAAGCTATCGCTCGTGACACAAGAGGTCCTATCGCATCTATCGCTTACCAGGGATTAATGAGAATTGACCAGGGTATCGACGTTGTTGAAAAATCAATCGTATCTTACGGTGGTGTACAGGGTGGTCTTTTGGAAAAGAACATGTCTTGGATCACATTGTTTATCGCTATGGCTCCGTCATTAGGATTCTTGGGAACTGTAGTAGGTATGGTTATGGCGTTCGATAAAATCGAACAGGTTGGTGATATCAGCCCGACGGTTGTAGCAGGTGGTATGAAAGTGGCCTTGATCACAACAGTAGGTGGTTTGGTTGTTGCATTGATCCTTCAGGTATTCTATAACTATTTATTAAGTAAGTTGGAAGCTATCTTGAACCAGATGGAAGACGCTTCAATCACATTGCTTGATATGGTTATCAAATACAACCTTAAATTCAAAAAATAATTTAGAATTATGGCAGTTACTAAAATAAGAAAAATATCTAGTTGGACATTGCTACTGATATCTATTGTCAGCCTTGTTATACTGGGTATGTTCTACGCGGGAGGAGTTGTAGACGCTTCTGCCGAAATGAAGGAGCCTATATATACAGGTTTATTGATCAATTGGACATCTGTTCTATTCTTTGTTACAGCAATTAGTACAGTATTGTTTGCTCTTTGGCAATTCATTACACTATTGCAGACAAGCCCAAAATCAGCATTAGCTTCACTTGTTGTTGTTGTGCTTTTTGCAGCTGTATTGTTCATCACTTACTCAATGGGAGACGCAACTCCTTTGAAGGGTTTGAATGCTGATTCTCAGGAATACAACGTACCTCTTTGGCTTAAAGTAACAGACATGTGGATTTATTCTACTGTTGTTTTGATGGCTTTAATCATCATTGCTGTTGTTGCAGGATCTGTAAAAAGAATGCTTAATAGATAATATAGTAATAACGAATCCGATAAAACAAAAAGCTATATGGCAAAAAAGAAAAGAAAAGTGCCCGCAATGAATGCGACCTCTTCGGCCGATATTGCTTTCATGTTGCTTATCTTCTTCCTTATTACTACTTCAATGGATACAGATAAAGGTTTGGCAAGACGTTTACCGCCTCCTGTACCCAAAGACCAGAAGAAAAACGAAGAAATGGATATCAAAAAGAGAAATATCATGGTCGTGCTGATCAACAGCAACAACCAGATTCTCTGTAATAACGAATTCATTGATATTAAGCAACTGAAAGACAAGGTTAGAGAATTCATTGAGAATCCTTATAACGACGAGCATAAACCGGAAAAAGTAGAAGTAGACGTACCGTTCTTCGGAAAACAAATGGTAACGAAAAATCACGTTATCTCTTTGCAGAACGACCGTGGTACTGAATACCAAGCTTACATCGACGTTCAGAACGAATTGGCAAGAGCCTATAATGAACTGAGAGACGATGTTTCAAGAAAGAAATTCGGTAAAGCTTTCGCTGACCTGGATGAAGAACAACAAAAGGCTGTGCAGATGATTTATCCTCAGAAGATATCAGAAGCAGAACCTAAAAATTATGGAGACAAAAAGTAATGGGAAAATTTAGCAAAGCGGGCGGAAGAGAAATGCCCGAATTAAATACGTCATCATTACCTGACTTGGTATTTGCCTTCTTGTTCTTTATCATGATGGTAACATCTATGCGTGAAGTAACTTTGAAAGTAGTATTCCAGGCTCCTCAGGCTACAGAGCTTCAGAAGTTGGAAAAGAAATCATTGGTAACATTCATCTATGTAGGTAAACCGACTCAGGAATTGAGAGCTAAAATGGGTTCTGAAACCCGTCTACAGCTGAACGATCAAATCGCAGACGTAGATGAAATCCAGGACTACATCGCTCAGGAAAAGTCAAGTATGAAAGAAGAAGACCAGCCGTTTATGACTGTATCTATCAAGGCGGATAAAGAAACCAAGATGGGTGTTATTACAGACGTAAAACAAGCGCTTCGTGAAGCATACGCATTGAAGATTAGTTATTCAGCAAGACAACATGTTGATTAATCAATTCAATAATAAACAAAAAAGGCAGGACTTTAAGTTCTGCCTTTTTTATTGGAGTAAACCGACCTTGATCTACTTAACACCATATACATACCGGTGAATACAAGATTTCACCTCTTCGAAAGCATCTTGTAGATCAATATTACCATAAGTCATCAGACGCATTTCCAGAAACTCCTCTCCCTGGCGGTAAGGCGGCTGATAGTAGACATGATTATCCAGGACATACCCCAGGCGCTCATAGAAGCCGATTCTGCGTTTACTCATCTCCTCAGTAGGTATTTCCACCTCCAGCACAACCGGAAGATCACATAAGGCCATAAACAGCTTCATTGCCTCTGCCCCTATTCCTCCGTTGCGAGCAGACTCGTCAATGGCAAAATGTTCAACATAAACAAAAGAGTCAAATTGCCACGCAGTAATAAAGCCTGCATAAACCTCATTCCTGAATAATGCGTAAACAACAAAGCGAGACTCCTCCTTCACCAGCTCTCTTACCAAAGAGAACGCTCGTCTTTCGACCTCCGGAAAGGAGTCATTATATGTCTTTTCTACTTTATCCAATAAAGGATCGGAAAAATCTTTCACCGGCCTGCATTCGATTACCGCACTTAAACTCATACTCTTATAATATTGATTGATTAATAAAAGAAAACTTACGAAATAAAATAATTAAGCGAATTATATCGCCTAATCATTATAGTTTGACTATATTTGTATCTAATTGTAATTTACATAAAAAACAGAAATACAAATATACAGAAATTATGGCACACCATCAACTTGATGAATTAGATGAAAAAATATTGAAACTGATCATAGGAAATGCCCGAATGCCTTTCCTTGAAGTTGCCAGAGAGTGTAACGTATCAGGAGCAGCCATACACCAGAGAATTCAGAAACTTACTAATTTGGGTGTCATCAAAGGTTCTGAGTTTATTGTTGATAACACAAAAGTTGGATATGAGACTTGCGCTTATATGGGATTATTCCTGAAATCACCGGGACAATTCCCCTCCGTAACAGAAGCATTAAAAAAGATCCCCGAAGTAGTGGAATGCCATTACACGACAGGACAATATGACCTGTTCATCAAAATATACGCTAAGAACAACCAGCATTTGTTGAATATCATACACAATAAACTTCAACCTCTGGGATTGGCCCGAACAGAATCGCTGATCTCTTTCAAAGAGGCTTTTAAAAGACAGATCCCTATCGATCTGGATGACGAATAGATAATAAAAAAGGGCTTTTCAAATTGAAAAGCCCTTTTTTATTAGGAAAAACTCCCGACATGAAGGCCGGGAAGTTCTATTTAAAAATCAGCATTGTTCGGAGTTCTCGGGAAAGGTATTACGTCACGAATGTTCGTCATACCTGTTACGAACAGCAACAGACGCTCAAATCCCAAACCAAAGCCCGAGTGAGGCGCTGTACCGAAACGACGGGTATCCATATACCACCAGATATCCTTTTCAGGCACACCCATTTCAGAAGCACGTCTGGCTAACTTTTCATAATCCTCTTCACGCTGAGATCCACCGATGATCTCCCCGATCTTCGGGAACAGTACATCCATAGCACGAACAGTCTTTCCATCCTCATTCTGCTTCATATAGAAAGATTTGATCTCTTTCGGATAATCGGTCAGGATTACAGGACATTTGAAATGTTCTTCCACCAGATAACGTTCGTGTTCTGAAGCAAGGTCAGCACCCCAAAATATCGGAAATTCGAACTTGTGTCCTTTTGCCACTGCCTCTTCTAGGATCTTAACACCTTCGGTATAAGACAGACGGATAAAGTTATGTTTCAGGACGAATTGCAAACGTTCGATCAGCTCTTTATCAAACATATTGTTCAGGAACTGGATATCATCCATACAGTTATCCAGAGCCCACTGTATACAATATTTGATAAAGTCTTCAGCCAACTGCATATTCTCTGCAATTTCATTGAAGGCAACTTCCGGTTCGATCATCCAAAACTCGGCCAAGTGGCGCGGAGTATTGGAGTTTTCAGCACGAAATGTCGGCCCGAATGTATAAATAGCTCCCAAAGACATGGCTGCCAATTCACCCTCCAACTGACCAGATACTGTCAGGCTGGCCTGCTTTCCGAAGAAATCGTCTTCGTAGACGATAGAACCGTTTTCATCCTTCTTCAGGTCATACAGATTCATTGTAGTTACCTGGAACATCTGTCCGGCACCTTCACAGTCTGAAGCAGTAATGATCGGAGTATGGAAATAGAAGAACCCTCTCTCATGAAAGAACTTGTGGATAGCGATCGCCATATTATGACGGATACGGAACACAGCACCAAACGTATTGGTACGCGGACGTAAATGAGCTATCTCACGCAGGAATTCCAATGAGTGTCCTTTCTTCTGCAACGGATAAGTTGCAGGATCGGCCGTACCGTAAATCTGAATTTCAGTAGCCTGGATCTCTACATTCTGTCCCTGTCCCTGAGATTTTACCAGTTCGCCGTTCACACTGATACAGGCACCGGTAGTGATGGGTTTCAGATATTCTTCACCCAGTTTTTCCACATCCACAACGATCTGAACATTATTTATTGTAGAGCCGTCATTCAGCGCAATAAAGCTGACCTGTTTACTACCACGACGGGTACGTACCCATCCTTTCACGTTAACGGTTGTACCGTAAGCTTCACTTTTCAGTACATCTACAATTTTTGTTCTAGTAATTGTTTCCATGTTTATATGTTTATTCTTAGATAATCAAAACAAGATAGCCGGTATTGACTACCGGCTAATCTTACTATTATTCAAAAGCACCCATTCGGAGTGCGTTCACCTCACGTTCGTTCAGGTAACGCCATTTACCTCTTCCCAGGTTTCTTTTTGTAAGTCCGGCAAAGTATACACGATCCAGTTTCGTCACATGATATCCCAGTGATTCGAAGATACGACGTACGATACGGTTGCGGCCCGAGTGTATTTCGATACCCACCTGGCTCTTGTCGTCTTCGCTGGCATAGCTGATTGCATCTGCATGGATTTCGCCGTCTTCCAGCTCCAGTCCGTTAGCAATCTTTTCCATGTCTTCGATAGAGACATTCTTATCCAACCATACGTGGTAGATCTTCTTTTTCTTGAATGACGGGTGAGTCAGCTTGGAAGCCAAGTCACCATCATTAGTAAGAAGCAATACACCGGTTGTGTTACGGTCCAGGCGGCCTACCGGATAGATACGTTCCTGGCAAGCATTCTTCACCAGATCCATAACGGTAAGACGTTCCTGAGGATCGTCGGATGTGGTTACGCAGTTTTTCGGTTTATTTAATACGATATATACCTTGCTTTCGATCTGCACTGTTTTTTCGTTGAATTCCACTTTGTCCTGACGAGTAATCTTAGTACCCAATTCGGTAACTACCACATCATTTACTTTTACATTACCTGCTGTGATAAATTCATCAGCCTCACGACGTGAACAAACACCTGCATTAGACAAGAACTTGTTCAGACGGATCGGTTCGTTAGGGTCAGCCAGTACTTCTTTATACTTCAACTGTTTCTGGAAGTTGTACTTGGCATTCGGGTTGTAATCGTTAGTACGGCGCTGCTGGCCACCCGGACGTCTGTTTCCATATCCGCTGTTGTTGCCATATCCACCGCCACGGTTATTACCGTACGAAGGTCTGCCGCCACCACCGCGATTGTCGCGAGAGTCGTAAGAGTTGACACGAGTGTCGCCTACTCTCGGTCTTCTTTTCTTCATGCCGTCGCCTGCAGCATCCCCTTCCGGAGAAGCAGAATAGGCTCTGCCCGGTCTTTCGTCATAGTTAGGACGAGAAGGACGGTTGAAACCACCGCCACCGCCATAAGAACGATCGTTGTTTCCATAAGAAGAGCGATCATTGTTGCCGTAAGAAGGACGATTGTTGCCGTAAGAAGGGCGATTGTATCCTCCCTCACGGTTAGAACTATAGCCTCCTTCACGATTCGAATTATAACCTCCTTCGCGGTTATTGCTATAACCACCACGATTATTGTCGCGATTGTTATAAGAAGGTCTGCTGTTATAACCACCTTCACGGTTGTCATACGTACGAGGACGACTCGGACGGTCTCCGTAAGATGAGCGGTTATCCCCATAAGAATTATAACCACCGCGGTCATCCCGGCTTGGGCGGTTATATGGTCTCCGTTCATAGTTGTTTCCCTCAGGTCTGCTGTAACCTTGATTGTAAGGTTTTCTTTCACCTTCCTGATCTGTGTTTTCCCGTCTGATACTTGGTATCACCTTTCTAGGACGCGGTTGAGATTCATCTCTTTCTTCTGTGCTCATTGTTGTAAATTAATAATAATTAATTAATTGGTAACCTCACGGCTACACTTTCTTTCTCACACTAAATACCTGTATAATTATGCGGCGTAATCGCCTTTAATTCAGCTTTTACTGCATCACTAACCTGCAGCGTTTCAATAAAGTCACTGATTGATTTTTCAGTGATTCCTTCATTCGTACGGGTTAAGGCCTTCAGGGCTTCGTAAGGTTTCGGATATCCTTCGCGACGTAATATCGTTTGGATACCTTCCGCTACCACCGCCCAGCAATGATCTAAATCCCGATATAAAGCGTTCTCATTTAATAACAGTTTACCCAGCCCTTTTGTTAAGCTTTTGAATGCGATTTCGATATGAGCCAAAGGCACACCAACGTTGCGCAACACGGTAGAGTCTGTTAAATCGCGCTGTAAACGGGAGATAGGCAACTTCGTAGCCAGATGTTCCAGGATCGCATTTGCCATGCCCAGGTTACCTTCTGCATTCTCAAAATCGATCGGGTTTACCTTATGAGGCATTGCAGATGAACCGACTTCACCGGCTTTGATCTTCTGTTTGAAGTATTCCATCGAAATGTACTGCCAGAAGTCACGGTTCAGGTCGATCAATATCGTGTTCACCCGTTTCAAACCATCGAAAATAGCGGCCAGATTATCATAGTTTGAAATCTGCGTTGTCCATTCCTCACGGCTCAGCCCCAGCACCTCGTTCACAAACTTATTACCGAAAGCTCTCCAGTCGTAGGCCGGATAAGCTACGTGATGTGCATTAAAGTTACCGGTTGCCCCACCAAACTTGGCAGATACAGGAATTGACTTAAGCAAAGCCACCTGCTGTTCCAGACGATAAACGAACACCATTATTTCTTTTCCCAAACGAGTAGGAGAAGCCGGTTGCCCGTGTGTCTTAGCCAGCATAGAAACATTGCTCCAGTCTTCGGCATATTTTTTCAACATGTCGATCACTTCCTGGATGCCCGGGTAATACACTTCATTCAAAGCATCTTTGACAGACAACGGCACAGAAGTATTATTAATATCCTGTGATGTCAATCCGAAATGGATGAATTCTTTGTATTCCTGCAAAGCCAGCAGATCAAATTTTTCTTTGATAAAATACTCAACAGCTTTTACGTCATGGTTGGTTACGCTCTCGATCTCCTTGATACGATTTGCATCTTCTACTGAAAACTCCTGGTAAATTTTACGCAATGCTTCCTTGTTTTCCACTGTAGCCAGGCTATTCAATTGTGGAAGAAACTCAGCAAGAGTAATAAAATACTCTATCTCTACCTGCACTCTATACTTGATAAGTGCATACTCCGAGAAGTAAGCCGCCAGGTTTTCGGCTTTATTTCTATATCGTCCATCCACGGGCGATATGGCAGTTAGTGTCGAAAATATCATATTCATTTAGTTTATACACCGATAACCCTGAGTGTACGGGCGATATGCCAGCCATATCGATTACTTCATGTACATTAATAATATAGAGTTGCAAAGTTACTATATTTCTTTATACTAAATGGCAGTAATGAATTTTTTTTCGACTTTTTTGCTGAAATGTTTGGAGGTAATAAAAAAAGCCGTATCTTTGCAGCGCTTTAGAGAGATAAGGCTTACAAAATTTACTGAAGTAATGAAAGGGCGTTTAGCTCAGCTGGTTCAGAGCATCTGCCTTACAAGCAGAGGGTCGGCGGTTCGAATCCGTCAACGCCCACTAAAAGAAAAGTCCGTTAGTCGAAAGATTAACAGACTTTTCTTTTATATCATATTTATACATCACCTTCTTTTCGACAGAGGAACAGAGATGAACCTGTCTATCGAGAATTTACCAGGCCCGGTTATATACATTAATATAAATACGACCAAATAAATAAAGGCAAGTTCTTTTACCGCAAAAGCATCATTACCGTGAATAACAAAAAATGCCATACACATGGTAAAGATCATCGGGATCATAGCCAAGCGGTACAAGGCACCAAAGATAAATCCTATCGAACAAGCCAGTTCCCCAAAGATAGCAAGCCCCAGTGAAACCTGGCTACCAACTCCCAGCGGATCAGGAAATACAGCCGACATTTCCGAAAAGTTAGTCCATTTCTGGATACCATGAGTTAATAACAATCCTCCGAAAAGGATACGTAACGCTAATAACAAAAGTGAAATAGTAGTTCCGTCCGGTTTAGACGGGAATAAAAATCTGTATATCGCCAACATATTATTTAGTTTTTACATAAGATTAATAACTATATATAAAACAAAGGAAGTAAAGAAATGTTCATTGCTTCCACTCCTTGTAACCTAATAGCTTTCTAATTACAAAGCTATTGGTTCCTAATTCAAAAATACCTTTGTCATATATTTTTGACCTAGGTCAAAAATGTTTAGCACCTAGGTAGAAAACGTTTACTACCTAGGTCAAAAAATTAAAAGATAGGGAGTTTTATATCAACAAACAGGTATTTTACGATTACAAATAAAGGAGTTTATAACTAAGAAAAACAAGTCTTGCATTGCTATTCCGAAAACATTCCGTATGTTTGTATCGCTAAACTACATTGTTGTATGTCAACATCGCAGAGCGCGAATAATGCTCGATTTTAATTGGGGCCTTTTTAGGCCCCATTAATTCTCTCTTTTTGCAAAAACGAAAAGGGAATATACTGTTTAAGGCGGTTGCCTTTCCCGACATTTTTCTCATGCTCTACGGAGTTGACGATAATGTAGTTTAGCGACATGGGAAATGGCAGCCGTTCTTTTTTCTGCCTAAAAGCTAAACTACATTATCGTATGAAATCTATTTCATTAACCGTATCAAGCCTCCGAAGCGGGAAATTTGTTACAACAATTAAACAGGAAGGAGCTCTATTATGACTGTCGAAGGAATTAAACTAACACCGTTATTGATTAAGAGTATCAAAATGTATCAAGAGAATCCGGACGTATTGAATCATCAACTGGAAACTTTTGATAAAGTAATATATCTTCTCGCCATATACGGAGAAAATGCAGAAGCTAACGATGCTGCCAGTATCATAAAGATTATATCTGATCTTTGCTATTTCAAAACGATATTTCAGAGGTTAGGTGGGGAGGATGGAAATTAATTCGAAAAGATAAGCACCCTTAGGTACGCAATAAAATACAAAAAGCGACACCCCTGTAGAGATGTCGCTTTTGTTTATTTCCATATTAATGTGACCCGGGAGGGATTCAAACCCTCGACCTTCAGAACCGGAATCTGACGCTCTATTCACTAAGCTACCAGGCCAAAGACGGTGCAAAAGTAAATATAATATCGCAGGAAAGCAAATGTAGGGGCTAAGAGTTTTCGCATTCTTTCTTTTTCTGCTGCACAACATATGTTTTGATATTTTGCAACTCTCTTAGCCATATATCCTGCCATTTTGCAAATAAAAGAGACATCTACATTGCTATTTTGCCATTAATCATTATCTTTGCCACGCATAATTTACAAACACAAAGCACAACAAGTATATGAGCTATTTAATTAAACCTGCAGGATATAAAGCTTTGCTTAACCTATCCCAAACAGAAATGGGGATCAAGAAAATCAAAGATTTTTTCCAGCAAAACTTATCTTCCGAACTACGGCTGCGCCGTGTTACGGCACCTTTGTTCGTACTTAAAGGGATGGGTATCAATGATGACCTGAACGGTACCGAACGTGCCGTAACATTCCCTATCAAGGATTTGAACGACTCCAAAGCCGAAATCGTACATTCACTGGCCAAATGGAAACGTCTTACGCTGGCCGATTATAATATAGAAGAAGGTTACGGTATTTACACCGATATGAACGCGATCCGTTCGGACGAAGAACTGGGCAACCTTCATTCTCTCTATGTCGACCAGTGGGACTGGGAACGGGTGATGAGCCCCAGCGAACGCAATATTGAATACTTGAAAGAGATCGTACGCCGTATCTATGCCGCCATGGTCCGCACGGAATATCTGGTTTACGAGATGTTCCCAAATATCAGGCCGACACTTCCCCAGCAGATTCATTTCATACACTCCGAGGATTTGTTGCAAAAATATCCTACCTTTACACCGAAAGAACGGGAAGACGCCATTTGCAAGGAATACGGAGCTGTATTCATTATTGGTATCGGATGCAAGTTGAGCAACGGGGAGAAACACGACGGACGTGCTCCGGACTACGACGACTGGTCGACTGTGGCAGAAAACGGTCAAACCGGACTAAACGGCGACCTGCTTGTCTGGGATGAAGTGCTGAACCGCTCGCTGGAACTATCTTCCATGGGTATCCGTGTAGACAGGGAAGCGATGGAACGTCAGCTTGCTATCTGCAACGCCGAAGAAAAGAGAGAACTATACTTCCACAAACGCCTGCTGAGCGGTGAACTGCCTCAAAGTATCGGTGGTGGTATCGGACAAAGCCGACTGTGTATGTTCTATCTGCGTAAAGCTCATATCGGAGAGATCCAGGCAAGTATCTGGCCGGAAGAAATGCGTCAGGAAGCCCGTGCTGCTGGTATGTACTTGATATAATATAAAACTATGGATGTAAAGATTGAAGAAAGCTGGAAAGAACGGTTAGCTCCCGAATTTGAAAAAAGTTATTTTAACGAGCTGATCAACTTTGTCAAACAGGAATACCGCCAGGGAGCCGTATATCCTCCCGGCCCTTATATCTTTAATGCTTTCGAGCATTGCCCGTTCGACAAGGTCAGAGTGGTTATATTGGGACAAGATCCTTACCATGAACCGGGACAGGCGCATGGACTTTGTTTCTCCGTACAGGATGGAACGCCTTTCCCCCCTTCTCTCCTCAATATATTCAAGGAGATAGAAAGCGACTTGGGAAAGCCGATGCCTACCAGTGGTAACCTGTTGCGCTGGGCTGACCAGGGAGTGTTACTACTGAACGCTACGCTGACTGTGCGTGCCCACCAGGCCGGTTCACATCAGAACAGGGGATGGGAGACATTTACAGATGCCGTTATCCACAAACTGGCGGAAGAACGCAGCCATATCGTTTATATCCTTTGGGGATCGTATGCACAACGTAAAGGGGCGTTTATCGATGCTTCGCGTAATATGATATTAAAGTCGGCACACCCTTCTCCCCTTTCCGCTTACCGCGGGTTCTTCGGGAATAAGCATTTTAGCAAGGCGAACGATTATCTGATAGCGACAGGCCAGACACCGATCGAATGGTAAACCTGGTGATTAATACCAGGTTTGTCCTTCACGCACATTACTGCTCTGGTTATATTTCAGGTCTTTCAGCAGGGAAGAACTTACCGCGATAGAGAAAGTGTACGATTTATACGGCCCTACCGGCACGAAGCTCGCCGACATCTGGAAACAGTGCAGGTTACGTGTCACATTACATGTCATGTACGAGATCTTTTTATTGTCAAAGTCGTAAGTAGCATTGAAGTTGAAACTCCAGTTCTTGGTCGGCTGGATGTTTCCGTTAAAGCTCAAGGCATGCGTTAATGCATATTTATATTCCAATTTGTTCGGATCGAAATCTCCGTAACGCAATTGCATGCTATAGTTGAATGACAGGCTCCAGGGGATCTTACTGATCAGATAGCCGTCCGCGTCATATTCACCGGTATCTTTCTTCTTTCCACGTAAACGGCCACCTTCTTTCTCTTCCGGCACGGTGGCGTCATTCGGATTCTCGGCGGTCAGGTCTTCCAGTTCGCCGTCGCCAATATTCTCTTCCGGTATGTTGCTATCCGTTTCTCCTCCGAACCATTTCCTGAAGGTATCGTTGTTGAAGGTATAGGAGAAGCTTGTTCCGGTAGAACGTAAACGCCCGATACCTTTACCTGCTTTCCAGCGTGGGACATCGACCCTGATAGGATTTCCTTTGCTGTCAGCCTGATAGGTGTATGTATCAAACTGTCCATTCAGGTTCAAGGTATAATTCTTTGAGAACTTCAGACGCAGACCGACAGAAAGGTCGCTCCATTTGAACGAGTCGGCAGCCATATTATAACTCATACCCAACGACAACTTATCGATCAGACTGATCTTACGGATACCGGTACTGTCCTTATCCGATTTGATCTTCATTTCGACGTTGTTATCCAAAGAGAAGTTCAAACTTCCCTGCTTTCCGCCGGGGATAGAGCCATTATGTGCGAAAGGAGAATATACATAATCGACCTGTTCGCCGTTAGCATCGATATACTGATAATGATCGTAGAAACCATGAATGCTACTTCCGAAGTCAGGAGCTGCACTGATACTGATAGATGGCTCCATACGATGACGGATTGCCTGCACCTTGTCTCCCAGGAAAGGAAGCGGCTTATACATACCGTATAAAGTAGTTGATGCAGAAACAGAAGCATTATAGTTGTAGATACGATAAAAACCGTAGGTAGTATCACGGTCTACCAGTCTATTCAGTTGCGGGTCGAACTGTTTCGTGATCTTGCTTGTATACCAGCTTTCCTTATAGTTGAATGAAGGGGAGATGTTGATATACTTGAATGCCGTAAAAGTAGCACTGACCGGAATACTATGTTCCATCGAGTTCTTCCAGTCCTTGATCAGATTCGACTTGAACAATAAGTTTTCCTTTGTAGTAATACTATTTTTGAAATATCCCGAATAGCTCATCGAGATCTTTTCGTACCAACGCTCTTTTCCGATCGGATTCTTACGCTTGAACGGATAGATACGGCTCAATGTAATCGTCAGGTTAGGAAAAGTGACTGCGACAGAAGAGTCGCTCGACCGCTGGTTGACGTTCATTGTAGCTGAAAGCGACAATGGAGCATTCGGGAAACGCTGCGTAATATTGACACTCGAACCTTTCGTATTCGAGATAGCGTCGGAGTTATTGGGATTCAGGAAACCATTTGCCTTATTACGGTCGAAACTACTGGTCGAGAAGTTTACACTCGCAGAGAAAGTACGATACGGGTTCGCCTTGGGATCCTGCGAATGTGTCCAGTTCAACCGGAAGTCTTTATTCAGACTATAATCGGGAAGTCCCTTGTCACCAAACTTCGTGACCTGGTAAGCGGCATTAAAATTACCGGAGAACCGGTATCTTTTTCTATAGGAAGATTGCGCCTGAAGCCCCCACGACCCTTTCGTATATATTTCCCCCGTTACAGCCAGGTCGACATAATCGCTTAAAGCGAAATAATATCCACCGTCACGCAAACCGAACCCCCGATTGGAGTCGTCGGTATAGGTCGGCATGATCACACCGGAAGAATAAGTGCTCGAAAACGGGAAGAAACAGAAAGGCAACCCGATAGGATAAAGCGGCACATCTTCGATAACCATATAGACCGGCCCGGTAACGATATTCTTTTTAGGCCGAACCTTCGCTTTAGTCATCTGAATATAAAAGTGGGGATGGTCGTGCTCATCGCAGGTCGTATATTTACCGCCTACCATGTTCATTACATCATCTTCCATCTTCTTCGTGCGACCGGCCGTTACATAACCTTCTCCCTGCTGGGTAATTACATCCGTAATATATCCTTTCCGGGTAGTAAAGTTATAGCGCATCGTCTTCGATTCATACTCCTGGTCGCCGTCCTTAAACAAAGGATAACCGAACTCCTCACCGATAGAGTCAAGACCGAATTTGGCGAATACCAGACTGCTGTCCATATTCATCTCGATCACTTCAGCCTGCAATCCGATTTGCTGGTATTTTACATCGCCTTCACCGTACAGATAAGCCCAGTTACCGGCAGTCATGACAATAGAGTCCTTTGCTTGATAAGCAACAGGTGCGTCGAGACCAGTCTGTTTTTTAGGAATGGAATCAGAAGCCAGTGCCGTACTGTCAGTTGCGACCGGAACTATCGTATCCCCCACAACAGCCAACACAGTATCCGTCGGGGCAACCAGCTCCTGCGAATACATCATCAAAGCCCCGGCGAGGAAATATAATAGGATAATTAAACCTCTGTATTTCATTAATTAAGTTGACAAGTGCCGGTTGAGCCTCAACCGATCCGTTACAGCTTGCAAATGTATAACAAATTAATGAGCCCTTCAGCTTTTATTCCCCTAAAAAGAGTTTACACCAGTTATCAAAACGTATTACAGTCTCCTCGCCATACTTTACAAGACCTTGTTTTACCTTCTCGACCGGCTTCTCTTTGTCTAATTTCGTCTTACTGTAAAATTTGTCGGCGAAGCAAATCAATTGCTCTTCCAACGAAACCGGTACCATTATCCGGTGAGGCAACGGAAGATGCCTTTGTTCTATCATATCCAGGGTGATACCGGTTCCTGTATGCCGTTCGCAAACCAGGGCATGACGCGGGAAACCTTCTTTGCGCATCAGGTCGGCACCTAAATAGCCGTGACAAATGTATTCTGCGGAACCGTGGCAATCTATCTCCGGTGCATTGCACAGGAATATACCGATATCGTGAAGCATAGCCGCTTCCTCTATAAACGGAAGATCGAGCTCCATTTCCGGATGCAGGCGGGCAAGACTCAAGGCTTTGTCTGTCACGCTACGACTATGTGTTACTAAAATATGCCAGGCATCCGACTCCGCCGGATAATATTTTGAAATAAGATCAAGAGGGTTCATTTTTATTCATGTTTTACATTCAGACCGCAAAGATATATAATTTACTCTTTGACATCCTCAAATATTTCCCCAGAGATCAGTGCTTGCTTCTCCTTGACATAATTTTGTTTCATGCTAGTGAAACAGTTGTTCCATCAGGGTGAAACAGTTGTTTCACTAGCATGAAACAAAATCATCCCCGGCAGCCCAGACTATCTTCGTCCGGATTTATTTCACGCACAGCTTCTTTTACTTCCTTTTTTGTTATTTCCCCTTTGGTAGCCACCTGCTGTACCGGATAACGTTCTTCCTTGTGATCCAACACTAAAGCTTCCGTCTTCGCTTTTTCCTTGATTCTTGGTAATTTCGTTGCCATATAATTTTTTATTTATGTTTATGTCATTTCAACACTGCCAAGAAGCGGATGGTTCATGCGAAACATGTTAAATATAAACACTTTTAATTCTTTCCATAGCTTTAATGATGCGAACATTTGCTACTTTTGCATCCAAGATACATTAGGAAACAGATTATGAAAACAGTTTTCAGACTTACACTTTGGCTACTTGGCATGATACTTTTGCCCGAAATTCAGGCTATTACACCGCAGGCTCCCTTGGTACTCGGAGCTGAAAGAATGGACGTAGTGACCCGCCTGTTGCAGGGCAAACAAGTCGGACTGGTCGTTAACCAAACTTCTATCCTCGAGAAACAGCAGAAACATTTGCTGGATGCTTTGTTGGAGAAAGATATCCAGGTTAAAAAGGTTTTTGCCCCGGAACATGGCTTCAGAGGTACGGCAGATGCCGGAGCCGATATAAAAGACAGTCGCGACCTGAAAACGGGTATTCCTATTGTTTCTATCTACGGAAAGAATAAAAAGCCGACAGCCGAGCAATTGCAGGGACTGGATGTGGTCGTATTCGACATACAGGATGTGGGGGTACGTTTCTATACCTATATAAGTACCATGCATTACGTAATGGAAGCATGTGCCGAAAATGGCGTAGAGTTCATCGTACTCGACCGTCCGAACCCGAATGATTTTGTAGACGGCCCGATCCGTAAAAAAGGCTTTGAATCATTTGTAGGTGTAGATCCTCTGCCTATCCTGCACGGACTGACAGTCGGCGAACTGGCCTGGATGATCAATAGCGAAGGGTGGCTGAAAAGTTCGCCCGACAGTTGCAAGCTGCATATTGTAAAAATGGAGAACTGGCGGCATGGCGATCCTTACTGGTTGCCGGTCAAGCCCTCTCCCAACCTGCCTAACGACCAGTCGATCCGCCTGTATCCCTCGTTATGCTTCTTTGAAGCAACGAATGTCAGTATCGGACGGGGAACTTATTATCCGTTTCAGGTAATCGGCTTCCCGGACAGGAAATATGGGGATTTCTCTTTCACACCGGTATCACTTCCCGGATTCGATACGAATCCTTTGCAAAAGGATAAAGAGTGTTATGGAGTAGATCTTCGGGAATATCCTTTCGAGGGTGGGTTGAGTTTGCGCTTCTTCCTGGATTTTTACGAAAAAGCCGGGAAAGACCAGGCCTTCTTCTTCTCCCGTCCCCAATGGTTCGATTTACTGGCCGGAACAAAAGAACTCAGATACCAAATCGTGAGGGGTTTAACGGAAGAAGAGATACGGGAAAGCTGGAAACCGGAACTGGATACTTACAAGCAAATGAGAAAGAAATATTTATTATATCCGGATTATCCCGTAAAAAAATAACTATTTCTTAAGAACCGTTGATTTTGTTAGCCTTTTAATTATCTTTGCGTGCGATTATCGAAATAAGCAAATTAACAGAAAAGGGTATAATAAATTAATAGGAGTATTCCTTGAAAAACTTTCTACAGATATTATTTTTCCTGCTTTTACTCATTCCAGAGGCAAAATCCGGGGTATTTAAGACGCATACGAATGAGCCTGTATACAAGATACTGGTAATCCATTCTTATACGGAAGAACTTGTCACGTACTCCAAATTCAGCAATCTGATCGGAGAAAAACTGGAAGACCAGGATATCCGGACTGATATCCGCACCTTTTACCTGGATAGCGAACGCTATAACGAAGCGGAAGAAAATGCCAGGATGTACCACTACCTTGACTCGATCCAAGACTGGAATCCGGATATCATACTCGTCAACGACGACCAGGCCACCTATACCCTGATGGCTTGTAACCACTCGCTGGGAAAAACCAAACCTGTCGTCTACTCGGGCGTAAACTTTCCTAACCAGCTTTTGCTGGAACAGCACCCGAACTTCACCGGATTCTGGGATAAGCCGGATTACATAACGACTATCGAACTGATAGAAAAATTATACGGTTCCTCCAATATACTTTTCTTTAAGCATCTACGCTTCATGGGGCGCGAGTCATTCAAGACTATCCAGGAAGAAGTGAAAGGTACGGGCAGAACCATACGAATCGGCCTATACCATCAGAAGAAGAATGAATATCCGGAAGATATTTGTCCGGGTGAACCGGGGAAGTCTATCCTGTACACTACGGAAACGGCTTATCTTTCGGCAAAAGGATTGCTGGCTATTTTCGAGAGCAAGCCATACACCGCCTGCTTGCAGATCATTCTTGACTTCGATGTGTTAACCATCGGACGCCTGGCCAATGTACCGAATTTTACGGTGATCAACAACGGATTTAATGATGGGAAAGGAATTACAGGCGGCTATTTTACTACACTGGAAATACAATCAGAAATTGTAGCGGAAAGAGCTGCCTCCATAATAAAAGGAAGTAAGCCTTCAGATTTTCCTCTGGAAGAAAGCCCGAAGGTATATGCCTTTGACTGGAATGAGATGCAGCGTTTCAATATAGAAAAGAAAGATCTTCCGGCAGGTAGTGTCATTTATAATATGCCCCTTTTCGAACGTTATCATAAAACAATGATAATAGGCGGCATTCTGTTTTTAATCCTGGTAATCTATATCATCACCCAGCTATTATATTTGTACAGGAGTGAATACAAGCGCAAACGACAGGTACAGATAAACCTGATACAAGAAAGGCGATTCCTCCAGCTCGCAATGGAAGGTGGAAATACATATGCCTGGCGACTGGAAAACGGGGTATTCATTTTTGAAAATGACTTCTTTACAGCCAATCAGATCATGCCTCGAAAAATGTCGCTCGACGATCTGTTATCCATGACTCACCCGGACGACCAGGAGCATTTGAACAAGCATATCCAGGATATCAACTCCAACATCTGGGAAGATACGACCATTCAATGCAGGTTCAATTTCAGCGGAAAAAAATATAGCTGGTGGGAGTTGCGCTACAACCGGGGAGAAGATAAAACAGAGCCAGACCAAACAGTGTTCGGTCTTTGCCTGAACATACAGTCTTTCAAGGAAAAAGAACAGAAACTCATCATTCTTCAGGAGAAAGCGGAAGAGGCCAATAAGATGAAATCGGCTTTCCTGGCCAACATGAGCCACGAAATACGGACGCCTCTGAATGCGATAGTCGGTTTCTCCAACCTCCTGCAGGAAGAAAAAGACTTGGGAGAAGAAGAGAAAGAGTTATTCAAAGATACGATCAATAAGAACAGTAACCTGTTGTTGAAGCTGATTAACGATATCCTGGAGCTGTCGCGCATCGAGTCCGGCCGCATGAGTTTTACTTTCGAGACTCTTAAACTGAATGATTTAGTGGAAGAGCTTTATCAGACACATCATCTGCTGATCCCTCCCCATATCCAATTTATAAAAGATATTCCTGAAGTATCCATCGATGTGCACGTAGACCGTTTCCGCTTTACGCAGGTTATCACAAACTTTATAAACAATGCCGTCAAGTTCACCAAGAGCGGATATATCAAGCTGGGATATACATATAATGAAGACGAAAAGCAGGTTTACATTTATGTGGAAGATACAGGTATCGGTATGTCGGAAGATGCACTCGAGAAAGTATTCGAACGTTTCTACAAACAGAATGAATTTGCGCAGGGCACCGGTCTCGGACTTTCTATCTGCAAGACCATCGCCGAACAGTTGAAAGGGGACATCCTGGTCAGTTCGAAAGAAGGCAAAGGTAGCCGCTTTACACTGAAGATTCCTGCTAAGTTGATATAAAAGAAAGGCGATTCTATTACAGAACCATTCTTTCAAAGGTTTACTACTACCAGATACTAAGAATAACTCCCCAAATAGCAGAAAGATAAAATCTTATATAATATATATCAACAATAACAAATACACTTATATAAAAGAAAAAGCCAACTTTGTTTACTGCATTCTACAAATAAGTATTATCTCCAAAACACAAAGAAAGTAAAGAATATAATTTTCTTGACATAGAAGCAAACAGTCCATATACTAAGAAATTATGTTTTAGTAAAAATAAAGCATAAAAGACAGCTTGCAAACAATCTTAGTTCTTAGAGAACTATGGTTATTATTTTGCAAATATTATAAAATAAATCAATATATAGTATACAAAATTAGATTTTTTATTTTGTACAATCCATTTTTATCCACAAACAAGAGTCAAGAGATACCACTTCCGTCTAAATAATGAGGATTTCTGCAAGAATCGACCATAGTTCTCTAAGAACTAAATAAACTAATATTAATATGGCTTCAACAGAACCTAAAATGCGTAGCATTACGGGGAAATTAACCCCTAACAAATTAACTGAACGCGAAGACGATTCCACTTGCAATGTGATTTACCAGGCAAATCGCAATATCAAGGATCTTTGCCAATTAGCAGCCGTAAACAGTAAATTTACTTCTTCAGAGCTGGAAAGTGCTTACAACGATTTAAAGGCACAAGCTAAAATTGAACTTTTCAATGCCTCTACCGTAGAATTCGGCTTCACTACAAACTCCTTAGGTGTTGACGGACCATTTATCGGACCGGATGCTCAATTCGATCCGGCCAAAAACAATGTCCTTCTCCGCTCAGTTCCATTGGTCGAACTAAAAAAGGATTTAAAAAATATAACTGTAATCATCTCAGGAACCTCTGAGGGTTTACCTGTCATTACAGTAGTCACCGATGTTACAACAGGAAGCGAAAACAAACTAATCACCCCAGGTGGTGGCCTGAATGGTAAAGGTAATCGCGTAAATATTGTCGGCGAAGAAGGAAAAGAAGTCGGTTTCTACTTTGTGTCTACAGCAGACGAGACCGTAACAAAAGTCCCGACAACTTCGCTGTTACGAAACGACCCATCTTATTTCTCTTTTATCATACCTCCTTTGGCAAAAGGTTCTTACTACCTGGAAATCGCAACCCAGGCAAGCGGAAATACAAAGATTTTATTAAACGAGCCCCGTCGCAACCGTTTCCCCTATTTATTAACAGTCGGACAAGACGGCGGAGGGGAAGATGACAGACCGGTCATTGAATAAATCTTTTCTGGCAACCGGAAGAGCGTTGTTCCAATGACTGGAAGAGTGCTTATCCAATAAATGGAATAGTGTTCTTCCAGCCATTGGAAAAGTACTATTCCAATCATTGGAAAAAATGCCGAAACAGTACTACGTTATTTTTTACCTATTACATAATTATTATCAAACTAAAAACGCACATTATGCTAAAAAATTTCAAGCCGATTGGTTTAATGTTGTTTGCAGGTATATTATGTTCTCCCGAGAGCATAAAAGCCGACACAACACCAATCAGACCGAGCGTAAGCATTTCCCAGCAAGACGGAAAAGTCACCGGGACAGTAGAGGATGGATTCGGTCCCGTAACCGGAGCATCTGTCATTGTGAAAGGAACCACAAACGGTATCATTACTGATCTGGACGGTAATTTCACTTTAGAGGGTGTAAAACAAGGAAGTACCATCCAAATTTCTTTTGTTGGTTATATCACACAGGAAATAAAGTACACAGGCCAAGCCTCCATTAATGTAAAGTTAGTGGAAGATTCGCAAGCCTTGGACGAAGTGGTCATAACCGGTTTCAGCGGCGTCCAGAAAACAAAAACACTGACGGCAGCAGCCGTAAATGTAAAAATCGAGTCGATCGCCAAACTGCCGGTAACTTCTCCGAGCGACGGATTAGGTGGCCGTGTATCCGGTATTATTACACAGGCACGTTCAGGTGCTCCTGGTGAAACTTCCAAAATTTGGATCCGTGGCGGTAGCCAAATTCTGTATGTAATCGACGATGTAGTAATGGAAACCAGTCAGGGTGAAGTATTCTTCAACCGCCTGCGCCCGGATGATATTGCTTCTATGAGTATCTTGAAGGACGCATCTGCTACTGCCGTATACGGTCCGCGTGCAAAAGACGGTGTTGTGGTAGTAACTACCAAAAAAGGACAAGAAGGTATGCTGGAAATATCGGTTAGTCAAAAAATGACCATGATGACACCTTCCTATAAGTTCAAACCCATGAGTACTTGGGACTATGTGAACAAGAAAAACGAATTGTATGCCGCCAGCATGGCTGAAAGCCCCGCATACAATGCGACGGAAATGTCCAAATACTACATGGCCCACCTTTCTTCTCAAGGATACGGTCGTCAGGAAATTACCAACATGGTGAATCAAAAATACGGTTTAGGATTTACACAGGATGAAATAAACGACTTTTTCAACCCGTTCAAAACACAAGGTGGAGACATTGAAAACTACTATGGCAACTATGACCCATGGGACTGGTTCGACCATGTTCAACCAATGTCGCAAACCAACGTGAGTGTAAGAGGTGGTAGCGAAAGAGTTAGATACTATTCAAGTTTGGGATACATGAACCAATCCGGTATCAGTGATTCCTACAATTACGAACAGTATAACGCCATTGTCAATACAGATGCCTATCTATTGAAAGACAAAAGTTTGAAATTCACATTGAATCTAAACGGTGTGATGTCAAAGAATAAAAAGCCGTACGGAGGTGATAACATTTTCAACAACGTCTTGATTGAAGACAATGAAACAAACAACATTCCCCGAAACTGGACAACAGGATTGGAAAGAGCCAATAGCTTGGATGCCCGTTTACGGACAGGTTTCAACAATACAGACGACTACCGTTTGCAAAGTAACATCGGTTTAAAATGGAGTTTACCCTGGGTAGAAGGATTATCTGTTAGTACAAGTGTCAACTTCAACTACAGTAATTCCATGAACAAGACATTCGAACACCCACAAATAGGCGTGTACAGTGCACCATATTCAACTCAGGAAAACAGCTACAAGCCCAATGATGCCAAATTGTCTCAAACCTGGAATAATTATTCATTGACAACCGGTATTGTCCAAGCCGACTATGTTCGTTCGTTCGGTAAACACAACTTGAGCGCGATGCTCAACTATACCAGTCAAAAGAGAAGGACTAATTCGACAATGGCTAAAAAGTATGGTTATCCGGCCATCTACAACACGCAGATAGACGGAGGGTCGACCATGGACTCAATGAGTGGTGACGAAGGTTTATGGGGTTCTGCATCCCTGGTCGGCCGTGTCACTTACGACTATGACAGCAAATATATGTTACAATTGAGTGCCAACTATAACGGATCATTGTGCTACCACCCTGATAAACGTTGGGGGTTCTTCTATGCTGCATCTGCAGGTTGGATGCTTACAGAAGAAACATTCATCAAAGACATTCTGAATACCGACTTGATCAACTCATTTAAGATCCGTGCCGGCTACGGTATTGTAGGAAACGAATTGTCCAAACCATTCAGCTACATGAACCAATATGGTTTGACTAATACTATTCTGTTAGGGGAAAACATGGGAGCTAGCTCAGCTTGGACTGAAACCAACGTTTCCAGCAATCTTACATGGGGTGAATCACAGCAAATCAGTGGCGGTGTTGATTTCAGTTTCTTGAAAGACCGTTTGTCCGGATCATTCGACACCTACCTGTACTTGAACAAAGGTGATGAAATTGACATGAACCCGGAATTGACATATACCCCGATTTTAGGTTTGCCCAATACCCCGAAAATGAATGCTCCATACGTGACAACCCATAAAGGTGGTGTGGAATTTTCTTTAAACTGGAACGACCGTATCGGTGACTTCACCTATAGACTCGGTGCAAACTATACACATTGGGAAGAAGTTACAGTAAGACACGCAGATAAAAGTACCGACTATTACTATGCCAACCTGAACGATTTGGGTGTAAATGCTCATGCAGAAACCTACAGCACCTCATGGCAGACAAATGGTATTTTCTCTTCTTACGATGATATGTATAACTCATATCTGCATTTCAAACGTAACCACACGGTTGGTACGTTCCGCATGGATGACCGCAACGGTGATGGTGTATTAGGTATTGCCGACTATGCCTATAACGAAGGTGGAGGTACTACTCCTCAAACATTGTATGGTATCACATTAGGCATGGGATGGAAAGATTTCAGTTTCGAAGTATTCTTCCAAGGAGCTACCAGTGTTTCCGGTGATGTTACATCTCCGGCCCGTTCACAACAGGATTATTACTGGAAATATGGTAAATACCTGTTCCAGGAATCTTATACACCGAGCAACCCTATTACCAATAAACTTCCGTTACCGACTAATTCCAGCTATGGATGGGGGTATAACTATGTTGATGTATGGGCATACGATGCTTCATACCTGAAATTGAAAAACATCAGTGTCAGCTACGATTTGAAACGCCGAGTTCTTAAAAACGTAGATTACATCAAGGGATTAAGTGTAAACTTCATTGCCAACAATGTTTGCACTTGGGTAAAGAAAAGCAACCCATTCCACAACATGACAGACCCGGAATATTTACCTGCTAACTCTATTTGGGGTGGCAATAAATTGGGTAGCTATCCGACTCAACGTTCATTTACATTGAGTGCAACATTAACATTGTAATACATTAGAACAAAAATAAAATGAAGAAATTAAATATATTAGCCTTATGCGCTGCGGTTTGTTTCTCTAGCTGTGACCCGCTAGGAATAGAACCAACCAACAAAATAGGCGAAGAACAATTTTGGTCAAATGCCCAATTGACGCGCACATTCGTCAATCAGTTTTATTTATGGAGTCCGGCTGGTGCAAATGTCGCTTTCCAATCCGAACAATGGTCCGACAATGCTTGCGGTAATATCGACCGCGACCAGAATACGTTCCGCCAATATAGCTTCAACAACAGAGAATATGATGAGCTCAACAGTGTCACCGGTTTAATCGGAGCTCCATGGGATGCTGGTTATAAAAAAATCCGTCAGGCGAACTTGGCTATCGAACGTATTCCGGAAGTTCCCAACATGACTGATTCGGAACGCGCTCAATTGTTAGCAGAAAGCTATGCTTTCCGCGGCTTATTTTATGCCGACATGGAAAGATACTGGGGTATCATGCCGATCATCACAAAATCAATGACCATTTTCGATGAGACCATGCTACCACAAAACAGTCGCGAAGAGGTATTCGACCAGATTTTGTCTGATTACGACAAAGCATTGGAATACTTCAAGCAGACAACTGTTGCACCCACTTTAGGATTGATAAACGAGTCGGCCGTACAAGTATTAAAATCGCGTTCAGCATTAGCTGCTGCTTGTGCTGCCGAAGCTTCTGCAAAGGGTCTTTATGATAAGCTCTCAGGATCTGCTGAAAGTAAAGCACTTTATAAATTCTCAAAAAATGCGGACCATTATTACCAGCAGGCTTATGACGCAGCAAAATCTGTGATCGGTAAATATCAACTGGATCCGGATTATAGCAATCTGTTCAATACTTCCAGCGGGCACCAATCGGTTGAAGCCATTTGGCCGGTCATGTTTAACGAAGCAAACAGATCAGGGTTTAGCCCGATGAAGTACTCACATCCGGAAGGACGCATGTATGGTGCAACTACTGACTTTTCTCCTAATTGGGGAGGTGATCGTGGTGGTTCATATCCTACACAGGACTTAGTTGACTGCTACTATCAGAAAGATAAAGCAACCGGCAAATGGATGCAATGGTGGAAAACAACTCAAGCAAAAGAAATGGGTGTAGCCAAAAATGCAAATGGAGAATTGGCAGCTGAAAGCGAAAACTACCTCCAAATGTATACCGACCGCGACAAACGTTTCTATGCTACAATCGTTTACGACAGTAGTTATTTCGCTAATAGAAACGAACTTCGGTATTTGGTGCGCACATGGATCGACTTATCGGAACCGACCCGCTCGGAAAAATATAGTGCGCTTCACACAGAATTTAGAAATTCTGAAAAGTTAGCAGTCACAGGACGCGCACAATCAACTGTAACAAGTTATTATCCGACTAAATATACGGTAGGACGCTTTAATGAAGACGGAACAGTCAACTACACTCAATCTGCACTTTCTTATTTTCAGGTTCGTTATGCAGAAGCATTATTAAACTATGCAGAAGCAGCCTACAAGTTGGGTGGTAAAGAAAACGAGGTACGTGATGCTGTTAACCAAATTCGTAATCGCGCGGGCTTGGATAACTTCGACGAATCGGTGGTTGCCCACAATCTGTGGGAAGAATACAAATTGCAACGTCGTATCGAGTTTGCATTCGAAGTCCCCGGATTCCGTTACTTTGACCTACTGAGATGGGGCGAATCGGAAGGTAAAACAACCATTGAAGAATTAAACCAATCATCCAAAGGTATGTTTATTTTCCGTAAAGGAGTCGAAAGTACAGAAGTAGAAGACAATGGTTATTTGGCATCCAAAGATGATCCTAAATACTTCACTCCTCATTTCGATATCCGTCCGATCACTTCACTAAGTGGTAATGTGGTTTATTATGAACGTAAATTTAATGATGCTGTATACTATAAATTACCTTTTGCTCGCACAACATTGGATGTAAACGGTAATTTTGTTCAAAATCCTGGATGGGAAAACAGAAGTTATCAATAATATATACAAAAGAAATTATGAAAATAAAGAATTTATTATTTGCCTTCATATTTGGTATAACAACCCTTACCAGCTGCCAAAGCGGCATTGTTTGGGATGAAGTGCCCGAATCAGTCTATTCAAATCTTGAATTAGCTGGAGCCATGGTTAGAAACCGTCCACGTGAACTTTTCGTAAACAAAGTATGGCAAGTCAACCATAATGACGGAAAAGGACAATGGTTGGAAAATTATCTCGCTCGTTCTGTTATGGATGCTATCGAGAACGGTATTGAATATACCAACAATACCGGAGCACCGATGACAATATTGAACAAGACATTAGCTGCCGGTGAAACAATGAAAGTCAATAACACAAAAGAAATTGTTAATGACAGTTCTGCCCCGGAAGGGAAAAAACATATCATTCATGTTTTCACATTAGACAAAGTTGTATACATAACACCCAACAAAGGTCACTTGTTTGTTAAGTCTGCATTCGACTCTGAAAGCGTGAAACCATCTGCTTATTACGATGAAGTACAAGAGGGTATGTTCGTTCGTGTCATCATGCCGGTGAAAATGAATGAAATGGTTTTAGAATTCATCCTTGACGATCAGGGAGCATGTAGAGTTGATCCGGTTAATGGAGCACCAAAGTTAGGTGCACCGGGCGATTTTACACAACCACGTCAATACTTGGTGACAAACACAGCTCTTCGTCCTGATGGAGCTCCGGAATACAAACGCCTGTATGAAATCCAAGTACATGTATTACCTGTAACTTCGGAAGAAGCAGATAAATGGAGTTCTGGTTCTATTTAAATCATTAAAATAAGAAGGGAAGGAGGCAGAAAGGTGAAAACCAATCGACTCCTTCTTCTTTCAACTATCTCATCATCTTCTTAATCCTAATAATATGAAACCTATTCTTTTTCTACTCATTCTTTGCTGTAATTCATTTATCTGTTGGCCCCAGGAAGATCGTTCTAGCTATCTGTTTCCTGAATTTGCCGATTCTTACATTTATTACAAAGATGGAAGAGTTTTTCAGGTACGGTCCAACTACGATCTTCTGAAAAATATGTTCAAATTTATCGACAGAGATAATGAAATAAAAGAATTTGCAGATCCCGACATGATTGTCTCCATAAAGGTAGGAGAACGAACATTCGTATTAGTAGATCATAACGAAGCGGCAGAAGTAGTGCAAGCAGATCCACGTATTTTAGTTCAATATTTCGGTCAAAAACGAATAAAAAAAGACTTAACGTTTGGAGGAAAAACAGAGACCGCTTCTGTTGATAGCTACTCCAATATGATCTATGGCACAGGAGATAATGAGAAAAATACAGTTCTTACCAAAATAGATTATCAATTCTATATCGAAAAGAACAAACGATTAAAACGCTTCTCTACCGAAAAACAATTCTTAAAAATATTCCCTAAACAGAAAGAGCAGCTCAAACAATACATTGATGGTTATAAGATAGATTTTAACTCAATTGGCGGAGTTACTAAATTATGCAACTATGCTCTATCTTTAAACTGAAAAGAGGTGGCCTCCTTCAACAGGGCCACCTCTCCTACATTTTAATGTTACTTATTTCTTTTGAATAACCATCAACTTTCCATTGTCGGTGCCATAGAGAGCAATCGTATTCACCGGTTTCACATTTCCTTCAGCCTGGAAACGTACCACCTTGTTCAATGCTTCCAGAAACTCCTGTTCACCTGCCAGATTAGGACAAGCCATACGGGTAGTTGCAACCTGCGGGAACTTGATTATGTTTTTCTGGGCATCCGTATACTCTATATTGCCATTCATCCGGTTACAGCCGGCGTTACCTGACAAGTGCTTACGGGCAACATCTATTACAATCAACTGTTTACTGTCTGCCGGATCCAGTTTCTTTCCGTTCAGTTCAACCACACTCCATTCACCGTCCAGGTCAGAGAACGATGCGACCACCGCTTTCTGCGACTTACAGGAGGCAAATACGGCAATACCTACCACAGCCAGACAGAGAAATAAATACTTCTTCATCTCCGATTAGTTTTTAGACAGAACCAACAATGTATTACCGTCTTTATCTACCAGCAGCATTTCGCTTTCAGAGCTACCGGCTTTTACGGCATTCACGTCACCCATTGCTTTCATGATGGCATCTTCTGTTGCCATATCCGGACAGGCCATCATAGTAGCTGCTCCCGGCGCAATTGTGATGGAAGAAACATTGTTGTCATCCAATGTAACGGTAGTATTGAACATGTTGCAGCCTGCATTTCCGTGCAGTTTCTTCTGTGCCATATCAAACTCCATATACGGTAGTCCTTCTTTCAGGATCTTTTCACCTTTCACTTCTATTACATTCCATTTGCCTTCCAGTTTCTTAGCGTCTACTTTTGCTTCGGAGCAAGAAATCATCATCCCAAGTACCATCGGGAGCATCATTACATAAAAAATTACTCTTTTCATAAATCTATACTATTTGTTATATCACTTACAGGAATAAGACGTCAAATCCGTCCAAATTGTTCCGCAAAAGTACGCTATTTAGTTAACATTAACAAACCGGTACAAAGCAGGCAAACATACCCTATAATTCTTTTCCATATTTTCTGTAAGTTTGTAGCCTGACGGATAAACACTAAATGAGAATATAATGAAGAGATTCAGCATTGCACCTATTTTGATCTTATTATTCATACTAGGTCTCTCCTGTAAAAGCACCCCCGAACAAACCGAAGAAGAAGTCGACAGCGAATGGATCGATAGCCAGCAACGCGCCTATCAATATGGTGTCTGTATCGACACACTAGATGTAAAAGACTATAAGATGAAGAACGGGGATAATCCGGCATCTATCTTTTCAGGCCTTGGTTTCTCAGCTTTGACGGCCGACAGCATCAGCCGCTCATCGACTGAAGTTCTCGATCCGACCAAGTTACAGGCCGGTATGCATTATTACACATTCACCATGCAGGACAGTACGGCACAGATCCGTTATATCGCTTTTGCCAAATCGCGTACGGACTATGCAGTGATCGATCTTACCGGCGATACGATCCGTGCCTACGAATTCAATAAACCGATCACGTTGAAAAGACATTATGTAGAAGGGACATTAAATTCTTCCCTTTGGAATGTTCTCCAATCAAACGGGGTCAATCCCCTACTGGCAATCAATATTGCCGACGTGTTTGCCTGGCAGATAGACTTCTATGACGTAAAAGAAGGTGACTCGTTCCGTGTTTTGTATGATATTGCTTATATCGACGATACGACAGCATTGAATATAAACGGCATCCAGGGAGCGGTTTTCAACCATCAGGGAAAAGATTTCATTGCCATTCCTTTCACCCAGGACAGCGTATTCGAATTTTTCGATCAGGACGGGAATAGTCTGCGTAAGGCTTTCCTGAAAGCGCCGCTGGATATATTCCGTATCACTTCACGTTTCACCAATGCCCGCTTCCATCCGATACTGAAGCGTTACCGTGCGCATCATGGGGTAGATTATGCCGCTCCTGTCGGCACCCCTGTCAAAAGCATCGGTGCCGGGACTGTGATTGCCAAAGGGTATCAGGGCGGAGGTGGAAATTTCCTGAAAGTAAAACATAATTCGGTCTATACGACCACTTACATGCACCTCAGTAAGTTCGCCAAAGGCATACAGGTGGGCAGTCATGTACAACAGGGAGAAGTGATTGCCTATGTCGGTTCTACCGGGTTATCGACAGGCCCTCACCTGGACTTCCGCGTACATAAAAACGGTCAGCCGATCAATCCGCTGAATATGGAAGCTCCCCCTTCGCTCCCGGTCAAGCCGGAACTGCGCGATAGCTTCGCCATTGTAAAGCAACGGGTATTTGCAGAACTGGATAGTATGCAAAAAATGAAAACGGCAGTACCCGATACACTTCCGGCGACAGAGTAAAACGTTCTGAAAGGGAGGTTTCAAATGGATGCCTACCCGTCGATGAAGCAGTGCCTACCGGTTTCTGCTCCGATAACTATTGCTTTTAACCGGAATAATGTTACATTTGTGAACAAGATAAAATCGTTTGCGTATGAAATTTTTAGGTAATATCATTTGGTTAATTTTCGGAGGACTGGTTACCAGTATCGAGTATTTGATCTCGAGCCTGTTGCTGATGGTTACCATCATCGGCATACCGTTCGGGCTACAGACAATGAAACTGGCTTTGCTGGCTTTATGGCCTTTCGGCAGTAAAGTGACGGACAACGGCAATTCAGGTGGTTGCCTTTCTATCTTGATGAATATACTTTGGATTATATTGGGAGGTTTCTGGATCTGCCTGACGCATCTGGGATTCGGCCTGTTATTGTGCATCACGATTATCGGCATACCCTGGGGTAGACAACATTTCAAGATGGCAGCACTGGCACTGACACCGTTCGGTAAAAATATCAGTTAATCCAGCACAGGATAACTTTGCCGGGCTTCGGCCCGGCTACAAGCATTAAAATGCCACCATTCGTAAGGGATCGTACGAAAGCCGGCACTTTTCATTATCCGGCGAAGCAAACGCCGGTTGTCGAATTCTTTTCGGGTGATCTTCCCGGAAGCCAGCAGCGCTTCCTCATTATTGGTATGGGCTTCTTCTCCAAAGAAATCGAAAGGGGTACCCATTGGCATCGGTTCTCCTGCCGGATCAAGGATAGTCACATCCACTGCCATTCCGTAATTATGCAGCCCGCCCCCATTAGACGGGTTACTCACATAATTCACTTTATCGGTTCCACGTACCAGCCTCCACATCTTCCGTTGTACCGACATAGGACGGGCGGCATCGTAGACTACCAGCGTCCGATCGGGGTGTTCTTTCTTCAGCAATCGCTGGGCTGTAACTAATTTTTGAGCGGCATCGGGATGCAACCAGGCACGGGTTATCCCGGTATAAACCGCCTCTCCCATAAAGTTATCAGGAGTGGCATACACCAGATGTACACGGATCGTTGAGTCCAATACGGAGATATCGACCAATCCTCTGTCATGCAACCAGGTATCCAGTTCTTCCCCATTACTTCGCAAGTTACAAAGCAACAGCAACAATAGAAAGATATACCGGGTTTGTCTCATGATTTCTTAATCAATAGAGATTTGTTCCACTTCTATCGGATCATTCAAAAAGACAGAGGCGGCCTCTGAGAACTTCCCGGCAGACTCGGTAGTTAGGAAGCGGCATTTCCCCTGACGGGTTAACCGCCTGTCCATTTCTGGATGCCTGTTCAGATAGTCTTTCAGGCTCTCTGCGACGTATTCTCCCTGGGCAAAGACAGTGATGCCGGACGGCAGGTATTGTTTGACCTTATCGATCAATAACGGGTAATGGGTACATCCCAGTACCAATGTATCAATCTCCGGATCGAGGGAAAGGATATGATCCAGATGTTTCTTCACAAAGTAGTCGGCACCGGGAGAATTGAACTCGTTATTCTCAACCAAAGGAACCCACATCGGACAGGCCTCACCTGTAACTGTAATATGGGGAAACATCTTCTCTATCTCAAGGGAATAGGATTGTGAAGAGATCGTACCCGAAGTACCCAAAATACCGATATGCTTCGTCGAACTGATCCTGTCCATCATTTCTACCGTCGGACGTATGACTCCCAACACACGACGGGACGGATCCAGCTCCGGCAGATCGCGTTGCTGAATAGTACGCAAGGCTTTCGCCGAAGCCGTATTACAGGCCAGAATAACCAGTTGGCAACCTTCGGAGAACAACTTCATCACAGCCTGCCGGGTAAACCGGTATACTACCTCAAACGAGCGCGGCCCATAAGGAGTCCGGGCATTGTCGCCGAGGTAAATATAATCGTAGTCAGGCATTGCCTCACGGATCTTATTAAATACGGTAAGTCCTCCATAGCCAGAATCAAAGATCCCGATCGGACCCGGTTGTTGTGAAAACATATTCTTCCTTCTTTTTATAATACAACAAAGGATGCCCTCCATAGAAAGGCATCCTTTGTTGTATCTGTACGTTAGATTTTATTACTTCAAACCTAATTTAGCTTTTACAAGCGGAGTTGCATCGATTGCAGCGTTACCTGTGTAAAGAACCATACCAGGGTTAGAATCGAGGATATAAGCATATCCTTTTTCGTCACCTACAGCCTTGATTGCATTTCTTACTTTCTCCTGAATCGGGGCAAACAACTCCTGTTGTTTTTTATCCATATCCTGACGGGCTACCTGAGTAAAGTTAGTAACACGCTGTTCGATATCTGAAAGCTCCTGCATTCTTCTCAGTTTGATATTTTCAGTTAATGAGTCCTGCTGAGCGATATAGTCTGCGTACTTCTTCTGGTACTCATCTTCCATGGTCTTCATTTCGCCCATGTACTTATCGTTCATCTGTTTCAAAGTTTCCTGCATAGCAGTTACTTCAGGCATTAAAGGAATAAGCTCGTTTGTATTAACAATTGCCACTTTCATGTCCTGAGCAAAAACTCCTAACGGGAGGATCATCAACAATAAAATAATCAGTTTCTTCATTTTCTATAAAATATTACTTGTTATTAATCATTTGTATTTTGTGTGCATAAAGCGCACAAATGTAAGCATTTATTTTGAATATCCTAACTTTAACAGCACTTCATTGCTGATATCTATCTTTGGAGAAGCAAAAATAATGCTCATAGCCGAAGCCCGGTCAACAACAAGCTGATATCCCTTGTCTTCCGATATTTCCTTCACTGCATTATATATTTCATCCTGTATAGGCTTCATCAAGCTTTCACGCTTTTTGAACAATTCGCCTTCCGGTCCGAAATAAGAACGTTTCAGGTCTTGCGCTTCCTGCTCCTTCTTTACGATTTCCTCCTCACGTTTTGTCTTCATTTCAGCAGACAGGAATACTAAATCGCTCTGATAGGTTTTATACATATTCTGCGCTTCCTGCTGGATTGCTTCCACCTCATTCTGCCATTTCTTCGATACCTGGCTTAATTGTTCGTTTGTCATCTCATAAGCCGGAATATTCTTCAGGATATATTCCATATCTATCAAAGCAAACTTTTGCGCCATACCGGCAAAAGAGCAAAGGAGCATCATACAACTCAAAACAATAATCTTCTTCATACACTTTCTTTTTATAGTTTCACTCTCTGACTACAAATATAGCGGAGGGTTTACTTTGTTCCAATGAAATATGGTTAATGCTTAACATGGAATTGTTAATTTTCAATTAATCCATCATTTATTATTAGAACTCCTGTCCGATGATGAAGTGGAAGTTGCTACCACCTGCACTACGAGAGCCGTCAACCTTGTCGAAACCATACGCCCAGTCGATACCCATCAAACCGATCATCGGAAGGAAGATACGAACACCGACACCGGCAGAACGTTTCAAGTCGAAAGGATTAAAGCTCTTCAAATCTTTCCATGCGTTACCTGCTTCAACAAATACAAGACCGTAAATAGTAGAAGACGGTTCCAACAGGAACGGGTAACGTAATTCCATTGCCAGACGAGAGTAAGCATAACCATAAGAGTTGTAGCCACCGTTACCGGCGATACTACCGTTTTCGTAACCTCTCAAACCAATTGTTTCAGTAGCATAGGTACTTGAATATCCACTCATACCGTCACCACCCATATAGAAGGTTTCAAACGGAGAACGTTTATGCTTGTTGTAAGATCCCAGGAAGCCGTATTCTACACGTGTCATCAACACCGGTGTACGCTTAACTGCGGCAGGTGCCAACGGAGAGAATAATTTAGCTTTGAATTTCCACTTGTGATATTCAATAAACTTGAACTTGTTCGGGTCGTTATCATCCATGTTGGCATAATCTTTTCCATCCCACAAAGAATAAGGGGGAGTAGCACTTACCGACAGAGAGAACTGTGAACCGCGACGAGTGTACAACGGGTTATCGATAGAGTTACGCTGTAACATCAATTCAAGGTTTATGTTATGGCAAGTACCGTTCTGTACCAGGAAGTATGCCCAGTCATGCATGATATACATCTGATAGTTCAGCGTAGCCATGAACTGGAAGTAGTCATCCGGCCAGTTCAAACGTTTACCGTAACCGGCAGAAAGTCCAAACATCATGATTGACTTATCCGGGTCATAGGCTAATTCATAGTTATTATTATAGTAATTGTTATAATAACCACCGTATCCGCCGTACATACCGCCGTAACCGTAGCCCGGATAGTAACCTCCGTAATTCATCATGTTGTTATTATAGTAATTACTACTGATATCTGTTTGCTTAGAGAAGTATGCGCTTACGGAAAGTGTATTCGGACGTCTGCCTCCGAACCACGGATCCATAAATGAAATACTGTATGCCTGATAGTAACGTCCGTTAGTCTGGCCGCTCAATGTAAGCGTCTGACCTTCACCCTGCGGGATGATACCTTTATATGTTTTCGGATTCAGAAAGTTCTTCATGGAAAAGTTCGTAAACTTCAAACTTAACTTACCGATCACACCTGTCTGTCCCCAACCAGCCGAGAATTCAATCTGGTCGTTTGCCTTTGATGTCAGGTTATACTGGATATCCACTGTTCCGTTCTCCGGGTCGGGAAGCGGTTTCGGATCCATGTTTTCCGGGTCGAAATGTCCCATCTGGGCAATTTCACGAACGGAACGCATCAAGTCTTCACGGCTGAACAACATACCCGGTTTGGTACGAAGTTCACGACGTACGATATCTTCATACAAACGATCGTTACCATTAATGATTACACGGTTGATGGTAGCCTGCGGGCCTTCCTGGATACGTACTTCCAATGAGATAGAGTCGTTGTCCACATCCACTTCCACCGGGTCGGCACTAAAGAAGATGTAACCGTTGTTATAATATACGTTAGACACGGCATCTTCATCTGTCGACAGACGCTCGGTCAATTTCTTCTGGTTATAGACTTCACCCGGCTTCATACCCAGAATAGCTTCCAGATAATCTGAAGCATACTGTGTGTTACCCACGAAGCGAATATCTTTCAGGTAATATTTGTCTCCTTCTTCCAGCTTCAGGAAGATATCGACTTTCTTGTCATTATAGTTGACAACGCTATCGGATAACAGTACGGCATCACGATAACCATGCTCGTTATATTTGGCTATAATATTTGCCTTATCTTTCTCATATTCTTCAGTAGTGAATTTCTTTGTACTGAAAGCCTCCAGGATACTGGTCTTCCAGTCGTTCGGAATACTGAACTTTTCGTTCGTCTTCTTCATCGCCTTTTTCAGGTCTCTGGCAGACAATGCTTCATTACCTTCGAAGTAGATACGGTGGATCTTAGTCTTTTCATTCTTGTCGATATTGATATCTACGATCACCTCGCCTTCATGGGCCAGGTCGTCGCGTTGAACGATATCCACATCCACGTTCTTAAATCCTTTGCCGTCAAAGAACTTCTGAATAACGATCTTCGCACGGTCCATCAGGTTCGGAGTTACCTGGAAACCCTTCTTTAAGCCCAGTTTGGCTTCAAGGTCTTCCCTTTCTCCTTTCTTGATACCATGATAATTGACTTCCGATATACGGGGACGTTGCTTCAGCTGAATTTCCAGCCAAATCTCGTCACCTTCAATCTTGGTAGCCAGGATTTTTACATCCGAAAACAATCCGTGCTTCCAAAAACGCTTTACCGCTGTTGTAATCTCATCCCCGGGGACGGTGATTATATCACCTACCGATAGTCCCGAAAAACCGATTAACACGAAATCATCATAATTCTTAATACCCGTTACCTTAATATCGGCAATCTTATACCGTTTTGGCGATAACGAATAATTAATGACCGGCACTTCTACCGGTGCTTCAACCTGGGTAGTGTCACTTTCCTGGGCAAATGCTCCGCAGGCAAAGCCAAGGAAAATAAAAAACAGCACTATTCTTTTGTACATATAACAGCTATTGTTTATAAGATTAATTGCTCACTTGTCTTACCGAAACGACGTTCGCGTTGCTGGTAATACAATATAGCTTCATACAACTCTTCTTCTCGAAATGCCGGCCAATACACATCAGTAAAGAAGAATTCGGCATAAGACGCCTGCCACAGCAGGAAGTTACTGATGCGTTTTTCTCCTCCGGTACGGATCAACAGATCCGGATCGGGAATGCCTTTGGTCGTCAGGTGGTCCGAGACAACTGCCTCGGTTATATCGTTGGGGTTTATTTTCTTTTCCTGTACTTGAACAGCGAGCTGTCTGACAGCTTCCGTTATCTCCCAGCGGGAAGAATAACTAAGAGCCAACACGAGGGTGGTACCTGTATTGGCAGATGTTTGTTTTATACAATCCAGCAAAGTGGCATGTGCATCTTCGGGCAAACGATCCAGATTACCGATAGCCATCAGACGAACATTATTTTTCATCAGATCCGGCGTTTCACGATGGATGGCCGACACAAGCAGGCTCATCAGCGCCTTCACTTCAGCTTCCGGACGGTTCCAGTTTTCTGTTGAAAAGGTGTACACTGTAAGGTACTTCAGTCCAATTGCCGTTGCCGCCTCCACTACTTTACGTACGGAAACAACGCCCTCCTGGTGCCCATAGCTCCGGTCTTTCCCCTGCGCTTTGGCCCAACGTCCGTTTCCATCCATAATAATCGCCACATGTTGCGGCAAGCGATTTTTGTCTATTTCCTCAATCAATGACATAGTGTTTTCAGTATCTAAACGTACTGTTGCTGTTTATACTATTACATGGTCTGTTACGCGGGCCAAAGTCCCAGGTAACAGAAAGCAGTAAAAATGAATACCAATCTTTGTTCTTCAAAAAACTGCCACCGGTCTGATAAGGATTATCCAGCATTGCATTACCATCGTCCGTCACATCGAAATTATCTCCGAATAACTTACGGAACGAGAACTCGCAACCCAGGTTGATCCTGTTCTTAACCTTATATTTCACTCCTACCCCTAACGGGATATTCGGCCCGAAAAACATCTCATTCCCTGTACCCACTGTGACACCCAGTCCCAGGAATACATACGGAGTAAAACGCTTCGCTCCTGCATAAGCAAATTTATCACTGTACGGCATGAAGTTAAACTCCATCTGGCCACCCAGCTCTATCAGGCTACGGCTGAACGATGCTTGTGCATTGTCCGGAAAAACATTTTCCAGTCCTTCCGTGCTACCCGACACCTGTCCCCACATCAGATTACCTTTAAAAGCCCATCTGAAGTTGGGATTATAGCGGAATACTGCTCCCACAGCGGGATTCATCCCTTTAAAGAAAGCGTTCTTGTTGGCATCCCCCATATAGAAGGCGCCCCCTACCATTCCGCCTATTTCATATTTATATTCCTGTGCGTGAAGACCGGTAAATGAGCCGGCCAGCAGTATCAGTATAAGAACCCGTTGAAAAAAAGTTGAAGTCATAAGCTATGCTGTTATATTACTACACCTCTTTTCTAACGCTAAATTCCTTCTAAAATTATACTGCCCTTCACGAACTTTATTGCTTGTCGAAACCCAGCCGGTTAATACGACCACGCCAGATCTGATCCAGCTCGTTCGCATTAGTATTCTCTTTACCGCCGAAAATCAACATATATTTCTCTTTATCCACCTGAACAGAAGCAAAACCTCTGGCTTTATAATCCACCGGCATAACAGTCAGCGTATCCGACAATGTCCACGATACACCACCGTCTATGGAGAAATAAATATCTTTATGTGCTTTATTGGCTTCATCGATACCGCCGACCATACAGAACTTATCATCATAAGCAGAAAGCATAACGCCCTCTCTCTTATCAAAATAATCAGACTCTATATCGGTCAGGAGCACCCAGGAAGTAGCAGTCATCGTACTCCAGGCTGAATTCAATAATTTACCATCTTTATCTTTTCCGGCAACAACCGTAAGGCTCTCACGGAACATGTTCTGGCTTGACAGAGAACCGAAACCGCTAACCGGGAAACCTGCCGGAACAACCTCGCCTGTCGTCCATTTCATATCTTTATCCATAGCTGCATAGTTCAGCGTACCGTTATTATCGATGATGGTAGCCAAAGCCGAAGGCTGATTTAAACCGCCCTCTCTTACAGCACCCAACACCGTTTTCACAGACCAAGGCTGATCGACCAACGTCCACTTCTGTCCGTCAACAGACTGATAAAGCGCCCCCTTCGTAGTCGGTACATATAATGCATTATTATACTCGGTCATCTGCGACAGACGAACTTCACCGGCAGGCAATCCTTCCAACGGGAGAGTTGTCCAGCTTCTTGCGTTCGATACGGAAGAACTCTGCAATGAATAACCCTTGCTTGCATCAGCTGCTTGTACGTACATATAATAATACTCGTCATTTTCTTCTCCCCATGTGATCACTTTCTGTTCTTTCACAGGGAAACCGAATACGTTACTGGCATACAGATCCCACGACATAGAGTCGGGCACGACCTGATGCACATTTACCTGGGCTATATACGTTTTCTTTGTAATCCCGTCCCAGGCAGTCGTTACCATTTTAACAGGTTTAGAGAAATCCAGAGAGTCTGAAGTATTCCAATAAAAAGTAGAGTCAGGCAATGCATCCTGAGTAACTTCGACTGAAATATAATTATTTGCAAGTTTCACTGTACAAACAACTTTCTCAACAACAGTTCCAAAAGGCAGAGAGTCCGGATTAAAAATACGTCCGTTTATCTGATCAATCACAAACTTCACTGTATCCAACTGTCCACCAAGAATTGAATCATGATCCACCTTAAACGAAGTTATCTGACAATCCTTTGGCATCTCATACTCATTATCATCCGATCCCAGACAGGAAGACAATAACAATGCAATACATCCCGCTACAAATAGTACTATTCTATTTTTCATCCAAAAATAAGTTTGTTGCATATAAAGCCACAAAAGTAGAAACATTTTTTGCTTTATTCCCAATATCGGCTAATATTTATAATATTTTAGTTCCGTTAAACTACTTCGCTCACTGATTTTTCCGCGAAAAAACGGATATTACATGATCCTGACGTTTAATCACCTCCGTTAAGGATAAAGAGGGAGCCAGATTTATATCCGGCGCTTTCACTCCTGTTCCCAAATAAACCGGAGCTGTTTCGACAAACATCTGATCCCAGATATCTTCCTGCAGAAAATGCCCAAGAAGATTGGCGCCACCTTCTACCATCAGAGAATTCAATTTACGGATATATAATTCGTGCAACACCTGCGGCAAGACAGGTTGAGAAAAGTCAATCGTTATATATTCCACTTGCTGACAGTTGACAGCCTTTTCGGCAGTAAAGACCAACGTCTTCACCGCCCCATCCAGCAAATGATAGCCGGACGGTATGCGCAATGTTCTGTCGAGTACCACCCTTACAGGCGACTTACCCGCCCAATGACGTACCGTCAGCGAAGGGTTGTCCAGCAAAGCCGTTTGTGTCCCTACCATAATAGCCGCCACATTGGCACGCATCCGGTGTACCCGGCGTAACGTCTCGGACGACGACAGGACGACTGCCGGCGACGAATTGTCCGTCCGCACCTTGTCCATGAAACCATCAGCACTCTGTGCCCATTTCAGATAGACATAAGGACGTCCCAGTTGCTGAAAAGTCATAAAATCGCGGTTCAGTTCCCAGGCTTCCCGTTCCATCACCCCGGTCACGACCTCCACACCTGCTTCACGAAGCATCCTCACCCCTCTTCCCGATACTTCCGGGAACGGGTCGAGACAGCCCACCACCACACGCGGGATCTGCTTCCTGATTATCAGTTCCGCACAGGGCGGTGTCTTCCCATAATGCGAACAGGGCTCCAGGCTAACGTACATCGTCGCCTCTTTCAACAAAGATTCATCCTTCACCGAAGCGATAGCATTCACTTCGGCATGTGCTTCGCCGCATCTTCTGTGATACCCTTCACCGATAATTTTACCCCGGTGCACGACCACGGCCCCGACCATCGGATTAGGCGCCACATTTCCTGCCCCTCCCCGGGCCAGTGAAATACAACGAGCCATATATTTATTCTCAACCTCGACCATTTTCTTTGCTTATAAATGGTTTTTACATTACTTTTGCACTAAAATTAATTTATCATGACTGAGACCGTCGCTTATATACAAAACACGCTGAAAGACTATTATCCGTTAAGTGAGATCAAAGCATTCACCCGCCTGATAATGGAACGTGTGTGCGATATTCAGCCACATCAATTCTTACTCTGCAAAGATAAAGAATTATCCGAGAAGGAAAAATCGCAGATTCATAATATCGTAGAACGGCTTACAAAATACGAACCGATCCAATACATTTTTGGAAAAACCGATTTCTACGGATTTGAATTTGAGGTGAACCCTTCGGTGCTGATCCCGCGTCCGGAAACGGAAGAATTAGTCGAATTGATCGTCCGCGATTATCCCAAAAGGAAAGAACTGGAAATACTCGATGTAGGAACCGGTAGCGGCTGTATTGCCATTACCCTGAAAAAACTGTTGAACAAATCGCAAGTCTACGCGCTCGATGTTTCGGAAGAAGCTCTGAAAACAGCCAAACGGAATGCCATACGCAACAGGGCTCCGATCACTTTCTTCCAGAAAGACATCCTGACCCCGTCGGAAACGGCCGACTCCATCGAAGAGGAGTTCGACATCATCGTCAGCAACCCTCCTTACATCATGGAGAAGGAGAAGGCGGATATGGAAGCGAATGTACTCGATTATGAGCCTTCGCTGGCTTTATTCGTTCCCGACGACAATCCGTTGCTATACTATCACCGCATCACCTTGTTTGCCGAGCAGAAGCTGAAGAAGAAAGGGTATCTTTACTTCGAGATCAACTCGCAGATGGGAGAACAGGTTGTCAGCATGCTGCGTATGATGGAGTTTAAGAGCATCGAACTGATACAAGACCTGTCCGGCAAGGATCGTTTTGTTAAAACACAGACATGGAACCGGTAAGCGAAAGCGAAATGCTGCGCCGTGCCGCCGCTTATTGTTCTACTGCCGAACGTTGCATACAGGACGTACAGAAGAAGATCAAAGCGGCCGGACTCACCCGGGAGGAGGGCGAGCGGATCATTGCCCGCCTGCTTCAGGAGAAGTTTATCGACGAAAGCCGTTTTGCCCGTTACTTCGTGAACGATAAGTTGCGTTTCAACAAATGGGGACGCATCAAGATCGCTTACGAACTGCACAACAAAAATATCCCTGCCTCCATCCGGTCGGAAGCATTGGAAGGGATCGACGAAAAAGAATACGAAGAGATCCTCCTCTCTCTGCTGAAGGCAAAGAAGAAGTCTGTCAAAGGCAAAGACGAAAGGGATGTCTACACCAAACTCCTCCGCTTTGCCGCCGGCCGTGGTTTCGAGAGCCGTGAAGCAATACGTTGCCTGAAACAATTATTCAAAGGGAACGATTATGAGGAAGACTTTGAATAACCTGCTGGATCTTTTCTTTCCCAAGCTATGCCTGTTATGTAACGACCCGCTTATGGGAGGCGAAAATCATTTCTGCCTCAAATGCCTGTGCAACCTGCCGCGTACCAGGTTCGATTACCTGAAGGAGAACCCGGCCACTCATTTATTCATCGGCAAAGTGATGATCAGCCATGCGGCAGCTTTCCTGCATTACGAACGGGGCGGACATGTGCAACAGCTTATCCACGAATTGAAATATAACGACAATAAGGAGATCGGTTTCCGTTTGGGACGTATGGCCGGACTGGATTACCGGCAGGCTATCCTCACCGACCTTCCCGACCTGATCCTCCCTGTCCCCCTCCACCCCCGAAAGAAAAAGAAACGCGGCTACAACCAGTCGGAATGGATCGCCCGGGGAATAAACAGCGTACTGAAACTCCCCGTCGACACTTCCAGCCTGTGCCGCATCAAACAAAACGAAACCCAGACAAAGAAACCGGTATACGACCGCTGGCTTAACGTGCAGGAAATCTTCACCGTCGCCAATCCCCAAGCTCTCGAAGGCAAACACATCCTGCTGATAGACGATGTCATCACAACAGGCTCCACCCTCAGTGCCTGCGCCGAAGCGCTATTGACTGTGCCGGGGGTTCGGGTAAGTGTACTGGCGGTAGCGATAGCATAAAAATTGCAGATATAGAGAATTATACATAACTTTGTTTCAACACAAACGAATAAAAAAGAAACATGGACATATTTGATTTATTCTTTAGAACAGGGCCTGCCATTAAAGTGATTTTCAAGCTGGGGTTTATGCCCGGGGAGAATGAATTCTATGAATTGACTTGTCAGCAGTACCAAGATTACTTTGAGACGTTCGGACATACGGATGAAAAAGTCTTTATCTTACTTCCTGAAGATAAAGATAAATATAAAGAATTCGCTGCCGGAGATACTTTTTGTATGACGGAGTCGGAAAAAGACAGCTTGAAGGATGGAATAGCCGTCATCGAAAAATACTGTCAGGAGAGCGGTAAGCAATTCAACAGCGTGCATGAAAAACTATCCTATGTCGCTTCACGGCTACCTGATGCATTCAGCAAAGGGACACCGTTTGCTGTAGAGTCAAAAAAGCAATAATATGATAGGGGGAAAAAGCGACCACGCGATAGCGTGGTTACTTTATGCAAACTTGATAATCAAAGCCGGATCTATATTCAACTTTTCATACAAACGCTTTGCCATTCGCATGGAGATAGGACGTTTCCCTGTCATTATCTGACTAAAAGTAGATTCTTTTACATCCAGGTAAGCAGCTGCTTGACGCTGTTTTAAAGAACGCTTCTCCAGTTCTTCTTCTATTGATACAATAAGAGGTGATTTGAATTTTAAACTTTTGGATTTATAATACAGAGCTTCATAATCAGCACACATACCGCCCACACGCCCTATTTCGCGCGTATACTCATTGTCTGCATCAGGATTTGCCAAAGCTCCGCTGGCTGTTGCTTCATTAATAAGTGCATCCACATAAGCCATCGCTTCGTCATACAACTCAACTGTATCTATATAAGTCACATTTTCAAATTTTCTTTTCATTGCTTTGCATGTCAAATTACTGAACAATCTATCTTATTATACTCTTCATGTGTACCAATAAAACGTATTGACAAGAGTCCGACCGTAAAAGTAACCACTACTACCATTCTATAGCTATTACCTTTTATATTGAATACATACCTACCATTTCCTACATAGTCAGCAGAAGGATAATCAAGTTTCAAATCCGTATGGCTTCGCCAGTTCGCTTCTTCTACGGTATCGATCCACCGCTGAAGCGGACGAATAGAATCTGCATGCTTGCTTATAAAATTACCAATACGCTCTCTATGTAGTATTTTCATTTCATTCCATCTTTATGACAAAGGTACAACAAAACTTCACGATATGCAAAGTTATTTATTCACAAATATCTTCAAAGGCCATCTTTTACAAAGTAAATAAAGCAATATATATATATACGAAAGCCCGGCAGATTAATTCTGCCGGGCTTTGTTTTTGTCTGTTTTTGCTCTTCACAGAGATCGAACAGAAGAACTT
>OGJY01000016.1_pt1 | contig 180249 bp, 148 predicted proteins | sample 1572231 | NCBI WGS metagenome assembly OGJY01 (sample SAMEA2582121, study PRJEB24529) | metagenome | biome: Human gut stool | place: China | collected 2011
GAAAGCGTGTAAACCCCTAAAGGGTTTCGCGGGTTCGAATCCCGCTCTCTCCGCAAAAAAACTTTTTACATAATAATTGTGTAGACGCGATGAAAATGCTATCTTCGCACCACTGTTAACAAATGACTGGTGTGAAGAAATGAAGAAGTGTTTTTATCTCATTGTGACCTTATTGTGTGTTTCTCTGTCTGCTGCAGCCACTCCGATATCCCGTATTAAAGGGAAAATTGTGGATGCCGGTACCAATAAGCCATTAGATTTTGCAGACGTTCTCCTTTTTAAGAAAGGAGATAGTAATCCTGTATTCCATGCCCTGCCTGATATGGACGGGAGTTTCGGAATCGCAGATGTGAAGAACGGAGAGTATAGCCTGATGATCCGGCTGGTAGGGTACGACCTGTTTACCCGCCCGGATATCGTGCTGGCATCTTCATCGGCTGTGGTCGATCTGGGTACGATCCCCATGAAACCTCTTGAAGTGGGGCTGGCTGAAGTGGAAGTAGTCGCCCAAAAGAAACAGGTGATTTATAAACTGGATAAGAAGGTGATCGAAGCCTCCTCCAATATGCTGGCTAGCGGTGGAACAGCTGTCGATATTCTGGAAAATACCCCGTCGATCCGAGTGGATGCCGAAGGCGAAGTCTCTTTTCGCGGAAGTACCGGATTTACCGTTTATGTGGATGGCAAACCAAGCGTATTCAGTGGTACACAGGCATTGGAGCAAATCCCTTCCGGCCATATCGAAAATATAGAGATCATAACGACGCCATCTGCACGCCATGATACAGGCGGCGATGTCGGTATCATCAATATCATCACTAAGAAACATGCGCAACATGGTTTCAGCGGAATGGTCAACCTGACCGGAAGCACATTCCTCTCCAGAGGCGTAGACTTTTTACTTACCCAGCAAAATAAAGCTTCCCGCCTGTATTTTGGTGGAGGCTGGACGGATCGTTTGCGCAAGAGTCATTTCGACCAGGAAAAGACTACGATTGTTGCCGATACGGCGACTACCTCACATTCCAATGGCCCACGCGAAAGTAATAACTTCAACTATTCGCTGAAAGCGGGTTGGATGTACACATTGCCCCGCACAACCTTCAATGCGGATCTGGAAGGGGGGTACGGAGGTCGTACCCGGAAAGGGGATCTGGATTATACCGAGGTGCGTATGGTTGAAAATAAGCCTTTTGCCAACGGCGATTATTACAGCCGCGACGACTATGACCTGCACGAAACCTATTTCCAGGGAAGCCTGGGCTTCGACCATAAGTTTGATGACAAAGGCCACCAGCTTACCGGTAGTTTTTATCTGAAATACGGAGGAGATGCTATGGAGTATTTCCAGAGCGACCTGTTCAACAAAAACAATGAGCGTGAACAGGGGCACCGTGCCTGGGAAGACGAACATCGCTGGACTGTCCGCGGAAACCTCGATTACAATTACCCGTACAGCAAAACCGGCCATATCGAAGCCGGCTATCAGTATTTCTCATATCTGGAGGACGGCGATTACAGTATGCAGTTTTGGAGCCCCGAAAAGCAAGAGTTTTACTGGCGGGATGACATCTACAATACTTTTTATTTTCAGCACGGAATAAACTCCATCTATGCCATTGTCGGCGACAGCTATAAATCATTCGATTTTCAGGCAGGCGTGAGGGGCGAACATACCCATCGCGTACTTCGCAGCTCTATCCCCGGAAAGGATCGCGAATATAATAAGTTCGAGTTTTTCCCATCCGTACATCTGGGATATACTTTCCCGAAAGATCATAAACTGATGGCTTCCTATTCCCGCCGCATCACCCGTCCGGAACTCTTTTTTATGGAGCCGTATATAACTTACCGCGACTACTATTCTGCAGAGATCGGTAACCCTGATATCCGTTCGGAGTACATCAACTCCTTTGAACTCAACTACAAAAAGAATATCGGTGAACACACCGTTTCCGCCACTGTTTTCCACCGTAGCCGTAAAGACAAGATCGAACGCCTGCGTGTCCCTTACGAAGCAGGAGTAACGCTTGATTCTATGGCTAATGTCGGCCACGATTATTCTACGGGATTGGAATTAAGCGGTCAGGTTCAGTTGACCCATTGGTGGAATATGAACCTGAACGGCAGCCTTTACCATTATAAGGTAAAGAACCAGTATAAGTTGAATGGCACGAACGAGAAAAGTACCAATTACGATATTATCTGGAATAATGCCTTCGATCTGGGTAAATCGACCCGTATCCAGCTGGACGGTAACTTTGTCGGCCCCTCTGTGACAACGCAGGGACGTACCGACGCTTTCTGGTACATGAACCTGGCAGTCCGCCAGCAGCTGATGAAGCGTAAATTGTCGGCCACACTCGCTTTCCGCGATGTGTTCAACTCGGCCCGTTATGTAAGCAAGATTACTACGGCCGATCTGCAATCGATTACCCGTATCCGTCCGAACTATCCGCTTATCACGTTAACATTGAGCTATACGTTTAATAACTTCAAAGCAAAGTCTACCCAGAAGAAAGAGGATCACGATCTGTTTGAAGGTACCAATCATTAAGCAAAGCTCCTTTCATTTTGTTATATTGGATGACAAAATGAAAGGAGCCTATGTATAATGTATCAGTAAAGATTAAAAGACGGGAGTCTGCGGAAGCGGGAAAAAGGATGCCGCTGTATGTACAGATCATTTACCGTCGTAAAGTCCGGAAGATCCAGTTGCCTTATACTGTTTCCGGGGAAGAATGGAAGAAGGAGAAGGAAAATGTCGTAATACCCGGCGATACTGTTCGTGATCGGATGGAAGAACTCTGTTCGATCCGGGAACAGTTGAACCGCGACTGTGGCACGATCCGTTCCGTGATCCGCTCGATGGAGAAGCAAGAAATTCTCTCCGTGGATGAAATTGTAGCAACCTGCCGCGAACGTTTTGCCGTTTCGGACTTCCAAAAGTATGCAGAATATCTGATTATCGGATTAACTGCCGAAGGAAAGCTCGAAACTTCCCGGCATTACCGGAGCACTTTAAACTCGTTCATGCATTTTCGCCGGGAGCGGAGTCTTAGGCTGGACGAGCTCGATTCGACTCTGCTGAGGGCTTATGAATCCTGGCTCTATGCAGCCGGCCTTTGCAATAACACAGTCTCATTTTATTTCCGCATCCTCCGTGCCATTTGGAACCGTGCGGTAAAGGATGGACTGGTGGAGCCCGACGCGACCTTGTTCAGTAATGTACATACCCGGATCGAGAAAACCCGTAAACGCGCTGTCGAAGAAAAAGTTATTCAGCAACTTATTGTGTTGGAACTAACCTTGTCGCCCGATCTCTCATTGGCACGCGACCTCTTCCTGTTTTGTTATTATGCCCGCGGCATGGCCTTCGTCGATCTCGCCCATTTGAAGCGGGAGAATCTGAAAGGGGATAAGCTTGTCTATTGCCGGCAAAAAACCGGACAGCAGCTTCAGATTCGTTTACTTCCGGTAATGAAGAAGTTGATCGCTCGTTATCGAAATGTTTCCGGGCCCTATCTGTTTCCTGTATTGAAAAGTCCTAATTCCTCCTATCTGGAATATACAAGTGCACTTCGCCTGCAGAACAAACGTTTGAAAAAGTTGGGCAAATTAGTCGATGCCGATCTCTCTACCTATGTCGCCCGCCATACATGGGCTAGTATAGCTTTACAAAAAGGAATTTCAGAGGATATAATTTCAAAGGGCATGGGACATACCTCCGTTAAAACAACTCGTATTTATATAGCTTACTGGGATAATGACCAACTGGATCGTGCCAACGAAATTGTGATTTTAGGCAAAGGCCATTATTCAAAGGATAAATATAAAGATGCTTTTTGAATGGATTCTGTCTCTTGGTAAGAGACGGAACGGGGAGGAACGTTTGTGTTAAAACTTTGCAAATGTACTAACTCTTTTTTATAATAGCATTATATCAAAGCTTTTTTTTCGACATAGCTAAGCTTAATATTCATGCTATTTGTGAATATTGTTACAAATATTAAGAAAGAAGCATCGCTATCCTTACTTCTATCTTATATCTTCATGCCTGTATTTTAATGTTACTTTTCTTTTGCTTCTTGCTGAATATCTGATGTTTATGTGTTGTTTACCAGTACTGCTCCATAGTTCCAATTTAATAAATTATGGGATAGATTGATAAACATGCGTTATTTATACTTTTGATTCTAATCACAGTCTCTTTTGTTTTCCGATTGTTCTCTTAAAAATGGATTACCGCATTTTAGATCCTATCTGAAAACTGGATAATTCAGGGGTTTCCTCTTTTACTTACGAACGTGTTCCGTCTCTTACCAAGAGACAGAACGATGTCGAAAGTTGCTAAATCTAGTATTGATATAATGTATAGGGTTCTCTATTTATTGCTGTTTTATATCGGTCTTTTGTTCTTCCCTTTTCAGGCAACAGGACAACAGGTTGCTTTGAAAACAAATGTGTTGTTTTGGGCTGCTACGACTCCTAATGCCGGAGTTGAGTTCGCTGTGGGACGTCGGTTTACGATAGATCTCTGGGGAGCCTACAATGCCTGGAAGTTTCCTAATGACATGAAATTGAATTTGTATCTCGTACAACCCGAAGTTCGCTTCTGGCCTTGCCGTAAGTTCGAAGGGCACTTTTTGGGGGTACACGGACATTACGGGCATTTCAATATCGGAATGATCCCTTTTATCTCCGGCCTGAAGGATCATGTGCTGCGGGGCGATCTGTATGGCGGTGGTTTCACTTACGGTTATCACTGGGCTTTCGGTGATCGGTGGGGGATGGAAGCAATGATTGGCGGCGGTTATGTGTCGATGAAATATACCAAATACAAATGTGCGGAATGTGCTGAACCTGTCGGTGCTTATACCCGCAACTATTTCGGGCCGACACGTATCGGCTTTTCTATCATCTATTTCTTACGCTAACATATTCTGATAAATGAAACATACAATCCTACATTATATATATGTATTACTTGCCGGAGTCATATTTTTCCCGGCAACGCTACAAGGTATCCGCATTTCACCACAGGAACTTTCTGTCAGGAACGATAGCCTGCAAATTTTTCTTGAGATGGATTTGAATGATGTACATGTCAATAACCTGACATCCGTTTCCTTTACCCTCATATTGCAGGCGATGAATAAAGAGGCTACTGCGGTGGAGTTGCCGCCTGTTATCATTACCGGTAGCAAACGGTTCCGTTTTGAACGCCGGGAGAGGGCTTTAGCTTCCGGAAAGGTTTCGGCAACTCCTTATCTGGTTTTGATAGACAACCATAAGACCGTTTCCAAAAATATAAATTACCGCATATCCGTACCCTATGCCTCCTGGATGCAGAATGCCAGGCTGCTTCTCCGTCAGGAGGTAAAAGATTGTTGCGACCTGCAACTACTGGGTATCGATACCCTGGTGCAGCATATAGCACTGAAAGGCTTTCCGGAACACAACTTGAAACACAGTCCGGAACACAGTCCCGTTCCCGTGCTTGACACAGGATCGCAAGAGAACAGTCCTCTTCCCGCTGCTAAAGTTGTCAAAAAGAGCACCAATACTGTCTATGCGGCCCCGTGTCAAGCACGGGAGCGGGATAGTGATACCGAGAGCCTGGTTCTCTATTTCGATTACCCGATCGGCAAAGACGATATCCATCCTGATTTAAAAAATAACCGTTACGAGATCGATAAGATCGACCGGCTGTTCGCTCCGCTCAGGCGGGAGCGGTTTGTGTCGGTCAGGAGCATCCGTGTCTGTGGCTATAGTTCGCCCGATGGCAATTATGGTAATAATGAGCGGTTGGCCGAAGCCCGGTCGCGTTTCTTCTCGATCTATTTGCGCAGTGTGTACGGTATTCCCCGCGGACTGGTTGAAGTATCGTCGGTAGCGGAAGACTGGGAAGGGTTGGTCGACCTGCTGGAACGGGATAATCCGCCTTACCGGGAAGCAGTATTGCGGGTGATCAGCCGCTACGGCATTTTTAACGGACGGGAAAAATATTTGATGGAGTTGCAGGGAGGTGTTCCCTATAAGGATATGTTACGGCATTTTTTCCCCCGGTTGCGTCGCATCGAGGTGATCGTACGTTACGAAGATGATAAAACGGAAAATGAATGAATAGGATACCGGAGATAGTTTGCATGTTGCTGGCAGCTGTTCTGTCCGGCTGTTCGTTTGGTGACGAACCGGGTGTCTGTCCCTATACGACGCGGCTCGACTACTGGTATGCGGGTAATAGCAGCGATAATCTGCTACCGGTTTATGTCGATAATCTTCACCAGTATCTTTTCGATGGTGAAGGAAGGTTGATCGGTACCGCTACGTTGCGGGGGGATAGCATCGGTAGCTGGCAGGGTAACCTGGACGAGGGCGATTATACCGTTGTCCTCTGGGGCAATCTGGCGGAGGACGGCAGCGACAAACTGGAGGTGCTGCCGCCGGTCGATCGCCGGTTGGACGAAATGACCCTTACTGCCGTTACCGGCGAAGCCCCTCCGGGGTATCGCGCCAATACGAGCCGGCTATATTACGGATATCTTTCTTTTCATGTGGAGGAGGGGAAGATGTTTCACCGGCGTATCTATCTCTCGCATGCCCATGCTTCGCTGCGCGTGACGGTGCATTGGATGGCCGATACCCCTCCGGAAGATGGAACTTACCGGATGCGGATGAAAGGGATCGCTTCCGGCTACGGCTTCGTCAAGGGATGGGAGAGCGAAGAGCTAACGTCGGGTGGCTGCTATACGGTACCTTATATCGGTACGTCGCTGATCAACCACGAAACACGTGCCGCGATGAATTACGACGGCGAAGTGACAGGCGAGTTCGTCACCTTCCGCTACACCTCTGGCACCCATCAGCTATGGAGCCTGTGGCGTAACGACGAACGGATCGTCGGCGACCTCGATCTCTACCGCTTCTTTTCGAAGAAGCCGATGAACATGGATCAGAACATCGAGCAGGAATTCGAGATACTGGTCACTGTCTATGCCGACAAGGTCGTCGTTTCCGAAATCACAGAAAGCGACTGGGATGAAGGCGGGGCGATCGGATAAAAAAGAAACAGATTTTAAACTTATAGTATTCACTTAAAAAAAGAAGTTATGAAAAAGACGTATTTAATGTTGCTTTTAGCCCTGGTGGGGTTGGGGAGCAGTTGTACGAATGAAGACAGCACTGAAGGGCCGAACCTTTCCGGTGCTGCCGGCGAGATCCAGCTCGTGTTCAGCGGAAGCGGAGAGAGCACGGAGTACACCAAGGCGATAGCCTCCGAGAGCGAGAACAAGATCGACAACCTGAAGGTCTACCTGTTCGGTGCAGCCACTGCCACTGCTACGGATGCCCAGTACGAGTATATGGAAACCTGGACAATGACGGAAGCCGTACCGGCCGACAAACAGTTTATCCTCCAATCGTCCGGCTCTTCCTGGACGGCCTCTATCAAGCCGGGTGAGAAGAAAGGCCTGCCGTACCTGACACTGGTCTGTGTGGCTAACCAGGACAACCTGTTCGATGCGGACGGCTCTGCGTTCGCTGCATTGACAGCCGTTGTGACAGATAACGACGGAGCTGTCACGACACCCGGAACAACACTGGATGCCTTCAAAGCCGCCTATACAGCCAAGCTGACCGGTGCCGATATTCTTAAAACCCCGCTCGCCATGACCGGAACGGGGACGACGAAGATCAGCGGCAGCGTATCGAAAGTTGCCATTACGCTGAAACGTATCGTCGCCCGCTTCGATATCGACAACACGACGGCTACTTCCCAGTTGACCATCGAGAACGTCTCTATGGGACAAGGCCGTCCGAACGGTTCGCTTTTCGGGGCGACACTGGCGGAAGCTGCGACTCCGACTACCGATCTGCTGACTTACGCGGATGTACCATTTGCGGGCGAGAATGCCAACCAGGGAACCCTTGAAAGTGCCCTCTATGTCTATCCGAACCTGGCAACCGACAAAAGTTTCCTGATTATCAAGGGAAAATACAAAAGCCCGTCAACAGGTGAGCAAATCCCTGTCACCTACAACATTCCGGTTGTCAAAACTCCCGAGACAGCCACTGCGGAAACACCAGCCAACTATATCGCCATCGATGCCAACAGCCGTTACAAGCTGCGTATCACCGATGTGACCGAATCGAATATCTACTCTACTTTTGAAGTGGAGGACTGGACTTCGGGCGGTGGTGTGATTGTCAAACCGGAGAATGCAAAACCGGAAGTGAAGGGGTTGACGGGAACAAATGTCCCGACGCTTGTTGCCGGAACGACCACTTATTACCGTACGGACGATGCCGGAACATTCAATATCGTAATGACCTCTACCGGAGTATTGGAATATAGCAGGGGGCTGGTAACGAAAGCCGGGGAAATCGACTGGCTGACAGTTGGAGACGCGACCTCTGTGCAGAAAGACGGGATAACGGAAACGACTTTCCCTGTCACTATCGCCGATGCCACCGGCAAGCGCCCCGTATCGCTTACCTTTATCAACCAGGCCGCCTCTTTCGATCCCGACCTGCAGACTGTTCTTACTTTTGTCGGCCCGGCTGCCGCCCCTACAATCAGCGAGGTTGTGAAAGGGCATAGCGCGGGCAACTCGGTAGATCTCACGGTACCGGAAGCTCCTAAAGCCGTCATGAAAAAAGAGGCGGGCAGCTATGTCTCATTGAACCTGTTCTGTGTAGACGGTCTTGCCGAAATAACAGCCCCGGAAGGTTATTCCGTCGATGCCGTCTCCACCGAAGGCTTTACCACAACTTACCGGATTGCAATAACCGATGCCAGTAGGGCGACAGATAACGCACAGATCGAGTTTAAGAATAAGGTGAATGCTGCCAGCAAGATTACACTGACTATCGAACATAAGAAAGCCTCTAAGCCAGCGATCGTGGCAAACGATAAGACTATGACTTACCAGAAGAGCGCCTATAACAGCGAAACTCTCGGAGGTACGGCTAATGCCGCTACGGCAGATATGTTCCTGATCAACGGTAGTACCATCTATGTAAAGGCCACCTGTACGGAAAGTACGGAAGCCGGTGCAGTTATTGCAGTAGTTCCGGAAGGTGTTACCTTAACGGAACAGTCGGATGCCGGCATTTTCAAAGTAGAGATACCGACCGCATCGGCATTGACGGCCGAAACCCCGGTTACCGTTACCTTCAAAAACAAAGCGGAAGAAACGGTCACCTCTACGTTGGTGATTACTCCGAAAAGTGCGGTGCCGACCGTTGTATTAGCCGACAATTATACTGCCGTTACAGATAATAGCGATGGAAGCTATACGATCGATCCGGCTGCTCTGACAACAAATACATTTACATTGACTGTTACAGCACCGTTGGGTGCAAGCCTTGCCAGTCTGACTGAGCCGTTCGCGAGTGCCGGTTGGTTAAAACTGGATGCCGGAAATGTCGGTGAAAAAACCATCACTGCCGGCGGAAGCCAGGTATATACCTTTACATCAGGGGATACCGAAAGTGACACAGAAGATGTAACCCTGACCTTTACCAACACGGTGACGGGTGGCGGTGATAAAGTGATTACGTTGAAAAAGAAACCTACTGCATAGTAAACAACAAATAAAAAAAGAATTATGAATATAAAACATAAACTATCCATTCTCCTGTTAGGTAGCCTGCTGGCCGCCTGTACCAGCGAGAACACGTTGGATAAACCGACTCCTCCCGACCAGGGAGGAACCCCGGACGATAATACCCGTGAAGTACTGCTTTCGCTTAAAAACAAGCTGAAAGTGATCCCGGTTGAAACGAAAGCCGGAGATGCGATCGCCACTGCCGAAGAGAACCGTATCTATAGTCTCGATGTCTATGTTTTCGGTTCCAAAACCGAGGACGGCGAGTATACTTTCCTGCAACAGTTCTATTATCGGGAGGATGCTCGCCAGACGGTGGAGGGCGATTATGCCACTAGCTTCACCCTCAATACCGGTGCCGACAATTCGACAGCCCTTTTGCGTATGAAGAAAGGCCTTTTCGTCAAAGTCTACTGCATTGCCAACAGCACGAAACTGCTCCAGGCCAACGGTACCGAATTTACAGATTTCCAGGCGCTACTGCAAAGCAACCCCGGACAACCCGGAAATACGGTCACTGCCGGTATACCGACTGAAAGCGACTTCAAAGCCTTTCATACCCCGGTCCTGCAAGCCGGTGTGGAAGAAGATGTCCTGCTCACGCCGCTCCCCATGACCGGTGCCTATACCACGCCGCTCGATCTGACGGACTTCTCCGTCTCGGCCCGTACGCAGTTGGGCTTCAAGCTCACCCGTATGGTAGCCCGTTTCGACGTGGTGAACGATGCCGCCCTGTCGAAGTTTACCATCGAATCGGTGAGCATGGGTAACGGACGTACCGGAGCCGGCTATTTCCCTGTCAAGGTACTGGGCAATGCACCTACTGACCTGATTACCTATCCGGCCCGCGCATACACCGCCGATCAGACAGCCGCTTCGCCTAAAGGTACCGGTATTTTCTACTGTTACCCCAGCCCGGTCGACGATGGTGGCTACCTGATCCTGAGCGGAACGTATGCAGCCAACCAGACGGAGAATATCCCCGTCACCTATAAAGTCCCCTTCAAGCCGGCCGGCAACGAGACGGGCAACTATATCGAAGTGGCTTACAACCACCGTTACACCGTATCGATCACCGCCGCCGACGAATACCATCTCGACTTCACCCTGAACGTCGCCGATTGGACCGACGAAGGAAATGTAGACGACTACAAGCCGGAGAACGACTTCACGAAAGATGCCGTAGCTCTTGCCGAAACAGGCAATACGCCCGATGTCAAACTGCTGACCGACGGCAATATCGTGATGGATGCCGCTATATCGAAAACGCTTGCCTTCACCCTTGCAACCAACAGTACGGCTCCTACTGCAATCGGTGAAAAACTCGATTATAGCGGTGGCGACGCATGGCTTATAGCAGACGGTGAGAGGACGACGACAACGAAGGCTTCCTCGCTTACTACCTTTAAATATAAAATGGCGGAGGGCATAGCCGATATGAGCGATTGCCGTCCTGTCACCATCCGCCTGAACAACAAAGCCAGCGGCAAGAACATGGAGATCAAAGTGATCCCGACCGCCTTGTCCGGCCCGGAGGTCAGCCTGGTTGCGGAAGAGGGAAACAAGAGCACCTACGATCCGGTAACCCGTACGCTTACGATCGTGAATGAGAATAACCAGACGGCTAAACTGAAAGTGTTAGCTCCGACCTTATCCGGCGAAATGCCGACAACGGGAAGCAGCGTGGCTATAAAAGATAACTGGATCACAGCCGATGCTCCGAGTGCAGCTACCGCCGAAGGAACTTATACCTTTACGCTATCGACTGCACAGGATTCTGCAGAAGCCACCAATACGCTGACCTTTAAGTCTACGCTAACCGATGCCACTACCGTAGTGAATGTCAAACTGAAAGCTGCCAACTGATGAACAAACACGATTTAGTGGTAGCCCTGTCCGAACGTCTCTCCCTGACACAATCGCAAGCTTTGCAGATTGTGAACGCTTGGGAGGGCGTTTTTACGGACGCTTTATTGGATGACAAGCGGATTGTTTTGCAAGGTTTCGGTTCCTTCTTTATCTGGAACCAGACCGAGCGGATGGGCCGTAACCCCCGGACGGGCAAAACCTGCCCGATCGAAGCACGCACCAGCGTGAAGTTCAAACCTGGTAAATTTCTGCTGAAGGCTTTGAATGAGAAAAAGAATGATAGTGAATCAACAAAAGGAAACAACGATGAACATAGTGAATAAATTATACGGAATCAGCCTGCTTTCGCTGCTTCTGTCTGTTACCGCCTGCACCAGCGAGACGGAGGAACCGTTCAAGGGATCCGGTACAGATACTTTGCCGGATGAAACCCGGCGTGAAGTTATGCTGACACTGAAAAATAAACTGTCGGTTGCAAAGACAAAGGCCGGCGACGAAATCGCAACAGCGGCAGAGAATAAAATCTTGTCGCTTGATATTTACGTATTCGGAAGCAAGACCGAGGACGGCACCTATACCTACCAGGAACGTCTCTGTTACCGTGAAAACAGTGCGGATATGCCATCAGGAAGTGAGATAACAGCTTTCGAGCTGATCGCCAAAGGAAATGACGGTAAAGAGACAACTGCCCTTCTGACTTTAAAAAAAGGACTGTTTGTCAAACTCTATTGCGTTGCCAACCAGAGTAAGCTGATCGATCCGGCAACGGGTGCAGCTTACAACAGTTTTGTTCCGCTAACGCAGTCCGCCCCCGGGCAACCCGGTAATGTGGTGACGGATGGTACACCGAAGGAAGCGGACTTCAAGCTTTTCCAAAGCATCCAGCTCGATCCGGCTACAGCGGCCGATATACTGACTACCCCGCTGCCTATGACCGGCGCTTACACCACGCCGCTCGACCTGACGGACTTCTCCGTCTCGGCACGCTTGCAGTTGGGTTTTCGTTTAACCCGCTCGGTGGCTCGTTTTGATATTATAAACGATGCGGCAGCCTCCAGATTTACGATCCAATCGGTCAGCATGGCGAACGGCCGTAAAGGAGTGAGCCTCTTCCCGCTGAAAGTGACCGGTACCTTACCGGCAGCCGGTGGTGACCTGATTACTTATCCGGCTCGCCCATTCGATGGAGAGAAAGCCAATGAGGGTACCTGCACCGGCGCTTTCTACATCTGGCCCAGCCCGGTCGAGGACGGCGGTTACCTGATCTTATCGGGTACCTATGCCACCAACCAGACAGAAAATACTCCGGTCACTTACAAAGTGCCTTTCAAACCCGAAGGTGACGGTAACTATATCGAAGTCTCACAAAACCATCGTTACACGGTTAATATCACAAAGGCTGATGAATACCATCTCGACTTCACTATTGATGTAGCCGATTGGACGGACGAAGGGAATATCGACGATTATGAGCCGGGAGGGGAAACGGATGGGGAAGGTATGACTGTTATACCTGCAACAGGAGTAGAATATGATAAAACATTGCGTACCATAACGGTTGCATTGGATGAGATGGCTGATTTTAAGATTACCGGCAGTTCAGCCGGCGGATATTTTGTATCCAAATATTATGTAGACAATGATAAAACCCATGACTGGTTAAAGATCATCGGCCCCGATGGTGTGATAGAAACAAAAGCCGGTAACGGCGCAAGTGAATATACAGTTTCTTTGAATGCTAATTATCATGGAACTGATTTCCCACTGGCATTTCTCCGTTTTACCGATAAAATATCAGCGAAAGAAAGTATTATGATGATTCAGGCTATATCCGCCCCTCGATTTGAAATGGTTGTACATAGTTCGCCAGGTGCTTCCTATATCAATAACGTTATCACTTTTGAAGCAAAGAGTACTATACAGACTTTTGATCTTGACTTGAAAGTATTTTCCGCAATTGGTTCAAAGATAGTTGGGCTGCCTGATTGGTTAACGGTTTCGCCCGCTACAATTGCAGAAACAAGCGGGAATTACAAATTTGCAATAACTACCTTACCTGATCCATTCCTCCAAACTGCATTCGATGATACAAAATTTGACGTCATTAATCTTTCTGATGAAAGAAAGAAAACGGAAATAGCCGTAAAAATGACAGTCAATAATCCGGAGATTGTGACGGCTCAACCTACAGTAGTAGGTGAATCTTCCGGAAGCTTTTCATATTATGATACAGCCAATAAAAAGATGTATTTGTTTGGCGATAATTCAGAAGTGAAACTGACCATTTTCTCATTAGGTGGATGCGAAGTGATGAATGTACCAAGTTGGATGACTGTTACACCCGGAGAGACTAAAAATACGATGGAGCTGACATTTAAACAAAAAACAGTTCCTACTTTAGAAGATATATCTGCTACGATACAAATACAGAACAAGTTGGATAATACTAAGAAAACAGCCATAACAGTTTACAATAAGATGTTGGGAGTTCGTTTCAGGGAATTTTACGGAAGTAATAGTTATAGTTATGTAGAAGGCGGCTCTTCAATAACGGCTACAACTCCCAGCGTGGTTTATTTTCCTACTCAGAAGAATTATTTTACGTTTAAAGTACGCACACCTTTTGGTATATCGGTTGCGGATAATACTCAATGGATAACTACCCCTTTTATTACAGAAACGCAAACCTTATCAAATGGCGATATCTTATCAACGGTTAAAGTGACAATGTGGTCTAATATATCTGCTGATATGTGTAATACCAGACGAAAAACAGGAGTAATAACTGTAACTGGAATAAAAACGTCACAAACTAAGAAGATGAATATAAAAACAGAACATATAACGTATAATGATCCGAACGCAACAAACCCTCCAACGTTGGCTTCAACAAGCTATGGGAAATACTGGACTTATGTGAAGGGTAGTTTTGTGAGATCTCAATACAATACCTATAAGCAATGTCCCTCTGGTTGGGGGTTAATGAAAACGAGTAGTTTAACTTATTTTCTTTCAGGACATTATTATGATACAAATAAAAATGGAGAAAATAATCTCCATAATTTTGATAGTACAGGTGATATGAATAGAGCATTTTCAATCATAAAAGATGAATATGCGGCAGTGGGTGATTCCGAAGGTGAATTTTTACATATAGAGCCGGCTTATACTAGGTATGTTTTAGGATATGCTTGGGGTGATAACGGATTTACCGTACGTGCCTGGAGAGCGTATAATGACAGTACTGATCGATAAAAGATCAGCTAAATAATTTATATAATTAATAAAAATCATGGCAAATTACCTCAAATTCTGGAAGGTCTGGTTGCGCCTGAACCTTCTGACAAAAGATGTGGATAACGACTATACAGCCGAAGTATCCACCATGAAAAACTCCCTACGTAACGAAGATATTGCGCAACGGATAGTAGATGAAGGTTCGGAATACAAGTACGATACCTTGTTGTCGATCATCAACCAGCATGACCGTATCATCCGAGAGGCAGTTATGGATGGTTATAGTGTTCTAACGAAAACGTGCCAGTACACCCCGCGTGTAACAGGTAGTTGGATTGGTACTAGTGCCAAATTCGATCCGGAGAAACATAAAGTAACACTTGATATCACGCTCTCTTCTGAAATGCGCGAAGCTTTGAGCCATGTCGGGGTAGAGGTACTGACAGTGAAGGATAGCGGTGCCCGCATCGGCTTGGTGATCGATACTTCCACCGGTCTGTCTAACGATACGATCACTCCCGGCGACGATATCCGTATCGAAGGAGAGAAGATTCGTATCGCCGGTGAAGCAGCTGGTAATGGTGTTTTCTTTATTGCCAGTGACGGCACGGAACATCCCGTCACCCGCCGCCTGACAACAAACGATCCGAAATGCCTGTTGGCCCGTGTCCCTGCCGACCTAACCGATGGACAATACACGTTGCGTATCGTCACCCAGTTCTCCAACACAACCACTCTGTTGAAAGAACCCCGTACCATCGAGTACGAACGCCCGCTAACTGTCGGCAACGGTGGAGGTGGCAGTGGCGATGATGACCGTCCTGTAATCGAATAGTATTCTTTCCCCGTCGCATCGAGACGCCACCTTACGTCTCGATGCGACGCTTCCCTACGTCTCCCCTCAACGCAACGTTACGTCTTACCGAGACGCAGTGTTACATAGGGGGGAGACGTTTTTTTATTGGGTTTTATTTGTATCAAGTAAGTATTGTTCCATAAGATTTAAAATGCTTCTATATCATCTTTAAAACGACGGGACTCCCGTATTTCCTTTGTTAAACTATCGACATCCATAGAGTCTGTATCTTTCCAGACACCATAAAAAGAACTGGCTGAATGCACTTTCTTTTTTCCTCTCGGACGCAGCAACGAATTACTAAGCCGGGCTATCAAGTCTAATTTTACGTCATCACTCACATCCTTTATGATGTTCCAATAATCGTTTGATTCTGGTAATATAGCTGTCGTTTATTAAATACACACAAATGTAATAATAAAAATTATTCCTGCCAATCTCATCATACCACAGAACGTTTCGAAACTTACTTTTTCCAACCTTGAAGTATATTAATTCTGTTAACGGCACTCAATGCGCCCTCTCCCTGAACTCCGAGGGTGTGACGCCCTCTTTCTTTTTGAAGAAGGTGGAGAACTGGCCGGCGTTTTCGAACTTCAGGTTATATGCGATTTCCGATATATTCAGATTACTTCCTGTCAGTAGCTCTTTGGCTCTCAGTAATTTTTGCTGTAACTGGTACTGGGCGGGTGAAACGCCGGTATATTCCTTGAACATACGGCGGAACCAGGAATAACCTAATCCTAATTGTGAAGCGATCTCTTCCGGTGACATTGGGTTTTCGATTTGTTCTTTCATCAGGATACGGGCTTCGTTGATCTTGTCTACTACGTATGTATTGGTAAAAGAACTGTTTTTCTTCTTATAATAAACTGTCCCTAATATATGAAGAACGATACTGGAAATCATTTGCTGATAGCCTGACTTTTCCTGTGAAGCGAACTTTAATACATCTTCATATAGTCCTACTATAGTGGCACTTAATCCGATTTTATGAAGCGGTTCTTCTTTTGTGAAGAAACGTTTCTCTACCCGTTTGTCGATATGTATTCCCCGGAAACCGACCCAGTATTCATCCCACCCGGTCTCTTTATCCGGATAATAACTATGCCATTCGCCGGGAAAGAGCAGGATCATGGTTCCTGCATTTATTTTCTGCATCTTGCAGGATTGGGAGGAGAAGTAGCCGCTTCCCTTCGTTATATAAACAAGCTGATATTCGTTCAGGATACGTCCTGTTTGCGGTTTGAAATTATAATTTTCCGGATGGCAAGATAACGGGTATTGACTTTGGGGAGGGATAAATTGATAACCAATGGTGGTAACAACAATTCCCCAGTCTTCGTCTGATGCTCCGATGGTTAGATAACGCAGTTGGTCGCTGATGTGTTTATTCATGTCAGAAATGAAAGGTTTAAAATCATTTTCGTAAGCAAATATAGTAATTAACCCTTTACTTTTGCTATCAATAAACAAATAACTTTGTTATATCATGAAGAAACATACCTTTTTAGCGTTTGACATAGGTGCTACCAGCGGACGGGCTGTTCTGGTCATACTGATTAATGGCAAATTTGAAATGCGGGAGATACATCGCTTTCCAAATAGCCTGCTCGAATTGCATGGTAAATACTATTGGAATATATACAATTTATATGAAGAACTGAAGAAAAGCCTTTCCCTTTGCACACAACAACATATTGTACCCGACTCAATCGGTATCGATACCTGGGGCGTCGATTTCGGTTATCTGGCTTCGGACGGCTCTTTGCTGGGGTTACCGCGGGCTTACCGTGACCCGTACACGGAAGGGGCGCCGGAGGAATATTTCCGTCTTATTTCACGTGAGGAGGTCTATCGCCTTACCGGCATTCAAATAATGAATTTTAATAGTCTTTTCCAACTCTTTCGTGCCGGACAAGAAGGATTTGCACCGTTGGGAAATGCTGAAGAGATACTTTTTATTCCTGACCTATTGTCTTATCTGTTAACGGGTAACAGGGTTTGTGAATATACAGACGCTTCCACATCCCAGCTACTTAATCCGGTTACACGGCAGTTTGAAGTATCTCTGCTGGAAGCGGCAGGGGTACCGCCTTCTATTGTGCGGCAGGTGGTAATGCCCGGAACGCTTGTCGGGGAGCTGACCGATACGTTGGCAGAAGAAACCGGTGCAGGCAAAGTTCCGGTTATCGCTGTGGCAGGACATGATACGGCCTCGGCTGTGGCGGCTGTTCCCGCTCAGGATATACATTTTGCTTATTTAAGCAGTGGTACCTGGAGCCTGATGGGGATCGAGTCGGAAGAGCCTATAATTACGAAAGAATCATACGAAAATAATTTCACGAACGAAGGTGGTATTGAAGGTACGATCCGGTTTTTGAAGAATATTACGGGTATGTGGCTGTTGGAGCAATGCCGAAAGGAATGGGAAAAGGCGGGGAGGAGTTATACTTATCCGGAGATTGTACAAATGGCGGAACAAGCCGTTCCTTTTATATGCTTTGTGAATCCGGACGATCCTCGTTTTGCCAATCCTGCTTGTATGACAAAGGCCATTGCGAGTTATTGCGAAGAGACGGAGCAGCCTGTCCCGGTGACAGATGCCGAGTTTATCCGTTGTATTTTTGAAAGTCTCGCCCTACGTTACAATGAGGTGATCCGGATGTTGAAGGAGATGGCTCCTTTCCGTATCGACCGGTTGCATGTGATAGGGGGAGGTTCAAAGAATACATTATTGAATCAGTTTACAGCCAATGCAATCGGTATGCCTGTGATAGCCGGCCCGTCGGAAGCGACTGCCATCGGAAATGCGATGATACAGGCACGCTCAGCAGGTATTGTCTCCACCCGTTGGGAAATGCGCCGGTTGATAGCCGGATCCGTTCATACGGAAACATTCCTGCCACAGGAAGAAATAATCTGGAAAGAAGTCTATGAAAGATATATTGAAATAGTAAAACGATAAAAAGAAGAATATCATGAACACAGAAAAGAATGTAAAGCAAGCTTTTGATTTGGCAGCAGAACGTTATGCAGCCTTGAATGTCGATGTAAACAGTGCGTTGGAAAAATTACAACAAATCAGTCTTTCACTTCATTGCTGGCAGGCGGATGATGTGACAGGTTTCGAGAATCCGGATGGTTCGTTGTCCGGCGGTATACAGGTGACCGGAAATTATCCCGGAAAAGCCCGCAATATAGATGAGTTACGTGCTGATGTACTGAAAGCTAATTCTTTTATTCCCGGTACCCATCGATTGAACCTGCATGAGATATATGGTGATTTTGGCGGGAAGAAAGTAGACCGCGATGAAGTGGAACCTGCTCATTTCCAGAGTTGGATGGAGTGGGGGAAAGAAAATAATATGAAGCTCGATTTCAACTCGACATCTTTCTCGCATCCCAAAAGCGGTAACCTGACATTGGCTAATCCGGATAAGTCGATCCGTGATTTCTGGATCGAACATACCAAGCGTTGCCGTGCCGTCAGTGAAGCGATGGGTGTTTATCAGGATGATCCTTGTATGATGAATCTGTGGATACATGACGGTTCGAAAGAAGTTCCGGCCAGCCGCATACAATACCGTCAGCTGTTGAAAGACTCACTGGATGAGATTTTTGCTACTGATTATAAGCATATGAAAGACTGTATCGAAGCCAAACTGTTCGGTATCGGGCTGGAAAGTTATACGGTAGGTTCGTACGATTTTTATCTGGGGTATGGCGCGAAGAATAACAAGATCGTAACGTTGGATACCGGCCATTTCCATCTGACGGAAAGTATTGCCGATAAGATCTCGTCGATGCTGTTGTTCACTCCGGAGATCATGCTTCATGTAAGCCGACCGATCCGTTGGGACAGTGATCATGTGGTTATTCTGAGTGACGACCTGCTGGATCTTTCCCGTGAAATAATCCGTTGTAAAGCACTGGATCGTGTACACATCGGTCTCGATTATTTTGATGCGACCATTAACCGTATCGGTGCTTATGTGATCGGATGCCGTGCAACACAAAAAGCATTCTTGCAGGCCTTGCTTGAACCGTCTGCCACTTTGCAGCAATATGAAGCTGAAGATAAGTTATTTGAACGTCTGGCTTTACAGGAAGAGTTGAAGAGTCTCCCGTGGAATGCCGTCTGGGATATGTTCTGTCTGAAAAACGATGTCCCGGTAGGTGAAGATTATATCGGTGAGATAGAAAAATATGAAGCGCAGGTAACAAGTAAACGATAAATTTATGGATATACTTATCGGTTTACTGATTATCGCCGTCGGTAGTTTCGGACAAAGCAGTTCGTATGTGCCGATCAATAAGGTGAAAAACTGGAGCTGGGAAAGTTTCTGGCTGATACAGGGGATTTTTGCCTGGCTTGTCTTTCCATATCTGGGAGCGCAGCTGGCTATCCCCGAAGGACAGAGCCTGACGGATCTCTGGAGTGCCGGAGGTAGTACCGGTGCGCTGGTTTACGGTATGTTATGGGGAGTAGGAGGCTTGACCTTCGGCCTTAGCATGCGTTATCTGGGAATTGCCTTGGGACAAAGTATTGCCCTGGGAACCTGCGCCGGTTTCGGTACGCTTTTTCCGGCAGTATTCGGAGGAACGGATTTGTTTCATGGCGACGGATTGATCCTTTTACTGGGTGTTTGCGTAACGTTGGCTGGTATCGCAGTGATCGGTTATGCCGGTAGCCTGCGTGCCCGCAACATGACGGACGAGGAGAAGAAGGCGGCCGTGAAAGACTTTGCCCTGACAAAAGGATTGCTGGTTGCGCTATTGGCGGGTGTGATGAGCGCCTGTTTTAATCTGGGGCTTGAATCCGGAACTCCGATACTGGAAAAGGCAAAGACTTCCGGAGCCAGCGAACTGTTTGCCCTGAACCCCGTGATCTTGTTGGTTACAATGGGTGGCTTCCTGACAAATGCTGTTTACTGTATATATCAGAATATTAAAAATAAATCGGGAAAGGATTATTTCTCTGTTACAGGTAAGATATTACTGAATAATGTCTTATTTTGTGCATTGGCCGGTGTCCTGTGGTATTCCCAGTTCTTCGGATTGGGCATGGGAAAGAGTTATTTTGCGGATTCGCCCGTTATGCTGGCCTTTTCGTGGAGTATACTTATGTCGCTGAATGTTATTTTCAGCAATGTGTGGGGCATAGTATTGAATGAATGGAAAGGCGTTAGCCGAAAAACGATTATAGTGTTGGTATCCGGTATGTGTATCCTGATATTCTCACTATTATTGCCGAATTTATTAGGTTAAGGATTTTATAAATACAAAAGCAAATAAGTAAAATATTACATTGAGTAAAATGACAACAATTAAGAACAACAGCCCCCTGATGGCTGAAATAGGACGTATCGCCGAAGTAGCTGGCTATCTTTGGACAAAAGGATGGGCCGAACGGAATGGCGGAAATATCTCTGTGAACCTGACGGGTTTGCTGACTGACGAAGAAATGGCATTGCCGGCATTGGCTCCGGCGACCGAATTGCAGGAAGCCATGACATCCCTCGGTGGAAATGTCTTTTATGTTACGGGTACAGGTAAACGTATGCGCTATGTGGCACAGGATCCGTTTGCTAACGGCGCACTGATCCGTATCGCTCCCGATGGTAAGAGCTACGATATCATTGCCGAACAGCCGGTCAGGCCGACATCCGAATTGCCTTCGCATCTGTTGATGCATAACTACCTTCGTTCGTTGGGACGCGATAATAGGGTCGTGCTGCATACGCATCCGACCGAACTGATCGGAATGACACATTGCAAGCCTTTCCTCGACTCGAAAGTACTGACCCGTACTTTGTGGAGCATGATCCCCGAATGCCGTATCATCGTACCGAAAGGAGTAGGGATTGTCCCTTATGAAATTCCGGGAACGATCGAATTGGCGCATGCCACGATCCGGCAACTCGAAAAGCATGATGTCGTATTCTGGGAAAAGCATGGTATCCTGGCAGTAGGTGAAGACCTGATCGAATGCTTCGACGCTATCGATACATTGAGCAAATCAGCCCAGATCTATATCAGTGCCCGCATGGCCGGATATGAACCGGTGGGGATGACCGATCAGCAATTGGACGATCTTGTTCCGGCTTTTGGACTATAATAGATGAATTTAATAGCCGTCGGCTTCATTGCCGACGGTATTTCTAAGACCAGTTTGTGAAGAATACCATGAAAAAGATACTTATACTCTTTACTTTATTTTGTACCCTGCCGGCTATCGCCCAACAGCGGGACAGCCGTATACGCGAATATCTTTCTCCCACACGTATTGTATGGCAACAACATAACGAACTTATCCAGGATGCCGCTAATCTGCTTTTGCCGGGTAACGGGCAAGCCGGACTGGTGGATCGTACTATATGCAAAATGACCAGTACGAAGCAGAAACATCCTGCCATCCTGTTTGATTTTGGAAAGGAGCTTCAAGGTGGCATTCAGCTTGTGACAGGTGGTTTCCCTGTTCACCGGCCTATCTCCGTACGTATCCGCCTGGGAGAATCCGTAAGCGAGGCTATGTGTGAGATCGATGGAAAGAACGGGGCAAGCAACGATCATGCCATGCGTGACTGTATCGTTTCACTTCCCTGGATGGGAGTAATGGAAATAGGTAACTCCGGCTTCCGTTTTGCCCGGATCGATCTTCTCGACGACTCTACCGAACTGCATTTGAAAGAGGTGCGTGCTATTTCCACTTATCGCGATATCCCATACAAAGGATCATTCCGGAGTAGTGACGAGCGCCTGAACAAGATTTGGCAGACCGGAGCTTACACCGTCCATCTGAATATGCAGGAATATCTGTGGGATGGTATCAAACGCGATCGTCTGGTCTGGCTGGGAGATATGCATCCGGAAGTCATGACGATCAATTCCGTTTTCGGTTATAATGAAGTCGTTCCCAAAAGCCTTGACCTGATCCGTGATACTACTCCGCTTCCCGACTGGATGAACGGTATTAGTGCTTATTCGATCTGGTGGTTACTGATTCAGCGCGACTGGTATTATTATCAGGGCGACAAGGCATATCTGAAAGAGCAACAGGCTTATCTGACAGGTCTGTTACGCCAGTTACTCTCGAAAGTAGATGCCGACGGGCATGAGAATCTGGATGGATGGCGTTTTCTGGACTGGCCTTCGAGCGAGAATCCCGAAGCGATCAACGCTGGTTTGCAGGCATTGGTTTTGCAGGCCATGAAAGCCGGTGACGAATTATGCACTGTGCTGGAAGATGAAACACTGGCTGCCGAATGCCGGGAAACAGCTAAAAGAATGATTAAAGTGGCTCCGCAGGTAACCAAAACATTACTTAAGTCGAAAATAGCACCAGACGCACCGGGTTCCAAGCAGGCGGCTGCTTTATTGACCCTCGCTGGGTTGATGAAACCGGAAGAAGCTAATAAAAAATATCTTTCGGTAAACGGAGCACAAGGCTTTTCTACCTTCTATGGATATTATATGTTGCGTGCTATGGCTACTGCCGGAAACTATCAGGGGGCAATGGATGTGATCCGCCGGTATTGGGGAGCGATGATCGACCTGGGAGCTACTACTTTCTGGGAGGACTTCAATATGGCATGGCTTCCTGATGCAGCCGGTATCGATGAACTTGTACCGGAAGGGAAGAAAGACATTCACGGAGACTTCGGCGATTACTGCTATAAAGGTTTCCGGCATAGTTTATGTCATGGTTGGGCTTCGGGGCCAACCGCCTGGTTGAGTGAGTATGTATTGGGCGTACAGGTGGTGGAGCCTGGTTGCCGTGTTGTTCGTATCACGCCACATCTGGGGGATCTGGATTGGGTGGAAGGAACCTTCCCGACACCTGAAGGGATTATAACTATCCGTCATGAAAAAGGTGCGGATGGTAAAATAAAGAGTGATGTTAAAGCTCCGGAAGGTATACAGGTGATTCTGGAGAAATAGTTAATAACTAAAATAGTAATGAGATGAAAAAGTATCTTCTGTTACTCGCATGTATCGGGACTTTCGCTTCGGCAGAAGTAAAGACCGACTGGAAAGCACAATGGATCAACACGGAACGATGCCAAAGTGCAAGCAACACCTGGTTAGCTTATCGTAAGACAGTCTCAATAGACGAAGTCCCGGCAACCCTGACCGCCCATATTGCAGCCGACAGCAAATACTGGTTGTGGATAAACGGGCGGCTGGCCGTCTTTGAAGGAGGGCTGAAGCGTGGCCCTTCTCCTTATGATACCTATTATGACTCGGTGGAGATCGCTCCTTATCTTGTTTCAGGAGAGAATACCATTGCTGTTTTGGTCTGGCATTTCGGAAAGAATGGTTTCAGCCATGTGAATAGCGGACTGGCTGCCTTACTGTTTGAAGCGATAGCTCCCGGGATAGAGATCGTTTCGGATAAGAGTTGGAGATGCGGCGTATATGATGCATATCAGAATACCGAAGCACTTTATCCAAATTACCGTTTGTCGGAAAGCAATATCCGTTTTGATGCCCGGCTGGCAGAGGAGGGATGGAACCTGCCGGGATTTAAGAATACTTTTCCCGGTGCGGAGATCGCTTCGGTGGTAGGGAAGGCACCGTTGGGACAGTTGGTGAAACGTCCGATTCCGATGTTCAAGGATTTTGGTTTGCGGGATTATCCGGATATCCGGCAGTCGGCGAAGGGCGATACCTTGTTTTGCCGTTTACCTTACAACTGTCAGTTCACTCCTTATCTGAAAGTGGAAGCCCCTGAAGGCAATACGATCTATATGCAGACGGATAACTACCGGGGTGGTGGGCCAGAAAATGTCCGCGCCGAATACATTACCCGCGATGGTACACAGGAATATGAAAGTTACGGTTGGATGAGCGGTCACGAAATGTGGTATATTGTCCCCGAAGGAGTAAATATACTGGAAGTAAAATATCGTGAGACAGGATACGACACCGAGTTTGCCGGTTCTTTCCACTGCAACGATCCTTTCCTGAATGAGTTGTGGAAACGTTCGGCACGTACATTATATATAACGATGCGTGATAACTATATGGACTGTCCCGAACGGGAACGAGCCCAGTGGTGGGGCGATGAAGTGAATGAACTGGGGGAAGCTTTCTATGCGCTTTCCACCTCTTCCCATCAGTTGGCTGTAAAAGGCATCCATGAATTGATGAACTGGCAGCGTGCCGACGGCTCTTTGTTTGCGCCTGTCCCGGCTGGTAACTGGTCGAAGGAATTGCCTTTGCAAATCCTGGCTTCAGTAGGATGGTACGGTTTTTATACTCAATATTATTATAGTGGCGACAGTACGTTCGTCCCTGCTATCTACGATCGGCTGCACCGTTATCTGCATGAAACCTGGCAGGTGGATAAAAGCGGTTTCCCGATAGAACGGAGCGGGGAATGGAGTTGGGGCGACTGGGGAGAGCAGATCGACATGGGTGTCCTGACCAATTGCTGGTACTATCTCGCATTGAAAGCCGAGAAAGAATTTGCTTTGCAACTCGGAAAGAATGCGGATGCCGAAGAGATCAGCCGTATGATGTATAGCATTGAGAAATGCTTCAATACGAAATACTGGACAGGAACGGCTTACCGCTCTCCCGGTTATCGGGGTGAGAATGACGACCGGGCGCAGGCTATGGCTGTTCTTTCCGGTCTTGCACCGAAAGATAAATATCCGGCTATCCTGAAACTCCTGAAGAAAGAATATCATGCCAGCCCATATATGGAAAAATACGTATTGGAAGCTCTTTTCCATATGGATGCTCCCGATGCAGCCCTGCAACGGATGAAAGACCGCTATGCCGGTATGTTGAGCTATAAAGAGTATACCACTTTATTTGAAGGTTGGGGAGTAGGAGCCGAAGGTTTTGGCGGTGGCACGATCAACCATGCATGGAGTGGCGGCCCACTGACATTACTGAGCCAGAAAGTGTGTGGTATAGAACCGACCTCGCCCGGTTTCAAGACATTCCGGGTGAAACCTCAGATGGGTTCCTTGACGGAAGCATCGGCCACTGTTGAGACTCATTACGGTAAAATTAAAGTGGATCTGAAAAAGTCTGGACGTAAAATGCTGATGGAAATTCAGGTACCCGAACAAACCTCCGCTGTTGTGATTTCGCCCAAAGGAGAAGTACAGGAAGTAGGCTCCGGAACCCATAAAATAACGTGTCCCTTTTAATAAATGCACTTTTTGTAGTAATATGGACGAATAGATTTAAGATTTATTTGTTGTTTGGTAACCTCACATTATCTACTTTTGCCGAGGATAATGTGAGGTTATTCATCAATGGCAAATAGAAAAGGTAAAACGAAGGCAAAATCGAAGTCACGCAAGAAGAAAAAGCAGGTATCATCGTTTGTTTTGGCAGTCAAACGAATATTTGTGATTGTATCTGTAGTGCTCGCTTGCCTGATTGGCGTCTTATTCATTTACGATTATCTGTACCCTACTTCCGGAAAGCAACCGGTTGCAAAGGAACAACAGAAGAAGCCTGTAACAAAAGAGCAGAAGAAACCGGCCACTCAGCCGGAACAAAGGAAAAAAGAAGAAACTTCCCCTATAAAGCCTTCCCGTTCTAAGACAAAAACCTTCAAGGTACCTGTGAATGCAGAGATACCGAAGCTGCAAGCCAAACGGCCTGAACAAGTAATTCGTCACGAAGGATATACCGTATCATACAATTCTGATTACAAAATAGCAAACTGGGTTGCCTATGAGTTGACTCCCGAAGAAGCAAAAAGTAAAAAGACGGAACGTTCCAACAAGTTCGTTCCTGACCCGATGGTAAAAGGAGCTACTGCTACCAACGAAGATTATACCCGTACCGGTTATGACCGTGGACATCTGGCTCCTGCGGGTGATATGAAATGGTCGGCTAAAGCGATGCGCGAATCGTTTTACCTGAGTAATATTTGTCCGCAGAAACCGGCATTGAACCGGGGTATCTGGAAGGATCTGGAAGAACAGAGCCGGATGTGGGCGAATGATTACGGAGCTTTACTGATTGCTACCGGCCCTGTTATGACAGACGGTATGAAACGGATGGGAAAGAACAGGATAGGAGTGCCCGAAGCATTTTACAAAGTGATTTGTTATGTATCGGGAGATAAGTATAAGGCAATCGGATTTATTTTTGAGAACAGGGATTATAAGAATACTAGTTTGAAATCAATGGCAATCCCTGTGGATAGTGTTGAAAAAGTAACGGGAATAGACTTCTTCCCGGCAGTTCCTGATGAGCAGGAAAAAGTAATGGAAGCAAGAATAGACTGGGACAGTTGGTCTTTTTAAGAATGTACAAGCAAATGATATCCCTCAGATAAAAAGGTAGGCGGTATCCAAACAATTATAAAAAAGTGAATGTTATAATGCTGTGACTTAACGCATAGTATTATATGACTTTGTATTAGCATATAATTAACAAATAACTAAATAAGTAAATGCAAGTTATCATGAATGGTAAATTAATTCCCGTTTTTGTATTGGCAGCATTGATGTCTTGTAGTCAACCGCCGGTAAAAGAGCAAGGGCCTCGTCCGGTAAAGTTGACTGAGGTTACATCTTTAAATGTGGTGGAAAAGTCGTTCAGTGGTGTAGTCTCTCCTGACCAGTTCAGCGACCTGGCGTTTAAGATGTCAGGACCATTGATTTCCCTGAACGTGGAAGAAGGACAGAAGGTTCGTACCGGGCAAGTGGTGGCAGAAATGGATCCGCAGGACTTTAAATGGGATTTTGAAGCGAAGAAAGCTTCTTTTCAAACAGCACAGGCTCAGTTGCAGCGTGCTGAAAGACTATTGGCGAAGCAAGCAATCTCCCAACAGGAATATGAAACGACAAAAGCCTCTTATTCCAATGCTCAGGCAGCATTTGAGAACTCTCAGAATACATTGGAACAAACCAAGCTTCGTGCTCCTTTCGATGGCTTTATCCAGAAGAAGTATGTAGAGAACTATCAGAAAGTACAGATGGGGCAAGGTATCGTTTGTCTGATCAACCCGAATAAACTGCAGGTTCAGTTTACAATGCCGGAAACTAATATCACCTATTTCTCGACTCCTTATTCGATCTATGTGGAGTTCGACAATTATAAGGGTGTCCGTTTCAAGGCAAAAGTAAAAGAATATGTCGAAGCCTCACCTGATGGTTCCGGTGTACCTGTATTCCTTTATATTGATGATCCTGCATTCGATCTTAATAAGTATAAAGTGGCAGTAGGTTTCTCCTGTCGTGTTGTCCTGAATATCGAAAGCCAGAGTTTCAATGAAGGAGCCGTGTTAATACCTCTGTCTGCTATTGTTGCCGATGAACCTAATAGTAACAATAAGTTTGTATTTGTATATAACCCTCAGACACAAAAGGTAGAACGCCGTAAGATTACCGAAAAAGAATTGGTCGGTAAAGATGGCGTTGTCATTACAGAAGGTTTGAAAGCCGGCGAACAGATTGTTACAGCCGGAGTAACCCGCCTGGTAGACGGACAACAAGTAAAAGTATTAACAGATTAAGAAGATAAACGATGAATATTCCAAAATATTCCTTAGAGAATAGTAAGATTATATACTTCTTCCTGGCTGTGATGCTGATAGGCGGTATATACTCTTTCTTCAAATTGCCGAAGAAGGAGGATGCCCCCTTTGTAATCAAGCAGGCTGTGCTGGTTACACAATATCCGGGTGCGACTCCTTTTGAAGTGGAGAAACTGATTACCGAACCGATCGAAAGAGAGATACAGTCTATGTCGGATGTGTTCCAGATCAAGTCGGAGTCTTATTTCGGGATGTCGAAGATATCGATTGAATTGCAGCCGACACTTGATCCCGACTATATGCCTGTCAAATGGGACGAACTTCGTCGTAAAGTAGCCAATATAGAACCCCGCCTTCCGAGTGGAGCCTCATCTATATCAGTCAGTGATGACTTCGGTGATGTATTCGGTATCTATTATGCCTTGACAGCCGATGATGGATTTACCTACGACGAACTGCGCGATTGGTCGCAGAAGATTAAAACGGAACTGTCACCCGTGCCTGGTGTTCAGAAGGTTTACCTGTTCGGTGAACAGACACAGGTGATTAACGTCAGGATATCCGTTCCTAAACTGGCTAACCTGGGAATCGATCCTAACTCGATTCAGCAGGTACTGCAAACCCAAAACCTTCTGGTCAATACCGGTGATGTTAATACCGGCAGTTACCAGTTGCGTATACGGGCTGAAGGGACATATAAAAATATTCAGGACATTCGCGATCAGTTGATTGTCACCAAGAGTGGAGGAGAAGTCCGTCTAGGTGATATCGCTATTGTCGAACGTGGTTACATGGATCCCCCTTCCAATCTGATGCGTGTAGATGGTAAACGTGCTATCGGTATCGGTGTGGCTACCGGGGCGAATGACGACGTGGTTGCCGTAGGTAATGATGTAGCCAGTCATCTGACAGAGATGGAGCAGCTTTTCCCTATCGGTATGGAACTGAAAACAATTTACCCGGAAAATAAGATTGCCGATGAAGCGAACAACGGTTTTATCCTGAACCTGATCGAGTCTTTACTGATCGTTATCGTGGTTATCTTCCTTGTGATGGGATCGCGTGCCGGTATGCTGGTCGGCAGTTCATTGCTTTTCTCGGTAGGAGGAACGTTATTGCTAATGCTTATCTGGGGAGTCGGACTGAACCGAACTTCACTGGCTGCCTTTATCATTGCGATGGGTATGTTGGTGGATAATGCCATTGTGGTGACGGATAATGCACAGGTCGGTATTAAGCGGGGACTCTCCCGTTATCAGGCATTGATAGACGGAGCAACCAAGCCGCAATGGGCGTTACTGGGAGCAACCTTTATCGCTGTCTGCTCTTTCCTTCCGATGTACCTGGCTCCTGCTTCAGTGGCAGAGATCGTTAAACCGTTGTTTATTGTATTGGCCGTATCGTTAGGATTGAGCTGGGTATTGGCATTGACCCAGACAACTACTTTCGGTAACTTTATCCTGAAAGAAGCCAAGCCGGGTGAATCTAAAGATCCTTATGACACGAAACTGTACCATAAGTTCGAGAAAGTATTGGCCCGCCTGATCAAACGCAGATGGGTAACTATCACTTCTGTCGTTGCCACATTATTCCTTTCTCTCTTTATTATGGGTATCATGCCGCAGAGTTTCTTCCCGATCATGAATAAGCCGTATTTCCGTGCCGACCTGATATTCCCGGAAGGGTATAGCATCTACGACGTGGAAAAGAATGTGAAAGAGATCGAGGAATATCTGAGTAACAATAAGAATATCAAATCATACTCATTTACATTGGGAGGTTCTCCGGTTCGTTATTACCTGGCAAGTTCGTCCGTAGGCCCGAAACCTAACTTCGCCAATGTGCTGATCGAAACCCAAAAGGCGGAAGATGCACAGGCAGAAGAAGGAAAGTTCTACGATTATATGGTGGCCAACTATCCGAACATCCTGACCCGTTCCGCTTTGTTCGCCTTGTCTCCCGTGCCCGATGCCGCTATCGAGATCGGTTTTATCGGTGATAACGTGGATACGCTGGTTGCATTGACGGAGAAGGTAAAAGAGATTGCCCGCAACTACGACCAGGTAATGGAAGTGCGTGACAGTTGGGGAAATAAAGTTCCTGTATGGAAACCTTTATACTCGCAGGAAAAAGGCTTACGCTTAGGTATTACCCGCCAACAGGTAGCTTACTCGCTGCGTTCGGCTACGAACGGTGTTCCGTTGGGCGAATACCGTGAAGGCGATGTCTTTATGCCGATCCTGATGAAAGACGCCGACCGCGACTCCATGAACCTGAATGATATCAAGACCTTGCCGGTTTATAGTGCCAAAGGACGTTCTGTTAAAGTAGAGCAGGTAATCGACGACTTCTCGCTCGATTATGAATATAATGTGGTGAAGCGCTTTAACCGTCAGCCTTATATGATGATGCAATGCGAGCCGAAACGTGGTGCTAATACAATGGCCGCTTTCAGTCATCTTTGGACGGAAGCTCAAAAACAAATACAGGTTCCCGAAGGTTATAAGATGACTTATTTCGGGGAGCAAAACGAACAGGACAAAGGAAACAAAGCGATCGCAGCCAATATCCCGCTGATGTTCGGTTTGATCTATATAACTTTGTTGTTCCTCTTCCCGAAATATTACCGGAAACCGGTTCTGATCATGGCAATGCTTCCATTGATCTTTATCGGTGTGGTATTGGGATTGCTGGTATTCGGAAAGTCTCTCGACTTCTTTGCCATGCTGGGGCTGTTGGGACTGATCGGTATGAATATCAAGAATGCCATTGTGCTTGTCGATGAGATAGGCCTGCAACTGAGTAGCGGTCTGGCTCCGGCCAATGCCGTAATAGAGGCGACCAAGACACGTATCGTGCCTGTGACGATGGCTTCGGGTACAACGATCCTGGGTATGCTTCCTCTGTTGGGAGACGCCATGTTTGCCGGTATGGCAGCTACGATCATGGGAGGTTTGTTTGTTTCAACCATCCTGACCATCTTCGTGCTTCCGGTTACCTATTGTATATTCTTTAAGATTAAATCGGAATAAGTAATATGAAAAGTAAACTGATAATAGGTTGTATGCTGTTGGGTGCTATATCTGCGAATGCGCAGGTACAGCCCATCACGGCAGCCGAATATAAAGAAAAAGTGCTTGAATACAGCCGTCAGATCAAGCAAAGTTCCGAAGAACGTATCGCCATGCAACATGCTATCAAGGCGGCTAAGACTGCATTTTTCCCGGCTGTGGATTTCTCCGGTAGTTACCAATATCGTATCAATAAGTACGAATTGGGCATGGGTGAAGGTATACCCGGTATCGAAATGGATCATAACACCTATAGTCTCGGTGCCACAGTAAGCCAGCCTATCTATGCCGGCGGACAAATCTATAACAACTATAAGGCCGCTGAGATACAAGGTCAGATAGCAACCGAGGCCGAAGAGTTGACAACCGACAATATCGTCTATGCGGCCGATATGAACTACTGGTCTGTTGCCGCCCGCAAAGGCATGTATGATGTAATGACACAATATGTCGATATCGTACAGGAATTGGCAAATGTGCTGACCCTTCGTTTTCAGGACGGACAGATCAGTAAAACGGATCTGTTGCAAGTACAGGCTCGCTTGAAAGAAGCCGAGCTGAATAAAAGTTCTGCCTATAAGGATTATCAAATCGCTTTGCAGAACCTGAATGTCCTGATGGGTGTTCCACCGATGGAACCGATTACGATCACGGATTCTATTACAATGGTTTTGCCGTTGCCTATGAAAGTCGGTGAGTCGGCTGCTCTGGAAAACCGTCCGGATTACCTGATCTCCAAGCTGAATATCGAGTATCAGAAAAGACAGATCAACCTTTCGAAAGCCAAATATAATCCGACGTTGTCGGTAGGTTTTCAGGGAGCATGGGGAACTTCTATGCTGAATGTAAAAGGATCTGATAACTTATGGACGCCGGCAGTATTCGCTTCCCTGAAAATTCCATTGTTCCGTTGGGGTGCCCGCTTCAAGGAAGTGAACTCTCAAAAAGCCATCCTGCGCAGCAAAGAGTATGCAATGGAAAACACCCGCGACCAGATCAGCCAGGAAGTAGCCAATGCATGGACTAGCCTGACCGAGAATACAAAGCAGATCGATGTCGCTGAAGAAGCTTGTAAAATAGCGGAAGAGAACCTCGACCTGAATACTTTCAGTTATAACGAAGGTAAACTTCCTATCGTCGATGTGCTCTCTGCCCAGTTGTCGTGGATACAGTCTTACAGCAGCCTGATCCAGACCTGGTATCAGCAGAAGGCTTCCCTGGCTCAATATAACAAGGCTATCGGCATTCGCCGGATGCAGTGATCTGAAGTATTGAAATATAGTCATGTCGAAAACGGTTACCGGATAACAAGATCCGGTAGCCGTTTTTTTATTGCCGGCTTCCTGCTTATTTGTAGTATGAAAACAGTTGTTTTATAATCCAAAGACTACTTGTCCCTAATCCAAAAGTACCTATCTATTCTATTTTTGACCTAGGTAGTAAACATTTTCGACCTTGGTGATAAATGTTTTTGACCTAGGTGATAAACGTTTTTGACCTAGGTCAAAAATATAGGAAGAAGGTATCTTTATAGTAGAATACTATTTCCTGTGTATTAGAAAGCTATAGTATTTCATTTAAAAGTCACAGGGAAAGAATCGCATAAAAGAGCAGGGGCAACGAATTAGTTTCTTATTAGTTTTATCTTTGTATCCGTTTTAATAAAGAATAACATGGAGATTATAAGATTGACGGCGACGGATCATCCGTTGTATAATGCTTTCAGAGACATATACGATATAAGTTTTCCGATCTACGAACAACGGACTGTGGCACAGCAGCAGGATGCATTTTCAGACAGCCGCTATCATCTGGATTGTTATACAGATACGGTGAATGATCTTGTTCAGGGCTTTATCGCTTACTGGAGATTTGAGAGTTATACGTACGTGGAGCATTTTGCCATCCATCCCAATGAACGGGGTAAAGGCCTGGGAGGCTTGATTCTTAGTAAGCTGATAGAGCAGGAGAGTGGACGTGTGTTGTTGGAGATAGATCCGGTTAAGGATGATATATCCGCTGCCCGTCTACGTTTCTACCAGTCTTATGGATTTATAGAAAATCCATTTCCTCATGTTCATCCTGCTTACCGGAGTGAATATCCCGATCATTCATTGGTTGTCCTGTCTACGGGTGGTGAGATGGCCGGTATTGAATACGATATGTTTGCTTCCGACCTGAATACGATAGTAATGAAAAAGGGAATGCAATAAATGCATTCCCTCTTACTTTATAGTTGCTGCTTAGCGTCGTTTTTTATTCTTTATTCAATGCTTTCAGTGAGAACAGGAAGGTCGAGCCTTTGCCTTCTTCCGATTCAAACCACAATTTACCGTCATGCAACTCCACAAAATCTTTACAGAGCATCAAGCCTAATCCCGACCCTTTTTCATTGCTTGTTCCGTAAGAGGTAAAATGCGTATTGGCTTTCAACAGTTTTTCCTGGTCTTCTTTTTTGATCCCTTTACCGGAGTCTTTCACGCTGACAATAACGTTGTTACCTTCTATACTGGTAGAAACGTCAATTGTTCCTCCTTCAAAACTGAACTTGATTGCATTTGAAATAAGATTCCTGATAACTGTCTTTATCATATCTATATCGACAGAACCGACCAGTTCTTTCTCCACATCCAACAACCGGATACTAATACCTTTCTGTGCGGCCATCGGGATATACATTTCAGCTGTACTGGAAACCAGACTGTTGATGTCGGCATCTTGTTTATATATATTTTGTTTCTTCAGACGGTTCTTTGCCCATTTCAATAAGTTATCGAGTAGAAGAAAAATCTCTTCAGATGTCTTATTCATCATCTGCAACATCTCGAATACTTCGGGACTGACCTGGTTTTTATCTACCATCATAAGGATAGCATTATTCATCATTTTCAGAGAGCCGAGTGGAGAACGAAGATCATGTGCAATAACAGAGTAAAGCGTATCACGTGATTCGATTGTATTTTCCAGTTCCTGTTTTATGCGTTTAATACTAAATAGTTCATAACGATGGGCAACACGTTTGACCAGTTCTTCTCTTTGGAAGGGTTTTGTAACGTATTCGGTAGCTCCTAGCTGGTATCCTTTGACTATACTCTGCATATCACTAAGTGCAGACATGATGATTACTGGAATATCATTGGTGTCAGGGGCGCTTTTGAGGTGTTGTAATACCTCGTATCCGTCCATTTCCGGCATCATGATATCTAGCAGTATGAGATTGGGATGCTTGTCATGAGCGATGCGAAGAGCTTTGGCTCCGCTGTCACAGGTTAATAGTGTGTATCCTTCCTTTTTTAATATAGCTTGTACTAACATGACGTTGGTTGGAACATCGTCAACGATCAATACTGTATATTCTGATGCTAAATTATCCATATTAATTTTACACTTTTCTTGATATTCAATCACTATCAGTACACAAATGTATTAATAATGTTTGAATTTACAGAGGTTTTCCTCGTAGCAATTTAGAAATATTTTTCTTATTACGTTCTCTTAGCTTTTTCCCAGGCTCCATTCCCCTTATTTCCAGCTAAATAGAAAAATCCTCTTATGACATTTATATTCATAAAAGAAAAGTAATAAGGTATGAAAAGTAGCTTGTTTCGTATATTTTTCTGTTCCATCGAATAACCTGTATAGGCCATTACATAAAATATGACTTGTAAAAGTAACAAAAATATATATGTAAACTCACCCGTACATGTTAATATTATATTTAATGGGATCAGCAGGAATAAAACGATGGGGGTAATAGTCCATCGTAAGACCCGGTGGCTTACGAACTGAAAACTTAAGGTACCATACCGGAAGATATTGAACAGGCTACGCAGACGCCATACGGATTGCAAACCACCTGCTGCGATACGTACTTTTCGCTTTTCCTCTTCTCTCATATTCAGAGAAGCAGTCTCTGTGGCATAAGCCTCTTTACAATAAGCAATTTTATATCCTTTCTGTGCAATACGGAGTGAGAGAACGAAATCATCGAGAAGCGTATCCGACGGCATTTGTTCAAATAATTCTGTCCGTACGGCAAACAGTTCTCCGGCAGCACCTACGGCTGAATACAGCCGGTAGTCTAATGCTTTCAGTGTCGATTCATATTTCCAGTAGATCCCTTCCCCGGCGGTTGCTCCTTGTGCGGTTATTGTTTCAACTCTTTTTTCTCCGGCAACACATCCGACTTTAGGATCGGAGAACTGGCGGACGATCTCTGTGATAGCATCCGTATTCAGCATCGTATTGGCATCGGTGAAAACTACATAAGGAGTGGTTACATACTGTATACCCCGATTTAATGCAGCTGTCTTTCCTCTGCGTTCCGGTTGAAACAGGACGGTTACATCTTCATATTTTTTCAGATATTCATTGGTACGGTCGTTCGAACCATCGGTAACCCATACTATTTTTAGTTTATCGGCAGGATAGGAAAGAGCATGGCAATTCACCATCTTACTTGCAACGATATCTTCTTCATTATATGCCGCAATGAAGAGGGTTACCTCGGGGAGGGGGGCGGGCATTGTCAAGATAGGTGGTTTCGAAAATAATTCCTTTATCCTTACCATTATATATAATAGTATTCCATATCCTAGATAGGTATAGAAAATGATGAAAAGTCCTGTCCAGAACAAACAGACTGTAATAGTGTATAAATGGTTCATCTTTATTTTTAATAAAAAATGCTTGACGGATACAAATGTAGTAAAGTTTTTGTAACAAATTCGGAAAAGCTATGATTTTGTTTGGGTTTCTAGTGAAAAATAAGGCGTTTTATGAGATGGTAACCAATGTTTTTACTACTTTTGCATCTGTATAAGTATGTGTAAATTTGTAAAATATGACATTTTTATATTGGATTGAAATCGTTTTATTTGTTTGTTTCCTTATTAATATCGCTTATTTGTTGTTTTTTTCCATCGCTTCATTAAGTAAGGGCAGACAATTACATAATTTTTCTTCTGAAGATCATAAGCGGATAGCTGTCTTAATACCTGCTTATAAGGAAGATCAGGTGATTATGGAGTGTGTGCATTCGTGTATGCAACAGGTATATCCCAAAGATAAATATGATATTGTTGTTATTTCTGACAAGATGGAAGATGGGACTAATACCTCTTTATCCGCCTTGCCAATAAAACTTGTGAAAGTTTTTTTTAAGAACAGTACAAAGGCCAAGGCGCTGAATTATGCCATGGAACAAATAGGCGATTCTTATGATATTGCGGTTGTATTGGATGCGGACAATGTGATTTATCCTGATTTTCTGAACGAAATGAATAATGTTTTTACTGATTCGCATGTCCGGATAGTTCAGGCACATCGTAAAGCAAAAAATCTGAATACTAATTTGTCTGTACTGGATGCTGTAAGCGAAGAGATCAACAATAGCATATTCAGGTTAGGACATGCCAGGGTCGGTTTATCTGCTGCACTGATCGGTTCGGGAATGGCTTTCGATTATTCTTTATTTAAAGAGATAATGCTGACGATAGATGCGGTAGGTGGTTTTGACCGGGCTTTGGAACTTTCTCTGATAAAAGAAGGGAAACGGATCTATTACCTGCCGGAAGTGGACGTATTGGATGAAAAAGTTCAGAACCATGCCAACTTCTCAAATCAGCGTCGCAGGTGGCTTTCTGCCCAGATTCATTATTTAGGTAGATTTATAGGAGATGTACCGGCTGCTTTATTAAAAGGCAACTGGGATTTCTGTGATAAGGTTTTTCAGCAGATGAGTATTCCCCGGATACTTCTTCTGGGTATGACTTTTGTTATCTCTCTATGCTTGTCGTTTATTGCAGGAGGATTGTCCGTCAAATGGTGGATATTGTTTTTCCTTCTGATCCTGGCTTTGTTGCTGGCAATTCCGTTTTCACTGTTTAATAAACGGTTGGTCATTGCCCTGTTTGAATTGCCGTATTCTTTTTTACTGATGTTCTGTAATCTTTTTCGTCTGAAGGGTGCTAATAAGAAATTTATTCATACTTCTCATGGCGTAGAAAATAAAAAATAAGAGAATGATGTTTATAGGGAAGTTTTGGAATAACAGACCTTTACCTGCAATGTTGGCATGGAATAAAGGCGATCAGATTACTTATGACCAAGTATCATCTGTATATGAAAATAGTCGGATTAAAGTCTATTTTTGGGGAGTTCTGTATAATAAAAAATCGATGACGGAGAACGAAGGTCTATCGGATGCCGCTGTAATTGCAGAGCTATACGAACGATCGGGGAATAATAGTTTTCCCTTTTTAGACGGTTCTTTTACTTTTGTGGTGGCCGATGCTGAACAGACCGTAGTTGTTCGTGATCATCATGGCACGAATAAGCCGGTTTATTATAATCGTTTCTTTTTCGCATCTTCTCTGGCCTTACTCCAAAAAACGGATGGGTTTATTACTGAACCCAACTTTCAGGCATTAGCCGATTTCCTTTCTATCGGATATATATCGACTCCTTCGTCTTCCTTAAAAGGAGTCAGCAAACTGGGTGCCGGAGAAATATTGATATACCGGAACGGACAATCCGTAACCGAGCAACTATATCCGGCCGGTGATATACTTCCTGCCCGGAATGATAAAAGTCTGGACGAATTGTCCGAACAATACGGTTCTTTACATATTGAAGCAATAAAAAAACGAATTGGAAATAATTCGAATGTAGGTATTTTATTAAGTGGAGGATATGATTCCGGGTGTAATCTGGTTGCATTACGTAAAATCTATTCCGGGGATATTCATTCTTATTCTATTGGTTTCAAAGGAGATACTTGGACTGAATTGCCGCTGGCCAGGTGCATGTCGGAAACTTTCCATACTATTCATACGGAATATGAAATTGACGGAAGTGAAATAACAGCACTGCCGGATATTGTGGATTTTCTGGGTGATCCTTTTGTAGAAGGCGGATTGATGGTCAATTATACTGTAATGAAACTTATTGGAGATAATAAGCCGGATGTTATTTTGGGGGGAGATGGAAGCGATCAGTACTTTGGAACATCCGGTCGCGAAATAGCATTACATTATTTAATGGCGAAATATAAGATTGCTCCGGCATTTGGTCTGGCATATCGCTTGCTGAGTCAATCGGGTACTGATAAAAATAATAGTTTTTATAGGATTCGTTTCCATCTGGATAAGATTCTGAATATATTAAAAGGAGATTTATTCGGCTTTCCCGAGTTTCGTTTGAAAACAATGTTACAGGATCGTTCGCTGGTCCGTTCTAAAGAAGAGGTAATACCGGACTTGCGGAGTTTTGAGCATTTGTATCTTCAACATGCTTATAAAACGGATTTAGAAAAAATCATCAACCAGGTGATTTTGTTCAAGGCTTCCAGGATGGCAGACCGATTCGGTAATACAATGGCTTTTCCCTATATGGATTTAGATCTTTATAATTTCCTGCAACAACTGCCGGTACATTATAAATGTAAAGGAGAGAATGTTATCGATATAGCGAAAGGATATGCTACGGCTAAATATTTATTGAAATATCATTATAAACCCATGCTGCCGGAAGTTATCACGTCAAAGAAGAAACAAGGAGGATTTGCTCCGATGCCGCTTTTCTTTAAGAATGATAAGCAAAGAGCACAAATTGCCGATTTTATAATGACTTCGTCGGTAACCCGTGATTTTCTGAAACGGGATGCTGTAGAACGTTTTATTAAACAATACGACCGGGAAGTCAATGAAAATGGTAATTGGTTCTGGTATAAGCAAAGTAAAGCTATTCAATATTTTAATTTGTACACGCTGGCTTTGTGGTGGGAGCGGTTTATTGAGCAAAATCAGGTCTAATATTGATAATACATACAAATGTCTATTAAGCAACAAGCTACCAAAAGTGTGTTTTGGAGTGCGGTAGAGCGCTTTTCTGTTCAAGGCATACAATTTTTACTGAGTCTTATAATAGCCAGATTGCTATTACCCTCTGACTATGGATTGATAGCGATGCTGAGCATCTTTATGGCGATAGCCCAAACATTTATCGATAGTGGCTTTGCTAATGCCTTGATCCAGAAGAAAGATAAAGCTGAAGTAGATTATAGTACCGTATTTTTCTTTAATATTGTTATATCTGTTTTTCTATATGTATTGTTATACCTCTCTTCTTCTGCGATTGCCGGTTTTTATCAGGAGAAAGAATTGGAGAGCATAACAAAAGTGTTTGGCATTATCCTTATTATTAATTCATTTGGAATTGTTCAGCAGGCTAAATTAACTATTTCACTTGATTTTAAAAGATTGGCAATGGCATCGTTGACTGCCGTTGTGATCAGTGGAGTGGTTGGGGTTATCATGGCTTGTAAAGGTTTTGGAGCCTGGGCGCTTGTCTGGCAATCTCTTTTGAATAACTTACTTCGTGTTCTTTTGATCTGGTTTTTTTCCGGTTGGATGCCTTCTTTCCGTTTTTCGGTCGAATCGTTTAAGCAGTTGTTTTCGTTTGGCTCCAAACTTCTGCTGTCTTCATTATTACATACGGTTTATACTAATTTGTATACAATGATTATCGGTTTAAAGTTTTCTGCCGGAGAGTTGGGATTTTATAATCGTGCTTTTACACTTGCCCAGTTTCCGTCGACGAATCTCACCAATGTGATAGTACGTGCGATTTATCCGATCCAATGCCGGTTGCAGGATGATAATGAACAGTTATATGGAATGTTTCTGAAGTATATGCGAATGGCTTGTTTTTTAATTTTTCCTGTGATGATAGGCCTTTGTGCATTGGCGGAACCTTTGGTGCGTTTGTTGCTGACGGATAAATGGTTGCCGGCTGTACCCTTGTTGCAGATTTTATGTATTGCCTATATGTGGGACCCGGTGATGAAGATCAATCATAATATGTTGAACGTCAAAGGGCGTTCGGATTACTTTTTATATGCGGAGATTCTGAAAAAGGCAGTTGCTTTTCTTATCTTATTCCTGACTATACCATTCGGAATAAAAGTGATGTGTGCGGGATTAATCATTTACTCCTTGGCTGACATTGTGATAATAACCTATTATACTCGTCAATTAATAGGTATAAGTCTGTACATCCAGTTTAAGGAATTGTTTCCGGTTATCTTACTCTCTTTTTCAATGGGAGCAGTGATGTACGGAAGTGTTCTTCTTCTCCAGAATGTTTGGTTACAGCTTGGTATCGGAATGTTATCCGGTGGCCTTTATTTTCTGGTGTTGTCCCGTTATTTTCGTTTTCAGGAGTTTATTATCCTGAAAGAGATACTATCCCGAAAATCAAAAGATAAATAACTTATTGAGACATATGTCTGTAGCCTGCATTTCCGATGGGAGAGCCGGGTAGGGGCTGATAATGGTTATGAGGGTCTATTTGGGCACTCTTTATCGAGTCAAACTCTTTATCATCCGATTCTTCTACTTTCCCATTGTTCATTATGCGTATATATTTTAATGATGACGGATCTTTTTGATAACATTCGACAAAAGCATTATTATTTAGTTTAGCCAGGGTTTTATAATATTTACCGTTTACCTGGATTGCAAAAAGTTGGCATCCTGCAATGGTATTGTTGGTAATATGAATGGTCGCAGCATCAATTAAGCCATATATCCCCATTCCATTGGATTGAGAATTTACGAAGAGGTTGTTGTGTATGATGTGAGTCGGGTTATTTTCTCCGGATCCATGAAATTGAAGAATTTCCCCTGTGCCGTCATGTACATAATTATCGTGGATATTCGTATCAGTAGTACGTCCGCCGACAATTATACCTGCATTCTGTCCCCACGTAGCCTGGCTACCGAAACCGGCTACTTCATTACCGTATATTTCCAATTCATCTATTGCAGATGCCTGTATTCCATCATATCCCGGACCGGATATATGGTTCTGATATATTTTTACATTTTTCCATTTAACGGGCATTACATAAGTATGGCCCGGATTATCTGGTTTCGCTCCGGCATTGTATCCTTTTCCGGTTTCGTTCCATCCCCACCATACGGCCGTATGTCCTATGTACATTGCTTCGGTCGAAACATTGGTTATAATTACATGATGGATAGATAAGTTTTCGAGTACTGTATTGGGATACCATGTTTTCGGATTATCTTTCTCTGGATCGGTTTTGGCAAGAATGCCGGTTCCTCCGTTTCTGATCGTTATATTCTTAACCTCTATATTATCAGTGAAAGGTCTGAGGTTAATCCCAAAATAAGAAGAGCGCGCTTGGGTTGTGGAGCCATCGATCAAGAAATCTGCCGCATTATTTTCACTGCCTAATATTATATGTTGGCATTCTGATAATTGAATGGCACTGGAATAAGCTCCTCCTGCCCAATCCGGATTTCCGATTGCAAGCTTTTTCCCGGGATAGTTACTGATCCGGATAGGATGTTCGGCAGTCCCTTTTAAACCTGTAAATCGAACGCTTAAGAAATTGCCGACTAAATAAATAGTACTGCCGGGAAGAATATCTTTTGTCTGGTCGGAATACATGTTTATCCGACCGCTTGAATCGGGAATTATTATGTGTGCATCCGTGTCAGGGTGTATTATTGTATCTTTTGAGCATGATGATACAATGAATGTAATAATAAAAACAGTGATTAATTTTATCATATATGCAAATAAATTATGCTTTTAGAGTCTCTTTTCGCTTCATTATTTTTTTCCAAGAAAAAGTATTCTTGCCGGTTGCCATTTGTCAACTATCTTTTCGACCAGAATAGGTAAAAATAAAGCAATGGCGGTAGCTATCATAAATATGAATAGAGATGAACTTATACCTATTTTAGTTGCTATGATTCTTCCACCGGATGTGCCGAAACCATGAAACAGATAAATAGTATAGGCAAAACCTCCCAGCCAGGTAAATAATTGGCAACTACGATTTATGTGAAGTAAAAGCATAAGCGTCGATGCGACCCATAGAGGTAATAAGGCCTTGTACCAAAAAGGAATGTCTTCTCCGATGTTTAGTGTGTAATACCATTTATATTGAAGTAAAGCAAGTCCTATACAAGTGAGAACCATATAAGTACAAATTGCTTTCTTTTTGTATAATTGCCCGGAAAATCTTTGTATACCGACTCCGATAATAAAATAAGGCAACTGCCCCAAAGCTCCCTTATAACTGAAGAGATTCGGTATGTCCGACGGTACTGTTTTTATTATCAGGCTTATTCCCCATGTGGCTGCAAATAGAAATAACCATGCTTTAGCCGATTGACACAATTTGTATTTATCGATGATATACATACTCATAAAGATGAAAAAAAGGGAAGGAAGATACCAATAAATGGTATAAGGGAAAATATAGATCCTCCAAATATCAGCCAAATTCCCTTTCATATTTGTGCCGGGAATAAAATATTGGATGATGTAATACAGTGTTCCGACTGCAGCCATGGGAATAAGTAGCCTGATAGCTTTTTTATAAGCGAATGTTTTGAATCCGCTATTGGTAGCTGGCTTAAGAGCATATACCCAACCGGCAATTCCGGTAAACAAAGGCATTTGTATATAGTCGATCCATATATATAAATATCTCCAGAACGAAGGATAATCTATTTTCATTCCTCCTGCAGGAGTTGAACCGATAACATGTCCTATAACAACCAGTAAGATTGCTATGCCACGTAATGTTTCTATATTTGTTGCTTTTGGTTTATTCATTTATTGATCTTATTTGTGAACCCATGATAACTTCCCTTTATAAAAGATATCAGCATATCTTTTTGTCCATGAGCCGAGTATAGTATTATATTTTTAGGAATAACAATCAATAGTTGATACAATAAGGCTGTTATTTTTGTAAAGGAAGCCAAATTCCGGCGTGTGAACAGGAGCCGGCTACGGGTAAGAAAATATAAACGTAGAGGAGTCCCTCGTTTGGCTGTCATACTTTCTTTGTGCAGGACATATGCTCCCGGTTCATACCATATTTCATATCCAGCACGTTTAAGCTGAATACTCCAGTCTATCTCTTCATAAAAGAGAAAGTATATTTCAGTCATCATTCCGGCTTTTTCTATGACTTCTCTTGATGTAAGCATACAGGCTCCATGTGCATAGGCGGTAGGAGAGGGTTGGTCATATTGCCCTTTGTCTTTTTGATTAACCCCGATCAGATTATTACTGATCCGGACAGGGTGCATAGGTGTATATCCTGCATATTGAATCGTATCCGGATGATGTTCGTATTTGATTTTGGGCGAGACTAATCCTATTCGTTCTCCCAACTGAAATCTTTTTACCAGTGTTTTTAAGAAAGGACCGCTGATCGTCATATCATTGTTCATATATAGGATATATTCTCCCCTGGCATATTTATATCCTAAATTGTTCCCTCCTGAAAATCCCAGATTCTTATCACTGCAAATAATCGTTAGTTCAGGAAACGTTTCTTTCAATCGCCGACCATCCCCGTTCGGTGAATTATTATCTACCACAATGATTTCATATGGATAGTCTTCGTATAAACGTAAACTATCAATAAGCTCACAAGTCTCCTTAAAACCATTGTAATTTATTGTAATAATCGACACCATATCTATTTCTTCTGAACTTTAACCCATTCCTTTTTATCAAAGTCATATTGTTTTAGTATGCGGGCCGGATTCCCTCCGACTACAGAGTAGGGCGGAACTGATTTCGTCACCACACTGCCGGATGCGATAATACAATGCGTTCCAATCGTTATACCTTGGTTAATACATGAATTTCCTCCAATCCACACATCATTTTCAATAACAGTCCGACTAGGGGTAACGCCTTGTTTGGCAATAGGACGGTCGACATCCATATAGTTATGTGTCAGTCCTGTAATTTGTGCTCCGCTACCTATGGTCACATAATTTCCTAAAGTGACAGGGCCTACTAATTTTACACGTGAAGTAACATGCGTATAATCGCCGATGATAATGTCTCCCATACCATTATTAATGATCGTGTAATCTTCTATTACACTTCTGACTCCTACCGTTATTTTTTTAGAAGGAATAATATCTAATCTGGCTTTTCTTCTGATAATAGCCCCTTTCCCTCTTTTAATTACGAATGGAATGAGAAAAACTCTGGCCCACCATCGTGGACGTGAGGTGTATGGATGTACCAAACAGTAATGTAGAAACTTTTTTAATCGCGGATGATTGTTTAACATATCTTTTCTATTATAAATTTATATGTGAGTATAATTTATTTACCGAATTTTCCCATGTATGTGTATGAGCAAATTCAATTCTACGTAACGCTTGTTCAGGTGAATTTTGCAAAGCTTTCTCTATTGCTTGTATGTATTCGTCAGCATTAGTACAATTCCAAACATAATCTTCGAATATGCTCATTGTTTTTGTTTTTGTTGCAATTACCGGTTTCCCTAATGCCAAATATTCATCTATTTTGCGGGGATAATTACCTATAGTAATTTTATTTATTTTTTGAGGGTTCATACAAATATCGAACCCCGCAACGTATGAAGGTATGCAATTCTGAGGTTTTTCTCCGGTAAAGAAAACATTACATAATGTATGTAATTTATGTGTTTTGAAGTATTCGTCTTCTCCTCCTACCATAACAAATGATAAGTTGGGGCATTTCCGTGCCACTTCGTAAATCAGATCGGCATCGAGTCTACGGTTTGTAATCCATCCGACATATCCTATAATAGGCCGTTTTATATTACTTATATCTTGTGGCAAAGGATAACTTGCTTTGTTATCATATTGACTAAGGTCTAATCCTTGCCCTATATCGAATGTGTTAGGATTATATGGTAAGACGGCCTCAGCCAGCTGAATAGAGTTTGCTACTACTAAATCACTTTTATTACACAACAAAGGCTCTAATCTGGGTGCATGTTTTTGCCAATAAGCAGATATCAGATTGTCCCGCCTGTAATAAATGGAGCAGATTGGTTGAAGTAGTTCCCGGGCATAAAAACTACGATAGATATCATTGTCGATAAACAGAATGTATTCATTGAAATGGAGTTGCTTCAATATCTTTTTTACAAAAGAATACATGCGTTTATTGTTTAGCTTGTTTATCCAATCAAACAGATATCCATCGGGTAAAAAACTGACTGGCCATACGGTGAAAGGATAATCTAATATCCACAGATTAGGATTGATTTGTCTTAACTCCGGTGATTTTCCCGAAATAACATTCTTCCGCTGAATAAATTCCGGCGATTGACTTTGTTTGTTGTATGCCTTTTTATCTAATGGTGTATTAATATAAAGCACCTTATTGTGCTTTGATACTTCCAGCGCAATATCTTTGGCATTTGAACCAATGGGAATATCCCAGGGTTGCAAACCTGTAAATATGAAATTTTTCCCTTCTATCATATCTTTAGAGATTTAAATATGTTGGTAGATTGAAAGTAAATTCCGGGCTGTGTTCTCCCATGAAAATAATTTAGCCCGTTCCAGACCGTAATCGACTTGTTGCCGGTATATCATCGGATCGTTTTCCAGTAAAAGTAGTTTACCGGTTATATCATCTTCATTTGTAGGATCGGAGAGTAATGCATCTGCTCCGCCTATTTCCGGCATGGAAGAGGTATTGGAGGTAACGACAGGAGTACCGCAAGCCATTGCTTCCAATAGAGGGATACCGAAACTTTCTCTTAATGATGTATATAGAAAAGCAAAAGCTCCGCTATATAAATAAGGTAGATCTGTATTGGGAATGTAGCCCGGGCTATAAACAAAAGGTCGTATATCCTCAATACCGAGTTCCTTCAGAAGGGAGTTAAGGATGTCATCTCTGATATCTGCTATTAATAGAGGAAGAGGATCCTTAGAACGTTTCCGGTATGAAGCATAGGCTTTTAATGTGCGGGGAACATTCTTTTTGGGATCTGTATTACCCAGAAAAAACAAGAATTTATCAGCTTGTATATACTTCTGTGTAATTGCCTTTGTTTCTTTCCGGGGGAAGAAATAATGACTATAACCGTTATAAACCGTTATGATCTGATCTTCGGGAAGCTTCAATGCTTCTTTGATCCGATTCCGTTCGAAATGGGAAACAGTTATAATTTTCTGACATTTGGGAAGTATTCGTGGAACCACCAACCTGCGATAGTACCAGCCCATATTTTGATAAAGTGACTTATTACCGCTTTGCCGAGGCTCCAAAAAGATGATATCGTGCAAAGTCAGAATTAATGGAACCGGACTGTTGACCGGTGCCGTATTACTCGTACAATGCAATAGATCCGGCTTTATTTTAGATACGGCACGTGGTAAGGCTATTTGTTCCCATAACGGGTAAGTCGGGCAATTTAACTCGATGATGCGGACATTCTCCGATTCATTTAGACAACGATCTTTTCCCGGACTGACAAAAATGAAGTATTCATTTTCCTTATCGATCCGTTGTAGCTCCCGTATGCTTTCTAAGGCTACAAAATCCATTCCGTGTTTATTGGGACGGAAGATTCGTTGGGCTTCTATGGCTATTTTCATCACTTAGTATTTGAAGAGTTTGACGTGTCTGAATGTTGAGTATGAATAAATTCTTTATTAGCCCCTTTCAGGCGAAAGAAATTTAAACACATAAGCATAAAGATTAAAGGCAGAGAGGCTAATGCTTTTTTTAAGCGGCTATCTACCAAATAATCCGGTACTGCCAGGCTGAATGTTATACATAGCAAAAGGAGTAATCCCCACCATTTGATGGACAAAGGCCAATCGACAGCGGTCATAATTACTGCAATAATGACTATAAGACCAAATAAAATGATTCGCGGAGGCATCATCCATTGGAATAACTTATTACAATAATCCCAGTTTCCTTTTAATATAGCTAATGGGATATTTTTTAGTCCGTAAAATAGGTTATGAAACTGGTTGGATAGCCATCTTCTACGTTGATCATAGAAACTGTTTTTATTGGCAACCTTTTCGTCATAAGTATATACGACTTCCAAATATTCAATGTATATATTTTGCAGCAACAGTATTTGTTCCAGCTGTTTATCTACTCCTATATGCTTGGAAGACATGATACACTCTTTAAACAGCTCATATTCGAATGCCATACCGGAACCGATCAAGGCTGAAGAGAATCCGATCTGAGTATGTCCTTTTCTGAAAATCGAATTGTTTATTTCTTCACTTACAGCATCGAGTACAGCAATATTGGTATCCCTGTTTTTAGCAACCCGGTGAGTCTGGACGGCGGAACAACCTGAATAAAATGCATCGTTAATTTTTTCCAGGAAATCATTGTCCGTCAGATTGTCAGCATCAAGGATAACGATTATATCGTATTTTACCATTCCATTGTCTATGTATTCGACAGCTTTTCTCAGCGCATTGGTTTTCGTACTGGGGAAGTTGGTTATTTCTACTACTTTAGCGGAAAGATTCAATAATTTCTTATTGGTCTCTTCCGACATTTGATCGGATATGACAACGACATCATACAAATCCCGGGGATATTCGTTTTTTAAGAAATCCTCTACGGAATGTAATATAACAGCATCCTCTTTGTATGCAGGAAATAAGACCGCAAAACGATATTTTCTTCTGGCGGCAGGGTATGTATATGTTTTCTTTTTTTGTGAAAATAATGCGAAAACGAATAAATACAATACCGATACAAGGAATATTAGAAACAGAATAGCATCTCCCATGTGGAAGATCTTTTCATTATTGCTGGTCCAGTTTGTTATTATATTTACTATTTCTTCTATCATATATTTTGTATTATTTTGTTGTTATTGTTTCTTGCTATTTCTTTGTCAAAACATTCACCTTTTAATACCAGCGCAAGTCCGGTAAATGCTATAATACAAGTCGGGTATTGCCCCCAAAAAGCGTTTCCATAGGCACTGAGTAGCATACCGGTGACTCCACATAGAAAACCGGTCAGCAAGCCTTTGAGTTCTTTATCCTTGATGCGGAACATAATGATCCAGGCACCATGTGCTATGGAGATAAACAGGAAACCGAGATAAAGAATAAGACCCACTATTCCAGTCTCAACCCATATTTTCACATACCAGGAGTCGTGTGGGATAGAGGTAGTGAAACGATTAGACATTTTTTGATTCTCTACTCCGGAAAGTCCTATGCCTTCTCCAAACGGTTTGTCTTTTAAATATTGAGCCAGGCGTTCTTTATTCGCCTTTCTGACATTAAAAGAACCGTCTTCTGTGGGGGTGAATGCTGTGCGCATTCGACGTATTTGCTGATTATTTTGCCCAATCATCGTAAAAGCAAAGAAAATATAGATAAATAACAGACTGAAACCTCCAATCGTCATTACCTTAATATTCTTACTTAGTATAATAAACAAGGCTAATCCTCCTAAAGGAACGAGCATTGCCCCGCGGGTTCCCGACAGGAACATGGCATATAAACTGGCAACAGCCACAATAGCATAATATATCTTTACAGGTTTGGATTTAATATAGCAGGCAGCAATAGTAAAAATAACGCCTGTGCATCCCATATTAGAACCAAAGTTCCCGGCATCCGTGAAGAAAGAAAAATAACGTGTACCACTACCTATCAAATGGGTTAAAGCACCTCCTTGGTTTAACCATAACTGTTCCCCTCTGTCGAATCCGATAAACTTTTGCATGGCGGCTTTTAGAAATGCAGTCAATGCAAAAACAGATAACATGAACAATATTAATTTGACGGTCTTATATTTCACGCATAATAATGAGATAATTAATGAAATTATAAATCCGTTTATTATCAATCCTCTTGATAAAATCCATGCCTGGATCATACCGGATGGATTTGTAATTTGGGCTAAGCAATAAAGCATCCATACAAAAGATCCGATAGTCAGAGTGTTCAGTCCATATTTCCATTCTATATTTTTTAGAAGCGCACTATGAATAATAATAAGTAATAGAGTGGATACCATTAAACTATCCATAAGAAAACTGATACCATTTAAATTGACATATCGTGTTAACCCCATCAAATAATAGTTGATAGTGAATGTGATTAAAAATAGAATTAAGGGTTTGCACAAGACTTGATAGCTGGCTATCAATAGTAAAGGAAAACAAATAAGCCCTCCTAATAAAACGATGTTATTGGTAAGCAACGACATAACAATACCTGTTAATCCCAATAGTAAAAGTATAGGGAAAAACTTTATTTGTATTGTTCTTGAGTTGTTTTCCATATCTATTCTATTTTACTGCGGTATTATGAGTCGTTAATCCCAAATACAACAACCGGCTACTGAGAGTCCGCATGGAAGAATAAGGGGGGAGTTGGCCGGTAAAATCCTCTACAGCTTCCCTGGTCGCGTTGTTTAAATAAATGTAAAGTGGGACAGAATCAGATCTTTCTTTTAAATGGTTCAGAGAGACTTCATCACTATTTTTCCAGACTCTGCAGGCATTAGCTATAACGATATTGAATGAAGCCTGGCTGAGTAAAGACGACGGAAGATTACTTTTTAGAATAGCCGGATATTCTATCATCAGGATATTAGGTATATCTTTTTCTGCCAAAAAGCGATCGAAACTCTCTGTTAACAAATAAGACGTATCTAATGGGAAATCTTTACCGGCTGTTAAATATTTTACAATTAATCCTTGTTCTTCCCATTCTTCTTTCAGGTAGTTCGCTATAAATGTTTTGCCTTCCTTACTTTCTAAACTAAGCAAATTTACGATCATCGGTTTTCCGGATACTAACTTACTATTTAATTTATTACATGCATAACTAGCCGATATTCGGTTACATGCTTTTCTGTAACCACGGTATCTTAATTGCATATTTCCTGTAAATGCTCCTAAAACAGGAGTATTGGTTAATCGTTGTGTACGTTCTGCATCACGTAATGTTCGATCCAGTAACTCTATGATCAGATTACATCCGATGATAAAAATAATACTACCCATAAATGCCGCCATAATTAAAATACTCCGTTTACTACCATTGCTTATTAAAGGGAATGTAGCCGGCGTAATCACGTTCAATGTTGCTGAAGTCAGTTGGATATTTTTTTGTTTCAACTTAGCCAGGTTCAATCCATGTAACACTTCCAAATAAGATTCTTCTGTAATGCGTATTTCTCGCTCTTTTCTATTTATCTGTGTTCCAATAGGAGAGTATGTTTTATATTGTTCTGTAAACTCTTTTTTTCTTTTATTGAGAATTTCCAGTTCTGCTTTAGCTTTGGTATTTCGTATTACTTCAGTTAACCATTGGTTGACCATCGTTTCTATGGCGATACCTTCTTTTGTATATTTATATTCATTTATATTATTGGAAAGTGTCTCAATTTCTTTTTCGGTTTCATCCATTCTTTCTTTGTATTGCAGCAGTTCCGGATTGTTATCTTGTGCGTTATTACTACTAAATGTTTCGATTTCTGTTATTTTACCATTAATAGTTGAGATACGGTCTAAAGCCTCGATAAATTCAGTATTTGTTTTAAATAATTTAGAACGGGTGTCCATTTGTTTTTCTAACTGGGTGATCAGTCTGGATGAACTTTCATATTCACGTAAAGACGCTTCATACCGGTCTTCATAGTTGGTGTATGCGATAGCAATCGCTTTTGTTTGCTCAGTATAGTTAATGACTCTGTTTTCGATATTATATTCGGTTAAGGAATTTTCCATTTGATTGAGTTTGCTACGTAGTACTTTTAGCTCCTTCTCATAATATAGTACTACATCGTTGGCCGATTTATAGCGTATGCCATCATACGATTGTATCAGTTCTTCTGTAATAAGTTTTACGGTATTCATCGCTATGCCCGGATCTGTCGACTGAAAGGATATCTCTATCAGGTCGCTATTGCTTATGCGTTTTACGGATACAGACTTGAGTGCATTATAGCTGTAATTCGGATGGTTCCAATTGAAGAGTCCGAATAAAAAGTTATCGGGTTCCTCTTTCTTATATTTGTTTAGATTTTCAATTGTTTTGTCCAGTGAGTTTTTATCAATCAGCTTTACGATTTCGTTTGGAACAATTTTCTCTAGCGCTTTGAAGTTTTTGGCTGTAATATAAAGGTTGTCTTTTTCCGGATCTCCCTTTATCATGTTTATGGCAAATAAACGGATTGAAACTTTCTCCAGGGTTCCTTTGGCTTTTGTGAGATTGATAAGATTGTCGAAAGTGCTGTTTAATTCAAAATAGCTTAATTTGTTATCGTCTTCTAATCCGGAAGTAGAAGCGATACCGGTATAGATACTGGTATTTACAGTATATTTCTTTTGAATAAATTGTGAGAAGTAAGCCACTAAAGCAGTTACTATCAAACTTCCGAAAATAATTTGATAGCGTATTCTATGTAGAAAACGTACTATATAAAGGGGTACATTCATCTTATTTATTCATTACTTTTACGTTTGTCAGCATTTCTAATAGTGTAATGGCATTGTGTAAAGCTGCTCGTCCTTCCTGATAAGAAACGACGGCTGACGAACGTCTGCTTCTTTCCAATGATAGTTCGATAATACTTATTTTTCCATTGATGAAATCCTGTTCGGATATCTTCATTTGTGCATTATATAATGCAGCTGCATCCGATTTTGCTTTCAATACAGCTAATTGTTGGATAACCTGATTATATGCTTCAAGAATTTTTAATTTTCTTTCTTCAATAGATATTTCATATTCATATTCTATCTGATGAAGCCGGGCTCTTTGGGCGCGGTTCTTTTGTTTCTGTCCCAACAAATCGCCTATAGGAATAGATAACACCATTCCTATATTGAATTGATTTTGTGCCTTGGTATCGAATGCATACATCGAACTTTCTATTTCCGTATTTTTAGTGAGGGCAGCCAACTGACCGTATTGATATAAACCTGAGATACGGAAATAATTTAACCATTTACTTTGAGTGTCTTTTAATGTAGCCTTTTCTTCATCACGCTTGGCTTCATATATCCGGACGGAAGGATGGTCGTAGGCTGATGAGAGAAATACGGAAAGTGGAGGTAACTCGACATGCTCGTAATTCTCTAATACCGTCTGGATGGAGTCGGCATTAGTTATCGATATATCATTTTTAACTGTCGTTATTTTTTCTTGTCCGAAGTTATATGATATATGAGTGAATAATAATATGAATATCAGCAATTTTCTCATGGTACTTGTTGCTACACATTCTCCTTTTGAATAAATGCGGTGAACGTTTTAAAAATAATCCTCATATCCATTCGGAAAGAAAATTCTCTCGCGTATTTAATATCCAGTTGTTTCCGTTCTTCTGCAGACATTTTTCCTGCATCACCGCGTTTCTCAACCTGCCAAAGGCCTGTCAGGCCCGCAGGTGCCATGAAACGTTGTACATACTCATCGCTGGTAAGCAACTCGGCCTCATAAAGAGGGAGGGGACGGTTACCTACGACAGACATATCCCCTTTCAGAATATTGAATAACTGGGGAAGTTCATCTATACTGTATTTTCTGATAAAGCGTCCCATGTGAGTGATGCGTGGGTCGTTCTCTATCTTGAAAAAAGCATTGGAACGCTCATTGCGTTTGGTTTTCAGATAATTGTTTTCAGAAGTACTTAAGTCGTCAGAAAATAAAAGAATATCCTGACTACTCTCTGTGGGATGATTCTCTAGGGATATCCCTAGATCTGAAGAAGATGTCGCAGACTCTTCTTCAGCTGTTTCTTTTGTATATTGGTTTAGTTTTTTGTATTCTGCAAGCCGTTTATCAGCATCCGAATACATCGACCGGAATTTGTAAAAATCGAAGATCTTATAATTGCTACCTACCCGTTTAGACTTATAAACAACCTTTCCATCACTTTCAAATCTGATCAGGAGCGCTGTAGATATCAATATAGGAGACAGCATAAGTATGGCTGCTGAAGATGCCAGTATATCAAAAGTACGTTTCCACAGGGGTAATTTAAATTCTGCCAAGGAAGATACTTGATTACTTTTCTTGATTTTTGTTTTCTCCTTGAAATCAATAACGACAGAGAGTAATTTTTGTAAGTCCTCTTTTGAATATTCTTTGGAGATCATGCAATCAATACCAGCCTTTAAATAAGGTAGTTTTTCTTCTTTACTCAGAGTCTCGCTTATCAGTATGATATACAACTCAGGGTATAACTTATGAAGTTGGGTAATTGTCGGTATATCTGTCGTCATTTCTTGCTTTTCAAGAAATACACAGAAATCAATGTCTCCTAAAGAGGATAAGCTTGATTTTATTTGCTGGAAAGTAATGCATTCGGAAATTCTGCACTGCAGATTCTCCCGCAAATGAGCGGCTAAAGGAATATTATTTCCCCAAAAGATGTACTCCATACAAGTTTAAAATTAACCCTAGTGTTTATTCTTTATCTCAATAATCTTTTAACCCTTACCCTTAATTCTTCCGGGTTAAAAGGTTTCAGAATAAAGTCTTCTGCCCCTTCTTCAAATAGACGTATTCTGTTGGAACTACTTTCTACACTCGATAGAATTAGTACAGGAATATGACTAAAGAGAGCATTTGCTTTTAAATAACACAGAAACTCCTCTCCATTCATCTCCGGCATATTCAAGTCGGAAATAATCCCGTCAGGCATGTTGCCTTCATTAAGCCATGCAATAGCTTTAATCGGATTTTCCTCGTATCTGACATCATATAAAGAGGACAGATAGAGCATTATAATTTTCGCTATTTCTGGCTTATCATCAACCAAAAGAATCGACTTCTTCATGCTTTTTTGTATATATTGCAATTTTTTGTTTTCTCCACTGCGCAAAATTAAAATAATAATTTGATAAAAGCATATAAAAATCAAAGGTTTTTCTGTGTAGATACTCTTTATTGTAAAGAACAATATATATGAAAATTATTCTTTAAGTTTGCAGAATGAATTTTATCGTGCTATTGAATTGATAAATGTAGAGATGAATATACCCTTTAAGATATTAAGTATAAATATAATACTTGTTTTTTTACTTCCCGGATGTCAACCGGAAATGCCAGTAACATCTTTGATAACTGTTGATGTAGAAAGTTTTTCCGTACCTGTTAATAAGAATTTATATGGTTTGACTATCGAAGAGATCAATCATGCAGTCGATGGAGGTATCTATGCCGAAATGATACAAAACCGTAGCTTTGAAGATGGTGTACCTCCTCTGAACTGTCCGTATGATGCCAGCCGGAATGTTCTGACCACGCCCAATGGGTGGTCTATCCCTTTTATGCGTTCGGATTCAGTACCGGGATGGAAGCGTATTTCTACCGGGACTTATATATATCCGGATACAAAGGAGCTTATCAATGACAAAAACCGTCGTTCCTTGCTGGTCTCTGCGTCCGTTACTCCGGAGTCCGGTAGAGGAGGAGTGATTGCTACGGGGTATAATGGCCTCTCTATCCGTAAAGGAGAAAAATATGATTTGTCATTATATATGAAAGGGGCGACAATGACTCCAAAGACAATTAATGTTGCTTTGTCTGATTCAACAGCAGAAACAGCCTTGAGTGAGGTGTTTAAAATCTCTACCGTTTTTGGATGGAGAAAATACCAACATACTTTTACCGCTACGGAAAACAGGGATAATGCGGTCTTGACTATCACTTCGGATAGTTCTGCCGTATTCTGGTTGGATGTTGTTTCCTTATTTCCCCAGAAAACATGGAATGACCGGCCTAATGGATTGCGCCCGGATCTTATGGAAAAGGTTGCCTCTTTGAATCCACAGTTTATTCGTTTTCCGGGAGGAAGCTTCGTGGAAGGATATACTGCCGGGACATATCCTATCTGGCGGGAAACGGTCGGAGAGATTTCTGAACGTAAGCATTTCTGGAATATATGGGCGTATGGTTCGACAAACGGGATGGGATATCATGAATATCTGCAAATGTGTGAAGACTTGAAAGCTGAACCTTTGTATGTGATCAACAGCGGTGTGACGAGCCAGAGTCGTCGTCCGCGTTATGAAGATATCACAGCCATGAACAAATTGGTACAGGATGCCCTGGATGCTATTGCTTACGCTAATGCGCCGGTCGATTCTGCTTTCGGAGCTATGCGTGCCAAACAAGGACATCCGGAACCTTTCAATCTGAAATATGTAGAGATCGGCAGTGAGAATTACGGCCAGGAATACTCCAAACGTTTCGAGCTTTTCAAAAAAGCTATTAATGAAACTTATCCGGAGATAACAGTGATAAAAAGCTCGTTGATTGCCGGGCAGAACAGGACGGAATGGACGGACTATCATTTTTATTCCGGAGAAGATTTTCTTATTGCCAACCATAACCGTTATGAAACCGGGCAATACTTAAGACGTTTCCCTGCTGTTTTCATCGGTGAGTTTAGTATGGGGGATGCTTCCTTGCAGGGTACTTTACGCGCAGCAATAGGAGAGGCTTGTTTCCTGGTGGGTATAGAGAATAGTCCGGAGGTGGTGAAACGTCTGGCGTATGCACCGGTATTAGGGAACGTGGATTATCCGTTCCAGCGGCATCCGGCCCTTTCTTTTAATAACCATCAGGTGGTGGGATCACCTTCATTTTATATGATGCAGATGTTTGCGAATAACCGTGGAGACGAATTACTTAAGACCGAGGTCGAGACATATAGCCGTCCGCAGGTGACGTTTGGGCGTGCTTCGATAGAACTGTTTGATAATAGTTATGACTTTGAGAATGTACAGATCGATGATAAACCTGTAACTGAAGGTACGGTGAAGAGTGGAGGCTGGCAAGTGGATAACGGGAAACTTATCCCGGTTCCGAACCGTTGGAACTATCTGTTAATGGGAGACTCTACGGCTCACGACTATACATTATCCATGCGGGTCAGACGAACAAAAGGCAGTGGACAGATCCAGCTTCGTGTCCGTGATAATGGTAAGGCCGGAGAGGCGAACGATCATATAGCTTTATCGATAGCCCCGGGTTCTTGCGAGCTGTATCGCCAGGCTGGTGCTGTGAGGGATACTTTGAGCGCTCCCCGTCTTTTATCTTTTGAAAGTAATCGCTGGTATGACATCAAGATCGTTTGCAAAGATGAAAACATCAGTTGTTATGTAGACGGTACACAGATATATGAGGTCGAATTGCCTCCGTTGCCTTCGCTTGTCTCTGTTGCCACCTTGGACAAAGAGGAAAATATAATTTTATTGAAAGTGGTAAATACGACTCAGCATGAAGAGAAAACGGAGTTGAATATAAAAGGGGTGAGTATAAAGAATGAAGCAGAGGTTATCCAGTTGACCGGGGAGCCTTTGGGACGGAATACATTTACGGAGCCGGAAAAGATTGTTCCTGCACAGAAAAGTATTTCTTTTTCTTTAGGAGGCCCGATGGTTTACTCGTTCCCTCCGAATTCAATCACGATCATGAAACTACAAATAGACTAAAGAAGTCCGGAAAATGCAATTTAGCGTTTAAAGTAGACTTCCGGGGCTCCGGAAATGCTTTTTGAATAGTGAAAGTTCGTTTCCGGATTTCCGGAAAGTCGTTTAAACGTTTAAAGTTTATTTCCGCAAACCCGGAAATCAGTTTACACCATTAAAAAATGCCTTCCGGAAATCCGGAAAGCATTTTTAAACGTTTGATTGGAGTTTCCGGATTTCCGGAAAGATTTTTTTTAATGAACTAACATTTCCGGAGTAATGCGAGTGAATTTCTCAGCACCCTCTTTGCGTAGTTTTACACTACCGTCGTTCCAGTTGGAAGGCCATCCGCCGATGATATGTCCGAGGAATACCACCTTGATCTCGTGCAGGCCGGCAGCCAGAGCTACAGATGTGTCGTGACGTGAGAAACGTTTCACTTCACCGCCATTGTTGATAAGCAGTTTACCGTCGATCCAAACTTCTTCGTTATCAGAAGAGATATAGTAAACGCCATCTTCCGGGATATTTACGTAACCGGTTGCAACGGCAGCATACTGTTTAACACCTCTCATGGATTCGGGGGCAGGCACCTGGTTGGTCAGCTGGCGCAGATCTTTTATTACCAACTTCTTCCATTCTTTCACGTCAGCCAATTTGGATGATTCAAGGAACATGCCGTCGGTAACCTGCATTTCCAGACCCGGAGTTGTCTTGGCCACTTCTTTAGCCGGGGCCAATGCCTGTTTTTCTACAGTGATCGTACGAGTCTTGCTCATTTTACCGGAAGGCAGTACGGAACGGATCTTCAATACGCCAGATTCAGTGAACTCGATAGGAGCGGAATAAACGGTCGATTCGGCAGTCGGTTCTGTTCCGTCGATTGTATATACAACCTTAACCGGGCGAGTTGTCTTGAAAGCAAGAGAGGCCTTATCGGTAAATGCAACGAGGTTGGTTGAGCCGTTCGGCTGTTCGGGCTGCGGGATGTAGTAGTTGATATTGTGTGCATCCAGGCGAACCAGTGCATTATCCAGTCTGTGTTCGAAATCCTTGTAATCTTTGCGTGTCAGCGGGCTCCAGCCTATTTCTGCTACGGCCAGGGCACGAGGATACATACGGTATTCCATCAAGTCGGTGTTGTACATGTACTCAGACCAGTTGTTGCACTGAACGCCCAGAATGTGTTGAGCTTTGCCTGTTGCCACCAATGTGTCGGGGATGGGGTTGTAGCTATACACTTTTTCAATCGTAGCATATCCGCCGATAGTTACCGGTTCAATCTTAGAGTCTCCCTGATATTGGTCAAGATACATACCACCGCTTCCCGGAGTCATAATCACATCGTGATCCATGTTAGCCGCGGCGATACCACCGGCTTCACCACGCCATGACATAACAGTTGCAGATGGTGCCAGACCTCCTTCAAGTATTTCGTCCCAACCGATGATCTTTTTTCCGTGTTTGTCGGCCAGATATTTTTCCATGCGCTGTACGAAGTAGCTTTGCAGGCGTTCTTCCGCACTGTGCTGTTTGTCACCCTTCAAACCTTCTTCTTTGATGCGTTTCTGGCAAAGCGGACATTGTTTCCAGCTGATCTTCGGACATTCGTCACCTCCGATGTGGAAGTATTCGCTGGGGAACAACGGAGCGATTTCGTCGATCACATCTTCCAGGAACTTAAATGTTTCTTCTTTACCGGCACACATGACGATGTCTTCAACGCCCCAGATGATACGCGGAGTACTTTGTTCGCCTTTACAAGACAATTCAGGATAACCGGCGATAGCGGCCATTTCGTGCCCCGGGAGTTCCAGTTCGGGAATAACCGTAACGAAGCGGTCAGCTGCATATTTTACAACTTCCTTGATTTCTTCCTGAGTATAGAAGCCACCGTATTCGGTTCCTTCGCCTTCGATGCGTTTAGCACCTACTTCAGTCAGCTTCGGATATTTTTTGATTTCGATACGCCAGCCCTGGTCGTCTGTTAAGTGCCAGTGCATACGGTTGATCTTAAACAACGACAGTACGTCGATCTGTTTCTTTACGTTTTCTACCGGGATGAAATGGCGGCACGGATCAAGCATGAATCCGCGGTAGCCGAAACGCGGTTCGTCTTTTACAGAAACACACGGAGCAGTCCATGCGATTCCGCTTACAACCACCGGGCTTTCGACTTCAGCAGGCAATAACTGCATGAATGTCTGCATACCATAGAACAAACCTTGCGGAGTTTTAGCCTTTACAGTCGCTCCGTTGGCCGTTACGTCGAGTGTATACCCTTCGTTGTTTACGTCCAGTGATTCGTCGATGATCAATGAAATGCCGTTGGACACTTCTTTGTCGCCGACCGTTACCTGATAACCTGTTGCCAGGTTCAGTTTGGAAGCGAAAAATTCAGCTACAGTCTTAGCCTCCGGAGTGGAAGCCTGGAAAGCCATGTTTTTGCCAACTTTAAAGACTCCTTCGTTCTGAGTCAGACTAACAGGTACAGGAATTACATTGATACCTTGGTTGTAAGGCATCTGTTTTGTAGGCCCTTCGCTGCATGACGCAAGGATACATAGTGCTGCGCCTGCACACATTGAAACGAGCTTCTTCATGTTTCTAAGAATAAGTTTATAGATAATTGTGAATTTTGTTTTTCGTAGGGGCGGCCCTAGCGGTCGTCCCGGTATTTATGCCGGTTAAACAGATATTTTGCCGCTTATACGGTTATATATAATAATGTATAGGGCGGCGGTCGATAGCCGCCCTTATAACATATGTTTTTACCATGCGAAGATAGGATATTCTTTCATGATGCTGTTTACCTTTTCGCGAACAGCAGTGATCGTTTTATCGCATTCAGGTGCAGAAAGAACTGTGTCGATCAATTCCACGATCTCAGCCATCAGCGGCTCTTTGGCTCCACGGGTAGTGATAGCCGGAGTACCTACGCGGATACCTGAAGTCTGGAAAGCTGAACGGCTGTCGAACGGAACCATGTTCTTGTTGACAGTGATATCAGCGGCAACCAAAGCTTTTTCAGCCACTTTACCGGTCAGTTCGGGGAATTTCTTACGCAGGTCGATCAACATACTATGGTTGTCGGTACCGTCGGAAATGATCTTGTAACCTTTGTCGATAAATGCTTTTGCCATAGCAGCAGCATTTGCCTGTACCTGTGCCTGGTATGTTTTGTATTCCGGTTCCAAAGCTTCGCCGAAAGCAACGGCTTTAGCTGCGATTACATGTTCCAGCGGGCCTCCCTGGATACCCGGGAATACGGCTGAATCGAGCAACTGCGACATCTTTTTGATCTCGCCTTTCGGAGTCTTCTTTCCCCACGGGTTTTCGAAGTCTTTGCCTAACAGGATGATACCACCGCGCGGGCCACGCAACGTCTTGTGTGTAGTAGAAGTCACGATATGGGCATATTCCAACGGGTTGTTCAACAAACCGGCAGCGATCAGACCGGCCGGGTGAGCCATATCGATCATCAGCAAAGCACCTACTTTGTCGGCGATTTCGCGCATACGCTTGTAATCCCATTCACGAGAATAAGCAGATCCACCACCGACAATCAATTTCGGTTTTTCACGCAAGGCAACTTCTTCCATCTGGTCGTAGTCTACGCGTCCGGTTTCTTCTTTTACGTTATACTCTGTTGCTCTATATAGGATACCTGAACTATTTACTGGAGAACCATGAGAAAGGTGGCCGCCATGTGCCAGATTCAAACCGAGGAATGTGTCCCCAGGGTTAAGGACTGCCAGGAATACGGCTGCATTAGCCTGTGCTCCCGAGTGAGGCTGGACATTTGCCCATTCTGCATTGAAGATTTGTTTCAACCGTTCGATAGCGATAGTTTCGCTCTGGTCAACAACCTCGCAACCACCATAATAACGCTTGCCGGGATAACCTTCGGCGTATTTGTTGGTCAGGCAGCTTCCCATGGCTTGCATCACCTGGTCGCTCACAAAGTTTTCAGAAGCAATCAGCTCGATGCCTTTCAACTGGCGCTGATGTTCTTTCTCAATGATGTCGAAAATGATCTTGTCTTGTTTCATTACATGTAAAATTGGTTATTGCAATGAGTTCCCTGCTTATTAATGTGAGGGAATCGTCGCAAATTTACGATAAAATTCTGTATATATAGCCTAATCGTTATCAAAATATAAATAGGGAACCGGGAGAAAAGGAACGTTTTTGTATGTATCAGTACACACTTGAAAATGACTATCGGTTTACGTATTCGGGTGGATGTTGTCCCAGTCTTCACCGCCGTTCGCCCCGACGATCCAGTTGAAAGCATAATGGCGTTCGCCCACGACCCCGCTTTCGAGTCCGCCTGGTACTTCTTTTTTATGGATACGCGCATCCACACAAGCCCAGTCGTAACGGAACGTCAGGTCTGCCACATCCAGTATTTCTTTTGCCGGACGCGAATAGCCTTTGCCTAAGAGGTCTTTCAGCCCTTTATGCTGCCAGAAGATGGCGGCTAGAATGGGCACGTCGATTATCTCGGAAGGATAGGATAGGTCGTCGACTACTCCGGCGGCCCATAGCAATACGCCGCAACATTCGTAACGCCATACGAACTGGATGCAGGTTTGTTTTTCCGGTTCCGGATCGTTGATGTAGGCAGTCTCTTTTTCCGTGAGGTGTGCTTTAACGCCGTACAGGTCGTCCATCTTATTAAAGTAGAAGAGGGCTTTCTCGCGGTCGGAATCTTCCGAAAGTATCACTTCCGAATAGACGGCAACGGCAAACAGGGCGGCGGCACGCTCGACCATCTCCTCACGGCTTTTCAGGTGTACTTCGCTTTCCAGGGCTTCGCAACGCAAATGTTCCAGATAAGGGATATTTTTTGCTTCGAGCTGCACGATGGAGCGCAGGCGGCGTTCCACGTCGGCGGATGCTTCTGTATGGCGGTTCCTGTCCAGATAATCATTATTGGCAATGGGGATGAATTCCGTCAGCTCACTCTCGCCCGTGATGGAGAACAGGAGCTTGCCTTCTCTGGTGTATATCTGCATGCTGGGGTAGAGAAGGAAGCCGTTTACATCGTTTGCGATGGTGAAAAGGCGGTTGATGATGTAGTTGGTACGGTCTTCGTTTTCGTCTATTTCGAAGGTGATGCCGGTCACGCAATTGAAGAGGCGGATTTGCTTCAGGGCGTTCTCTTTCAGCTCCGTCAGCGGTGTTTCTGCAGAAGAGAAGTAGTTGGCCATACCGGCTGTGTGGGAGGCTATAAAGTCGGGCTTGTTCTGCTGGTGGCTGATGTTGAAGGTGATGGACGAGTCGTCTGCGAGCCAGAGGGTGATGTTCCCGTTTTCGGATGTGATCTCTTGGGTCATTTCCTTGAAACGATCCCGGACAGCTGCTTCGATGCGGCCCGGATTACCGATGACCGTATATAGCGTGATGTTTGCTTTTTCCATATTTTTGTTTTTTATATCCTGTTTTCACGGGATGATTATTGAATCGGACAAAAATAAGAAAATAAAGGTAGTTTGTCGGTTCGTACGGATGAAAAGTTTATCTTTGGCTTCCGATTGATGATAAACAGTCTCTCTATATGAAAACTTTCCCCGGGGGAATAGCATTTAAGTACACCTGGCGCAATTATCAGCAGCGCGTGTTATCCGAACTCGACAGTTATCTGGATGACGGGGCTCTCCACGTAGTGGCTCCTCCCGGCTCGGGAAAGACCGTGCTCGGCCTGCAGGTGATGCTGAAACTGAATAAACCCGCCCTGATCATTGCCCCGCCTTTGCCGGACATCAGGAGCAGTTAAAGAATAAGCTGGTTTATCACGGGGCGACGGATAAGAGCCAGATTTCTTTCCGTTACAACGCTAAGATAACAAAGACATTATCGACCAGCCAGGAAAAGCTGAACAGTATACGTGATATTGTCCGTTTCGAATATGAGCAGTTGGGTAGCGACCTTCGCCTGGTTGTCCTGACCGATTATATCCGCAAGGAATTTCTTGCCAATACTCCCGTGAACGATATGGAGTTGAGCAAATTCGGTGTGATGCCTGTTTTCGAAAAGCTCCGCCGCAAGAATAAGCTGGATATGCGTATCGGGGTGCTGACCGGGGCGATCGTGATAATCCCGGCTGTAGCGTTGCCTGAATTGGAGCGGTTGGCCGGCAAACGCGGAATAGAGAATATCTCCTGCTCCCCGTTGCTTTACGATAACGCTTATCTCCAGATTTCGCTGACGGAAGGGATCAAGAACGAGGTCGTGAAGATTGTCACCGACCTGTTCCAGCAAGGCGGCATCGAAGTATTGGTCGGCACAAAATCGCTCCTGGGCGAGGGTTGGGATGCTCCGGCATTGAATTCGCTTATATTGGCCAGCTTTGTCGGCTCCTTTGTCCTGTCCAACCAGATGCGCGGCCGGGCTATCCGTGTCCAGAAAGGGAATGAGCAGAAGACGGGTAACATCTGGCATCTCGTATCCATCGACACGACAACATTGGACGGGGGCAATGACGTCGATATGTTGAAAAGGCGCTTCCGCAGCTTCTCCGGTATTTCTTGTCGGGAAGGCGGTGGGATAGAGAACGGGCTGGATCGTATTCATATCCCTTGCGACATCACGAACCGGGAAACAATCGACCGGCTCAATGCGGAAACGCTTCAACGGGCTGCCTGCCGCAACGAACTGAAACGCCGCTGGCAGTCCGCTTTGGAGCAGGGAACAAGATTGGTGGAAGAAATACGTCTGCCGCCGGAGACTGTTTATCAGCGTACTACCAGGCAGAAGGAGGTTTGCCTGCATCGTACGATCGGTTGCCTGTTTGCCGATTTGTTTTTCGGCGTATTGTCATTTGCGGGTGATACGGTTGTCGACTTTTTCCGCTCGGCGCGTGGGCTGAGCTCTTCCAGGGATATCAAGCTCTGGCTATTATTGGTCGGGATCAGCGGTCTGTTATATTTCGGCCGGCAGACCTTGCATGCCTTCAGCATGTATATCCATTACCGGGACATCTCCAAAGACATCCGGCGGATAGGGGAGGCGTTGCTTCGATCCCTGCATAAAGCCGGCATGATCCGGACGCCGATGCAGGAGATTTCGGTTAAGGCTTCCACCGGGACAACGGGCGTTCATTGCTACCTGGAAGGTGGTTCGCGCTATGAGCAGTCGTTGTTTACGGATTCGTTGCACGAGATTGTCTCGCCTGTCGATAATCCCCGCTACCTGATACTGCGGAAAAGCCGTTTTTTGTTTTTCTATCCGCAGATAGATTAACATGCCGTCCCTGAAATCTTAGGCCGGAAGAAGGAACTGGCCGTCTCCTTCTACCAGTTATGGCGAAAATACGTCGACAATTGCGAACTGGTCTATACCCGGATAACCGGAGAACGACGGACTCTTTTACAAGCCCGTGTCCGTTCGCTCGCCGCACGTCTGTCAGAAGAAGTGGAGCACCTGAATAAATGGAGGTGAAAGCTGCAAATAGAATTAATTACCTTCCAGTAAGTACAGGTAATCGGCATAGCCTTCCTCTTTCATCTTTTCTTGGGGGATGAATTTCAGGGATGCACTGTTGATACAATAGCGTAATCCGCCTTTGGCTATCGGGCCGTCTTCGAAGACATGTCCCAGATGGGCGTCTCCTGTTTTACTGCGTACCTCTGTCCGTTTCATTCCGTGAGAATGGTCTGTTTTCTCCATGATCAGCTTTTTGTCGATCGGTTTGGAGAAACTGGGCCAGCCACAGCTGGAGTCGAATTTGTCTGCGGATATGAATAACGGTTCTCCGGTTGTGATATCTACATAAATACCTTTCCGGTTTTCGTTCCAGTATTCATTTTTGAAGGCTCTTTCTGTTGCATTCTGTTGTGTGACTGCATATTGTTCGGCCGTAAGTGTAGAGCGTAGTACCGCATCGCCCGGCTTTTGGAACTTCTTTTCCCCTGAATTTGTATCGACGGTCTTTCCTCTCATATTGGCTTTTCGGGCAAAGTCGAACAGATCTGGGCTTATGTGGCAATAGCCATCGGGGTGCTTGTCCAAATAATCCTGATGGTAGTCTTCTGCCTGATAGAAGTTTATCAATGGTTTGACTTCGACTACTACCGGTTTGGAATAATTTTTGGCTAAGGCATTTACCGTTTCTTCAATAACAGGAAGGTCGGCTTTATCCGTATAGTAGATGCCTGTACGGTATTGTGATCCCCGGTCGTTTCCTTGCTGGTTCAGGCTTGTCGGATCTATGGTTTTGAAGAAAAGTTCTATCAGCAGTTTCAAGTCGGCTTGTTGCGGGTTGTAACTGACTTTTACTGTTTCTGCAAATCCGGTATTATCATTGCATACTTGTTCGTAGGAAGGATTTTTAATGCTTTCTTTCCCATTAGCATAACCTGCCTGAGTACTGGCTACACCGTTGATTTGCTTCATGAAATGCTCTGTACCCCAGAAACATCCCCCGGCAAAATAGATATCGCTTTGAGACTTCATTTCCTTTTCTTTTGATAGTTGATAATCCTTTGTTGTTTGTGCCGTTGCTATTGCACTCGCTAATAGCAAAACGGCCGCAAATATAAAACTCTTCATATATGATTATTGTTCCTTTAGCAGTTTAGTTTATTTGTTTCTTAAGAATCTGATTAATACCAATCCTATTAAAAACAATATCGCAACGAAGATAGTTTGTTTATATACAAAGAATATTCAGATCTTATAGGATCTTAACTTTACAGCCTTTTTCCGGGGAACCAAAAAGCGCCACCGCTTCAAGATATGTAGGATTCCTAAAACACCGGCCATAAGGCCTACCTGGTAGTGTAATATTCCGATTGACGAATTAGCGCCTTCTATACATAATAACCAAACTCCTGTCACAATAACAGGAATAAGGATAAAGGATAATAGTAAGATGATTTTACTTTTGCCTTTAATACCTTTTGTTTTTAGTCCCTTGTACCATCCCCAATGATGCTTGACATGCATAACTCCGAAAATCGTAAATAGCAAACTGGTAATAATATGGAATACCGCCCAGTAATGCCAGATATCATGGTCTGTACCATGACCCGCGATGTGCAACTTTATCCCTGTATGTAAGACCAGGATGAAAAGGGGGACTAACATTAAATCCGTGAAATAAATAATTCTTTTTCTGTTCATCGTTTCTTTTTTGATGCAAAGTAATAACTTGTTGAAAGAAACGGGAATAGACAACGCAAGGTAAAGGTTGTATTATTCGAGGTATTTTTTCCTGTATGAAGTAGGATTCATCCCTGTGACTTTCGTGAACAGGCGGGTAAAGTAGGCATAATCGTCAAATCCGAGGTCGAAAGCGATCTCCCGTATGTTTAGGGTGGTATGGATCAACATTCGTTTCGCTCTCAATACGAGTTCATTTTGAATGTATTTACTGCTGCTTTCTCCTGTTATGTTTTTGATAACCTCATTCAGATATACCGGTGAAATATGTAGCTGAGATGCATAGTAAGATGGAGATTTGTTAATGGGGTGTTCTTTTGAGAGAAGTTCCTTGAAGGCTAAAGTGATTTCAATATGCCTTCTGTTTTGGGGTTGCCGTTGGATGGTATTTCGTACAGCTTCCGTTATTATTCCTATGGCGGCGCATGTCAGGTTTTGTATGATGCGTTTTAGATCCTCATTTTCATGATTGCTTATCCTGCGAGCGATGATAGCGAAAATTTGTTTTAACTCGGATAGTTGCGTTTCGCTTAGCTGAAAAGGAACGGGGGATAATGTATATTCGGCAATGATATGCTTGTCCGATGGATCAACGAATACGCTATCTACAAAAAGAAGAAATGCTGTTAAGTCGCTCGACTTTACAACATGATGAATTTGTCCTGGCTGGATACACATCATCTTGCTTCCTGATAGCTGATAGTCTTTAAAATCGATATTAATGCGGCAATCACCGTTATCTACCATACCGAAGATATAGTAATCGTCCCGATGGGCATACACGATAGTTTCCTGAGGGAGAGTAGGAGATATCTCTTTAAGGAATATCCCGAAATCGTATTGTTGGGCTGCTTTATGTGTTGGTATGACAGACATTCATTAATAGTTTTGACAAAACTAATAAAAAACGACTAATAATCTTTACCCTTTGCCGATCCGTTATTCTAAGTTTCATTGAATAAAACAGTATTCTGGCTTCTCTCGATCCGGTTGCTTTGGATAAAGCTTGTGTGGATATGGTCTATAACTCACCCGATGAGGGGCGTAGCCATTTGATTGAACGCATGGAATCGCGTCACGGCATTCATACGCTCGAACATGCTGAAGCGATCGGTATAGGCAGCCAGAAATATAATCTGGTCAGGTTGGATGCCTAAATTATGGATTCCGCCTTAGGTCAAAAAGGCGCAATTTATGTTTTAATAGGCAATACCGCTTGAAATAATTCGGTTCAGGAGTATTTTGTTTGAAAAAAACGTTATATTTGTATTATTACAAACTAAATAGATATGAGTGATGATGACCTATTCGAACTATCTTTACATTGCTATCCGGGCAGCAATTGATGCCGGAAAAGCTATCATGGATATTTATACAGATCCTGAATCTGATTTTGAGATTGAACGCAAAGCTGATAATTCTCCGCTGACGAAGGCCGATAAAGCTGCTCACATGTTGATTGTGAATGTTCTTTCTGTAACCCCTTTCCCGATATTGAGCGAGGAAGGAAAGGATATTCCATATGCAGAACGTTCAGCCTGGGAAACATTCTGGTTGGTTGATCCGCTGGATGGAACCAAGGAGTTTATTAAAAGGAACGGCGAGTTTACTGTAAATATCGCTTTGGTTCAAAAAGGACTGCCTATCTTGGGCGTAATCTATGTCCCGGTACGGAAAGAGTTGTATTTTTCAGCCGATTCGTTAGGTGCTTACAAGTTGGCAAATATCGACTGCTCACATCAACCGTCAATGGATGAAATTATGCAGAAGGCAACGCGCTTGCCGGTGTCTATGGGACATCAGGGAATTGTGGTTGTCGCTTCCCGTTCTCATCAAAGTCCTGAAACAACCGATTTTATAGAGAACCTGCGTAAGCAAGGACAGCCGGTTACGTTGATCAGTAGTGGAAGCAGCCTGAAAATATGCCTGGTGGCAGAGGGTAGTGCGGATATTTATCCACGTTTTGCTCCGACAATGGAATGGGATACGGCAGCCGGACATGCAATAGCAAGAGGGGCGGGATGTGATGTTTTTCATATCGATGGTCGAACGCCGTTGAAATACAATAAGGAAGATTTGCATAACCCCTGGTTTATTGTAAAACCCCTTTCTTCCATATCCTGATTATTTTGGTCAATAAGATTAAAATAGCACTTTTGCGTACGAATAACGTTAATTTTCTTATTACATTTGCACCTTATCTGAAAAACTAGACAGATTAGGAACGCATGAATTTTGAAATATTATTTGTATTACTAGCCCTGGCCGGAATGGTTGCGGCGTTAATATGGGATAGGATGCGACCGGGAATGATACTACTTTCTGTAGTAGTATTATTCCTCGTAGTAGGTATATTGAGTCCCAAAGAAATGTTGGAAGGGTTTAGTAATAAAGGGATGATAACCGTTGCCATGCTCTTCCTTGTGAGCGAAGGTATCCGTCAGAGCGGTGCTTTGGGGCAAGTGATCAAGAAACTTCTTCCGGAAGGTAAAACGACTGTACTGAAAGCACAGGTGCGTATGTTGCCTCCAATTGCTTTCATCTCAGCTTTTCTGAATAATACACCGGTAGTTGTAATCTTTGCCCCGATTATTAAGCGTTGGGCTGAATCGGTGAAACTTCCCGCTACCAAATTTCTTATCCCGCTATCTTATGTAACTATTTTAGGAGGTATCTGTACACTGATCGGAACATCTACTAATCTGGTTGTGCATGGAATGGTGTTGGATGCCGGCTATGAAGGATTTACAATGTTTGAACTCGGAAAGGTCGGTATTTTTATTGCTATTGCAGGTATTCTTTACCTGTTTGCTTTCTCTAATAAGTTATTGCCAGACTCTCGCCAGGATAATTATGTTGATGAAGGAGAGGAGGAAGGACCGGGCAATCTGCATCGTGTGGAAGCCGTTTTGGGTTCACGTTTTCCCGGTATCAATAAGACATTGGGTGAGTTTAACTTTACCCGTCATTATGGTGCTATAGTAAAAGAAGTAAAGAGCGGCGGCGAACGATTCACCCATGATCTGGATAAAGTAACCTTGCATGAAGGGGATACGCTGGTACTTTGGGCGGACGATTCATTCATTCCGACTTGGGGAGAATCAAGCGTCTTCCTTATGTTGGCAAATGGTAGCGAAAATACCGAACCCGTATCGAAAGGTAAACGTTGGTTGGCGCTGGGGCTTCTGATCTTTATGATCGTTGGTGCGACGGTCGGAGAGCTGCCGGCAGTCAAAGAAGCTATACCCAATATGCGGTTGGATATGTTTTTCTTTGTCTGCATCACAACTATTATTATGGCCTGGACAAAGATATTTCCACCCAAAAAATATACCAAATACATTTCATGGGATATTCTGATTACGATTGCCTGTGCTTTTGCTATCAGCAAAGCGATGGAAAACTCCGGTTTTGCAGCATTGGTAGCCAGCTATATCATTAATATGGCCGATAACTTCGGGCCTTATGCCTTGCTCGCGATCATATTTATTATTACAAATATATTTACAGAGTTGATAACGAATAATGCGGCGGCGGCATTAAGCTTCCCGATCGCATTATCGGTAGCCACACAGCTAGGGGTTAATCCGACGCCATTCTTTGTGGTGATTTGTATGGCTGCTTCGGCCAGTTTCAGTTCGCCGATCGGTTATCAGACGAACCTGATCGTACAAGGTATCGGCAGTTATAAGTTTACCGACTTTGTAAGGATCGGTTTGCCACTGAACCTGATCACTTTTTTGATTTCTATATTTGTAATACCAATGATCTGGAAGTTTTAATTTAAGGGTAACTAATAATGAGTAATACACAAACGAATAACATATATCCGATCTTCGATAGAATGATGGGAAGAGAGGATAAGGAAACTCTTCTGAAACAACGTAGTGTAATGGTCTGGTTTACGGGACTGAGCGGCTCTGGTAAAAGTACCATTGCAATAGCACTCGAAAGGGAGTTGCATCAGCGGGGATTATTATGCCGTATCCTGGATGGCGACAATATCCGTAGCGGCATCAATAACAACCTGGGATTTTCGGCAGAAGACCGTGTGGAGAATATTCGTCGTATAGCCGAGGTTAGCAAACTATTTATCGATACCGGTGTTATAACTATAGCGGCTTTTATCAGTCCGAATAACGAACTAAGGGAGATGGCTTCGTCTATCATCGGAAAAGAGAATTTCCTTGAGATTTATGTAAACACACCGATTGAAGAATGCGAACGACGCGATGTGAAAGGATTGTATGCAAAGGCCCGCAAGGGAGAGATAAAAGATTTCACAGGTGTTTCGGCTCCGTTCGAAGCTCCGGAGCATCCGGCGTTATCGTTGGATACATCCGTTCTCAGTCTGGAAGAATCGGTCAATAAATTATTAGAATTGATATTACCCAAAGTGCGGGCGTAACATTTTACGCCCTTCTTAATGAATAGGAACAAACAAATATATTGAAATATGTCAGATTACAAATTAAGCCATCTACAGGAACTGGAAGCAGAATCCATCCATATCATACGGGAGGTTGCTGCTGAATTTGAAAATCCTGTAATGCTTTATTCTATCGGTAAAGACTCGTCGGTGATGGTTCGGTTGGCAGAGAAGGCCTTTGCTCCGGGCAAAGTTCCGTTTCCTTTGATGCACATCGACTCAAAATGGAAGTTTAAGGAAATGGTGCAGTTCCGTGATGAATATGCAAAGAAGTTCGGATGGAACCTGATCGTCGAATCAAATATGGAGGCCTTTCACGCTGGTGTCGGGCCTTTTACACATGGTAGCAAGGTGCATACCGACCTGATGAAAACGCAGGCTTTGCTGCATGCCCTCGATAAGTATAAGTTTGATGCCGCTTTCGGTGGTGCTCGTCGTGACGAGGAAAAGAGCCGTGCCAAAGAACGTATCTACTCGTTCCGCGATAAGTTCCACCAGTGGGATCCGAAGAACCAGCGTCCGGAATTATGGGACATCTATAATGCCCGTGTACATAAAGGCGAAAGTATCCGTGTGTTCCCGTTGTCAAACTGGACGGAGCTAGATATCTGGCAGTATATCCGTCTCGAAAATATTCCTATCGTTCCGCTGTATTATGCCAAGGAACGCCCTATCGTAGAACTCGATGGCAACCTGATCATGGCTGACGACGACCGTTTGCCGGAGCAGTATCGCGATCAGATCAAGATGCGGATGGTACGTTTCCGTACCCTCGGTTGCTGGCCTTTGACCGGAGCCGTAGATAGCGAAGCCGATACAATCGAGGAGATCGTGGAAGAGATGATGACAACCACCAAGAGTGAACGTACCACCCGTGTAATCGACTTCGACCAGGATGCCAGCATGGAACAGAAAAAGAGAGAAGGTTATTTCTAATTAAAAGAATATGTCAACATTAAATATAAAAGAATTCCTGGATAAGGACGAACAGAAAGACCTGCTCCGTTTCCTTACGGCAGGTTCGGTGGATGACGGTAAATCGACATTGATCGGACGTCTTTTGTTTGATAGTAAAAAGTTATATGAAGATCAGCTGGATGCTCTGGAGCGCGACAGTAAGCGTATGGGAAATGCCGGCGATCATATTGACTATGCATTGTTATTGGACGGTCTGAAAGCAGAACGCGAACAGGGTATCACGATCGATGTGGCTTACCGCTACTTCAGTACGAACAACCGTAAATTCATCATTGCCGATACTCCGGGACACGAGCAGTACACGCGAAATATGATTACCGGCGGTTCGACAGCCAATCTCGCTATTATCCTGGTGGATGCCCGTACAGGTGTGATTACACAGACCCGTCGCCATACTTATTTGGTATCCTTGCTGGGTATCAAGCATGTAGTGCTGGCAGTAAACAAGATGGACCTTGTCGATTTCGACAAAAAGGTATTCGACCGGATCGTTGCCGATTACAAAGAGTTCGTTGCTCCGCTGAATATCTCTGATATCACTTACATCCCGCTTTCAGCGTTGGATGGAGACAATGTGGTGGAAAAGAGCGACCGTACTCCCTGGTATGACGGCCCTTCTTTGCTGGACTTCCTGGAAACAGTGCCTATTGACCAGGATCGCAACTTCGAAGACTTCCGCTATCCGGTTCAATACGTATTGCGCCCGAATCTGGACTTCCGTGGTTTCTGCGGTAAAGTATCGAGCGGTATTATCCGCAAGGGGGATACGGTGATGGCATTGCCTTCACGTAAAACGTCGAAGGTGAAAAGTATCGTAACATACGATGGCGAACTGGATTACGCATTCCCGCCTCAATGTGTTACTATTACATTGGAAGACGAGATCGACGTTTCCCGTGGCGAAATGTTGGTACATCCGGATAACCTGCCGATAGAAGACCGTAACTTCGAATCGATGCTGGTATGGATGGATGAAGAACCGATGGATCTATCGAAACAGTTCTATATCAAACACACAACGAATCTGACGCGTGCCCGTGTCGACAGTATCCGTTACAAGGTGAATGTTAATACAATGGAACAGCTGTCTGTTGAGAATGGACAGTTAACCGCAGACACTTTGCCGATGAAGCTGAACGAGATTGCCCGTGTAGTCTTTACAACAGGTAAGGAGCTGATATTTGATCCGTATCAGAAAAACAAGCAGACAGGTGCCTTTATCCTGATCGACCCGATTACCAATAACACATCGGCAGTCGGAATGATCATCGACCGTGTGGATGCGAAAGATATGGTAACGGAAGATGCCCTCGCGGTACTGAACCTACCCGAACTTGGAATAGGCGAAGAGCATTACGAAGCAATTCGCACGATATGTAAGGATTTGGAACGCCAGGGTGTTCCAGTAAAATGTATAACTGAAAAACAATAGTTTATGGGGTTGATGGAATTCGATAAGCTACCAATTAATACATTGGTAGGAGCAGACTGGAAAACATTTAAGGCTGTGACAGCCAACAAGACGATCGACAAAGGTTTCCGTAACAAATATTTTCTGACCAAGTCGGTATGCCGTCTGCTTAGTTTACTGCAACCTTTCGAAGATGCCCGTTACCGTAAGATTGCGGATAAGCCGTTGGAAATGGATCCGGTATTTATACTGGGTCACTGGCGTAGCGGGACAACATTCGTACACAATGTATTTTCGTGCGACAAGCATTTCGGATACAACACCACGTATCAAACGGTATTTCCGAACTTGATGCTTTGGGGACAACCTTTCTTTAAGAAGAATATGTCGCTTCTGATGCCCGACAAACGTCCGACCGACAACCTGGAACTGAAGGTCGACCTTCCCCAGGAAGAGGAGTTTGCATTGGCAAACATGATGCCATATACCTATTATAACTTCTGGTTCTTCCCGAAACATATGCTGGAATATTGCGACCGGTATCTGTTGTTCGATAACACGACCGAGCATGAACTGAAAGTATTTAAGGAAACTTTCCTGAAGCTTATCAAGATATCGCTTTGGAATACGCACGGCACACAGTTCCTGAGTAAGAACCCGCCGCATACCGGACGTGTGAAGACATTGCTGGAAATGTTTCCGAATGCCAAGTTTATTTATTTGAAGCGCAATCCTTATACCGTATTTGAAAGTACCCGCAGTTTCTTTACAAATACGATACAGCCGCTTCGTTTGCAAGATATCACTAATGAACAGATTGAAAGCAATCTTATTGAAGTATACCGCCGCTTGTTCTACAAGTTTGAAGAACAGAAAGGGCTGATTCCCGAAGGAAACCTGGTGGAAGTGAAGTTTGAAGATTTCGAACAGGACGCTTATGCAATGACTGAAGATATCTATCGCAAATTAAACCTGCCGGGATTCGAATCGTCTAAAGCCGAGATTGAGAAATATCTGGGAAAGAAAAAGGGATATAAGAAGAACCAGTACAAATACGACGACCGTACCATCCAGATCGTTGAAGAGAACTGGGGGATGGCTCTCAAGGAGTGGGGATATTCTTTGTAATATTCTTTCAACTTTTAAGCAAAGCTTATGAATTATATAAAGAATATATTATTATTTTTGTTTGCAGGTAGCCAACTATCTACCATGACCGGACAGGAAAAGGTCGTACCTTTTGCTTTCGGGGATATGGATCAGTGGGTTGTGCGTGAAATCCAGGAGTCGGGAATCATAGGTGGAAATAAGAAACACCTGTATGAGTTGGGACCGACTGATACGATTGTCGGCAATGTGGCTTACCATAACCGGGGCGGCTCTCCGTGGGCCAATTCGAATGTGATGGCAAAAGTGGCCGGAGTAGTAAAGACCAACACGTCTGTTTTTCCGGAAAAGAGGGGAGACGGTTGGTGTGCACGTCTGGAGACACGTATGGAAAGTGTGAAAGTATTCGGTTTGGTAGATATTGAGGTAGTAGCTGCCGGTTCGGTCTTTTTAGGAAAGGTGCATGAGCCGATCAAAGGGACGAAGAACCCGCAAAGTATGTTGGGTAGCGGTGTCCCTTTCACTAAGAAGCCGGAAGCGATCCGTTTCGACTATAAGGTCAAGGCGGCTCCGGAGAAAGACCGTATACGCAGTACTGGATTCAGCCGTAAGTCGAAAGTGGCCGGTCAGGACTCGATCGCAGCTATTCTGTTTTTACAGAAACGTTGGGAAGATAAAGAAGGAAATGTGTATGCCAAACGGGTAGGAACAATGGTGCAACGTTACATCTCGTCGACAGACGGTTGGGTAAACGATGCGACTTATCCGATCCTTTACGGTGATATTACTTCCCATCCCGATTACAAACCTTATATGTGTATACAGGTAGAAGAACGTTATACATTGAACAGCCAGGGAAAAAGTGTTCCCATTCAGGAGATCGGCTGGGCAGAAGAAGGAGAGGAACCGACACACCTCGTGTTGCAATTCACTTCCAGCCACGGAGGAGCCTATATAGGTTCTCCGGGTAATACGTTCTGGATTGATAATGTAAAATTGGTATATTAGAATATGGGAGTAGAGGCAAAGATTAAAGCACTTCGTGATGAACTGGAACAGCATAATTATAATTATTATGTGCTTTCCACACCGACTATATCAGACCGCGAGTTTGATGAGATGATGAAAGAGTTGCAGGCATTGGAAGAAGCCAATCCTGAATTTGCCGATCCGCATTCGCCGACGCAACGGGTAGGAAGCGACCTTTCGAAGGAATTTGAACAGGTAGTGCATCAATACCCGATGCTCTCCTTGGGGAATACTTATTCCGAAGATGAGATACGCGATTTCTATGAGCGGACCGAGCGTGCTTTGAACGAGCCTTTCGAAATAGTAGCCGAACTGAAATACGACGGGACTTCTATCTCGTTGATCTATGAAAACGGACGCTTGGTTCGTGCCGTTACCCGCGGCGACGGAACCCGTGGCGATGATGTGACGGCCAACGTGAAAACGATCCGTTCCGTTCCCTTGAAGTTGCGTGGCGATAATTATCCGGCAAATTTTGAGATACGAGGAGAGATCCTGCTTCCCTGGGCGGAGTTTGACCGGCTGAACAAGGAGCGCGAAGAGCAGGAAGAACCTCTTTTCGCCAATCCCCGCAATGCCGCATCGGGAACGTTGAAACAACAGAATCCCGCCATTGTAGCTTCCCGTAAGTTGGATGCTTACTTCTATTATCTTTTAGGAGAGGTGCTTCCAGCAGACGGACATTACGAAAACTTACAGATAGCCCGTACCTGGGGCTTTAAGATACCGGATGTTATCCGTAAATGCAGCAGTCTGCAGGATATATTCGATTATATCGCTAACTGGGATGCCGAACGGAAAAACCTTCCCGTTGCTACGGATGGTATTGTGCTGAAAGTAAATTCACTCCGTCAGCAGAAGAATCTCGGATTTACAGCGAAGAGTCCGCGTTGGGCAATTGCTTATAAATTTCAGGCCGAACGGGCTGTTACTCGCCTCAACTCCGTCTCTTTCCAGGTAGGACGTACGGGGGCGGTTACTCCGGTAGCCAATCTGGAGCCGGTATTACTGGCCGGAACGACTGTTAAACGTGCCTCTTTGCATAATGCCGATATTATCGAAGGGCTGGATTTGCATCTGGGCGATAATGTCTATGTGGAAAAAGGAGGGGAGATCATTCCTAAGATTGTCGGGGTGGATATCGACTCACGTTCTATGTTGCTGGGAGCAAAAGTGACCTTTATTAAAAGTTGTCCCGAATGCGGTACGCCGTTATATCGTCCGGAAGGAGAAGCGGCACATTACTGTCCGAACGAATCCGGTTGCCCGCCGCAGATAAAAGGCCGTATCGAACACTTCGTTACCCGTCGTGCCATGAATATAAACATCGGCCCGGAAACGGTAGAGGATCTGTTCAATGCCGGTCTTGTAAAGAATGTGGCCGACCTGTATACATTGGAAATACCTGATTTGTTGCGTTTGGAACGTTGGGCGGAGAAAAGTGCCCGTAACCTGATGACGAGTCTGGAAGAATCGAAACAGGTCCCTTTCGAACGGGTATTGTTCGGGTTGGGGATCCGTTATGTTGGCGAAACTGTGGCCAAACGTCTGGCATCCGCTTTCCATTCTATGAAACAACTGGAAGAAGCTTCGCTCGAGACGCTTACGGAAGTGGACGAAATAGGCGAACGCATTGCCCGTAGCGTTGTCGATTATTTTGCCGACGAAGAAAACCGTACACTGGTTGCCCGCCTGGAAGAATACGGCCTGCAAATGACAGTTGCCGAAGAAGTCCTTGCCAATCGTTCCGATAAACTGAAAGGACTATCTATCGTGATCAGTGGTACGTTTACCCTGCATTCGCGGGACGAATATAAAGCCATGATCGAACAGCATGGCGGAAAGAATAGTGGTTCCGTTTCCGGAAAGACAGATTATATCCTGGCCGGAGAAAATATGGGTCCTGCTAAGCTGGAAAAAGCAGCCAAGCTGGGAGTAAAGATTATCAATGAGAATGAATTCCTAAACATGTTGGCTGAATGAAACTGACGAACCATTTTATCCGAAAGAAAGTAAAGGATCTGGCCGGAGCTAAAAAGCGTCGAAGCTATTTCTGTACCCTGAAAGATGCCCGCCATATTATGGTACTGTTCGATGCAGAGGACAGGGATGCTGTTGAACCTTGTCTGGAAACGTTACGTATGATGCATAAACGTATTAATGTCTGCGCTTATGTGGCTGGTGATGTGGCTCCCGGAATGGATCCGGCATACATGGTTATACATGGAAAGACCGATCTGGGTCTGTTGTCTATTCCTAAGGATGAAATACGGAAGAAGTTTTGTGCTTGTGAAGCGGACATACTGATCGACCTTACCCACGGAAATAATTATGTGATGCAGTATTTACTGTTGCAGCATCCCGGAACTTTTAAAGTCGGAGCACGAAGCAGTGAACTGGATTTATACGATCTTACTATTTCTGTGACAGAAGAGGCTGATATTAAGCACATATTCGGACATATCTTATTTTATTTGCAGACAATCCGTTCTAAATGATATAATTTCGTTATTTTTGCAGTGCTAAATAACAAAAAAGGAATATTTTCCCCATGGCAGACATAAATTTAAAAGGAATGGGTGTGGCCCTGATCACTCCCTTCAAGGAAGACGAAAGTGTGGATTATGATGCGTTAAGCAAACTGGTAGACTATCAGGTGCAGAACGGAACAGATTATTTGGTCGTGTTAGGAACTACCGCAGAAACGCCAACCCTCACTGAAGAAGAAAAAAAGAAAATCATCAGCCTTGTTGTAACAAAGGTGAATGGTCGTATTCCCATCGTTTTGGGAGTTGGTGGCAACTGTACCCGTACGATCGTTGAAAAGTTGAAGAACGATAATTTTGATGGTATCGACGCTATCCTGTCTGTCGTGCCCTATTATAATAAACCTTCACAGGAGGGAATCTATCAGCATTATAAGGCAATTGCCGAAGCAACCAAACTTCCTATCGTATTGTATAATGTACCGGGAAGAACCGGTGTGAATATGACGGCTGCTACAACGCTCCGCATTGCACGCGAATTTAAGAATGTGGTTGCCGTAAAAGAAGCTTCCGGTAATATTACCCAGATGGATGATATTATCAAGAACAAGCCGGCTAACTTCAATGTAATTTCCGGTGATGATGGTATTACATTTCCGCTGATCACTTTAGGGGCAATCGGTGTTATCTCGGTTATAGGTAACGCTTTCCCGCGTGAATTCAGCCGTATGGTTCGTCTGGGGCTAGCCGGAGATTATGATCATGCCCGCACGATTCACCATCGTTTTACAGAATTGTTCGAACTGCTGTTTGTCGACGGTAATCCTGCCGGAGCAAAGAGCATGTTGAATGCAATGGGATTCATCGAAAACAAATTGCGTTTGCCACTGGTTCCGACACGTATCACGACGTTTGAAAAGATTCGTGATGTGTTGCGCGAGCTAAGCATTAAATGCTAATATAATGATATTCTAAAAAAGGCAGGGATGAAAATCCCTGCCTTTTTTATTTATTCCTACCGCTAACTCTCTTCAGCCGGTTGATACAAATACCGTTTAATACTGCGTTTAGGAGTCTTTTCAAATTCTTCCTGATATAATTTGAAGCAGGAGACCTTGCTGTATGCAGGCATTTCGTTGTTCAGCTGGTTGATGTTCTGTTGCATTAACCCTTCTATCTCGGAATGCTGGATACCGGCTTTGTCGACCTGTTCCCAGTCCGGGTAAATGAGGGCGACCAGTTTACCGCCTTGCGAGATAATCAGTGATTCGGCAACGTAGAGCATATTATTTAAACGATCTTCTATTTCTTCCGGATAGATGTTCTGTCCGCTCGGCCCCAGGATCATAGACTTGCTGCGTCCGCGGATATACAGGAAACCGTCGGAGTCGATCGTTCCCAGGTCGCCCGTACGCATCCAGCCGTCGGGCATCATGACCGCTTTTGTAGCATCCGGGTTCTTATAATATCCCAACATAACATTCATGCCGCGAACCAGTATTTCACCAACTTCGTTTTCGGGGTCGGCCGAATCGATGCGTGCTTCCATACGGTCGACGATACGGCCAACGGAACCCTGTTTGAAAGTATCCCATTGCTCGTAAGCCACCAACGGGCCGCATTCTGTCATTCCATAGCCTACCGTGTAGCGGAAATTGATCGAACGCAGGAATGATTCTACCTCTTTATTGAGGGCCGCACCACCGATCACCACCTCTCCGAACTTGCCCCCGAAAGAGTCGTTCAGCTTTTTGGCGATCGTATCGAGCACCTTCTGGTCGAGATACGGAACTTTCAGCAGCAATTTGATAAGCGGCTTTTCCAGTTCCGGGAATATTTTGTTCTTGACGATCTTCTCTATGATAAGAGGGACGGCCAGTATTAATGCCGGTTTCACGCGGGCAAAAGCCTCTGCGATGATCTTCGGGCTGGGCGTGCGGGTAAGGAAATGCACATGGCATCCTTTATTCACACAGTTCAGTATCTCGAAAGCCAGGCCATACATATGCGCCATCGGCAACATACAAACCACACTGTCTCCCGGATGGATAAACGGCAGGTTATCGTAAGCAAACTGGGTGTTGCTCCACAGGCTGCGGAAAGGGATCATCACACCTTTGGAGAAACTTGTCGTTCCCGAGGTATAATTGAGCACTGCCAGCTCTTCCGGTTTCTCTACATGATATTTCACGTCGGCGGAGGTGAAGGAGCGGGGATATTTCTTACCGAAATATTCGTTGATCCTGTCGCGCACCACACGTACTTCCTTATTCTTACTCTTGATGATCGAGAAGTTATCGAGCAGCATAAACAGTTTAACATCCGGCATCATCTGCTCATTCATATTCTCCCAGTTGTTTGCCCCGGCCAAAACGGCTTTGGCTCCCGAATGGTTTACGATATGATGGATGTTATCCGGCTTGAAATCATGCAGGATAGGGACGGCAACGGCTCCATAGGCCAGGATGCCAAAGAAACAAATCGCCCAGTTGGAAGAGTTACGACCAACGAGTGCCACTTTATCCCCTTTCTTTATTCCGGCGTGTTCCAGTATGATGTGAAATTTTTCTATACGGCGGGCCACATCTTTATAATGGTATGTATGTCCATTATAGTCTGAGAAAGCAGGCAAGTCCCAATGTTCTTTGATGCTGTTCTCTATAAGTCCTAAAAAACGATTTTCCATGAAGATGTATTTATATGAATAACCATGAAAACTAAACGAATGTTGCAAATATAGCAAAAAATACAGACGCAGTTATTTTGTTTATTCATGAAAAGTATTTATGTTTGCGGTGTTCATATAACACCTTGTAAATAGCATGGTAATAAAAGGTTACAGAAAGCTCTTCAACTGTTTGATGTTCTATCTTTAAACATCGCATTCTCTCCCGGGTTCAGTCGCCTGCGGTGCGGCTCATTCTTTTGTTATTCTTAATAATTCATTCAAAAAATACTGTCTATGACAACAGCTCAACGTGCACCTATGAGTGCGTCAAACTTTGCTCCTGCAGTGGAAGCAAATGCTTATGGTATGAACGACCGTATCAAACGTTTGCGTCAGCTTTCTTTCGAAGCCGAACCGTCTTTGTCTATTGAACGGGCCTTGATCGAGACCCGCTTTTATAAAGAAAACTACGGTAAATATCCTATCCCTATCCTGAGAGCATTGAACTTTCTGGAAATATGCAAACATAAGACGATATATATAGGAAAAGACGAACTGATCGTCGGCGAACGCGGGCCGGCACCGAAAGCCGTACCGACCTTCCCCGAACTGACCTGCCATAGTGTGGAAGACCTGCATGTGCTGAATACCCGCGAATTGCAGCGGTATACGATCAGCCAGGAAGATATCGATACCTACGAACGCGAAGTAATCCCTTACTGGAAAGGCCGTACGCAGCGCGAACGCATCTTCAGCCATGTTCCGCAAGAATGGAAGGAAGCTTATGAAGTCGGCATGTTCACCGAGTTTATGGAACAACGTGCGCCGGGACATACGGCTCTCGATGGCAAAGTGTACCAGTTCGGCCTGCTCGATCTGAAGGAACGGATTGCCAAAGAACTGGAAAGCCTTGATTTTATGAATGATCCCGAAGCGACGGACAAACAGGAAGAGCTGACGGCCATGTCTATCTCCTGTGATGCCGCTATCCTTTTTGCCGAACGTCATGCCGACCTGGCAGACGAGATGTCGATGACGGAGAAAGACCCGAAACGTGCAGCCGAACTTCGTAAAATAGCGGAAGTTTGCCGCTGGGTTCCGGCACATGCTCCCCGTACTTATTGGGAAGCCATTCAAATGTATTGGTTCGTTCACCTGGGAACCATTACGGAACTGAACGGATGGGACGCTATGAATCCGGGACATTTCGACCAGCATCTGGCTCCTTTCTACGAAAAAGAGATTGCCGCAGGAACACTTACCCGTGAGGAGGCTAAAGAGCTGATGTCGTGCTTCTTCATTAAGGTAAACAACCATACGGCACCCCCAAAAGTCGGCATTACCGCCAAGGAAAGCGGAACTTACAATGACTTTACGAACCTGAATATCGGTGGCGTAAAGGCCGACGGCAGCGATGGTGTAAGCGAGGTCTCCTATATTATGCTGGAGACAATCGAGGAACTGCATATCCTGCAACCCGGTAGTGCGATCCACGTCAGTGCCCGTACGCCGGAACGTTTCCTGCGTGCCGGATGTAAGGTGATCCGCCAGGGACATGGTTATCCTTCCGTCTTCAATCCGGATGTATATATCCAGGAACTGATGCGCCAGGGCAAATCATTGCAGGATGCCCGCGAAGGCGGTTGCAGCGGTTGTATCGAGGTGGGTGCTTTCGGTAAGGAGGCATACGTATTGACCGGCTATCTGAATGTGCCGAAAATACTGGAAGTAACGCTTCATAACGGCGTCGACCCTGTATCCGGCCGTAAGGTGGGACTGGAAACCGGCGATCCGCGTAACTTTGCAGATTACAACGAGCTATACGCTGCCTTTATGAAACAAATCCATTATTTCGTGGATATGAAGATGCGTGTAAGCAATTATATCGACCGGATGTTTGCCAAATATGCCCCGGCAACATTCCTGTCGCTGTTTATCGACGATTGCATTGCCAAAGGGCGCGACTACTATAACTGTGGCCCCCGCTATAACACCACTTATATACAATGTACCGGGCTGGGTACTATTACCGACAGCCTGTCTTCCTTGAAGAAGCATGTCTATGAAGATAAACGCTTCTCGATGGATGAAATGCTGAAAGCGATAGCAAACAATTTTATCGGTGCGGAAGTGATGCGCCAGACCATTCTTAACCGCACTCCGTTCTTTGGGAATGATGATGAATATGCGGATACGATCGCTGTAAAAGTATTCGACGATCTCTACGATGCTATCGAGGGCAAGCCGAACACGAAAGGCGAATGTTTCCATCTGAATATGCTGTCGACTACCTGCCACGTTTATTTCGGTAAGGTGATGGGAGCCACCCCGAACGGCCGCTTGGCTGAAAAGGCCATTTCCGACGGTACTTCCCCTTCGCATGGCGCCGACACGCACGGGCCGTCTGCCGTGATCAAATCGTTGGGTAAGCTGGATCAGGTAAAGAGTGGAGGTACCTTGCTGAACCAACGTTTCCTGCCGAGCCTGTTGAAACGGGAGGAAGATATATCCAAACTGTCTTCCCTGATACGCAGCTACTTCGCTCTGGGTGGACATCATATCCAATTTAATATCGTAGATACGGAAACCTTGTATGCAGCACAGAAATGTCCGGAAGATTACCGTGATCTGTTGGTACGTGTAGCCGGTTACAGTGATTATTTTAACGATATGAACGCTGACCTGCAGGCTGATGTGATTGCCCGCACGGAACAGGATAACTTCTGAGAATGGGTTTGATATTTGATATTAAGCGCTATGCAATAAACGACGGGCCGGGCATCCGGATCACTATCTTTATGAAAGGATGCCCGCTGTCGTGTGTATGGTGTCATAATCCGGAAGGACTGTCCAGCCGGAAACAGAAGCTGTATACAAAGAAGAAATGTATCGGATGCCGTACTTGTGTGGATAACTGCCCGCAAAAGGCGCTGTCATTGACTCCCGACGGGGTTGTGACCGACCGGTCGCTTTGTGATCTGTGCGGCAAATGTGCAGAGTTGTGTCCGGCTATGGCGATGGAGATTTCCGGAACGGAATACTCCATTGATTACCTGATCCATGAGATCGAAAAGGAAACGGTTTTTATGGATCGTTCGGAGGGAGGCGTTACTTTCTGCGGAGGAGAACCCTTGCAGCATCCGGATATGCTGCTGGAAATGCTTCGCCGTTGTGGGGAGCTGGGTATTCACCGTGCCGTCGATACGACGCTATTGGCCGTGCCGGAAGTGGTCAGGAAAGTAATGGAACATTCCGAACTTTTTCTGGTGGATCTTAAGCATATGGATACAGTTAAACATAAACTTTATTGTGGTGTTCCTAATGAGCTGATATTGTCTAACTTACGAATGGTTGCGGAAGCCGGGCACGAGTTCCATATCCGTATTCCCCTGATTGAAGGAGTGAATGCCGATGAAGAAAATATAACCCGCTCGGCCGAGTTTCTCGCTTCTTTACCCTGGCAACATCATACGGTCAATTTGCTCTTATACCATGACATAGGTAAGAACAAGCATGAGAAATTGGGAACGATATATAACCCGGATCATTATCCGATGGCTACCCCTTCGGAAGAAACGGTAGGGCGTTCCGTAGATATATTCAATCAATATGGAATAGATGTTATAATAGGAGGATAATAGCAAGGAACGATATACCTTAAACCCGAATAATTTGGGCATGGGGTATATCGCTTCTTGACATTCTGTTCTTATTGCAGGTATTTACCAAGTACGCTCATCAAAGCTGAAATATCGATCGGTTTTGCCAAATGATAATTCATGCCGGCTTTCAGCGCATTGGTTACATCTTCCGAAAAAGCATTTGCAGTCATGGCTATAATTGGCATGCCGGAAATATCGGAACGCTTCAGGGAACGTATCTGGCGGGTGGCTTCATAACCATCCATTACAGGCATTTGGATATCCATCAGTATCATTTGGTAAAAGCCTTCCGGTGACCGGGATACTATATTTACGGCATCCAGTCCGTTCACCGCCGTATCGATGGAAACACCGGTACTTCCAATAATCTCTACTGCTATTTCACGGTTTAGCTCGTTATCTTCCACCAGCAAGATACGCTTGCCGGAATAATCGGCATCGGAGAGTTTGAACTGTCTGACCGGCTCCGATCGGCTTCCTTCGTGGAGGAATCGTTGTAGTACCTTGAGCAGTTTCGATTTATAGAGGGGCTTGGTTATGAATCCATTGGCTTTTGCCGCTTTGGCTTCCGCTTCATATTCCTCGATGTCATAGGCGGAAAGGATAATAATGGGTATGTCTGTCCCTATAATTTTTCTGATCTGCCGTGTCGCTTCTAAACCATTCATATCCGGCATCTTTAAATCAATGATAACAGCAAAGTAATCGTTCCTTTCCTGATGGCGTAGCTGCACTTTATTTATCGCTTCACTCCCGGAACAGACATAATCACTGTTTATGCCTATTTCCTGTAGACAATTGCAGGTGCTTTGGCAAGCCGTTTCATCATCGTCAACAACAAGTATCTCCAATCCGTCTGTCCCTATTTTTTCGATAGGAGCAAATTCCTGGTAGTGCAACGGCATATTGATTGTAAAACAGGAACCTTTACCGTATTCGCTCTCTACTTTGATATCTCCCCCCATCATTTTTATGATCTTATGGCTGATAGCCATACCGAGTCCGGTTCCTTGAATATTTCTGATCTCATTATCATCGGCCCGCTCAAACGGTAAGAATATTTTATCGAGGAAATCAGGTTTCATTCCTCTTCCGCTATCCTTAAATACAAATTCATAGTTCCCGGTGTCGTCTTTTGGCTCTTTCTCATTGATACCTATTGTTATCTGTCCCTTTTCCGGAGTATATTTAACTGCATTTGACAGGATGTTCATCAATACCTGTTTAATTCTTTGCGTATCCCCTGTTACAAACTCATGTTTTAAGTCTTTGACATGAATGTCCAACGTTTGCTGTTTATTCTTTATTTCAGGCTGCATCATAATGACCAGATCCTGTAAAAGCTCTCCTATATTAAAATCATCTTCGGAAAGGATCAATCTGCCGCTTTCGATTTTCGACATATCCAGCACTTCATTGATCAGGCTGAGCAACAGTTTCGAGGAGCCATCGATTTTCTCCATGCAATCGAGCACCCTTTCCTGTTCGTTTATATGAGCTTTTGCAATAGCCGTCATCCCTATAATGGCATTCATCGGTGTCCGGATATCATGACTCATGCGGGCAAGGAAATCAGATTTGGCCTGATTGGCTTTTTCGGCCGAGTCGAGCGCTTCTTTCAGTTGCTTCGATTGTTGTTCGAGTTTCTTTTGCAACTCGCGTTGTTCAGTGATATCGGTGATATCGATCATTACCGTATAGGAGATCGGGACTCCATTTTGCAGTTGGTCTGTGAAGGTGGCGGTGAGCTTTACCCATTTCGAACCATCTTTTACCGGCATCTTCATGATCGCTTCGTAACCGTTGGTATTATTGGCTATTGCATCATATACTTTCTGTCCCAATATGTTCCAGACTTCTTTATGCTCTTTAAAATATATGTCAGGGCGGTTCTGGAAAAGTCTTTCATACTCTTCTTTGGGATAACCTATCAAGTCATAATAGAAATCGTTTGCCCATAGAAGGGTAAAATGTTCGTCCAGCAAATGTTTACTGACACTGACCCCCATAAGGCCCATTAGTAAACTGTACTCGATATTTGTTCCTGATTGTTGAGCTTCTTTTTCCATATTATTCTTTTCTAAGAGATATTTATTAACTGAAATCTTTTTGATAGCAGGAGTAGGTATATTGTTTGCCTCTATATTCCTGAGGCGTCATTCCTACGTGTTTGCGAAAGAATCTGTTGAAGAATGACAAGTTGTTGAAACCTAGTTCCATTGCTATATTTTTAATTTCCTGATTAGTCCCTTTTAATTGTACTTTGGCATCGATAAGTATTATCTGTGTTAAAACATCGAGAGGGGTCTGGCCGATTGCCTTTTTTATGCAAGTCGCTAAATAGGAGGGCGTCAATCCCAGCCGGTCAGCATAGAATGAGATATTATGCTCTGCTGTATAGTGTTTTAAAGCTTGATTTATAAAATCCTGATAGATCTCCGTGTAGCGGGTTCGCTCTTGTTTTTTCAGCAGTTGTTTACTATCGTATAATTCAATAATACCCTGACTGCATATCGTGAAAATAGCTTTTATCATCTCTTTATTGCTCACAATATTAGGATATACTGCATATCGGCGTAAAAGATCGTAGAAACTGGCAATCAGTTTAGACATGTTCTGGGAAATGGGTATGACCGGATGTCTGTAAATGGACGATAAACAACTCATTGTACTTTTAAGAAAGTTGGCATAACTCATAAAGTCTGAAGAAAAAGCTGCGAAGTATATTAAAATGTCGTCTGACATTTCATGTACTTGTATGTAACTGTTGGGTGTCAATGTTATGACATTATATTTAGTTGTTTTATATTCGGATAGATTAATAGTCGAGCGTACGTATCCTTTCATACAAAGGATAAAAACTCCCGCTTTGATCTTACAGGGAATACCTATATATTGTTTTATTTCATTGGCGGAGACATATTTTCCGACCATAAAATCAGTAGGAGAATCAAGACAGATAATTTGTTTATCCATGTAGGTACAATTTATTTAGGAGTCAAATATAGAACTTATTTGAAAAACAAATGATGTAAGAAAAGAAATGGAACATAAAAAGCAAAGAATGAATTTGTTTATTGTTGCCGATAACCGTTAATTTGCATTCTTATACAAACAACCTCTTCTTTATATAATTAATATGACAGACAAATATAAATGTCAGCTGCAGGAAGCTGGCGTTAATTTAGATAGCGCCCTGAATCGTTTTATGGGAAACGAAATGTTGTATGCAAAGTTTCTCCGGAATTTTGTTCAGGACGAAAGTTTTCAAAAGCTGGAAGAGAGTCTGAAAGCAAAAGAGATTCACGACGCTTTTATGTATGCCCATACAATGAAAGGGATAGTAGCGAATTTAGGTATCCAGTCTCTTTGGGACATATTGACTCCGATGGCCGAACAGTTGAGGAATGAAGACCCGGAGAACATCCCGGATCAACAGGAAATACTAAAAAGGCGATATAATGAAATCTGTAATATAATTAATGAAAATCAGCTGTAACCTGCTTGGTTAATGATAGATATGACCGATATTTTCCGGATAAAGACAGTAAATCTATCTTTAGAGAAAATACCGGTCTGTCATATCTGGCAATATTATTCTTCTACCTGTACTTTTACGATCATTTTGCGGATGCTTCCTTCGCCTATGCCGGGAGCATGGCCGTCTTCCGGGAAATAGACGGCAAACTGTCCCGGATAGATTTTCGTGTAAGCCGTAGGACGATCCACATAGAAAGCAATATCTTTTTCTTCATCATAGGGGATAGATACTTCCTGCAGTTCGCAACCGGGTTTCCAGCCGATCTTTTCTACTCCCAACAGAGGCAGTTGTATGTCGATATACTTTTTATGTGTTTCAACGGCAGCCTCTTTCTTGTCTTTACCGGTCAGCGTTACAACGCTGATGAATAAGCGCGAGCCTTCCAGTTCATACTTCCCGTCTTCTACTTTGGAGAAATCCGTAGCTTTTATGTAATCGAATGCTTTTTTGAATAAGGGGTGCAAACATTCTACCTTTTCTGTGTTGTTTAAGGATTCAAGTATCATACGTATTCGTTTTTATAAATTCATTCGTTAATTATAGTTTGACAAAGGTCGTATATCCGAATGTTAAATAATAGGACAAATATACCAAATAAATCTATTTATTTAGTACATATCTTAATAGGGAGGTTTGGAAAATCCGCAACTTTGTTGCAACTGTTTTATTCGTATCTTTGTTCTTCTGTAGAGGAATCAGAATAAAAACATATATAATAATGAAAGAGGTAGAAAGTAAGGTACTGCCTGTCCTGGAGATGAGTTGTGCTGTCTGTGCCAACAATGTAGAGAGTACCGTTAAAGCACTTCCCGGAGTAGAGGAGGCATCTGTCAATTTCGCGGCGAACACTTTATCCGTTACATATCACCCGTCTGTTATATCCTTGCAGAAGATACAGGAGGCTGTACAGGCTGCCGGATACGATTTGATAATAGAATCGGAAGACCCGCTCGCCGAGCAGGAAGAAATGTCGCGTAAACATTATAAAAAGTTGAAACGTAATACGATCGGCGCATGGGTGCTGTCTGTGCCGTTGGCGTTGCTGGGTATGGTCTTTATGCACATGCCGTATGCCAATTGGATTATGATGGTGCTGGCATTGGCCATAATGCTGCTGTTCGGCCGATCGTTTTATGTTAGCGGTGCGCGCCATGCGATCCAGGGGAAAGCGAATATGGATACTTTGGTCGCCCTCAGTACGTCTATCGCTTTTGTATTCAGTTTTTTCAATACGGTATATCCTCAGTTCTGGTACGAACGGGGCCTCGAACCGCATGTTTATTATGAGGCTTCGGGGGTGATCATAGCATTTGTCCTGTTAGGTAAATTGATGGAAGAACGGGCAAAGAACAGCACTTCTTCCGCCATTAAGGGACTGATGGGTTTACAACCTAAGACTGCCCGCCGGGTGATAGACGGCAAAGAGGAGGAAGTTCCTATTTCATCCCTGCAAAGAGGAAATGTGCTAAGTGTACGCCCGGGTGAGAAGATCCCGGTAGATGGCATTCTGTTGGAGGGTTCGTCCTCTGTCGATGAAAGCATGTTGAGCGGCGAACCTATTCCGGTAGAGAAATCGGGTGGCGACCGTGTCCTGGCCGGAACGATCAACCAGAAAGGGGCTTTCACTATGGAGGCAACCGGGGTTGGAAATGAAACGATGCTCGCGCAGATCGTACAGATGGTACAGGCCGCCCAGGGTAGTAAAGCTCCGGTACAGCGTATCGTTGATAAAATAAGCGGTATATTTGTTCCGGTGGTAGTGCTTCTTTCCGTGATCACGTTCGTATGCTGGATGGTGATCGGGGGAGGAGATTATTTTTCCTATGCACTGTTGTCTGCCGTGTCCGTACTGGTTATTGCCTGTCCTTGTGCCTTAGGTTTGGCTACACCGACCGCCTTGATGGTAGGAATGGGTAAAGGAGCCGAAAGGCATATCCTGATAAAGGATGCGTTTGCTCTGGAAAATCTTTGCAAGGTAGATACGGTCGTTCTGGATAAAACCGGAACTTTGACGGAAGGCGTTCCGGTGGTAACGGACTCTTGCTGGCTGTCAGAGTCAAATGTTTGTTTTCTGGATATCCTTTATACGGCAGAATTGAAGTCTGAACACCCGCTGGCATCTGCCATTATCCGCTGGCTGGAAGATTCGGGCGCTTCGACCTGCGAAGCCGGAAATTTCGAGAGTCTTACGGGGCGGGGTATCCGTCTGGAGGTAGAAGGTGTTACGTACTGGGTTGGCAGCCAGGGGTTACTGGAGCTGTTCGGTGCTAAAATCCCAGAAAAGACATTGGCACAGATTGCCGATTGGCAGGAGAACGGCCAAAGCGTGGTTTATTATGGAAAAGGAAACGAATTGCTGGCTGCGTTGGCTATTTCCGACCGTATAAAACCGACTTCGGCAGCAGCCGTAAAGGAGTTGACCGGAATGGGTATCGAGGTGCATCTGCTTACCGGAGACGGGGTTAAAACGGCAGAGAGAGTAGCCGATACATTAGGCATAAAATATTTCAAAGCAGAAGTAATGCCCAATGACAAAGAGGAATATATAATGGCTCTTCAGAAGTTGGGAAAGAAAGTGGCGATGGTAGGCGACGGTATCAACGATTCGCAGGCGCTGGCTCGTGCGGATGTCAGCATAGCGATGGGAAAAGGAACGGATATTGCTATGGATGTGGCTATGATCACATTGATCACTTCCGATCTGTTGCTGTTGCCCGAGGCGATTAAATTATCCAGACGGACGGTGCGGTTGATCCATCAGAACCTGTTCTGGGCATTTATATATAATCTGATAGGTATTCCGTTGGCTGCAGGTGTCTTGTTCCCAGTGAACGGATTGCTTTTAAATCCGATGCTGGCGAGTGCGGCAATGGCATTCAGTTCCGTATCGGTTGTTCTTAACAGTTTGCGACTAAAATTTATGAAGTAATATTTTAAAATTATGGCAACAATGAAATTTAAAACAAATGCAAAATGCGGTGGTTGTGTAGCCGCTATCGGTGCTAAACTGAATAAGTTGGTAAAAGAAGATCAATGGTCTATCGATCTGAAATCACCCGAAAAGGTATTGGAAGTAACTGCTGATATTCCTGCCGGTACAGTTATTGCTGCAGTAACGGAAGCCGGCTTCAAGGCTGAGCAACTGTAAACCGGGAATGGTCAGGGCCAGACAAAGACAAACCTATGGCGAGGAAATCGCTAATGTGCTGACTCACGGGGCAGGCATGACGTTCGGGATAGTCGCTATCATTGTATTATTGGTAGCCTCTGTCCGGAGTGGAAATCCCTGGTCTGTGGGTAGTTCACTGGTTTATGCGCTTAGCATGACCTCTTCCTATGTCACATCGACCTTTTATCATGCTTCTGCCAATGCACGGCAGAAAAGGCTGCTTCGGCGTCTCGATCACAGTGCTATTTATTTGCATATAGCAGGAACATATACGCCCTTTACGTTGGTGGCGCTTCGGCAGGAAGGATATTGGGGATGGTCATTGTTTGCTATTGTCTGGATTGCAGCGGTAATAGGTATTGCGCTTAGTTTCCGGAAGATGAGAAAGACCGATCATTTAAAAACGGTCTGTTACCTGGCAATGGGGTGGGTGGTTATTATCGCTTTTAAACCTTTGCTGGACGTTTGCCGGCGAACCGACTCGATGGATGTGTTAAACTGGCTGATCGCCGGAGGTGTTTTTTACACGGTAGGCTGTATCTTTTATGCTTTGGATAAATATAAGTATATGCATCCAATCTGGCATTTCTTCGTCCTGGGCGGCAGCATCTGCCATTTTATATCAGTCTATCTGTTAGTAAAATAAAAAGCCGTTTCAAATAAAACTGAAACGGCTTTTTATTTATTACTTACAATCCACTGAAATCAACCCCATCGAACAGTAATGAAGGAATACGCCAGCTGGAGAACAGGCGGGGATCGTTCCCGGTTTCTACCAGGTTGCTCCATAAGGAGATCATATTACCTGTCACGTTCATTTCCGAAATAGGCTGTGTCAGCTTGCCTTTTTCAATTAGGAAGCCCTCTACGCCATAAGAGAAATCTCCTGTCGTACTGTTGCAGTTACCTCCGTTGAAACCCGTGATCAGAATACCTTTATCGACTGAAGCCACCAAAGCGTCAGTATCTTTGTTCCCCATCTGCATAGTCAGGATGGAAGGAGAGGCGATAGTCGGTTTCACTTCCATTTTATTCGCGGAATAGGTATCGATATAATACGTTTTCAATACACCGTTCTCGAATACAGGCAATCGCCGGGTCGCAACACCTTCGCCGTCGAAATAACGGGCACCGGAGGCTTTAGGCATGTGCGGTTCGTCTATCAGCGTCAGTTTGTCGCCCAGCACTTTCTGATCCAGTTTATCCAACAGGAAAGAGTTCTTCTGCTGGATGGAAGAACCGTATAAAGCATCGAGCACCGGAGATAACAGGCGGCCGGAGTTCATATTATCCACAACCATCTGATATTTGCCGGAAGCGACTTTCTTTTGTCCCAGTTTGCGGAATACACGTTCGAGAGCCTGCTTACCCAACCCGGTCTTGATCATTGTATCGTAATATAATGAAGAGTCGTACCAGTACGATTCGGGACGGGCATCACCTTCGCCACGAATGCTTACACTGGCTACCAGGCTGAAAGAAGAGCCACAGGCTTCCCCTTCGAAACCGTTGCTGGCTACCATATATTTAAAATCTTTCTCGTCGCTGTAGGAAGAGTTGGCGGAAATGATACGATCGTCTTTTCCCATCATCTCGTCGCAGGTATTCATGGCAAGTGCCACTTTATCATCCGGGAGGATCGAGTCGAATGTAGGATCGATCAGTTGCAAGTCGGCACCACCCCCTTTATAATAAAGCGATGCATCCGGCAGTGTGCGGGCTTTGTCTTCGGCCAGGTAACGAGTCGAGTCTATTCCGTTGCGGATAAACTTTTCCAGTTCTTTTTTATCCAGGCGATTGGTAGAAAAGGAACCGTAGCGGCCATCTACAAACAGGTGAATGACCATGCTGTTTTCAGATGCCTGCTGCAGACGGTCTATTTTCATATCCCGTATTTCAAACGAACTACTGGAACCATTGTACAGACTTACGCGTGAGGCCTGGCAACCGTTCTTCAGAGCGAACTCCATGGCCCATTGAGCCAGTTTTTTATTTTCGTTAGTTATCATATCAATTTTCTCCTCCTACTGTAAGTTTACTAACCAGAGCGGACGGCATACCGCAAGTTACCGGACAAGACTGGCCGTCTTTACCGCACGTCCATGTCCCGTTATCCATTTTATAATTATTCCCGACCATCGTTATATCGGCCAGCGCTTTCGGGCCGTTACCGATGATATTGATATCCTTGATCGGTTGCGTCAGTTTGCCGTTTTCGATCAGGTAACCGTCTTTTACGAAGAATGTAAAGTCGCCGGCACCGATCTGCACCTGTCCATTGGTGAAACTGGAAGCATAGATACCCTTTTTTACCGTCGAGATCATATCTTCTTCCGTTACGTTGCCGGCCTCCATATAAGTGGCACGCATACGGGGGATAGGCATCTGGCGGAACGACTCGCGGCGCCCGTTACCCGTTGAAGGGATGCCATAATGCTTGGCGCTGATGCGGTCGTGCAGGTAGCTTGTCAGGACACCCTCTTTCACGATATATGTTTTCTGTCCTTCCACTCCTTCGTCGTCGATGTTGACTGAACCACGGTTGAACGGGATCGTTCCGTCGTCTACAACGTTGATATGCTCGTTGCATACCTTCTTATTCAACTGGTCGGAGAAGATAGACGTGTTCTTGCGGTTGAAATCCGCTTCAAACGCATGTCCGATTGCTTCGTGCAACAGGATACCCGATCCTCCGGCACCCATCACGACGGGCATTTCACCCCCTTTAGGTTTCACGGCCTGGAACAGGATAGAGGTTTTCTCTACCGCTTCCTTCGCTACTTCGGCAATGATTTCGTCAGTCAGGAACTCGGCCCCCATACGGAATGCACGGGCAGCATAGGAATTCTCTATCTTACCGTTGTCTTCCATAATACAAACGGCTCCCAATGTGACCATCGGGCGATAATCGTAATACATTTGCCCTTCCGAGTTGCAGAAAAGAATATGCGACGTCGTATCGCCCAGGGAGGCCATCACTTTATGCACACGTTTGTCGAGAGCAAAAATCTGATCGTTCAGTTTTTGCAGATAAGGCGTTTTCTCCTTGACGGAAATTTCATCCCACGGGGTTTGCACGCCGTAGAAGTTATTGACGATCAGTTCTTCAGTCAGTTTGGCCGGCCCTTTTCCGGCGGCCCCGTTGGCGATACGTGCAGCCGTACGTGCGGCTTTCAACATCTCGTCCAATGAAATATTTTCTACATAGGCATAGCCTGTCTGATCTCCGGACAGGACACGTACGCCCATCCCGAAGTCTATATTTGAAGAGGCACGGTTCACCGCACCATCCTGCAATCCTATGTTGTTACGGTATGAATGTTCAAAGAAAAGGTCGGCATAATCTCCTCCTTTTTCCAGCGCGGCATTTAGCACCTTTTTCATATCACTCTCACTCAAACCAAAGTGGTTTAACGCAAATGAGATACCGGCAGCTTTGTCTTCAGGACTTCCGGCACAACCTCCTAAAAAAGAGGGAACCGCTATCGAGCTAAGCATAACCATACCTCCTGTTTTAATAAAATCACGTCTGTTGTATTTCATGTTGTTTTATAAAGTCTCTTTGTTTTCTTTAGCCCATTGCATCACGTTTGCGGGCGGACGCTGAGCCAATAGTTCTTTTTTCATAAAATCCATATAAGGAGCTACATGTTTAAAAAACTTCTTGTATCCTTTGCATAAATAGTTTAATCCCGGTTCGCCGCTGGCCGTATGCAGGAAGCGGTTTTTAGGACATTCGCCGTTGCAGGCAAAAAGGAACTCGCACTCTTTGCATTGCGTGGGGAGTTTATCATATTTGTCGGCACCAAACTTCAGTTGGTTCTGACTATACATCATTTCCGTTAATGTCTGCGTATAGATATTCCCCAGTTTATATTCGGGAAATACGAAATGGTCGCACGCATAAAGATCGCCGTTGAACTCCATAACACCGGCATGGCCGCAAGTTCGTGCCAGCGTACAGATACCCGGCTGTTCGCCTACCCAGTTGGCTAATGTGGCATCGAATAGCTGGATATAATAGTTTCCCACATCTTCTTTTAACCATTCATCGAAGATCGCACACAGGAAATCTCCCCACTTTTCGGAGTCGACGGAGAAAGGAGCCAGTTTGATGTTGGCATCCTGCTGTTCCGGCGAGGTAAGCTTCGTACCGTCCGTATGTGTGCCCAGCCGTTCCACAATAGGGGCGAACTGGATGAAATGGCAATCCATCTCTTTGAAGAAGTTGTAAAACTCCAGCGGATAATCAACATTATAGTCGTTCACTACGGCCATTGCGTTGTATTCCACCTGGTGTTTCTTCAGCAGGTCGATCCCTTTCATCACTTTGAAGAAGGAGGGAAGACCCTGGCGATTGCGGCGGTATTCGTCGTGAAACTCCTGTGGGCCGTCTATCGAGACACCGACAAGGAAATTATTTTCTTTGAAGAAACGGCACCATTCGTCTGTAAGCAGGGTTCCGTTTGTCTGGATGCAATTATCGATCTGCCGTCCGCGGCCATACTTTTTCTGAAGCTCGAGCGCTTTTTTGTAAAAGCTGATCGGGCGCATCAGGGTTTCTCCGCCATGCCAGGTAAAAAGAACCTGGGGCATTGTCTGGCATTCCAGATAATCTTTAATGAATTTCTCCAGCAGTTGTTCGCTCATGATATGATTCTTCACCTCCGGATACAGCTTCCCTTTTTCCAGGTAATAACAATATTCGCAGGCCAGGTTACATACCGAGCCTACAGGTTTCAACATCACATAAACGGGTTTAGCGAAAGGAGATATATAAGTATTATTCATGATGATTTAAAACGATTCAACAATTAGTCACAAAGGTACAATTTCTTTATGGAATAACAGCCATTTCAGGAGCTGATTCTTTGTTTTCAAGAGGCTTATTTCAGTTTTTTTCTGTATCGTTTATAGTCCGTTACAAAACCTTCGCACAACCAGTTGGCCAATGCCTGGCGATTGTCGCTGAGAATAAAGCGTTTTTGATCGAAGCTGTTTTGTATGTTGCCCAATTCCACAAAAACGGAAGGGGGAGTCGTTTTTCTTAAAACATACAATCCGCGTTGTCCGACAGTCCCTGTGAACCCACGACCCGGCTGATGCCTGTTGTATTTATGTTCGAAAGTCGACTTCATCGTTTTGGCCAGATGTTTACTCTCCGAGTTTTTATCCTGGTAATAGAAGAATACATCCGTTTGATGGCTTTTACTGCGACTGTCGATATGCATGAAGATAGCACGCTTATAGATCTCTTTGTCTTTCTTGAACAGGGAGTTGATCTTTTCGCTCCGTTGTTCCAGGCGTCGCACCTGGTTAAACGGGATCGGGTCACCCATGCAGGTTTCGCGTTTGCTGTTTGCCAGGAAACGGTCGTTGCGGATGCCGTCTCGCGCGTCCTGGATGATGATATGTACTTTGGCACCCCGCATAAGCAGATTGCGTGCCAGGCGCAACATGACATCGTAGGCATATTCATCTTCGTGAAGTTCCACGTTTCCCATTTTTCCTATGGCTCCGGGATCGGGGCCGCCATGTCCGCTGACCAGATAAAAGCTGCAGCCTTTCAATTCGGAAGATGTAACCTGGTATTGGGCTAATTCTTTGCCGAATAAAGGTTCGTAGTTCGGTTTCTTCGCCGCCGCTGCTGCCGCACCTTTTAAGGGAGGTAATTGGTATTTAACCCCCATTTTCAGCGAATTCCCACTACCGAGTTTCGTCTTGTTCAACTTGACAAATTCGTCGTGATACTCTTTTCCCACACGGTTATGACGTTTCAGAAAAAGGGTAATACCTTCTCCTTTTTTAGGAAATGCTTTCTCCTGGGCCGACAAAGAACCGTTGAATATGATAGTAGCAACTAATGAAAGTAGTATGAGTGTTAATCTTTTTGCGAACATGTTTAAGTAGGATATATGCGGTAAAGATAGAAAATAAAAATGAGACAGAGAATATACTGTCTGCGTTTATCTGCGCTTTATCCGCTTTGCCGGTAAGCGGGTTGTTTTGTCTTTGATTTTTTTCTTTTCGAATATACGTTTTTCTGCCTGGCGCCTGAGATGCCGGAATTGTAGCCAGGTAAGCACGCGCATCGATACAACTAACAAAATCACACCTAATAAAATATAACTGACTAAGGGAGTAGACATTCTCTCCCCGACAAAACTATTATCCCAGCCCTTAATTAGGAATAATAACACATACAATTTGATCATAATAATTTAATATCTGTATTTCGATGTAACAAAGGTAACGCATGCAATAGATGCGTATATATATATAAATACATATAACATATACATTCTGACATAAAAACATAAATTCCGGAGAATTTAAGAATAAACGCTCTTTTTCATCGTATTATTTTCTTTTTCAGTTCTTCGGGGGTAAGCCCGTATTGCATTTTACAAAACTTATAGAGATGCGAATGTGAAGTGAATCCGAAATCATCTATTATCTTTTTGAAATCGTCTCCATTTTTTATCAGGTTTCTCAAAATCAATTTTGCTTTCTCATTCAACAACCATTGATAGGGTGGTATGCCGAAGGTTTCCTTAAACTTGACCCGGAAAGAGTTTATTCCGTATCCCATCAAACTTGCTAATTCTTTGACATTTTTAGCTTTCGTGTAGTTTGCTGCAACTAACTTTTCAAACTCGGACGGTTGGCTATTCAACAAATAGAAAAAGTTGCCTAGTTTTTCTTTCGGGTAGATCGCTTTAAGAAGATAGAACAACTCGTCTCTTTTGAATGAATATAATGTGTAATCCAGATAATTATTCTCCTGATATTGGACAAGGAGCATTAAAAAGTTGTATAATGGTTCGTTTATTTCAAGTTCTATCCATTCGAATGCCGATTTGGGTAATAGACCATATTGGGACTGAAAACAAAGAAGCTCATCGATAACCGGATGGTCGAAGGTAAAGAGAAGGATTTCAGAATATGGAGTAATTTCATACGTACATCTCCCGCACATTTTGATAAAAATCATATAGCGGTCGCTAATAAGCTTCGTATCGGTGTGAGTAAAACATATTTTTAACGATCCTTTAAGAATAAAAATAATCATATTGTTGTATGAGTAAGATTCAATTAATTTCATTTCATTGGACGTTTTTAGAATATTAAAACCTGCATATAGTATCTGGCTATTGGGTACTTCTGAAGGAGTATTATTAATTCCACTCTTCATGATTTTATTTAGATTTATATTAATTATAAAATGTAGATGCAAAAGAAGTATAATGCTATAGTTCGGCATATACATAAAGTGATATTTTATGTATATAATTTAATATAAATATATCGTATCTATAAGACTAAAGTATTGTTTATTAAATTATCATAGAGGTATAATTATCGTTCTTTTATAATATGAGTGACGAGGAGAACCGTGTCTGCGCGAACAGCTGAACGATATAATGATCTAAAAGATATTGAGGGCTTTTTATGTCAAAATGTCAACGGATCTCTTTCTCTTTGCTTTATTTCCATACGCTCCTGGGAATATTATTATTTATGGAAGTCTCCCGGGGTTGAGAAATGACAAAAAAGAAGGAAGGCGGGAAAAACGGTAACAGTTTGGATGGGGGTGGGGATAGCCTGGCAGATCGTTTTCCATAATGTTGCCGAAATGTAAAAAAACAGGTACATTTTGTCAGTTCGATACGGAACCTTTTTTGATGCATTCCGGAGGATAATGTATGAAAAAATAGACTCCTTTTGGCATAAAATTGCAGGTGGTTGAATTTACCTCCCAGCTGATCCCAACTGCCTGCCGGGTGAATAGTAATTACCTGCCGGGTAGTTCGAACTATCTGCCGGCTGGCCGGAATTAGCTGCCGGGTAACTGCCGGCAAGACCGTGGTAATAGCAGAAAAGTAAGGGGTTAGGCGGGCCGAAAGGGTCGAATTTATACCGGGTGCCTGCTTTTTTGAAAAGAGAGTGTTACAGATTGAATGAAAACAGGATCAATATGGTCCCTCCATTTGATAAATTTGAAACAATATGACAGACCTCGTGGCGGCTCTGTAGGAGTGGCTTTCAACGATATATTAATAAGGCTGTTGGCGTAACCAGATAGCGAAGAAGCGATCGTAAACGATATAACCGGCTTCTGTCCGGTAGACCATTTCCATTTTTGTAAGTGTACGAAGAGCGGAATTCACACTGCTGGCGGCTTTCAGTTTGTATTTGGAAATGAAAGAACCGGCATTGATCTCCGGTACGATCCGCTCCTTTGCTATCGCTTTGATTAAACGTATAGCACCGGAAGTATAAGCCGCCAGTAAATTTTGATAACCATATTCATTTTCTGCGACGATTTCGCGTATAGCACGACTCATCATTTCCTGATCGGGGTTTACGGAATATCCATACAGACGGTTTAATATGGCTTGGATATACCATGTATGCCCTTCGAACTCATTGTAAATGTTGGAAAAAGTCTCTTCACTTATAAGAAGCTTTTGTCTGGCAAACCAAGTAGCGGCGAAATCGTAATAAGCCATTCTGTCGATACATCCGATGGTTATTGTCTGTGTACTTTGATAAAAAGGACGTTTGGTCGACAAAAACATTTCCTGCATAACATGCTGTTTACTGCCGGCAAAAATAAAACGGACATTAGGCAAAAACTGGATGTAGGAACGTAACAGGGCTTCCACCCCTTTTTCCGGATATTCCGTGATTTGCTGGAATTCGTCGATAGCGATATAGCAACGTTTTTCCGACGATTGCAGGTAGTTGAATATCTCTTTTAAAGTAGCTTCTTCTTTATCAGTGGCAATATCTATACTGACTTCCGGCATACCTGATAGCTCATCCAGTGTAAAAACAGGGCGGCAACTTTTAATGAATCGGTTGATCCGTGATATCGCTTTTTGAGGTATGGAGTCTAGACTGCCTAATACGGTACTGGCGAATACCTGCACAAATTCATTCAGGTTTTGTGTCGAATAAATATCGAGATAAAGAGTGATAATGTCGGGCTGTTGTTCGTGTAATTTATAGAAAACATGCTTGATCAATCCTGTTTTACCCATACGCCGGGGAGCAACAAGCGTCAGGTTGCGTTCGTTGTATAGAGCATTGATTATTTGCCCGGTTTCCCGTTGTCTGTCACAGAAATAATCAGGGCCGTAATATCCTGCTATCAGGAAAGGATTGTTCGGTTGAATTGTCGACATATCTTTATTGCGTAAATTACGTAACGCAAATTACGTAATAAAGATCGAAGTGTGCAAATATTCCCGGAGGAAGTTATCTGGCTGTTCTTATTATCGCAATTTGATCGTGAAGCTTAGCCCCTTGTGGTTCACCGGGATCGTGCAGGTTTATCGGTGGAGATTACTAACCTTTCTCTACTGGTAAATGTTATATCTTTGTCCTCTTTTAAAACGAGGATAGGTTATGAAAAACAAAGATTTTTATAAGTTAATGCACTTGCAGGAACAGGAAAAGCGTTCTGCCGGCAGTGAAAGTACGGCCGATCTGTACCGGGCCGTCCGGAACCACTTTAGGAATTATAACCGCGATCGGGAATTCTCCCTGGCCGATATGACTCCGGAAAAGGTGTCTGGCTTTATTGAATGGCTGCGCAGCAAAGGACTGCGGGTAAACAGCGTAAACAGCTACCTGAGCAGCCTGCGTGCCATGTACAACCGGGCGTGTCGGGAATGGCGGCAGAAGCCGCTGGAATCGCCATTTGCCGGACTCCGGCTGAGACGTGAGGATACCAGCAAACGGGCGATATCCGCCGAAGTGATCGCCCGGATCGCTTCGCTCGACCTGAAAGCCGAACCCGAAAAGCAACAGGCTGCCGACATGGCTGTCTTTTCGTTTATGGCCTGCGGCATGCCTTTTGTGGATCTGGTGCACCTGACCCGGGAGAACCTGAGTGAGGACGGTAAAGTATTGTCTTACCACCGTCAGAAAACAGGTGCATTGATCCGTATCGAAGTGACCGAGGGGATGCAAACGTTAATGGATCGTTACAACCGGGAGGATACGAAATACCTGTTCCCGGTGCTATCGGAGGATGCTTCCCACGAACAGTATAAGTATTGCCTGGCCTGCCAGAACCAAAAGCTGGATGAGATCCGCCGGCAGCTGGGCATGGACGGAAAACTAACCACCTATGTGTTCCGTCATACCTGGGCTTCGGAAGCGTATCACCGCCATATACCGATCGCTATCATCAGCCAGGCTTTAGGACATAGCTCGGAAAAGATGACACGCATTTACCTGTCCGCCTTTGGCCTTCATGAGTTGGCGGAAGCGAATAAACAAGTTTCCGGAAAAGTAGAGTTGCTGGTTATAGGATGATTTTTATCCTTATTTATGAAATAAGGGAGGATGTCTCTTTTCTGTCTCAAATATAGGGCTTTATGAGCCCGTTAAAGATTCATTTATGACAAGAAACGGTACAAACATAGACAGATTTCTATTAAAAAACAAGTGCTCTGGTGGCGTTCATAAAAAAAACACTTCATTTTAAATTCTTTTCACATACTTATCTGCTTTATTGCCTTATAAACCTAGTTTAAAGGAATCCAGGCATAAGGGGGACCGGAAGTGTCATCCCTTTAAAGTCCGTTAGAAAAAAAACGTTATAAATTCCGCTTCCTTTTTCCTTGGAAAATGCCTTAAAAAGATCCCATTTCTACATAATCAGCCGTTCGGGAGCATTATTCCTTGCCTCTGTAAAGTGCTTTCAGGGGTTGCTCTTACCTTATTTCATAAATAAGGGCAAATAACAAACTAGTATTGAATATTAAGGTAAGTATGGAAACAGATAACACGAAGCAGCAAGTTGGTAGAAAGATAAGAGCGGTAATAAAAAACCTATTCGGTTTGTTCCTGTTATCCTTGTTTTTCGCATTGCCGTCAAAGGCCCAGACCACCACCTATATCAAAGCGGAGTCTTTTTTATTCTCATTCAAAGAAAGTAACGATATGTTCCTGGCCGATTACGGTGATAATGTGTATCAGTTGGAACGCCTTGGACAGGAGCTACGGGTGAAGCGGGAGCAACTACTTTCCGGTCGTTATCATTTGTTAATTGTAGCACATGCCGGTCCCTATCATAATAAAGAGGCGGATGTACTCAATGAAGTCTCACTTCGTGCGAACCGTATCCGGGCTTATATGAAAACACGACTGGGTATTCCCCATGAAAGCGTAGCTTTTTATATCGACCGTAGCGGAAACTTTCGCGACGGCGTGCATGTCTACCTGGTCTACGCACCGCTGCCCTGGTTTGCCAACACGGCCATCTGGTATAGCGAAAGTCGTTATCCGGAAGCAGTAAAGATACAATTGAAGAAATACGGTGCCATCCCCTATGTGGATATGTACCGCCGTGGCGGGTTGAAAGGATACGACCGTGTGATCTACCGTATCGACGACCTGTTGTTCGAGCCTTCGGAGCTGGAAGACTACCGGCTTGCCTCGGTAGTGGATATGGCATCGGACGACGGCAGGGGAAAGGAGGCCCTGGTTTACGAAGCTACAACGATAACGACTAACGAGACGTTACGCCTGGTACAGCGAGGAAAAAAAGATGAAAAAAAGGGACAACCGGTCTACAAAAAGAAAACGAGGATCAAACAGCCCCGGTCTGTCGGCGTCCCTGCTATTACGAAAGTTCCGTTATCGCCCGTTTACTTTTCTTTTCAGACAAACTTGTTACCGTGGTTTACGGTGGCTCCGTCCGTCCGTCTGGGTGTAGGCGATACGAAGATACAGACCGGTTCGTTCATGCCGAACATGAAGGTGGAATGCTTTTTTGCCGATCGCTGGTCGATTGCGCTCGGCGGCCTTTATTCCGACTTTTCCTACAAAGATAAATCGCGCGACAGGTGGTCCCTTTCAAAGATTGCTCTTGAATCGCGCATCTGGTTCCTGCCGGGTGAGTTTACCGGTTTCAACGCAGGCCTTTTTGCCGGCTACGGCGATTTCGACGTACGGGGCAGTGCGATCGACCCGGATAAGGAGACGCTTTACGGACGTACGGGCCGTTTCTGGTCGGCGGGTGCTTCGGTGGGCTACCTGTTGCCGTTGGGTGCCGGCTTTTCCGCCGGGGCGAACCTGCAGGGCGGTTACCAGTCCGTATCCGACGGCAAGAAATACCGGTTCGACAAACTGGAAAACATGAATTACCTGGAGACCAGCTTCTCTTCGACCGGCTTTATGCTGGGCCTGGAGTTGAACGTCTCCTACCGTTTCCGGATGCGCTGAAAGAGAGGAATAGCAGATATGAACAGACAAATACACAGACAGCAAATGAACGCAAGGATTATCATGGCAACGGCATGTATGGCGTGCCTTTCAACCTTTTTTTCCTGTACGTACGGTACGCCGGATGAAGACTGGACGAAGAATGGAAAGGTACGTCTCACCCTCGACTGGCAGGGAGGTACCCATCCTGCGTCGATGAACTACTATTTCTATAAGGACGGCAGCGGCACTCCTGTTGTCCGCCGGGGAAATGCACGGGGCTTTGAAGGAACCTTGCCATTGGGTAATTATAAGGTAGCGGTCTGTAATCCGGACTGCCGGAATATCCTCCTGGAAATGGAGGGTGGGTACGAAACGGCTTCCGGAATGGTAAAGCATGTGTCGGTACTGAAATCGTCCCCTTCCTGCATCACCGCCCCGGGCAACCTGTATGGCTGCGGCTGCGAGTCCATCGGGGTGGTGGGTGAGGAAGCCGCCGCGAAGGAACTGTATCCCACCGGTTTGGTCAGGACGTTGGAGCTGTATATCAGGATAACAAAAGGAGGAAAAGAGGAGATCGCTTTGTCCGGGCTCACCGGACGGTTGACCGGCGTTTCATCGGGGGTATATATTCCCTCGGGCGCTGCCTTGTTCGACACTCCGGCTTTCATGGCGTTTGAGCCGGAGTGTACGGGCGAGGGAAAATACAGGGCGCTCCTGACCCTGTTCGGCCTGTCGGACAGTGATGCGCCCTTTCTTTACCTGACCCTGAAAGGGGAGGATGGCAAGGAACTGACTACCGGCGTCGGCGTCCCCCGCGAGGTGGGCGATATGTTCCGCCAAAAGACATCGTCGCGTGTGATCCTCGACCTGACTGCGGCCTATGACGAGGTGACCGGCCTTTCGGTCAGCCTGGAGGACTGGAAAGAGGGGACGGGCGGAGCCGGACTGGAAGAGGGGGAGATGGGATAATGAATAATGAAAAATGAATAATGAATAATTGAAGATGAATTTGAAAACGACATACAAACCGGTAGCGGCGCTCGCTTTCCTGTTGTGCACAACTATCGGTTGTTCGGACAGCTCCCCTTCCGACTATACGGGGAGGGGTGATCTGGAACTTCATATCGTTCCGGGTAGCCTGTCGGGTACCGGCACGCAGGGTCAACTCTTTTTTGCCAAAGGGACTGCACCGGGAAACTATACGGAGAAATGGAAAGCGACAGCCGGCCAGAGCGGTATGGTTTTGTTGGACGAACCCAGGTATTACCCCGAAGATAACAGCCGGGTTTACCTGCGCGGCTTCTCTCCGGAAGGGAAATCGTTTGACAATGGGAAAGTCGGCTACCTGATCGACGGGACACAAGACCTGATAGCCAGCGGCGAACAAAGCGGCTGCCTGACGGATATGTTCCTGCAAAAGCAGAAAGAGTTTCGTTTTACGCATCTGCTCTCGCAGCTTCGCTTCGAGGTCAGCGGCGACGAAGAAGCGCTGGAGAGGGGCTGGAAACTGGACAGTCTCTACGTTGCCGGCCTGCAGCGCGAAGTTTCTTTGTCGCTCAGCGACAAAAGCCTTTCTTTCTCCGGTGACAAGGGCGACTTCAAGGTGCCGGTCGAACGTACCCCGCTCACAGGAGGGTGGACGAAACTTCCCGGTGAGGTGCTGATACAACCGGGGGTACGCATCTACCTGACCGCCGTTCTAAAAGATGGCGACGGCCGGCCGACACGGCAGGAATACCTGCCCGTCACGTTCCGTGAGGGAGGGAATACCCCGGTGGCGGGAACCTCCTACCTTATTTCGGTCAGGATCCGCGCCAAAGGCTCCACCCTTTTGTCGGCAGGGATCGACGAATGGATAGCGGGCAGTAGCGGTTCGGGAGTGATATAAACATTTCATTTATTATATATTAATTAAACACTTAAGTAGAAATGAGAACAAACAAGTTTTTAGCGGTAGGCCTTCTGGCCACCATGATCTTGGGCAGTTGCTCTAACAATGAAGATCCGGCAAACACGCCCGGCGGTGCAGACGAGATCAAACTGGATGCCGGTATCGGCGTACAGACACGTGGCGAGGGAGTTATCAGCCCGGGGTACGAGAATGATCTGAAAGTGGCGTTCGCCCGTCTTGAAGCGGGTGCTAGCACCTGGACAGGCACGGATCTTAAAGCCGTCCGTATAGGCGGTAGCGGACAGACTCCCATCGCTTTCGAAACGTCCCAGATCTATAACGGAACAACCGCAACGACCCTTCTGGGTTATTATCCGCGTGTGACAGAGAATATCACCAGCGATCAGAATAAGGTTACCGTGCCTTACACGATCACCGGTGATATGGATATTATGGCTACGGAGGTATTGACCGGTACCAAATTGGATCAGATCAAGACCTCTACCTTCTCCCACCTGCTCGGTCAGTTACAGTTCCGTTGTGTCGGTTCCGATGCAGCGATCGATGCCTGGGACGGTATCGGTATCAAGGTGAAAACCGTTCCCACCACCCTGGCGGTGTCGTTGCATAAGAGCACGGGAGCCAGCCTGAAAGCGAACGGCACTCCTACGGGCGACCTGAGTGTCTTTAGCTGTCCGACTGTCCCGGTAAGTCCGGATGAACAGAATCCTGCAACAGGTTATGTGATGCTTTGCCCGATAGAAAAGCTGGGCACCCAGGCTGCTCCGATCACCCTGGAGGTAACGGGAAATTACAGAGGAACTCCGGTATCACCGGCAAAAACGATTACAATCACCAATATCCAGGGCGGCGTGCTGGCTGGTATCTCTAACCTTATAACGCTCATATTTACGGTCGACGGAGATATCTCGGCTTCGGCTACAGCCGACATCGCCCCCTGGAAGCCGGGTAATGCAGGTAGTTCGGTAGTTACTCCTAATCCCTGACCGATTTTACTTAACAGATAATCACTCACCAAGCTGGCAGTAGATGAAGAATAAAATAGTGATAGCAACTCTCGTTTCCCTCCTGGGCTTTACGGCCTGTTCGGACGATAGCGGACAGGAGCCGCAACCCGTTCGTGCGACAGCCGTGCGCCTGGAGGGGGCGATCGGTCTGTCTACCCGTGCGGTGATCGGCTCCGGCTACAATGAGGATCTGAAAGTCTGCTTTGCCCGCCGGGACGAAACCGGTGTTTCAACAGACACCTACGGCGGCTGGGGTGCATACTCCGCCGTGCGTAGCGGCGGGGGCGGCAGCCGTCCGATCATCTTCAACCAGACCCAGGTCTATCCGGCAGACGGCAGCAGGATTCATCTGCACGGTTATTATCCGGCGGACAGTGTGGGAGTAGTGGAGTCGAACGCTAGTACCGGCAAGGTAACTTTTACCATCGACGGGAAAACGGATGTGATGTCCACGGGACGCATTACGGCATCGGGAGGAACATCGGCTGCTGCGGAGGTGCCTGTCGCCTGTACCTTTTATCACCTGCTGAGCCAGCTATCTTTTGTTTGTTACAGTAACCATTTGGATAAATGGGGCGAGATCACAAAGATCGAAGCCGCGGGTATCCCCTTGAAGCAGGAACTGGACTGGACGGCAGAAGCGGCGGACGTGAAACTAAGCAGTGTTGCCAATAGCGAAACAGGCACTTTACAGGTGCAGGGGATCGACTATCCGCTGGCTGTCTTGCAGGTAGGTCAAGACGATCCGCTACCCGGCGAAGATAAAGCAAAAGGCTATATCCTGCTTCCTGTGTCAGACGGTTTGGGAGCATCGGGTAAGGCATTGTGGCTGAACATCACGACAACGAAGGATGGAAAGGGCTCGGAAACTGCAACGACATTCCGTGTCCCTGTCTCTGCCGAAGGCGGTTTTCAAGCCGGCAGCAGGCATGTCCTCTTTCTCTTTTTTACCGATGGTATCGGTATAGAAGTTTCCCGGGTCGGCGTGATACCGTGGATTGCCCAGGAAGAGCCGGAAATACCTATGTAAGGTATAACGATGCGCGATAAAGCGCATAAAGCAAACGATAACAATAGTATTTAATATTAAACGAATAAAAATGAAAACAACGGTAATAACGAGTGCGATGTCCGTAGTACTGCTGACGGCGGTAAGCTGTTCGCAGACAGAAACGGATTTTAATTCAGTCGACGCAAATGCTCCTGTTTCTTTGGGAGTTTCCGCAACTATGAAAGGGAGCGCTCAAAGCAAGGCGATAACCCGTTCGGTGGTGGACGGAACTAAAATCACTTATAATCCGGATAACTATACAGATGCCAATGCCAACCCCGGCATCGGGGTATTGCTGACAAATAAAACGGCCAACGGTTGGTATGTTGCCACAACCTCCGGATACGGAGGTAATCATATATGGTATATAGGAGATGAGCATGGAGATGGTTGGAAGTCTATACTTAAAGATGCTAAAGGTACTAGTTATTCAGATGCACCGGTAGTTCCCTATTTTATGACGGCTGAGGTGGGGCAAGTATATGCTTATTATCCTTATGACGAGGATTTTGTTGCTACAGGTGCTGTGCCTGCGGCTTTGCAGCTTAAGGCTCCTCTGCTGGCTACCAGTACCACTGCGGCAGAGATAACGATAGACGCTACGACAAGCAATGCAAAAAAAGTATGGGGTGGTGCTTCTTGGAGTGATAATACTGCCGATAATCTTAATCTAAGCCTGTCTGCTCCGAACGACAAGGATTATATGTATTTTGACGGTACGGACGGACGTTATGTAAACAACGGACGTGCTGCGGGTCAGCCTCCGATCTTACCGGCCGATCCGGGAGATAACACCAGTGATGTTAACCCCGGTTATAAAATCGACCTGGCAATGAAACATGCCCTCTCCATGGTTTCTTTCCGTGTATACGACGGTGGTAAGCTGAGTGCAAATCCGGTTACGTTTACGAAGTTCGTGATAAAGAATGTTGCCGGTAAGGATAACTTTAAAGTTTCCGGTAAGCAGATGGCGTTGTCAGACGGAACCATTACCAATATAACCACTGATCCTGCAGCGGGAACATTAGAACGTAACGTAACAAATTATACTTTGATGCGCCAGATACAGTCTGGTGAGACTCAATCAGAGACAGCCTTTATTGCTGCTACAGGTGTAAACGCTCAAACCGTCACTAAAAGTGTCAGTGCGATTGTTTATCCCCAGACTTTTACCCAGGATGAAATACAGGTCGTAATCACGTTGCAGGGTGCTGATGCCGGTGTTTCCGGAGATTATCCGGCTATTCTGACTGTCCCGGGTGATGGTGGCTGGAATGCGGGTAAAAACTACATCTATACCCTTTCTGCCGGACGTAACCGGTTGACTGTAATGGGTGTCTCGGTAACAGACTGGACGGATGAAGAAGTAAGCGGTGAAATACCCCTGTAAATAATTACCAACCCAAGTGAAACCCATGAAACAGTCTTTCTATACACTTACGGTGGCGATTTTCCTGATGTTGTGTACTGCCTGTACACAGGCGGATATCGTTTCTCCGGTGGACGGTGAGGGCACTGGCGGCGATCCGGACAAGGGTGTACCTTTGGCCGTTAGTAATGTCAGATTGTCTCTGGAGGTCGAGTCGAGGAGCGTCGTAACCGGTGAGCCCCCGAAGGGTAGGAGGAATCCTAATCCGCTTACTAAAATAGCGGTATGCGTGGTCAGGGCCGGTGGTTCGGCGAAGCAGTTTTACGACAGCAGCAACCCCGTACAGGTCTTTACGTATGCCGGCGGTTCAAACAGTTGGGAGCAATCGGAACCGGCTTCTCCTCTCTATCTTTTTACCGAAGGCGGAACAGGGCTTGCCTATACTCCGGCGAACAAAACGGTGGAGATCGACGGGAGTGCCGTCAGGATGACGGGCGTATCGGTGAAAACGGCACAGACGTTCCGGTTCCCTGATACGACCCCGGGCGGTGTCGATCCTGCTAATGATGTGCCCTGGGATACCGACCAGGAGGATTACCTGACGGGTCCGGGCGGCGATGTCGACCGGTGGAGTCCCGGCCTGTCTCTCCGGTTGCAACACGTCCTGTCCAAAGTCAGCTTCCGTGTGCTGGAAGCAAACTCCGGCAGTCTTTATGCCGGCAGCAAAGTGGCGAAGGTGGAACTGAAAAGCGGCAGTACCGGCTTTAAAACGTCCACGGATGCCTGGCTGGACCTCTCTACCGGCGATCTCGGCGGTACGATCCTTTCCGGCGGAACGTTGAGTTTTACAGCCGATGCGACTACCCGGCGTGAGGTCGGTACCGGAACGGCCGACGCCGCTACCGTGCCGGTGCAGGCTTTCGGGCTGGTGATCCCGGTGGGCGGTGTACAGGCAACGCTTGAACTGACCCTTGACGACGGACATACCTTTACGACGGCAACTCCGTTTACCGTCGGATGGAGCCGGGGAAAGAATCACATTTATACGGTCACGCTCTCTGCCAAAGGGATCGTGATAAGTAATCCGGTGGTGGCTCCCTGGGTGGAGGGGACCGTACCGGGTCCCAATGTCCCCGTGCAATAATATACATTATAAAACAACAGATCATGAATAAAACAGAATTAATAAATGCATTAGCATCAAAAGTGAATATCAACCGGAGTCAGTCCCGTCAGTATCTGGATATGTTTCTGGAAGTGCTGGAAGAAACCTTGAAAGAGGAGGAGCCTGTGGTGATCCAGGGGTTCGGTACATTCGAACCGTGGAAGCAGGCGGAACGCCCGGGCCGCAATCCCCGTACCGGTGTCCCCTGTAAGATTCCGGCGCGTATAAGTGTGAAATTCAAAGCCGGCAAGTATCTGCTGGAAACGTTGAACAGTCAGAAATAAACTAACAAGTATGAAAATGGCAGGGAGTCGAATAAGGATATATCTATTGGGAGCAGTCTCGTTTTATCTGTTGTGCGGATGTACGGCGGAGCCGGTCATCAATGCCGGTTCATCGGATGCCCGTCCGGTGGCACTTCGTTTTGTAAGTCCGGACTTGGGTACGCCTGTTCCTGTTTCACGTGCCGGTGACGGGCTCGTCCCGGAGCGGCTCCCGTCAGGGGCCACCGTCCGGATCGTCGCTTATTATCTCCGTAAAGGGGCGGACGGTACGATACCACTGGCTTCGTTCGACACTTCGCCACCCACGTATGAAGCGACCTACGAAGTGAAGCTAGACGGTTCCCTGTCACCTTGCAACGTCGATACCGACGGTAAAAAGACAGCCGGCACAGCTTCCGGCCTTTCCGTCCGCGGCGGTACGTACGATTTCTACGCCATATCCCCGGCACGCTCCCTGCAACAGGGCTCTAATAACAAATACCAGATAACCGGTATCCCCCATAAAGAGGACGTAATGACCTCCTTTCAGCGCCATGTCGATGTTTCGGCCGGCTCCAACACCGTCACGTTGAAAACTTTCACCCGCCAATGCGCCTTAATTGTTTTTAGTGTCGCCCCTTCACCCGACAACGTACTTCCTTTCGACCGGCTGTACGGAACGTCCCTGATCCTCAAAGAAATATCCACCTCCGGTGCCAGCCTGACAGCGGGTGAGAACACCGGTATTCCTCTTACGGGCGGTAGCTCCGGAACAGCATCAGAAGTTACTTTCTCCGGCGATGACTTCGAGCCCGTAGAAAACCCGACCGCACCCGGTCAGAACAAAGCCAAAGGCGTTGTCCTACCCAAGAACAACACCGCCTTCAAAGTTTCCCTGACCGTTGTCAGGGACGATGAAACAGCCACCCTGGACGCCACCATCGACAAGAAGATCACCTTCGACTCCGGTAAAAAATACATCTTCACCTTAGAAGTAAAAAATAACGAAAGCCGCTTACAATTAACAGCATTGAACTGGTCTTCAATCCCTTTTACAGACCTAGCCGTAGGCGGCCCCGGCGGCCTACGCCCCGATCCCGATATCGACACCGGTACAGGCACAACAATCACAGTCGCCCAATGGGATGATATGCCGTGGACGGGGAATGGACTGACAGGAAATAGCTATATAGTCAAAATAGATGACAGTACGTTGAAGGGATATTATGCAAGGATGAAAGGTTCAGATCCGAATTATACTTGGGAAACTCATCCTCCGTTCGACGCAGATGGTGTCGATGCCGCTGCGTCTCATGGGTTAACCGATGTAGATACAGTGAGCATACTTCCTTCTATGACCGGGTATTATCTGATCCAGGTGGAGAGTACGCAGCGAGAAGATTATAAGGATTATGAAACCATGCAGACTCACTGTAATGGTCTTGATGTAGACGGTCATTCGGATTGGCGTTTGCCTACTCAGATCGAGTTATATGCTATGTGGGATAAGGCTAAAGGGACTGATCCGCAAGGTAATGCTGGAGATGATGAGCCTGACTCCAAAGTATTCGGCATAGAGTTCTTCCCCTATTACTACTGGAGTAGTTCGGTCTACATTGGTCATACTGACCAACGTTGCGGACTGTTCTTCAGCAGTGGCGATTTCTATGGCGGCTACCACATGACGGGCACCGGCTTCGTCAGGTGTGTCCGTGATAAAAAAATATCAATTCAATAATATCCCTTTCGGGAGCAGTCTGATATAAACAACGAAATCCAATATATAATGAAACAAGCGATAACAACAAAACAATCTCCCCACCGTGTCCGGAGTATCTTTTCCCCTCTCGAGAGGGGGCAGGGGGTGTGTAAATGCCCGCCCATCAACCAACTCTTCCTCCTTCTCCTACTCCTGCTAGCCAGTTGCACAGAAGCCGACGTAGCCAACGACCTCCGTCCTGTCGCAGGGCAGGAAGTAGAGGCCTCCTTCAACCTGCAAGTACTGGCCAACCAGACAACTAAAACACGTAGCATCACCTTCACCGCCGAGGGAGCGATCGAGTCGGACAGCCTGGCAGTCACAACAAACGACTCGATAAAGACAAAGTCTACCGCCTCTCTAACCAGCGGGCAGGAAAGCCAACTATCCAGCCTGTGGGTCGGACAGTACGACGGCACAGGCACTCGCCTGTTCAGCCAATATTTTTCTACATTATCCGGTAATACAGTAGATATAAAGCTAAAAGTAAACACTGCCGGTCAGACCAGCCGTGTATACTTCGTAGCAAACACCACCGACCTGGGTGCAGTCGCCGATGAAGCGACCCTGAAAGCACGCACCTTGCCTTATGGTTCTACAGAAGCTGGTTTGCCCGACAACAACAGCCTTTGCATGATGATGGGACAGTGGAACGGAGCTATACCTTCCGGCGGTCTGAATAACATTACCGTGAATCTAACACGTCTCATCGCTAAGATCTCATTCACTTATGCGATCGGCGGCTCCGGCTTTTCATTCACCCCGGCTTCCGTCACCTTAAAGAATGCCCCGGCCTTGTCGCAGGTGTCGGCCCCCACGACACAATTAGCAGGCGCAGACATGTCTTATAAAAATTATACCGATAAGAATCCCGCCCCTGCGAGTAAAACCTTTTACTGGTACCTGCCTGAAAATATGGCCGGCACAGTCACCGGCTCCGACGCCGTCGGCTCCGAAAAGCAAAAGGTCGGTACAGGCGTAACCAACGCCACCTGCATCGAGTTAAGAGGTAATGCCGTACAGGACGGTGTTTCATACAGCAACGTTGTCATCCGCTTTTTCCCCGGTAAGAGTATGAATAACTACGATATCGTGCGCAACGCCCACTACCAGATGAACGTCACCCTGGTCGGCTTGGACGTATCCGACGACCGTATCACGGTCGGCGAAATCCCCCCTGTCGAAGTCGCCCCGGGCAATATGGCAGCAGCGAAGGAAAGCGAGAAAACCGTCCAGATCCCTGCCCGTCCGGGTATAAGCTGGGTCTTGGATTTACCGCCCTGGCTGTCCGCCCTTGTAGAAGGCAAACCTGCTCCCGCCGGCTCCACCATCACCTATGAGGGCCCTGTGGTTGTGACCTTGCAGGCGGCCACCGCCAATCCGAAAGCGGAGGATAGAACAGAAGAGATTAGCCTATCTATCGCTGGCAGTCCCAGGAACTTTCAGCTTACCCAGACAGGTTCCGAGCTGAAAAGTCACAACAATATCGCGTTGGACGTTGCCGGTGTAGTCGAAAGTCCCGCCACTTTTACCGCCACCAAAGGCTTGCCGTGGACAGCCGTCCCCAGCGCCGAGTGGATCGTCCTTACAGCCAACCCCACCAGCGGCGAAGCGACCGGCGAACCGCAAACCCTAAAAGTTAAAGCCAGCGGAGCAAACCCCTCTGCTATGCCGCGTGAAGGTAGAATAGCCCTGAAAGCCGGCGAGTCGATAACCAATGCCGCATATACCGGGTTGAAGAAAGAGATAGCAGTTGCGCAGGTGGGCTCCGAGGTAACCGACTGCTCCACATCAAACAACACTGCCGAGAGTGTGTCCGGCGTGTCCGGTTCGTTTACAGCTACGGCCGGTCTTGACTGGCGAACGAGTGTCGGAGACGATACCTGGATCCAGGTAACGGGTAACGAATCAGGTACCCCGACAACGGGTGACCCCCAGACTATCACGTTTAACGTAGATCTCAACCCTAACCCCACTCCCCGGTCGGGAAAGATTACCGTTCGGGCAGGCAATCCCTCGTACGGGCCCAAGAATGATATCATCGTGAATCAGCAGGGGTCTACCTTTGAGCTTGTTTCACCCTCAGCCGTGACGCTGGAATATAGTGCTACAACTTTCAATGTAACCATAATGGGTACAAAAGGTTTGCCATGGGAAGTCAATCCGTACGACGCTGCGAAGCAAATAGCTCCTACAGGCCACACAGGTGTTATACAAGCAACCGGTCAGAATCAGAACATTGAGTTTCAGGCTCTTGAAAACACCGGTCCACTGCGTAGCGAAACATTTAACATAACCGTCCCTGGCAGCAATCATACAAAGACTGTTACCGTTACGCAAAAGGCTAACCCGATCGTGACGATAGATGATAGTACGTTAAAAGGATATTATGTAAGGATGAAAGGTTCAAGTGCGAGTTATAATTGGACAACTCATCCTCCATTCGATGCGGATGGTGTCAATACCGCTGCATCCCATGGGTTAACCGGGGTAGTGTTGTCCGAAGCTCCTGTTATGACCGGGTATTATCAGATCCAGGTGGAGAGTACGCAATGGTTAGAATATAAGAATTATGTAACCATGCAGACTCACTGTAATGATCTTGATGTAGACGGTCATTTGGATTGGCGTTTGCCTACTCAAATCGAGTTGTATGCTATGTGGGACAAGTCTAAAGGGACTGATCCGCAAGGTAGTGCAGGAGATGGCGAAGCTGACTCTAAAATATTCGGCGCATCGTTTCTCGCCAGTTACTACTGGAGTAGTTCGGTCTCCAGTAGCAGTATCGGTCTACGTTGCGGGCTGGACTTCGGCAGTGGTAGTTTTAGCAGCGGCTACACGACGTCCAACGGCTATGTCAGGTGTGTCAGGGATAAAAATTAACAATTTCGCAATATCCCCCCCAAACCGCGTTCCGGGTTCGACATGTAAGCGTAAATCGCTGTACATGCTTGTTGGCAGGAAAGAGAATTCACTCTTTCCTGCTAATTTTTATATATATGTACGATACACTGAAATCGTTGTTCGGCAGAAAGAAGCCGTCGGTAAGTAAGTTTGAAACCTTGTTGAGTGAATTACCCCCTGTCAGGCGTTTGTATTACCGGCAACTGGCTTATAAGGTGGCCCTTAGCGAATGGGATTACCTGACGGTCGATTACAAAACGTTCCTTACGAATTTTATCACACGCGACTGGCAACGGTCGGCCGATTATCTGTTGGAGCATACCGTATTGGGGAAGCTACGGTTTGAATTGCATGAACCGGATATCATCCAGCGTTTTATCGGCCTGATTGAAGGGAGAGCGTTCGGCCATGAGGCTTCCTTTGTCCATTTGGCTTTCTCGCTCCGGCTATCTTTTACTTATGATTACGACATCGAGTATTTCGGCGATAAGCTCCGCTCGAAAATCCTCACCGCCACCGATCTCAATATACTGAAAGACAAGACCCCCGTCACCAATGAACCTGGGTATATCGGACCGCGTGTGAAATAAGTATAAAACCCGGGGGAGAACAGGTTCGGTGATAGAGAGGATAAATGTCTCGTTGTCGTGCTTGATGCCTTCTTCTCTCCCCTTATTATCGCAGAGAGTTCCTATTTCTCTTATCCTATATTTGCTATGTGTTTCAATCACGGGTATTAACTAATACATTATTAATTATGGCAATGAAGTTTAAGTTGGTTACAAGAAAGAATCTGGGAGCGGATCAGAAAGAAGTACCGGAGAAAGTGTATGCCCAGATGGTGTGTGGCGATTATGTTCCTTTCGAAGAGTTTATAGAGGAGATAGCCGATAGTTCCGGTGTAGGCAGTGCCGGAGTAAAAGCGGTGATCGATCGTTCGGTGGTTATTCTGGTTCGCCATTTGCAGCATGGACGAAGGGTACATTTCGGGGATCTCGGTCATTTCCGGTATAACTTCGGTTCGGAGGGCGTGACAGATGAAAAGAGTTTTACTACGAGTATGATCCGCGAACCGAAAGTTCGTTTCTTTCCGGGTAAAGAATTACGTGTAGCCAAAAGCCGTACGAGCTTTGAAAAAGTATCGTTGGATAAAAAGGACGAAGGCGAAGGGGGTGGTGAAGACGACAGACCGGTGATCGAGTAATTGACAATTAAAAAGAAAGTCATGAAACGGTTGACGGTTCAGTTGATTATTGCAATCCTGCTCACATTGAGCGGGATTGTTCTTCTCTTCAGCGGATTCTGGATCGATCCGCATGGATTGATCGATAACAGCGTATTGGTGGCTTTCGGTGAGATCAGTACGTTTGCGGGTGCCCTTTTCGGGGTGGATTATACCTATAAATTAAAAATCAATGACAATGGAAAGTAGAAGTAAAAAGACCAGGTTAAGTGAACATTTCACGCTGGAAGAGCTTACGTATAGCCGTACCGCAGTAGAGAACGCAATAGCCAATGAACCGCCTGCTCAGGCAAAGGCATCGCTGCAACATCTGGCAGGTTGTTTACTGGAACCGTTGCGGCAATTGTATAAGAAGCCGATCGCCGTTTTGAGCGGTTACCGGAATAAAGAGGTGAACCGTTTGGTGGGTGGTGTGGCTACGAGCCAGCATGTGAAGGGGGAGGCAGCCGATTGTTATACGCCCGAAGGCCCGGAGAAACTGCTGGAACTGTTGATGCGGTCGGGCTTGCCTTTCGACCAGGCGATCTTATACAAACGCCGCCGTTTCCTGCATCTGTCATTGAAGCAATCCGGAAGGAACCGGATGCAGGTGCTTGTTTATATGCTCTGCATTGTTTGTTTATTCTTTAGCTGTGGCATGAAAAAGACTGTGCGCCGGCAGGAAAGCGCCAACTGTAACGCGTCGGTCAGAATAGACCATAACGACAGCTTGTTATTACAAAGTCGCTCTATCCTGAACGACTCCTTATCGTGGGAACTAAAACAGGTCATTTTCCTTCCACCAGACAGTTCGGGCAGGCAACCCCTGCAAAGCCTCACCGTAGCCCGCCTGCAACAAGTTAGCTACAGTATCGACAGCTTAGTCTCTACTTCTACAACGCAACAATCTTATACCACCCAAACCGTGGAACAAATACAAAAACAGGAGATCCGGCACACAAGTAACTACCGTATTCTGATCTTAATCGCAGTCGGTCTTTGCTTCTTTATATATTTTTTACGGAGTTCCTCTGTTGTCAATCCTAAACCTTGACGAGCTTCTTCTTCTGCCTGATCCAGGCGTTTATTCAGTTCTTCAAGAGTATATTGACAGGGAGGACGTTGGATCTCTGTATTGAATCCGTATGCAGCCTGAGGCTCATTTACATTTTGTGAAGTTTCTTCCGGTAATGGATATTCTTTTTTTGTCATGGTTGGTTATTCTTTTTAAGTTATACTGCAAATGTAATGAATTCCTTGTAACTAAAGGAAGATAATTAAATATTTCTTTGTAATAAATATATAATAGGATATCTTTGGAGTCAGTGCAGTTTTATATACCCTAATTTTGTATACCGTATATTCCGGGAGGTATAATGTTTGATTACTTTGGCCGAGCGGATATGCATTTTCTCCCCGATCTGATACGCATGGTCGGCGTTGCTTAACTTGCCGCTTTCCAGACTGCGGTCGGTTGCACGGATGGTGAAGAAAAACAGGTTGCCTGCTTCGTCCGAAGCAACGATTTTCTGGTCGACGTAAAAATGGGTGGTTCCCCGGATAGTACGCGTCTTATATGGATTATCTTCCACTTTGACCCGCAGGATGGAAAGATGCAGGTCACTTAGTTTTTCGTCTATTTCTCCGACAAATCGGCTAACGGGTACTTTATGCATACGGGAAGTATGTAGATCCTGATGAACCCATGCATAGGTTGCCGCCAGTTCCTTAAAACGTCTTTCGCTTTGTACACGCGCTTCATATTTATTGGCAATCCATGCCACATACTTAGGATCGATCGTTACGATCTGATATAAACGGTATCCGCGATATTTACCGAAAGTGATAACGTCGTCGGCATTGTGGGATATGGAGTCGATACGGGGGGTAATGTGCAGCCTGGCGAAGGAGTTGGCTACAGCCTTCATCGCTTTTTCTACTGAGTTGATCGCATTGACATCCAATGTAGAAAGGAAAACATTCGGATGATATTCAGCAACCGGATTATAGAACCAAAGCGTATAATAAGCGGTCTTTTCATTAGGCAAAAGAATATAGTATACGCCTTTGTCTTCGTTTCTTCCTTCGTTAAACAGACTCAGTTTATCCAGGACAAATTGTTCGATATAGTCTGAAATGTTACTCATAACTCATCCTCCTCATATTCTTCCCTAACAAATATATGAAAAGAGGATGAATTATCCTAATCAAATTGTGATTATTAACGGGGAAGTCTGCATCTCCCTGTCTATACCAGATGGTTTAAAGCCAGATATTTCCAGAGTGGAGCGGCGTGTAATGCCTGTTTTATCTGGTCGGTTTTCAGCAGTTCGATCACTTCTTCGAGTGTAAGGATATGGACGGCCAGATCTTCCGTTTCTTCCAGGTGTTGATTGCTGACTTGCTCGACATCTGTTGCCAGGAAACAATGAGTCAGATTGGTATGAGTACTGGGATTCACGCCGATTGTCATGATCTTCGTCCATTCGCCTTTGCCGAAACCGGTTTCCTCCAGCAATTCCCGCTGAGCGGAAACGAGTGGCGTACCGTCTTCTTTTTCGCAAACACCGGCACAAAGTTCATAAGATGTTTCTCCCAAACCGTGGCGGTACTGGCTGATAAAAACAAACTTTTTATCTTTCGTAATGGCGATTATATTGATCCATTCCGGGTATTCGAAAACAAAATATTCCGGGATCTGATTGCCATTGGGCAGTTCAACCCGTTCGCTTCGTACAGTCAGCCACGGTTTATGGTGGAGATAAGTACTTTCAAGCACTTTCCATTTTCTGTCTTTCAAGTCTTCCATAATTCTTGTATCGTGTTAATTGATTATTTAAACTAACGGTCGTCCCGATTGTTTATTATATAAATAGGAACCACTAAATTTATTATCCGATGAAGATACACGAATTTCAGGCAAAAAAACTCTTTTCAGACTATGGGATACCGGTCGAGCGACATATTTTATGTAGTACGCCGGGCGATGTTGTGGCTGCTTTCAGTCAGTTGGGGAATGAAAAAGTAGCCATCAAAGCACAGGTGCTGACCGGGGGAAGAGGTAAAGCCGGCGGTGTGAAACTGGCTGGGAATGCCGAAGAAGCCTTGCAGCATGCCGAAAGCATTTTGGGCATGACCATTAAAGATTATCCCGTCACCCGGGTAATTGTCAGCGAAGCGGTGAATATCCATCTGGAGTATTATATCAGTTTTGTGATCGACCGTAATTCCCGCTCGGTCGTCCTGATGATGAGTGCCGAAGGGGGAATGGACATCGAAGAGGTGGCACACCGCGCACCCGAAAAGATTTTCCATTTCCGGATCGATCCGTTGATCGGAATTCCTGATTATCTGGCGCGGCGTTATGCTTTTACCCTGTTTGATAAAACTTCACAGGTCAATCAACTGGCCGGGATTATACAGAATATGTACCGGCTTTTTATAGAGAAAGATGCTTCCCTGGTGGAAATAAACCCACTGGTTATGACAAGGGAAGGTGTCTTGATTGCGATCGATGCCAAGATGACTTTCGATGACAATGCGTTATATCGCCAGCCTCGTGTCCTTTCCCTTTTTGAACCTACCGAGGAAGAAAAGACAGAAGCCCGGGCAAAGGAAAACGGTTTCAGTTATGTGTACATGGGCGGTGAGATCGGCTGTATGGTTAACGGGGCGGGTCTGGCTATGGCTACAATGGATATGGTCAAACTATATGGCGGCGATCCGGCTAATTTCCTGGATATCGGCGGTAGCTCCAATCCGGAAAAAGTGATCGAAGCGATGAAGTTGCTGCTGAAAGATCCGAAAGTAAAGGTGGTGCTGATCAATATATTCGGTGGGATTACCCGCTGCGATGATGTGGCTTACGGTCTGCTGAAAGCTTTCGAGCAGATAAACAATGACATTCCCGTTATTGTCCGGCTGACCGGGACAAATGAGAAAGAGGGGCGCGATCTGTTGCGCAATACCCGTTTTAAAGTGGCCGAAACGATGGGTGAAGCAACCCTGATGGCCGTAGAATTATCACAAAACAGCAAAAAATAGTCATCATGAGCATACTGATCAATAAATCTACCCGTCTGATCGTACAGGGAATCACCGGACGCGACGGGCTTTTCCATGCACTGAAAATGAAAGAATATGGAACTAACGTCGTAGGCGGAACTTCGCCGGGCAAAGGCGGAACCGAGATCGATCATATTCCGGTATTCAACACGATGTACGACGCCGTGCAGCAAACGCAGGCAAATACCTCTGTTATATTTGTTCCCGCCCGTTTTGCGGCCGATGCCATCATGGAGGCGGCCGATGCGGGTATCGGGCTGATTGTCTGTATCACTGAAGGAGTCCCGACAGTCGATGTGATCAAAGCCTACCGGTTCGTGCAGATGAAGGGTGCGAAGCTGATCGGGCCGAATTGTCCCGGATTGGTCTCTCCGGGTGAAAGCCTTGTCGGTATCCTTCCTGGTAAAGTGTTTATGAAAGGACATACAGGCGTGTTAAGCAGGAGCGGAACACTTACCTATGAAGTGGTTTATCATTTGACAGCCAATGGTATGGGGCAATCTACCGCCGTAGGAATGGGGGGCGATCCTGTGGTCGGCCTTTACTTTCGCGAATTGCTGGAAATGTTTGAGAATGATCCGGATACGCATTCTATCGTGATGATCGGCGAGATAGGCGGTAACGCGGAAGAACTGGCAGCCGAATATATCCGTGAGCATGTAACGAAACCGGTTGTCGGATTTATTGCCGGACAGTTGGCCCCGCCGGGTAAACAGATGGGACATGCCGGAGCTATTATCTCCGGAGGAACCGGTACGGCCGTTGAAAAGATCCGGGCGATGGAAGAAGCGGGTATACGGGTTGCTTGTGAGCCGTCTGAAATACCGAAGCTATTTTTATAACTATACATGAACATAACAACTTTATCCCTATCTTTGCACCTTCGTAAGATTGAGTAAATGAATAAAGAGGATAATTTCGGCAGATTACTGGTGTTATTACTTATCACGTTTTGTATCTGCCTGGGACTATATTATCTGCCGGATCAGTTGTTCGGACAGAAAATAAAAAAGGTTGACTTACTTTCGGATTTACGGGTAAAGACGCAATCGTTGTCGATGGACTCCCTGCGCAGGCAGCTTGAACAGCCGGATACGTTGCAAATAGACTCGGTTGCTTTGCGCGATTCGATCATCCGCTCTACGGGGATCGACTCTGCGGCACTGGCTTTGCGTGATTCTCTGTACAATGTGATGTACTCCGTTCAGGGGGCTGATTCGCTCGGTACCCACATTGAAGACTATTCGGTCGGACATATCGGATTGAAACGTTTCTTTGCCGCACTTAAGAAAGGCAAGGTGTTGAAGCGGCCGGTTCGTGTGGCCTTCCTTGGCGACTCGTTTATCGAAGGGGATATCGTGGTTGCAGACTTGCGCTCGGCTTTACAGAAAGAGTTTGGCGGACGCGGGGTCGGATTCGTTCCGATTGCTTCCGTGGCATCACAATTCCGTCCTACGGTCGAACAGCGGTCGGAGGGATGGCATACCTGGTCGATGCTGACCGATCATGACCACGGCTATACGCTTTCGGGTATGATGTTCGAGCCGAAAGGTGAAAAGGCTTCCGTTTCGGTAAAGACGACGAACCGTTACCCGGAATTACAGACCGTTTCTTCCCTGAAATTCCTATATGAACAGAACATGGGAACCCGTATGAAACTGTTCTGCAACGGTGAACCCGATACGATCAATGAACTACTTCCCGTTACCACTGAGATAACCCAGTACGAAAAGAAAGGTGTATTTACCGAAGCTTCGTTCTCGTTTACGGAAACGGACGGTTTCCGGGCTTTAGGTCTTGCCCTGGAAGATAATTCGGGCATTGTGGTAGATAACTATTCTTTGCGAGGTAATTCCGGTATGATCCTTACCCGTCTGGACAGCGCACGCTGCCGGAGTCTGAGCAAGGTGCGTCCGTATGACTTGATCATTCTCCAGTATGGGCTGAATGTGGTGAGCGACAGTGTGCTGCATTATGGATGGTATAGTAACCGGATGGTTGAAGCCGTCCGTCGTGTGCAGGTTTGTTTCCCGGAAGCAGACGTTCTGCTGCTGGGCGTTTCCGATCGCAGCCATCAGGAGGACGGCGAGTTTGAGACGATGCCTGCCGTATTGGCATTGCTTCATACGCAAAGACAGATCGCCCGTAAAGCGGGGATTCCGTTCTGGAATACATTTGGCGGAATGGGAGGCGAGAACAGTATGGTTCGCTTCGTGGAGAATAATTGGGCCAGCAAGGATTATACGCATCTTAGTTTCCGTGGCGGACGCGAAATCGCGACTGCGTTATTTAAAGCATTATTATTAGAAAAGGAGTTTTATGATGAAGCAGACAAAGTGGTTAATTAACTTGTCGGTCTTATTGGCGCTGATGACGATTACCATAGGAGCGAAGGGACAGAAGATCGGTGCTGCTGTCGACTCGATCCTGTTGCCGGTATCGGACAGCGGCGTGAAACAATATGCTCCTTTACAGGATTTTTTTGCGGCACTCGATTCCTTATGTGCCGGGAAAGATACGGTCGTGACCATCGTTCAACTGGGCGACTCTCATATTCAGGCCGGTCATTACAGCGGACGCATGATGCGTCTCTTGCAGCAACAGTTCGGGAATGCCGGCCGGGGCTGGATTGCCCCTTTCAAACTGAGTAAGAGCAATGAGCCGGACGATTATTTTATCTCTTCTGTTGCTAAAGAATGGGTTGCCGGACGTTGTATCCAGAATAACCGGAAGGCACCGATCGGGCCGGGAGGGATCGGTATCCAGTCCGTATCGCCTTCTATCAACTTCGATATCAGCATGGCACCGAACAACGGAGCCGGGTATTCTTTTAACCAGGCGGTCATTTACCGGGGGGAGAAGTCTATGCCGATGCTTCCTGCTGGAAAACTGAAAGATTCGGTCAGGACGATATTAAGCACAACTTCCTGTGCGCCGGGTGTCATAGCCGACACCTTCCGTATCTCTTGCCTGGCAGATACATTGCAGCTGCACAGTACCCGCCGGAAACAAGGGACGGACAACCTGCTGCCTGCCTCTTCTTTTAAGAATGTGTATTACGGTTTCAATCTGACCAACGGCCAACCGGGTATTTTATACCATTCGGTGGGAGTGAACGGAGCCATGTATGTAAACTATACGGATGAGAACTATGTCCGCCAGCTGGCTTTGCTGAATCCATCGTTGCTGATCATTTCGCTGGGAACCAATGAAACGTTTGGCAGACGTTTTACCCGTGGCGAGTTTGCCGGGCAGATCGAAGCATTTATTTCGTTGGTAAAAAAACAGATGCCGCATACAGCCATTCTGCTTACTACGCCTCCCGAATGCTATAAGCGGGTGACTGTAAATAAGAAACGGACGTATGTGCGCAATGAAAATACAGAACGCGCGGCAAAAGCTATTATAGAAGTAGCCCGTCGTGAAGGCCTTGCCTGTTGGGACTTATTTGCAGCGACAGGCGGAAAGGGTTCGAGTGCCAAATGGCATAAGGCCGGACTGATGGGAAGAGACCGCGTTCATTTTACTAAAGAAGGCTATCAGGAACAGGGACTTTTATTGTACCGTGCCCTGATGCAAACTTATAACCGATATATTACAGGCAACAACGATGTTCGATAATCTGGATTTCTCAAAACTGGGCGAGATACTGACCTATCACCGTCTTTCACCGATACTGTTCAGCAGCGGGCTGTTCTTCTTTCTTTTTATTGGCTTCCTGATCATTTATATGTCGCTCAGGAAACATTTGCTGGCTCGTATTATTTATGTAACGCTGTTCTCCCTTTATTTCTATTATAAGAGTAGCGGATTCTGGTTTTTCCTGCTGCTGTTTACTGCTACGTCAGATTTCTGTATCGCGCAGGGGATATACCATACCGCTGCCAGGTGGAAACGCAAGCTGCTGGTCGTCCTTAGTTTGTGTATCAATCTGGGGCTATTGGGGTATTTCAAGTATTTCAATTTCCTGCTTGAGATCATTGCTTCCGTTACCCGGGAGTTTGGCTATCAGTTCGGGAATACCTCTATGCAGAGTGTTACGTATCAGCCGATGGATATTTTCCTGCCCGTCGGTATTTCTTTCTTTACGTTCCAGACGATCAGTTACGTTATCGATGTGTACCGGGGGAAGATCACTCCGCTGACGCGCTGGGTCGATTATGTGTTCTATGTATCATTCTTCCCGCAGTTGGTGGCCGGGCCGATCGTACGTGCCCGCGACTTTATCCCGCAGATATACAAGAATCCAACCGTTACCCGTTCTGAATTCGGAGAGGGTCTGTTTCTGGTATTGTGTGGGTTGTTCAAGAAAACGGTGATCTCCGATTATATCAGCCTGAATTTTGTAGACCGTATCTTCGATGCCCCGTTGCTTTATACCGGGGTGGAGAACCTGTTAGGCGTTTATGGTTATGCGCTGCAAATCTATTGCGATTTCTCCGGATATTCGGATATGGCCATCGGTATCGCCTTGTTGCTGGGCTTCCGTTTCAATATAAACTTCGACTCACCTTATCAGTCTGCTACGATTACGGAGTTTTGGCGGCGCTGGCATATTTCTTTATCTTCCTGGCTGAAGGACTATTTGTATATATCGCTGGGAGGTAACCGGAAAGGCAGGATCCGTACTTATATAAACCTGATGATTACGATGTTGCTCGGTGGTTTATGGCATGGCGCTTCTATGAGTTTTATCATTTGGGGGGCCATACATGGGGTGGCGCTGGCTATCCATAAGTTTATTATGGGACGATTCAGTAGTTTCAAGCAATTGGGGTCGGAGATGAAGCCCTGGCGCAGGGTTTTAGGAATACTGATTACTTTCCATCTGGTTTGCTTCGGCTGGATCTTTTTCCGCGCCGACTCCATGCAGACGGTGAAGGAGATGCTGACGCAGATATTTACCAACTTCCATCCGGAAGTGTTCACACAGTTCGTTGCAGGATATAAAGGTGTCTTTACGCTGATGGTGGTCGGTTATGTGCTTCATTTTATGCCTAAATCGGCAGAGAATGCGGTGCAGGGTGTAGTAACGCGTTCGCCTTTGTTGGTACAGGCTGTTATTCTGGCGATCATGGTCTTTGTCGTCGTGCAGTTCAAGAGTGCCGGCGTACAGCCGTTCATCTATTTCCAATTCTGATAATCGTTAAACACATTACTATTAATATGAAAACAGCCCCTTTATTCGTTTTGCTTCTGACGGCTCTGCTCTGTGGATTTAGCGGAGCAGCTGCACAACAAAACAGTCTGACAGAAGAACAATTGCATCTGCGTCAGGAGGTAAAACCTTATCTGGACAGTCTGATCATCGAAGAGCCTAAACCGGGTGATAAAGAGTTGTCCCAGTTCCGCCTGGAGGCTATCTTTCCAGCAAAAACGTTTACCCGTTTCGGAACGAATGAAGGCAAGTTTACGGCTTTCACACCTGATAATCCGAAACTGAAAGGGATTGTGACCGAGCCTATACTTCTGTTGGGTGGTGCAAGGATCAGTATTATTTATTCTTATGTAGACGATTTTGAGAATAAAGTTCTTATTGACTGGAAATATCGTTTCGAGAGTGTCAAGGAAGAAAAATCTCCAAGAAAAGGTATGGCCCGCCAGTCTCTTTACCTCACTTTGTTGAACGGCTTGCGTTTCTCAAAGGTAAAGGTAGGATTGATGGATGTCGTGATTTTGCCACCGGATAATGAAGGGAAGAATATCAACAACCTGCCATCGTTGGGGTATCGTTCCATGAGCTTCAGTAGGGTGGAAGGTGACCAATATATGCTCTCTTATCTGCTGAAAACCAGTGAGGGTGTTTACAGTCCGATTGCCCGCGAAGAAGGTTCCGACCGTACTTTTCCCGAATACACGGGAGGGTCGGCTGCACAGTTCTGGTTTATCCGGCAAAATATGGAATATCCCGAAGAAGCGATCCGGAAACAGGTGAGCGGTACGGTTCTTGTGTCCTGCACGGTCGAACCGGATGGATCGGTAACCGATCCGCATATTTTCTTGGGATCGGAACCGTTGTTGAATGATGAAGCCATTCGCCTGGCTGCCCTGACGAGCGGGAAATGGATTCCGGCAACCCGTAACGGGGAGAATATAGCCGACGAGAAAGTTATTCCTGTTCCATTCCGTCTGGAAGATGCAACGGGAGAGAATAATATTATTTTTGAGTCAAAGAAACCTGAAAAGAAATGGCCGGTTAAAAAGATATTGCTCTTTGGTGCGATAGGTATCGCCCTGATTCTTTATCTGCGTCGTAAATTCAGCAAAGGAACCGGGCGCCCTGATCCGTCTTTGCGTCCTGTAGCGCTTGTTAATAATGACAAAATGGTGATAGTGGCCGGAATGAGTGAAGAACAAATGGATGTGATGTTGTGTACGTTCGCTGACATATATAATTCCCGCGATTACGATGCGATCATCCGTATGCATCCGATAAACAATCAGGTCTTTGCTCTTACATTCCCTTATGATATGAAGTGGGAGATTTTTACTGAGCTGATCGACTATCTTATTTATTTTGACGAAAGCGAACAGAAGGCACAGACTAAAGCCTGGTTAACTTTGCCGGAACAATGCGAACCGGTTGCCGGTGAACATGGTATGTTGTCTATCAAGGAGGATGATGAAAACTATGATCTTATCCGGATCACCACCCAATATAACCGTGGCTGGAAAGTTGATTATGAAACCGAGCGATTGGTGGAAACGGAAATTTTCGAAGAATACGTCAAACCCCCGTTCCCTTATTATGAGATTATTCAGAAGCCTTTCAAAGAGATAGATTGAAAACAAGAAGGGACTTTTGTAAGAAAGTCCCTTCTTCTGAATCATTATTCTTCTTTCAAGTCATAGAAAAGCAGACGTGTATGTTCATCTTTATCCTCTTCTTCCAAAGGAATAAAACCATTTCTGATATAGAAAGGGATCGCTTCACGATAGGCATCTACTGTAAGAAAACGACAACCGATTTTATTGCTAACAGTAACAAAATCTTTAATAACATCCAGTAATCCGGAGCCTACACCTTCGCCTTTGCAATTTTCCGAAACTCCCAAACGACATATTTTTACAGCCGGATAGCTTTTAATTCGCTTTGCGTTAACGAATCGATGCCGACGAAAGCGATTAAATTCTGTTTTCTTCTCGAAATCGGACAAAGATATACGATCGTTCGCTAAGCTAAAATAGGCTAATATACTTTCTGTATCGTCATAAACATAGGTTATGGCAAGTAGAGCTTTTGCATATAGCGGCGCTTCATTAAACAGAAAGTCATTCAAATCTGCATCTCCACAGTTGAATGACTTTATTGTTTCTTCTTCCCCGAGTCTTCTTAAAACTCTTTTGGGACTTCTCTCATTATCCATTACCAATTGAATTTAGCAATACTTTTAAAGTACTCTACATTCTTCTTTCTGCGTTCCAGTTCCTCCAGGGATACTTTACGCGGATGCTTCATCAATTCCTCGAAACGACGGGCATCTTCACCGCACAAAACCGGTGTCTCTTTAATAGGTCTGGCCATATTCTTCTTTTTATAAGGTTTGTGGCCCAAAGATAATTATTTTTTTCTTATTCGTTGTTTTAATTGGTGTTTTTCTCTATTCTTATATGGCGTAAATCAGCTCCTGATACACCCTGGAATACGCTTAATCCGAATTCCGGTACAACGGCCAGCAGGTGGTCGAATACGTCGGACTGGATATCTTCATACGGTATCCATTGCGTGGTGGAAGCGAAGAAATAGAGCTCCAGCGGTATTCCCTTTTCTGTAGGCTGTAACTGGCGTACCATACAGGTCTGCGTCTGGCTTACATTCGGATTGCTTTTCAGGTAGTTTACCAGGTAAGCACGGAATACGCCCAGATTGGTCTGACGGCGGCCGTTTACCCAGATGGAGGCATCGATGTTATGCTCTTCGTTATATTTTTCCAGCTCCTGTTGTTTACTGTCCACATAGTCGGTGATCAGGGATATCTTGCGGAACTTCGCCAACATTTCCGGTGTGCAGAAATGTACGCTGTTCATGTCGATATTGATGGAACGCTTGATGCGGCGTCCTCCTGACTCCTGCATTCCCCGCCAGTTCTGGAAAGAATCGCTCACCAGCGCATAAGGCGGTATAGTTGTGATTGTATTATCGAAGTTCCGTACTTTGATGGCATTCAGTGTGACTTCAATCACAGTACCGTCGGCCCCGTATTTGGACATCGTGATCCAGTCGCCCGGACGAAGCATATCGTTTGCGGATAACTGGATGCCTGCCACGAAGCCGAGTATCGTATCCTTGAAAACCAACATCAGGATAGCGGCGGAAGCACCTAGTCCGGCAAATAACGTAGCGGGCGATTTACCGATCAGGATGCTGATGATGATTATTCCACCGACAAAGAACACAATCACCTGAATGATCTGTACAAACCCTTTCAACGGTTTGTTCTTCATCGATTCTTTCCTGTTGTATATCTCTAATAATAGGTTCAGTGAAGCGTTAATGAATCGCAGTACAACGGCTACAATATAGATACTGCATACCATTTGAAGGATACCGAGCAAAGTAGGCATTTCCTCTCTGGGAAGTGCCAGCGGAAGCATGATATAAACCAGGATCGCCGGGATCAGATGCATCAGCTTATTGATGATTTTCCGTTCTACGATCAGGTCGTCCCACTGGTTTTTGGTTTTCTTGGCGAAGCGTTTAAATAATCCGAGGAAAATGTAACGGCAAGTGTAATCGATACCGACGGTTATTGCTATTAGAAGCAGTAAGACGACCAGGTTGTCCCAAATGTTTGCCGAATCGTGTACTAATCCCCATTTAATCAGGTAACTATTGATCCATTGTTGTAATTCACTCATATATTTGTATTTAAAGTTATGAACACAAATGTAGGGAAAAAATCGTTGCTGCCCAAGTCTGCATTAATCAGAGTATTGATATACTTTTAGTTCAAACTGAGGGATCATCGCAAAGAAATGGTCGAATATATCCGACTGGATGCGTTCGTATTCCTTCCATACTTTATTGCGGGAAAAGAAATAGATCTGGATAGGCACACCGTATTCTGTCGATTGCAACTGGCTGATGATCAGGTCGAGGTCGGTGTTTACGACCGGCAGACTGGTCAGGTAACGCTCTACATAGATACGGAACATCTGCGAATTGGTGGGTGTCACACCTTCGTCCGGTTTATAATTGGCAAGCAGGGGGATTTCTTTGCGCATATTATCGAGCATATCGGGAGTACAAAATTTGATTGTGTTCAGATCTAGGAAAATGGATTTCATTACGCGCCGTCCTCCCGACTCAACCATTCCCCGCCAGTTCTGGAAAGAGTTATTGACCAGCGTATAGGGGGGGATTGTAGAGATCGTGTTATCGAAGTTCTGTATTTTTACGGTGTTCAGTGTGATTTCCTGTACGACTCCGTTGGCGTTCGACCCGGGAACGGTGATCCAGTCGCCCGGCCGTAGCATATCGTTTGCCGATAGCTGTATGCCTGCCACGAAGCCGAGTATCGTATCTTTGAACACCAACATTAGGATGGCGGCCGAAGCGCCCAGTCCGGCAAATAACGTGGCCGGCGATTTACCGACCAGGATGGCGATGATCACAATCCCGCCGATAAAGAAAGCGAGTACCTGTATGACCTGTACAAATCCTTTAATAGAATGATTTTTGTTTACTTCCCGATGGTTGTAAATGTCCATAATGACAAGTATGAAACCATTGATAGCCAGTAATAAAACGATGACGATATAAACCGCACATATCTTTTGGGAAATCAGCAGTAACTCTTTCCCCCGGATAAACGCCATCGGAAGCAAGGCGTAAACGATAATGCCGGGAATGGCATGCACCAGGTTATGTACCACTTTGCGTTTAATCAGCAGCGAATCCCAGAAGAAACGGCTTTTCTCTGACAGTTTCTTGACACTGCCTACAAAAATATATTGACATAAATAATCGACCCCGACTGCTACCGCAATCAATAATACGGCAATAATAATTTCATCGAATGTATCAGCAATCTTCGGATCCACGCCCCAACCAATAAGGAGTTTGTTCATCCAGCTACCTAAATTAACCATAAGCGAATTGTTTTTTATATGGATAACATTTAATGAGGCGTTTGGTTGAAAGGAGAGGGGATAAATATTCCGTTGAATGTCGATGGCGAACGTCGTTAAGCCATGACGCCACCCGCCGCTAAGCAGTGACGGCGGGCGCCGTTGCCGGTCGACGCCGATCGTCGTCAAGGGGTGATGCAGATTACCTACGATTACTCGATAACTGGGCGGTCGTCATCCTCTGCATCATCCTTTACCACCAGAGTGATCGGATATGTAAGCGTACGGCTCTGCTTTAGTCGGGTGCTGTTGTTGCTGAACCATGTTTCCAGCATCAGGCGGTAACTGCCTGGAGCCAGCGTGGCAGGAACGTTAAACATCAGACGGCTCGGGTCGTTCATTGCTAATACGGTGATGGTTGCGGCTACTGACTCATCGGCGATATTAACTAATGTCAAATTGCCGATACCCGTTCCATCGGCATTCAGGCAGCGTATCTTGGAACCTGTCACATCGAGTGTGCCGCCCGGAGTGATCGTGCCGTCGGTCTTGCCCGTTGTGGTATCCAGTACCAGACTGATACGTGCACCACCCAGGCTCTTTACCGTACCGGAGAAAGTCGGTTTTACCTTCGCCACCTCGGCACGCATCTCCGTTGAAGGAGAAACATTTACAACACATTTATTTACTTCCGGGTCGACTATCCCCTTGTTTCCAAGAAAGACGCCGAGAAGAGAAGGGCTAAAAACAGCCGAACCCGTAATAACGGTATTTCCGCTACAAACCAATTGACGTATTTTTTCATCAATCAGATCGCCAATATTAACTAACGTCTTTTCCCAGTACTCTGTGCGCTCGGCGGCTATCTCTTTCGCAATATCCGTCATTGTGTACGAACGTGTAGTCCGCACAGTTCCCGTATAGTCATTAAGTACATCTTTGGTCATCGTGAACTCTTCGAGATCAAACAACCAGGTATAGTTCTTTTTATCCATAACGAAATCATTTTAAATTAATAATCATATCTAAAACCGGCTTTCCGGCACAAGCCTTCAATATTTTCATTTCCCTTTGAATGTGCTTTTCACCTCCAGCGTATAGCAATATCCGGCAGCAAAAGATGATTCGTTGCCGGAAAAAACGATTGTTTTATTTGCGGCGGCTGTTATTCCGTCGCTTGTTTTATACTCTCCGGTAATTGGGGGAGAGGTTTTGCCGGGGACGATGATTGCACGGAAACTGCCGTCTGTCATCCGGCAAGGGGTATAGCCATTTAGTGTTACATCGCAGGCTTTCATATCCATGTTTGTAGCGTTGGCTGCGGCATTATATGTTTGCGGTTTTAAAACCAGCAGGGCAAACTGATGTGCAAAATTCAGGTTCAGGATTTGTTTGGCAGGATTATCGGTGTCTGCCGAGGGACTACCGCAGGCAATCATCAGGTCGCTGGCGGTATAGTTGGCAAGGCTGCCATCAGTACTGCTTTGGTCTGTCAAAGGTTGCAGGCTTGAATTTACGGCCAGCGAAGCGATGATTGTATTTGTGGCTTGGGATGGGGTTATTGTAATCCCATTTTTATACGGATAATATGCGATATAAGTTACCCCGGCATAATAATAGAGGATGGTGTTCGGATCAGCCGGCGTCCAAGTGCCTATACTGCCTGAAGTTTCGCTGTAAGTTAGTTGGGTGTTGTTGATACCGTCTACTATTGCATTGTCTTTGATGGCAAAGATGCCGATGGCATCTCCGGTCTGAAAAGACGTATTAAGGCCATTCTCGTTGGGGGTACGTGTCGAAAGTCCCTCGCCGGCGGGCTGGGTTTCAAAATAGCTTGCCACAGCCCGAATCGTAAGAGGGGTACGGAGATTGTCAACTCTGTTATCGATCTCACTTTCGTTACTGCATCCGCCCAAAAACAAAAGGACGGAACAAAGACTCATATAAATAAATGTATGCTTCATAATATATTTCTTTTACTTCATCTTATCCAACTTGTTCATTGATTAAAAAGCGAAAAAGGGGCGAAAAGCACGTTGTCCGGGACTATTCTGTTTCGGGATAGCACGTAAAGAGATATCATTCGTGGTTACAACGGAATTACCAAATCCGATGCGCCAGGCACCGGAACCATATTGCGATGAACACCAATAATAGACACTTGTGTTTGAATTTATATTAGTAAGAGGTTTATTTACCTTCTGCAAATGACCGTTGATAGCATTCCAAATTTCATCTCTGGCATTAGTAGTATCTGTCCAATCATCGCTTGTATTATTCCAAAAAGTCCATGGTGACCTGCCGCCCAAATTTACAAGTACATCAAACCACTGTCCGACACTGCCAATAAACCATTGACTGCGTTTGCTATTTAACTCATTGGGAACAGGATTATTAGTCCGGTAAGTATTCAATTTTTCGAAAACAGGATAGTTGCTAATTTCATTTTTGTATGTATTCAGAATTGCTTCCGATTCCGTATATCCGTTCATATCGAACTGTGCACCATTCGTATCGCCCATGTTGCCACGAGCCACAGAGGGAATAACTGTTTCTGCGATTTGCGGCCCCCAACTACAATTACTTTCTTGGTAAAGTCCCATCACATAAGCATGGTTCCAACTGTTTTTGTTACATTCCGCATCTGTCATTCGTGAAGGATCGCACGTCACCACCACGCCCACAGCGTCGTTGTAATCGGGAATCTCATCATCCATCAGCAGACCGTTGCCCGGATAAATCTCTATACAACTGGTACTATGAAATACAAAATCACCCGGAGCAAGCGCACGCTCCACACTGTCGGTCGTATTAGGAGTTGAGCGTATTACATCTACTTTATAGCAATATCCGGCTGCAAAGCCTGAGTTAATGGAACTACCGTTAAAAGAGACTTTCTTATTGTCGGTAGAGGTTAAATAACTACCAGTTATCTGGCTGGTATTGTCTGTTGGCTTCACAAGCACGCGATACGTCCCGTCGCTCATCCGGCAGGCATCGACATTGTTGATCGTTGCGCTTTTTACATTGGGATCCGTTGCCGCAACTTTCGAGTTGATACGATAAATAAAACCTCCATCCGCGGGTACTAGACACGCCATATATGCTTGCGGTTCCAAAATTAGCAAGGCAAACTGATGCTTGAAATGCAGCGTGAGAATTTTTCTAGCCGGGTTATTGACGTCGTCTATTGGCGTACCGCTGGCGGTCATCAGGTCGCAAGCAGTATATTTATCGGCATTACTTTGGTCGGAAACCGGTTGCTGGTTTGCATTTGTAGCCAGCGAAGCGATGATCTGTTCCGTAGTTTGCGAAGCGTCTATCGTAATGCCGGCTTTATATGGATAATAAGCGACATAGCTCACATCCTTATACCAGTAAAGCGTAGTACCCGCCTGCGGCTCCCAATTGCCTGTCGTTCCATCTGTAGCTCCACTGTATGTAAGTTTAATATTATTGATACCATCGGCAATTGCACCGTTCTCGATAGCAAACAGCCCGATCGCATCGCCTGCACTGAAACGGGTGGCAGTCCCGTCCTCAAACGGGGTGCGTGTCAAAGGCTGTACTTCGCTAAAATCAGTTGCCGTGGCGTGAACAGTCAGAACAGTCGAGGTATGGTTTGTACCATCGTCGTTATTCGTATTGATCTCGTCGGTGCATCCACAGGTGGCAAGAATGCTGCCGAGGGAGAAAAGAAGAACTATATATTTCATGTATTGCATGATTATATGTTTTTATGGTGTTGTTTCTGTCCCGTCCAGCGTTTCCGAGGTGCCGGGTTGCCATATGGTAATATCTTGCTCGGTATGGGTTACGACCGGTTGTCCGTCTACCATTCCGGTACCTCCATTGCCCCAACCGGGATCGGTCGAACTAACGGCGTAGGTGATAACGACAGAACCCGTAACTGTACCTGTCCCGCTGTCATTCCATACGGGATGGCTAGCTGCGGTGACGGTTATCTTTTTCTTTTCAATGCCGATCGTATAGCTGATAAAACTACCTTGCTTCCAATCGTCGAGTGAAGGCAACGGTTGGTTAGTAAGGGATATGGTTTGTGTCAGCAGGCTACCGGGTGCGGTATATGTGATGCTAAATGTGTTTCCTTCACCACGAGGGAGGAGAAGGAAGGTGGCAAGCAGTACTTTTTCTGCCGTCGTAGAGGAGGGAACGGAGATACTGGTGTTGGCGACGGGGAAGGACTCCATTCCGGCGTATGTCCAGTTGAAGCCTACATCGTTCGGATTGGCCGGAGTTTTCCAGGTGAGTGTCCCGTGCTGGGGAGCCTGGAGAGAGAAGGCGGTAACTTTTTTACCGGAGATATTGTCGTTGCTTTTCACAAAGACGGCTACTTTGGTCAGGGCATGTTTCAGTGCAAAGTTCACCGTGCCGCCATTCGACTCGCTGGTTTGATCCATCAGCGGAGTCGCGGCGAGCAAGTCTGTCTGTTCGCTTTCCGTGGTGGGGACGGTATAGGTAAGGTGCGGATAACCAGTGCCTGACTTGGCAATGAAAGTAGGGTTGCTGCCACCCGCAGTTGCTTCGTCCACATAAGGTGCGTAGGCAAAGAAACTAATCTTGTCGTTTGTGTTGACAGGCCAGAAACGGACAGGGGAATAGAGCCAGAATCCATCAGTCTGACGCTCGATATACTGGTTGTACATAAAGTCGGGAATGGCTGATGCTACGTTTGCCGCAAAACTTCCATGTGTGAAACTGGCAAATACGCCGAGGGTGGACAGGTCGGCTGCTGAAGCATATTCCGTTGCTGCTTTAGTGGCAGAGAAACCGGGGGAGAAGCCGATCGCGCGTCTCTCCGCCGGAAGCTCTTCTAAACAGACCTCCAGGCTGCAGGCGGTGAACGCCAACAGGAACATCAGAATATCGATATGGAGGGATGTTTTCATATTTTTATTGTTGCTTTACTGTGCTTAGTTCTCAACGTCGATATCGCCTCCGCTTCCGGCAGTCCAATCAGTCCAGCTGTCCTCTACATCGATCTTGATCGTGTTCATTTTAATAGTGAGTGTATAGGTGTGGGCTGTTCCTTTCTTAAAGGTGCCTGCCGGTAATTCTACTTCCTTATCAGTTACGGAACTTGTCATATTATGGTTGTCGTCCACTTTGGTGACAAGATCGTAGCTGATCTTCAATTTTAGATCGCCTTTGTTGCTTGTTCCGGTAGCATTGTCTACCGGGATAAAGTAAAGGGCTTCTCCGGATGTAAATAAAGAAGCAGCCGTACCGTTATTGCTCGCATCTACGGATGATGTCGTGTATCCCCAATTGTTTTGTGACGTCTTATTCAGGAATGGTGTGAAATCCTGAACAGTAGTAAAATAAGTAGGGCTGGTTGTCGTTGCGGCCCACTCGCCGTTTTCGAATTTATAGATTGCTTTACTATAAAGAACTGATGACCCCGGGGCCAGTTTCAGTCCGGTAACATATAGTTTTGTGTTACTGCCTAAATCATCGCTTGGCTTTACTTTTATATCAGCAACCTTGGTCAATATATGGCTGAATTTGAACTTGACGGTACCGGCTGTACCTGTACCGGTTGCAGTCGATGTCTGGTTTTGTATCTCCGTGCGTCCGTCTACGACCAGATCCACCATGTCTTTCCAATCGTTGGTTGTTTTTACCTCAAAAGTGATTTCCGGTGCACCTGTTTTTGTTTTTGCGGAGAGTATGATCTTTTTGTTTGTACCAGCATCCGGAGCCGACTCATAGGGAGCATAAGCAAAGAAGGTGATCTTATCGGTGTTGGTCGGCCAGAAAAGGGGAGCATTTGTATAGCTCCAGCTGCCGCTTGTCCATGTCGCATGCTCGTTATACATAAATTCCGGTTTGGCACCTGTCTTTTTACTGCTCCAGTCGCCATCCGTTTTATACGCCAACATACCGAAGCCGGCATCACTCCCTTTGATTGTATTTGTTGTCGTCTCAGCACCTTTCGTTTGTACCCCGGTATACACATCCAGACCTATTGCTGGATGGGCATCCGGATTAACATCGATTACTTCATTTTCTGAACAGGCGGCCAGGGTGAGGGTAGCCATTGCCATAAATAGATTAGTTGTTTTCATAAGCTGTTTTATTTTTATTGAATACTATCAAATGTTTATATCATTGTCTTCTTCGTCGCCCCAGTTGTCTACATCGGCATCGACACCCGAACCGCCTTCCACTTTGACGTTGGGAACGGTTTTCGTGCAGGACAGGTCGATAATGATATTGAAGGTGCCGTCTATTTCATCTGTCCGGCTGATCTTTACGTTGTCGAATGTTTCTTCAAAACGGGTCTTTCCGTCTACCAGCAGGGCTTCCAGATGCAGGTCGTGCTGTATTGCTTTGTCGAAACCGAAAACGTTGAAGTTCGCACTCATGGAGCCTTCGGTAAGCGAACCGGGTTGGTAGATCGGATTCCGCAGGGTGAATTCCTGCGGTAGCGTCTTTTCGGAAGGCAGGCTGGAAGCGAGGAAAACCGATTCTGATACCCCGCTTAGCGTACAGGTTGCGGTACGGATATTGTTCATCCCTTTGATCCGTATTAGGGCGGTGATGTTTTGGGTCAGTTTGGCAGGGGTGAAGAAAAGGTGACAAGAGTCATCTTCGGCTACCAGGCTTCGGCTTTTGGGAGCCGGCGCATAATTCCCTAACATGCCGGAAGTCACTTCGAAACGTTCCATACGGTCGGCAGCAAGATCCTCGGGGCTTTCTTCCGTCGTACCATAGGCTTCCAGTGTGCGGTAGCTGTTTTCCCCTCGGAAAGTGATACTGCCGAAGTCGTCGAACGAACGGTTAAAAAGGATCACGTCATAAAGTCCTTCGGCCAGACGGACGGTCGTTCCTTTACGGTCGCCCATTAGAACCGTGATCGGTTTGCCACCGCATACAGGGTAGAATACGGCTGTCGCACCATAGTTTTCTTCCTGATTGTTTAATCCTGCCCGGCTCCAATCGGCACTGATGGTGATCTGGGCGGCAACGAAGTAGGTCAGTTCCCGACGTTCGCAGGAGCTGAGTACCAGTAAAAGGAGCAATAGGATACAGCGAAGTTTAACAATCTGTTTCATCTTGGCCCTCCTTTCTTTGTTTGGCGGTTGAGCACCCAAACGAGGGAAACTTTGACTTTTGTCGGTCCAAACCAGGTATAGTTGCCATTCTCCTGCCATTGCAGGGTCTGATAATTGTCGAGAGCATGATAATGGCGGTATTGAGTACGGAGTATGCCGAGTCCGAGATTGAATTCCAGCCGCAGGTGGCGGGAAATTTTCCGGGTATAACCGTAGCTGATACCGGCGGCGATAAAGAACTCTCCCTGATAACCGTTTTCTTTCCATTGCAGGTCGTACTTGCCGCCGCCGGCGTAGAAGCCGAGGAAATGCCCGGTCAGGGTGGTGTGTTTATCGCGGTTGCCAAGCCAGTAACGGCCTTCCAAAGCTCCGGCGAGTATTTCGAGACAGTATTTATCTCCTTTCAGCGTCCACCACGGAAACATATATTCACCGTTCAACGACCAACGTGTATCCAACGGAACTTCCAGTTCTACATTCGGCATCAGGGTGGCATCGAACAATAGGTTTGTTTTTAAGGCAAGAACAGGTTGTCTAACTGATCGTCGGTTTTCGTTCTGAGCATGACAAGGGAGAAAAAATACAGATAGCAGGAGAATACATAATCCAATCAAACGGATAGGATTATATATAAAATACCTAAACCGCCGATTCTGGAGTGAAAATACATGCAAAAGAGCTATGGCGACCTGTGTAAGTGTTATTAACATACTATGCTAGTGTTTTTCGGGCGTTACTTACCAAGTAACGGGAATAAGCATTTCTTTTAGGCAAGAAAAAACGTTTTCTGCCGGATAATTTTACAGGAAAAAAGACTTTACAGAGGGTACAGTCAATAAAAATAGCTGTCCGTTTTTGAGGTGTCAAAGATGGATAAGGGCTTTGTGGCTTTTTACAAACAAAAGCAGGGACAATATGGAATTCGAGGGTTTATTTCATTCTTTTCTGTCAATTTCTTTATCGGTTAACATAAATATCAGCACTTTTATTTGGAAAAGTAAAGGAATATTTTCAACTTTGCGCCCGAAACATCCCGTTACTTGGTAAGTAACGCCTCTCCAATCAATTATAGTCCGATGTACTCCATCCCGTTATTTGGTTTCTGATGTGTCAATGAGGCTATTAGTTGGCTGTTTGCCTGATCCACCTTTTCGTTTTCAAACGGTTTTAGATATGCTTCCGTAACCCGGAAAGAAGAATGGCTGAGTGCATTACTGATAATTCCTAACGACGTTCCCTGATAAAAAGCCAATGTAGCCCAGGTATGCCGTGCCGTATAGGAACTGATCTTTACGCCGGGCAACAATTGTTTTCCTATCTTCTCCAACTTCTTGTTGAAATTGCGCAAGGCATCCAAATAGCAACGGTAAAGCAACCACTCGTCTTTCAGCCGGCCGTCAAGGATCGGAAAGAGGTAAGGTGAAGCAGGATTCTTATCTGTAAACAGTTCTAATAATCCGACTGCTTCCTTAGGAATCCCTACTACAACCTGCTTGCCTGTTTTATGGCGACAGTACACGATTGTATTTCCTTTTATATCCCTCTTGCGCAAATAAGCAAGGTCTATAAACGGCATTCCGCGGAATAGAAACATAAGCAGGAACCAAGCGAGAGTGCATTTCTTTTCTTCCGGCAGGAGACTGAAATCAGCGTTCATTAGTGTTTCCATTTGTTCCTCCGTGAGTGCCCGCTTGGTTTGTGACTCCACTTTTGTGTACACACAATCAAAGAGTTTTGGATTGACTCCGGTTGTTCCGGGTGGATATAGCCGGTTATACATGGCACGTAATACACGCATATAGGTAGATACGGTATTCCAACTCAGTTCTTTTTGCCGTAACCAGTCCTGATACTCTTTCAGTACGCCTGTTGTGAAGATCTGCTCTATCGGCATTCTATCATTTTTTTTTCCGGAAAACTCGGTGAAAGAATTTAATGTGCTGGTATAAGTATGCACAGCCGAATACTTCTTCTCTTCTCGTAGCTGACCGATAACCATAAGCATACAGCTTGCCAGGTTCATCGTCTCTTTTGTCTTGTTTTTTTGCTCCATCATGTAATGATATTAATTTTTGCGTATTCAGTATAATTCATTTATAGGCATTTACAACAATCGGGAGAAGAATGATGTTTCCGGTACACCATAAATGATAAAATATTCGGCCTGCTTGTTATTATGGAGTAGAAACATTATTTTTGTATCACATAATAATTGGGACTATGGAATTTGTAGACAGAATAGAAGAACAAAAACGTCTTATCAAGATGCTGAATAGCGATAAGGCCTCGTTTATCGTGATATATGGCAGACGCAGACTGGGAAAATCGACCCTAATCAAAAAGGTATTGGCACCGGGTGATGTATATTATATGGCTGACCAAACGGAACGTGCCCACCAAATTAGTCTGTTGGCGAAAGAGATTGGTATGGCATTCGTAGATTTTGACAAGGTTGTCTATCCTGACTGGCAAGCCTTGTTGACAGCTCTTAACTACCGGACACAAGAGCGTTTTACTCTCTGTCTGGATGAATTTCCTTATTTAGTCAAAAGTTCACCCGAACTTCCCGCCCTGCTGCAAAAACTGATCGATTCCCATAGTCTGAAATACAACTTGATTATCTGCGGTTCCTCACAGCAGTTAATGCAGGGATTGATATTGGATGGTAGTGCCCCTCTGTATGGACGTGCGGATCAGATGCTGAAACTCTCTCCCATACACATCAAATATCTGCAAGAGGTACTTTGCTCGGACGCAGTCAGTACGGTGGAGGAATTTGCCGTATGGGGTGGCGTTCCCCGTTATTGGGAACTTCGCCTGCAAGATGAGAACCTGAAAGAATCAATAGCTTACAATATACTCAATCCACTTGGTACTTTATATGAGGAGCCTATCCGCTTGTTCATGGATGATATGCGGGATGTCATCCAGGCTTCGACTTTACTGTCTGTCATCGGAAGCGGTGCCAACCGGCTGTCGGAAATTGCCGCACGGCTGGAGAAACCGGCTACCCATCTGTCCGGGCCGCTTGAGAAACTGCGTCAGTTGGATTTTATTGAAAGAGAAATACCTTTTGGAGAAAATCCGAAGAACAGCAAGAGGAGTCTGTATAAGGTAAGTGATTCATTTATGGACTTCTATTTTCATTTCGTTGTCCCTAATCGTTCACTAATTGAGTTGGGGCGTGCCGGAATGGTTATGAGTGCTATCCAGCCTCAATTTTCACGGTATGTATCTGTTTGGTGGGAAAAGTTGTGCCGTCAGGCAGTCAGTGGTGGTCTGATAGGTGGTGATGTGTACAATCTGGCCGGAAGATGGTGGGGCAACGTATCTAGAGAAGAAGCTATCGAACTGGATGTAGTAGCAGAGAGTATGGGTGGTGAAAAGTTGTTGGTGGGGGAATGTAAATGGACGGAAGGAGAAGATACGGACAGGCTCCTGCATGACTTGATGGAGAAAGCTCGTAAACTACCATTGCTCAAAGGAAGGGAGATTATTCCGGTACTTTTCCTCAAACGAGAACCGATGCATGGAAGTAAGAATGTATTAATCATGACACCCCAACAGGTTATTGATACCATCGGTTGAGAAAAAAGTATGGCTAACGAAAATGATGTTCCCGGCACACCGTTTATTCGCAGGAATCCGGTATCTTTGCTATTTATAATGTAAATGTGGCAGAAGACCCATGAAAACACTGTTGACGATGATGTTATTTGCAACTGGAACAAATCTGTTGGCTGCTCAGAGTTCAAAAGCGCTGGAAGTAAAAGAATACAAACTGAATAACGGGCTGACCATCTGGCTGAATGAGGATCATAGCCAGCCGAAAGTTTTCGGAGCTGTGGTCGTGAAAGCGGGAGCGAAGGACTGTCCGGATACAGGGATTGCACACTATTTCGAACATATGATGTTTAAGGGTACCGATAAGATCGGAACCATCAACTATGAAGCGGAAAAGGTTTTACTTGACTCTATCTCTGCAAAATATGACGAACTGGCAGCTACGGAAGAGGAAGAAGACCGTACCCGTATCCAGAAAGAGATCAACGAATTAAGCATCCGTTCTTCCGAATATGTGATACCGAATGAATTCAATCGTCTGATCTCAAAGTATGGCGGTTCGGGGTTGAATGCTGCAACATCTTACGATGCAACTATCTATTTCAATACTTTTTCACCTCAATATATGGCACAATGGGCGGAGATAAACAGCGAACGTTTGCTGAACCCTGTTTTCCGTCTGTTCCAAAGCGAACTGGAAACGGTTTATGAAGAGAAGAATATGTATGGCGACTTTATCGGCGGCCCTGTGATGGATCGTCTGCTTGCCCGGTATTTTGCTCCCCATCCGTATGCCTATCCGATTATCGGAAGCACAAAGAATTTGAAGAATCCGCGCCTGACAGAGATGCGGAAGTTCTTTGAAGAATACTATGTGGCATCCAATATGGCTTTGATCCTGAGTGGCGATTTTGATACGGAGGCCGTTTTGCCTATTCTGGAACGAACATTCTCGCGTATCCGTCCGGGCGAAGCGCCTAAAAAGGAGATCGTAGCTATACCGTCATTTAAAGGAAAGGAGAAGATGAAGGTTAAATTCCCCGTTCCGTTGGTAAGGGCGATGGGATTGGGCTTCCGCGGTGTGCCGGCTAATCACGAAGATCAGGCGGCGTTGGCTATCGCGGTTAATATGCTGAACAATGCCAATGGCACAGGGTTTCTCGACAAACTGATGGTAGACCGGAAGATCATGGCCTGTATGGCAATGAACGAAAGCATGAATGAAGCCGGGATACTGGCTGTAGCGGTTATACCTAAACTAATGCTTCAAACCTATGGCGGAGCTGAAAAGTTGGTTTGGCGTGAGATAAACCGTGTGAAGGAAGGTGATTTTACTGATGAGATATTCAATAGTCTGAAACAGGAACAGCGTCGCCGGTACGCATCCAATCTTGAAAATATCGATTCGCGTGCACACATTATGATGTCTCTCTGTTCGCAGGGGAAAAGCTGGGATGAGTATTTACAGGAAGTGGCAAAGATAAATGCCCTGACACGGGAGGATATAATGCAGGTTGCCCGCAAGTATTTCTGTGAGAATTATCTGTGTGTGACGAAAAAGACGGGGAAATATCCGAAAGATAATCTGAAGAAGCCAGACTTCACTCCGGTAGTTCCGAAAAACTCAGAGGCTGTTTCCGAGTATGCGAAGAAACTGGAACAGTTGCCGACCCAGATCATAAAATCTCATTTTATCGATTTCGAAAAAGATGTACAAACGGCAAAGTTGAGCCCGCTGGTTACTTTATATACGGTAGCCAACCCGGTGACAGATATTTTTACGCTTAATCTGATCTACCAGATCGGAACGTTAGAACAACCTAAATTAGGACTTCTGGCTAATTACATGCAATTTCTGGGGACTGACTCTTTATCGTTCCAGGATTTCCGTACACGTTTGCAGGTGCTGGGCAGTACGATGTCTTTCGATGCAAGCGATAAGCAGTTTGTTGTGCGTATCACAGGCTTCGATAATCATTTTAAAGAAACTGTTCAGTTGGCCGGGGATTTCATTTCGCATGTAAAAGCAGACGATAAACAGATCCGTCAGGTTATTAATGATGCGAAAGTAACAGAAAAGGCTTTCTTTGAATCCAGTGATAATATTGCAAATGCTTTATTGGAGAAAGTGAAATATGGGGAACAGTCACGCTATCTTCGTAAATTACCGCTTTCGGAAGTAAAGAAATTGAAAGGAAAAGACTTGCTGGATGTTTTTGCAGATGTCCGCCGAATGGAGTGTGACCTGCATTATTGCGGAACACTTTCTATCGAACAGGTTGAAGAACAGCTAAATGCATCCATGCCGTTAAAGGATATAACGATCGCGGCTGATGCCACTTATTTCCGGGAACCGAAGGAATACGACAAACCAGCCGTTTATTTTATGGATATGCCGACTGCTTCGCAAAGTATTGTCTATGGGTTTGTAAAAGGAGAGGTAACGGATGATTTGTGGTCGCGCCAGGCATCCCGTTTATTTTCCGTTTATTTCGGAGGAGATATGTCGTCGTTGATGTTTCAGGAGATCAGAGAGTTTCGTTCGTTGGCTTATCGTGTCAGCGGGCGTTATTTATTGCCGCCTCGTAAGCTGGAAGGGAAGGCCGGAGAGTTCGTTACGATGCTGTCTACACAAAACGATAAGACGCTGGATGCAATGGCAGTGATGAATTCCCTGATTCGTGAAATGCCGGAGAAGCCGGAGCGGATATCTATGATCAAACAATCGATCATCAATCAGGTGAATAATGATTATCCGTCGTTCCGGGATTTGTCGGAGAAAGTGGCCAGTTATAAGAGGAACGGTTTTGAGAGTGATCCGAATGAGGCTTTATTATCTGGCATTTCGGGTATGGAGATGATGGATATTATCCGTTTCTACCGTCATAACATCCGGCTTAAACCAATCGTTTATGTCATCGTTGGAAATTCAAGACGTATCGATATGAAGAAGCTGGCCGATTATGGAGAGATTATAAGACTGAGAAAAAAAGATGTTTATAAGTAACAGAAAGAGCTATTATATATAATGTATAGTAAAGACGAATTGAAGAACCTGAAACTGGAATTCTGGGAAAGCTTCGCCGCATTTTGCGAAGTCCAACCCAATCTGAGAGGACGTAAGAAGATATGGACGCTCTATGATACGAAGGTGAAAGGGGTGGAGTTGAAGTTTGATGCGAACCGTAAAGGTGCTTATGTGATCCTTGAAGTGAATCACAAGAGGGAAGATCTCCGGTTGGAAATGTTTGAACGCCTTACATGGTATAAGGAAACGCTCGAACAGGATTTTCCGGAAGGCTTGATCTGGGATATTTGTTTTGTGAGAGATACGGGAAAAGAAGTTGCCCGTATCTATGTTGCTAAAGAAGGAATCGACTTTCACCGTAAACAGGATTGGGGAGAATTTTTTACTTTTATGGCGTCGCAGATGTATATTCTGGAACGTAACTTTATGTCGATAGCTGAATATTTGAGAGAGTAAAAAGAATATGGAACACATTCATACGATATGCAGGATTGCCGGAGTGGCAGCCGTCGGTCTGTTAACTGCCTGTGGCACACAACAGAGGGACGCTTTGTTGCAGGAGGCCGGAGTAAGCCGTGAACTGGCGCAGTTCAGAAAAGAGCATTTCGAACAGGTTAAATACAATCTGTTTTTCTCTATCCCGGAAACGAAGCGCGAACCGGTGAAAGGGAATGCCGAGATCCAGCTGTCTTTAAAGAAAAAGCAGCCGATCATCATCGACTTTCGTGGAGAAGCTTCGCAAGTGGCTTTAGTGCTGCTGAACGGTCAGCCGGTGCCCTATGAGGTTAAGAATGAGCATATCCTGATCCCTGCCGACCGAAGTATAGTCGGAGTAAATAAGATTACTGTCGATTTTATTCCTGCCGACCAGTCTTTGAACAGGAGGGATGAGTTCCTTTATACCTTGTTGGTTCCTGATCGGGCGCGGACGGCTTTCCCCTGTTTCGACCAGCCGGATATGAAGTCCCTGTTCACCTTGTCACTGGAAGTTCCGGGAGAATGGCAGGCGGTTTCGAACGGTGCTGTTGAAAGTACGGATACAACTTCAGTTCCCGGCCGTAAGATTATATCATTTAAAGAGACAGAGCCGTTAAGTACTTATTTGTTCGCCTTCACAGCCGGTAAATTCGTACGCGAAACGTATAACCGGGACGGAAGGGAAATCTCTTTATATCATCGGGAAACAGATCCGAAAAAGAAAGCCCAATGTCCGGAAATTGCATCGGAAGTATTCGATGCTTTGACCTGGTTGGAAGATTATACCGATGTTCCGTATCCTTTTGCCAAATACGATCTGATAATCCTTCCCGGATTCCAGTTTGGCGGCATGGAGCATACTGGAGCCACCTTTTATACCGATCGGCGGATGTTCCTGAACGAGAATCCGACGTTGAACGAGCAGTTGAGCCGCAGTGCCCTGATCGCCCATGAGACGGCTCACATGTGGTTTGGGGATTATGTCACTATGCAGTGGTTTGACGATGTATGGACGAAAGAGGTTTTTGCCAATTATTTTGCTTCGCAGATCGTGGCTCCCCTTTATCCGAATGTGAATCATGCGTTGAATTTTATGCAGGATTATATTCCACCGGCATACACTGAAGACCGTACTGCCGGTGCGAATCCGATCAAGCAGGATCTGGACAATCTTCGCAACGCAGGTTTGGTTTATGGTAATATCATTTATGATAAATCGCCTGTTGTTCTTGAGATGTTGATTAAGAAAATGGGGAAAGAGCCGTTCCGTAAAGGTATTCAGGAATATTTAAAAACTTATGCGTACGGGAATGCCACTTGGGACGGTTTGATCGAAATTCTGGATAAACAGACGGATGACGATCTGGCAACCTGGAGCCATATCTGGGTCAATGAGAAAGGCATGCCGGAATTCACTTCTTCTATCGTTGGTGACAGCCTGATTGTGACTCAAACCGATCCTTTTAACCGGGGCCTTCACTGGCCGCAGGATTTGTCTTATCTGATCGTCCCAAAGAGAGGAGAACCGGAGGAGATTTCCGTTTCATTCGGAAGAAATTCGGATTTCACCCGGGAGAAACTGAAAATGCATCCGGAAGAGGGTTGTTTCATTATTCCGAATATAGATGGAAAAGGATATGGATTTTTCCGTTTGAATGAAGCCGATGCCCGGGCGTGTGCCGCTTATCTTCCTGGTTGCGATAATGAGTTATTGAGAGGTTCGATATTGATCACTTTGTACGAGAATCTGTTGAATCAGGCAATCACTCCGGATTTCTTTATGGAAACGATGCTGAATTATCTGCCACAGGAAAATAACTCCTTATTATTCTCCGCAGCTTTGGGCTATATCGGAAATTGTCAGCGTTTGTATCCGACAGAAACGGAATTATTGGAAAAGACTTTATGGCAGATTGTAACGACATCTTCTGTCCCGCAGCATCGATTGCAGGCTTTCCGTTCCTATCGGTCTTTGGCAAAATCGCCGGAAGCAATCGCTACATTATATAATATATGGAAAAAAGAACAGGCTCCGGCAGGTTGTTCGTTGAGTGAGAACGATTATATCAATCTGTCTTATACACTGGCACTTTGTTTACCGGGGCAGGCGGACGATATTGTCGGCATTCAGCAATCCCGCATCACAAATCCTGACCGGAAGCGGGAATATGCTTTTATTTCGCCTTCTGTTTCTCCTCATAAGGAGGTGCGTGATAGTGTTTTTGCTTCTTTGCTGATAGCGGATAATCGTCGTGTCGAGCCCTGGGCTTCCGCTGCATTGGCCAATTTAAATCACCATTCACGTCAGGAAGAAGCTATTGCATATATCCGCCCGGCTTTGGAAGCGATGCAGGAAGTGCAGCGAACCGGCGATATCTTTTTCCCGACAGCCTGGGTGCGTGCTTTGCTATCCGGGCATACATCGCCTGAAGCAAGAGCGGAAGTCGATGCTTTCTTCGCCGCTAATCCGGATTATCCGAAGATGCTGGCAAACAAAATACGGCAACAAGCCGATCATTTATATAGAATTAAACACTAATGAAGTATGGGATGGATTTATTTATTGCTGGGTGGTCTTTTTGAAATGGGATGGCCCGTAGGTATGAAACTGGCGCAAACAACGGGATCGCGTTTTCTTTATCTTTCGGTGGCTGTTATCTCAATGGCACTGAGCGGGTATTTTTTATATCTGGCACAACGGACGATACCGATAGGGACTGCTTATGTGGTGTGGACTGGAATAGGTGCTGTAGGCACCTTGCTGATCGGGATCTTTATTTTCGGTGACTCGACAGGTTTATGGCGTATCCTGTCCGCTATGTTGGTCGTGATAGGTATTATAGGTATCAAACTGGCTTCCTAGAAAAAAAGTAAGCTTATTTGCTAATCTTTTGATAGATTTATTTGCAGTTTCAATTATTATTGTAACTTTGCGGCATCAATAAAATAAAAAATGAAAATAAGAGTATCACATCACCACCATCATCATTACAGCGGGCAGTAGTTCGGTGGGCTGATTGGTGTGTAGATACGCATAATATTAATAATAAGGCTTGCCGTCATTCGGTAAGCCTTATTTTGTTTTCGGAAAGTATATAATTATTAAAACAAAGATAAACATGTTACGAATTGCAGTACAATCGAAAGGTCGTTTATACGACGAGACAATGCTATTATTGGAAGAAGCGGGTATCAAACTGAACAGAGGCAAACGTATTTTGCTGTTATCGGCAAAGGGGTTTCCGGTAGAGGTTTTATTCCTTCGCGATGATGATATACCTCAGTCTGTGGCTAATGGTGTAGCAGATATAGGTATTGTTGGTGAGAATGAGTATGTAGAAAAAGGGGGAGAGGCTCGTCTGGTTAAACGGCTGGGATTCAGTAAATGCCGTGTATCGCTGGCTATTCCTAAAGATGAAGATTACCAGGGTGTAGAATGGTTTGAAGGAAAGACTATTGCAACTTCCTATCCGGAAATACTGAAAGCTTACCTGAAAGAAAAAGGTGTAAAGGCAGATTGCCATGTGATCAGTGGTTCGGTTGAAATTGCTCCGGGTATCGGTCTGGCGGATGCTATCTTTGATATAGTAAGTTCAGGTAGTACGTTGGTAAGTAACCGCTTGAAGGAAGTTGAAGTCGTAATGCAGAGCGAAGCACTTCTGATAGCGAACAATAACTTGTCGGAAGAGAAATTGGCTATTCTCGACGAACTGCTGTTTCGCTTCGAAGCCATACAGGTGGCGGAAGGTAAGAAATATGTATTATTGAATGCACCGAAAAGTAAACTGGATGAAATTATCGAAGTATTGCCCGGTATGAAAAGTCCGACGGTAACACCTCTGGCTAATGGCGATTGGGTTTCTGTTCAGTCTGTTATCGCAGAAAAACATTTCTGGGAAATTATTGGCAAGTTGAAATCTTTGGGTGCTGAAGGTATTTTGGTTATTCCGATCGAGAAAATGATTCTTTAAGCTATGGAAGTAATTAAATATCCGTCGAGAGAAGACTGGGCGTCATTGGCAAAACGGCCGGCATTGGATGTTACGACTTTATTCGATACAGTCCGTACCGTATTGGACGAGGTGCGCCTGGAAGGTGATACTGCGGTTAAACGGTATGAAGAGAAATTCGATAAGGTTCGTCTGGCCGATCTTCAGGTTTCGGAAGCCGAGATACAGGAAGCCCGTGAACTTGTTTCTGAAGATCTGAAACAAGCTATCCGTACGGCCAAAAATAATATTGAAAAGTTTCATGCTTCCCAACGTTTCACCGGACAAAAAGTGGAAACGACATCAGGTGTGACCTGTTGGCAAAAGGCAGTTGCGATCGAAAAGGTTGGATTATATATTCCGGGAGGGACAGCCCCTTTGTTCTCGACCGTCTTAATGTTAGCGGTTCCGGCACATATCGCAGGATGTAAGGAGATTGTGTTATGTACGCCTCCTAATAAAGAAGGTAAAGTACATCCGGCAATCCTGTTTGCCGCAGAGACGGCCGGCGTTAGTAAAATATTTAAAGCCGGTGGAATACAAGCTATTGCCGCTATGGCATACGGAACGGAGTCTGTTCCTAAGGTTTATAAAATATTTGGTCCCGGAAATCAATATGTAACAGCAGCCAAACAGCTTGTAAGTTTGAAAGATGTTGCAATCGATATGCCCGCAGGCCCTTCTGAAGTGGAAGTAATTGCTGACGAAACGGCCAATCCGGACTTTATTGCCGCTGATTTCCTTTCGCAGGCTGAACACGGAGCCGACAGCCAAGCCATATTGGTTACCTCTTGTGAAGGTATTGTCGCACCGGTGATTAAGGCTATCCAGGAGCAATTATCGAAATTATCCCGTAAGGAGATAACAGAAAAAGCTTTGGAACACAGCCGCATAATCGTCCTGAAGGATGAACTGGAAGTAATAGACTTTACAAACGCGTATGCTCCGGAACATTTGATCATTCAGACAGCAAATTATTCCCATATTGCCGGACAGATTGAAAATGCAGGCAGTGTATTTATGGGGCCTTATACGCCGGAAAGTGCAGGTGATTATGCTTCCGGAACAAATCATACTTTACCGACCAACGGCTATGCTAAGGCATATAGCGGTGTAAACCTGGACAGCTTTATCAAAAAAATAACTTTCCAGGAGATTACAGCCGAAGGTATTAAGAATTTGGGTGGAACAATTCAGATCATGGCCGCTGGCGAACAGCTGGATGCCCACCGTAATGCAGTAACTATTAGATTGAATACAATATGATGGATTTAAAAGACCTGGTAAGACCCAATATTTGGGAGTTGAAACCGTATTCTTCAGCAAGAGACGAGTTTCATGGAAGTGCATCTGTCTTTTTGGATGCTAACGAGAATCCTTATAACGAACCTTATAATCGTTATCCCGATCCGTTGCAATGGGAACTGAAAGACCGTATTGCCGAGTTGAAAGATGTAGACCGTAATTCAATCTTTCTGGGGAATGGAAGTGATGAACCGATCGACCTTGTTATCCGTGCATTTTGTGATCCGGCGGTCGATTGTATCGTCAGTATCACGCCCACTTACGGAATGTATGAAGTGGCAGCCAATGTGAATGACGTGGAGTTCAGAAAAGTCACATTGACTCCCGATTTCGAACTCGATGCGGATAAATTACTGGCAGAGGTGGACGAATGGGTGAAAATCATCTTCCTTTGTTCACCTAATAATCCGACAGGGAACAGCCTGAACCGGGATGAGATTTATAAAATACTGAACAACTTCGAAGGGATTGTCATATTGGATGAAGCTTATATCGATTTCTCGGAAGAACCTTCATTCCTGCCTGAACTGAAGAAATTCCCGAACCTGATCATTTTACAGACGCTTTCCAAAGCGTGGGGAGCCGCGGGTATTCGTTTGGGTATGGCATTCGCCTCTCCGGAAATTGTTGCTATCCTCAATAAGATTAAATATCCTTACAATGTTAATGTCCTGACACAGGAGCGTGCATTGGATATATTGAATAATGAAACAGAAATGTTGAGACAACTGCGTAGCATCATGTCTGAGCGTATCCGTTTACAGGCTGCATTGCCGGAACTTTCTGTTGTAAACAAAATGTATCCGACCGATGCCAACTTCATTCTTGTCGATGTAGGCAAAGCGGATTCGGTATATAATAAATTAGTTAAGAAAGGCGTTATTGTACGTAACAGAAATAATGTAACTTTGTGCCACGGTTGCCTGCGCATAACTGTTGGTACACCTGAAGAAAACGATGCATTATTGAAAGCATTAAAAAGCATATAAGCATGAAAAGAGCCCTCTTTATAGACAGGGACGGAACATTGGTGATAGAACCGCCGATAGATTATCAATTGGATAGTCTGGAAAAACTGGAGTTCTATCCCAAAGTATTCCGTAACTTATATTTCATACGTAAACAGTTGGATTTTGAGTTTGTCATGGTGACGAACCAGGATGGACTGGGTACGGCTTCTTTTCCGGAAGATACTTTCTGGCCGGCTCATAACAAGATGTTGAAGGCCTTGGAAGGAGAGGGGATTGTCTTTGATGATATCCTGATCGACCGTTCCTTCCCTGAAGATAATTCTCCTAATCGTAAGCCGCGTACCGGTATGATGGGTAAGTATCTGAGTGGCGAATACGATCTGGCAAACAGTTATGTGATTGGCGATCGCCTGACGGATATGGAGCTGGCAGTCAACCTCGGGGCCAAAGGGATCTGGTTGCGTCCTTCAGATGAAGAAGCAGAAAAATTGCTGGCAGAGAATCCTTCTATTTCTCCTGTTTTAATCACGGAGGATTGGGATAAGGTGACAGAATATCTTTTTGCCGGTGAGCGCCGTGCTGTTGTGCAGCGTACAACAAAGGAAACAGATATATATGTTGAGATAAATCTGGACGGAAGCGGAAAAACTGAAATCTCAACCGGATTAGGCTTTTTTGACCATATGCTGGATCAGATAGGAAAACATTCCGGTGTCGATTTGGTTATACGTGTAAAAGGTGATCTGAACGTAGACGAACATCATACGATCGAAGATACGGCTATTGCCCTTGGGGAGGCTTTATTAAAAGCCCTTGGCGATAAACGGGGTATTGAGCGATACGGTTATTCTCTGCCGATGGATGATTGCCTTTGCAGCGTAGCTCTTGATTTCGGAGGACGTCCCTGGCTGGTTTGGGATGCTGAATTTAATCGTGAAATGGTAGGTGATATGCCTACGGAAATGTTTCTTCACTTCTTTAAAAGTCTGAGTGATGCGGCACGTATGAATCTGAACATCAAAGCAGAGGGAGCCAATGAGCATCACAAGATAGAAGGAATCTTCAAGGCATTGGCGCGGTCTGTGAAAATGGCCATACGCCGTGATATTTATAAATATGAATTGCCTAGTACAAAAGGCGTCTTATAAAAAAAGAGTATATGAAATACTGGTTAATAGCCGCTGTCGCAATCATATTGGCAGCATGTAATGATGATATTGAACATAAGTTGGAAGGCAAATGGCAGTTGCAGCAGGTGGAAGTAGATGGGGAAGTGATACAGGCTGATACGGTGTTTTATAACTTTCAAAATATTTTGTTCATGTACCAGGTATATATTCCTGATTCAAGTAAATACGTATCGCAGTATGGTTTCAATACTTTGGGAGAAGATAATCAGCTGATGCTCGAATTGGCTCACGATCCTCGTCCGGTAGATCGATTCCTGCCTTTTACTGATTGGAAGTCATATAAGCGAACATTCACGATCGAAGAATCGAATAGAAAACATTTAATTCTAAATAGCGAAGGGAAGAGATATACTTTCAGAAAGTTCTGATAATACTTTTTGGTTGAAAAAATAGTAGCGATCGCGGTTTTTTTCATCATTTGATCAAAAAAATGAAAGAAACTGTGATCGCTTTTATTTTTTGATCGAAAAAATGAAATTGTCTCCGGATTCTTTTACTTTTTGAATGAAAAAATGAAATTGTTTGCGTGTGCGATCATTTTTTGACCAAAAAAATGATATTGTTTGGTGATTCTATCATTTTTTTGGTCAAAAAGCGTTCTTGCAGTTAGTCTCCGCTAACCAGATCGGCAAAAGAAGCATTCGTTTCACGAACGAGATCGGCCGGAGCCAGTAAAACCTGTAGGCCACGTTGTCCGGCACTGATATAGATATTATCGAATTGTTCGGCACTGAAATGGATATAGGTAGGGAAATGTTTCTTCATCCCGATAGGGGAGCAACCTCCCCGTATATAACCTGTAAGAGGTAGTAATTCTTTCACCGGGATCATTTCACATTTCTTATTTCCGGAGACTTTAGCCGCCTTTTTCAAATCCACTTCGTCTGCTCCGGGAATCACACAGACGAAATAGCCGCTTTTATCTCCGTGCAGGATCAGTGTTTTGAATACTTGTTCTACGTTTTCGCCTAATTGCTCTGCAACATGGATGGCACTCAAATCGTTTTCATCCACTTCGTATGGAACCAATTGATAAGGCACTTTCGCTTTATCTAAAAGTCTGGCCACATTTGTTTTATTAATCTTCATCTTATAACCCTTTCATCGATAGCTGAACCCGTTTACGAACCAGATCCACACTCATTACTTTTACTTTCACATGCTGATGGATAGACACGACCTGCGTCGGATCACTGACAAACCGATCGGCCAGTTCTGAAATATGAACCAATCCGTTTTCTTTGATACCAACATCCACAAAGCAGCCGAAATTGGTGATATTAGTTACAATACCCGGCAATATCATCCCATCCTTCAAATCATCGATTGTCTTTACGGTAGGATCGAAAGAGAATACCTGTATCGTTTCACGCGGGTCTCTTCCCGGTTTATCCAACTCTTCCATGATATCCAGCAAGGTCGGCATACCGACTTTCTCCGTGATATATTTCTTGAGATCCAGTTTCTTCTTCAGTTCTTTATTGGTAATCAGTTCCTCCACGGTACACTTCAGATCTTTGGCCATCTGTTCGACGATCGGATAGCTTTCCGGGTGAACGGCAGAATTATCCAAAGGTGTTTTCCCATTCTGTATACGTAGGAATCCGGCACTTTGTTCAAAGGCCTTTTCTCCCATGCGCGGCACTTTCATTAGTTCGCGTCTCGACTGGAAAGGGCCGTGCTCTGCCCGATAATCCACGATATTTTGCGCCAGAGTAGGGCCTAACCCGGATATATAAGTAAGCAGATGCTTGCTCGCCGTATTCACATTCACACCCACCATATTTACGCAGCTTTCAACGGTTTGATCCAGGCTTTTCTTTAAAGCCCCTTGTTCAACATCATGTTGATATTGCCCGACACCAATACTTTTCGGATCGATCTTTACCAGTTCGGCCAGCGGATCCATCAACCGGCGTCCGATGCTGACAGCCCCGCGCACAGTTACATCGTATTCAGGGAATTCCTCTCTTGCTATTTTGGATGCAGAATAAATGGAAGCCCCGTTTTCGCTGACTACAAACACCTGCACTTTCCTGTCATAGCGGATATTGGTAATGAATTGTTCCGTTTCGCGACTGGCCGTACCGTTACCGATAGCAATCGCATCGATGGCATAGGTGGCAACTAATTGAGATACCTTTGCGGCAGCTTTGCTTTTCTCATTCTGTGGTGGATGGGGATAGATAGCCTCATTATGAAGCAGATTACCCTGTGCATCCAGACAAACAAGCTTACATCCGGTTCGATAACCCGGATCTACTCCCAGTACACGTTTTTGTCCCAATGGCGGAGCCAGTAGAAGCTGTCGCAGGTTCTCTGCAAAGACGCGGATCGCTTCTTCATCCGCTTTGGCTTTACTGAGGTTGGCGTACTCCGTTTCGATAGAAGGCTTGAGTAACCGCTTAAAAGAATCGTCTACCGCGTCGGCAACCTGATCGGAAACTTCGCTTCGGCCTTTTACGAAACGTCTTTTCAGTCGATCGAGGGTGGTGTCCGTATCAGGAGAAATGCTGACCCTTAGAATTCCTTCCGCTTCTCCACGACGAAGAGCCAACAAACGGTGGGAACTGCATCGGCTCAACGGTTCACTGAAATCAAAATAATCGCGGTATTTAGCCCCTTCTTCCTCTTTCCCTTTTATCACTTTGGCGGAGATAACGCCTGTATGAGCAAAAGAATTACGTACAGCATTGCGAGCCCCTTCGTTTTCATTTACCCATTCGGCAATGATATCACGTGCTCCCTGTAATGCTTCAGCAGCATTTTTTACTTCACCTTTGATAAAGCTCTTCACCCGGCCTAACAGATCATGTTCGTTTTGTATCATGATGATCTTAGCAAGTGGTTCCAGCCCTTTTTTACGGGCTATTTCTGCTTTTGTCACCCGCTTTGGCTTATATGGAAGATAGATGTCTTCTATTTCTGTACTATCCCACGACTCTTCGATACGTTTCTTTAACTCGGGAGTCAGTTTTCCTTGTTCTTCGATAGAGGATAAAATACTTTCTTTTCTCTTTTTCAGTTCGGTCAGTTTATCCAGCAAGTCTTTGATATTACCGATCTGAACTTCATCCAGTCCTCCGGTTACTTCTTTCCGGTAGCGGCTGATAAAAGGAATTGTTGCCCCTTCTCCCAGCAATCCGATCGTCCGTTCCACTTGTCCGGCCGGAATATTTAAAGAATGGGAGATGATTGTATGAAATAATGTTGTCATAATTGTTTTTATTTTATGATTGATATAGTTCCATCTGGTAAGTTGCTTTTATTTCGCTTACTCATCTTGCTTAATAATTCGTGGATTGCATATAAATTTCATATCTGTTCAGATCGTTATTTAGAATGATTTCCAATTAATTACACTTCCCTGTGACGTTTTCAAATTTTTATCTCCATTGTAGATCGCAAAACAATCTTCCGATGTTGCCCCTGAAAGTTTTGCCCATTTTGAGATTCCTTTGAAAAAGTCTGATGAGTATGTTGCCCCTGACTTGATTTCATAGGCGTATTGTTTACCTTCACTGGTACGCAATAAATCAACTTCATTGCCTGTGCTATCTCGCCAGAAAGTTAAGTTGGTATCTTCGCCTTTATTGTATGTCTCTTTGATAAACTCATTTATCACAAGGTTTTCAAATAATCCCCCACGAAGAAAGTGAGTGGCTATTTGATCTGCGCTTCTTATGTCAAGCAGTGAACATGCTAATCCTGTGTCATAAAAATACAGTTTGGGAGCCTTCACTAATCGTTTGGCATAGTTGTTATGATCAGGCTTGAGCAAATAACAAATATAGCTGGCCTCTAAAATTGATATCCATGAAGTTGCAGTTGTTACGGATACTCCACATTCATTGGCTAGTGACGAAATATTGAGAAGTTGCCCAATACGTCCTGCACATAATTTCAGAAAACGGATGAATTTACTCAAGTCTCCAATGTTTCGCATTAATCTAACATCTCGCTCCACGTATGTTTGAATATAGAACGGATAGTAGTCAATGGGGGCAATATCTTTATCATAAAGGCGAGGATATGCACCTTTGAAAATTTCTTCATCTACAGTAGGAGGGAGTATGTTTCCTTCTTTCATTTCATAATGAGAGAAAGGTAATAAACGAAGAATCGCTGTACGTCCTGCAAGCGACTGGTTAATATTCTCCATTAAGAGAAAGTTGTGAGAACCCGCAAGCAGATACATTCCCTCTTTATTCTCCTTATCAGTATGGGTTTGAATATACGAAAACAAGGACGGAACTCTCTGAACCTCATCAATGATCGTCTTGTCGGGATAGGTAGCAAGAAAACCTCTTGGGTCTTCTGTTGCAAATAGTCTCATATCCGGATCTTCTAGCGATACATATTTATACTCAGAAAATGACATTTTGAGCAATGTAGATTTACCCGATTGTCTTGGTCCCGTAAGGGTGACTATTGGATATTTTTTCGCTAACTCCAGCAGTCTTATTTTTAATACTCTTTCTATCATATCGAAGTCGTTTTGTGCAAATTTACTATTAAAAAGTGAATTTGCAATTTATATGGAGCTATTATTTCGATTACAACTCTACACAAATGATATAACTTTAAACTGCAATTGCTGAACACCCTACCGACAAGGGTAAAACCTGCTTAGTAAGTAAGGTCAAATCAACTCGATAAGTAAGCGTGAGTCTACTTACTAAGTAACCATATACCTTACTTATCGAGTAGATGGAAGGCTACTTAATAAGTAGGTTCGTCTGATGATTTTAGCAGGCTTTTGTCTGTTTTTTATGTTATTGATATGCTAATTATGAATTTTTACGTATGTTTGCAGTAATTCTAAGTAAAGACCTAGCGAGGCCTTGAACGGAAGGACTTATTAGAAAGCGAAAAGCGTTTAAAATATTATTCTCTATTCAGAAAATCGCCAATTTTCAACTGCAGAGGAATAATAGACAATGAATGCTTGCGCTCTGTTTGTGTACTTATTTGTTATAGAATAGGATTATGCAATATAGAGCGCGGGCTGTTGTTTTATTATCTCTGTGGTGGGTGTTTGGCGATACCTCTGGATAGGATAGTAAATGACAGTTCCCGCGCTTTTTTATTTGCAAATTGTAAAAGTATGCCGAACGGAGGGGGACAGGGAGGCAATTGTATGATATGACAGATGAGATAGATTTATGGAATAAGGCATTGAAAGGGGCAATGGCTATTCCTTTTGTCAAAGTAGACCGGGAAGCGTTTTTACGAAAAGAGTTGCGTATTTATTGCGATTATGAGCAACTAAATATAGCCATATCAGAATCTCCGACTAAAGTATTAAGTAAATCTCAAATTTCAAAGATTGCAAATGGTTGTATAAAATACCATTTGACATTAGTATGTAGTGCATCTGCTTTAGCAGGTTTACCGGGAGGTTGGGCTTTGGCGGGAACTATTCCTGCTGATATAGCTCAATTTTATGCCCATGTTTTTGCTCTAACTCAGAAACTATTATACCTCTATGGATGGCCTGATTTACAAAATGAAAAGGGAGAAATTGATGATGAAACAGCACAAATATTGACTCTTTTCACAGGGGTGATGATGGGATCGCAGGCTGCTGTGGAAGCTGTATTAAACTTAACCAAAGAGCTAGCTAAACAGGTTGTGATCAGATTACCTAAACAAGCACTTACAAAATATGCTATATATAATGTAGCAAAACAAGTTTCCAAGTGGATTGGCATTAAATTGACAAAAGATAGTTTCGCTAGAGGTCTATCGAAGGTTATTCCTTTAATCGGTGCACCTATATCTGCAGGCGTAACTTATTGTACATTCAAACCAATGGCTAACCGGCTGAAAAAACATTTGGACGAACAGAGACAATAGACCTTGTAAAAAAGAATTTAACACTAGTATTTATGAAAGAAAGAATGAAGAATATAATAACAGTAATTTTTTGCTTGTTATCAGTACAATTGAGTGCTAAAACGATTTATTATGTGAAAAGTGGAGCGACAGGAACTGGTACTTCCTGGAGTAATGCCTCAGGAAGTATTCAAGCTATGATCGACGAAGCTTCACCAGGGGATGAGATTTGGATAGCGGGAGGGACGTATGTAGCCCCCCCTGTTGGAGATGGAACTGAATGGTGGCGGGTTAGTCAATCTTTCATTTTAAAATCGGGTATTTCTTTGTTTGGTGGTTTTAAAGGGATAGAGAACAGCCTTGAACAAAGAGATAAAAAAGACCGAAACCGAAATGGGCGAATTGAGTCTTGGGAATTTTCTAATGAAACGATTTTAAGTGGATATAGTGATGATAAAAACGTTCAATGGAAAGTAGATGATTCAAATAATATATTGGATATTGTTTCTGGTTTAGGAATGATGAGCCCTTATATTTTATATTGTCCTGAGAAAAATACAACATCTTCTTATTCTTTTGCAACCAACATTTCGGGTTTTACAATAACAGGAGGTCGATCAGCTTGTCTTATTGAAAGTTCAGATTGTTTTGTTATATCCGATTGTGAAATTTGTTATAATGGAAACGATTATGAAACCTGTAAAAGAAGTGGCGGTTGTAAGGTTTTGGAACTTGCTAAAGAAGATAATTTAGATTTTCGATCAGGTATTAAAAACTCTTCTATTCACCATAATTTGGGGCCTAATATTGCATGTTATGGAGATTTTATAGAAAATTGTATTGTTCATCATAATCAAGCAATTAGTGGATATAATCAGAATGCGTCTGTTATACATAATTTCATATCTATAAATAAAAGTGAGATCTATGCTAATGTTCACAATCAATGGTATAGTTCTATTGCTGATGCAAATATCTGCTATGATTGCAAAATTTATAATAATTTAGCATATAGAGCTCTGTTTTGTAATATATTGTATGATTCTGAAATTTATAAAAATAGAGAAATGGGAGATTATGCAAGTATCTATGCTGGTATCGCATATAATTGTAAAATATATGAGAACGAAGGGAATGGAGTTGAAGGGGATACTTTATACAATTGTGATGTTTATAATAACATTGGCCATGGAATGAATGGAATTACAGCTTATAATTGTCATATTTATGGAAACCAAAAAAGTGGAGCTTATAATTGTAATTTATATGATTGTACAATAGAAAACAATACTACAGAAGGTGACGGTGGAGGGGCTAGTGGTAGTTATTTGCAAAATTGTACTATTCGCAACAACTTTGCAGTTGGTAATGGTGGGGGTTGTGATGGTGGATCTTTGAAGAACTGCAAGATCTATAATAACGAGTCTTTATTTGATGGAGGAGGAATATCTGGTGGGACAGCCTGGGGTTGCTCTATTTTTAATAATAAGGCAGGAGGAAGCGGTGGCGGTGCATCTTCTAATGGTAAATATTATAATTGCGATATCTACAATAATTCCGCAGTTTCTTATGGAGGTGTTAGTTCTGGAAGTTATACAAATTGCACTATTGCAAATAACAAAACATTTTCAGGGAATGACAACTCAGGAAGTTTAACAAATTGCATCTTAAAAGGAACATTTGAAGGAAGTGCATCTTATTCAGCATTCACGGATAGTTATATACAAGGTGATGGTAATTTTCTGGTAACAGAAAAAGAACTTAAATTAGTAAAATCTTCTTCCTTTATTGGAAACGCATCTAATGAGAAACAATTAGAAGAGTTAAATAATGCAGATTTCAGCCTTTCAAAAGGTTCCATAGCTATTGATATGGGAAAATCAGGTTATTTAATGCCTGTTGAAGACAAATCCGGTTATCCTCGTCCAATGGGTGATAAGATGGATATAGGTTCTCATGAATATTTTTCACTTAAGACACTTCCATATGAAAATAAATTTGATGAAGCCTCTATTTCTATGAATTTTTCCGGCAGATGGAGAAATGGAAAAATACCAGGTAAAAATGATTATTATTTGTATTATGACGGAGAATCATCAAGTTACGGTTACTATTTGGAATATGTGACAACAACTTTTTTTGACAAAACAGTTTCCAATAAGATCAATTTGTCTTTTGATGTTGCAGCCAAATACAAAACTAAAGATCAACAAGATAAAATGCATGTCATTTTGGCTTATTTGGATTCAAACAAGCAAGATACTATTATGACTTTTTCGAATACAGATTATATTCAGGATTTACATTTTTCAAAAGAGATTTCTTCATGGGTTAAAAATAAGGTTTTTCGAGTATTGTTTGCAATAGAAGACTCACGAAATTCAGCAAATAATTATAGTGCTAATACTGTTTATTGTGGCATTACCAATCTGAAGATCACTAAACAAGACGCTTCTGTCGAAATTATTGCAGAAGATAAAGTTTATATGTATGATGGTAAATCTCATGCAATAGATTATCAAATAAATGACACTCGTGTTGATAAAAAGAAGGCAGTAGTTACCTATCAGAAAGAAGGAGAAACAACATCTACTACGACGCCACCCGTAAAAGCCGGTATTTATCAAGCTCAGATATCCATTGAAGATGGCGCTTATTTTGGAATGAAAGAGGTTAAATTGACGATCGAGAAAGCCAACCAGACGATTCAATGGGCACAACAACTAAGAACAATGAAGGCGAAAGAGAAAATGCAGTTGGAAGCTACGGCTACATCAGGATTGCCGGTTTCTTTTTCATCTGAAGATGAAACGAGAGCAAAAGTTGAATCGATAAATGGCAAATGGTGGTTGGTTGCAGATACTGTGCCCGGTGAAGTTTCAATCAAAGCTTCCCAATTAGGAAATGAAAATTATAACCTTGCTAATTCCGTATTAAAAACAATCCGTATAGAATCTGTTCCGACCGGAATATTGTCTGTTACTACAAATAAAGCTACTGCATATTTTGTAAAGGCTGAGAATTGTATATCAGTAAAGAATATTCACCCTAACAGCCAATTGTACCTATATGATTCTTTAGGACATTCATGTATTATGAAGGATGCAGATAATACAGAAATGCAAATTCCGGTGCATGAATTAAGTAAAGGTGTCTACTATTTGCTGGTTATAGATAGAAGCGAGAAAGAAAATTTTAAAATACTAATCAATTAATATTATATGATCATCATGAAAAAGTTTTTTAGTTTAAGTCTGATTTTATTGTTTCTTATGTCTTGTGATAAAGATGATAGCGGATCATCTAGGATGTTGGATATGGCAATGGTGAAATTGAACATTTCAGATGCTGAAATGTTGGCATTGTGTGGTAATGAAACAAAGACGAAGTCTGACCAACAAGGGTCCGATTTATTCAAAATCGATAAAAATGGAAAGATGAGTGCCGTCTTTTGGGTGGTACCAGGTACAACGGATACGCTAAGTATTGTTCCGAATCTTATATTACCTTTATCTGCAGAGTATGTTTTATTTTCAGGTATAAATGTGTCATGCAATAATCCTAATTCATATTACTATATTCCCGGGGATAGCTATGTAATTCGAAAGAAAGATGGAGCCGTCTTTAAAATTGATGAAGAAAAATATCCGGACTTCCAATATCTTTATCGTGCATATTATAACGCAGGCGATAAAGATTTGAATCCTCGAACAGATAAACTGAATAATGCTTATTGTCTGGCCGGTGATGGTGCTTCTTATTCGCCCAGCAAAGTTTACAAATTTGCATTGGGTAGTTTAAGCGATATAACGATGCAGAAAGTTAATCTGGATCAATTTCCTGTTGGCTCTTATAATACACATCCTTTTGAGGTTGATTTCAAAGGCAATTGTATTACATTTGTATCTAATGATAGAGTAATCCTTTATAAAGCCGAAGGAGGTCTTTACGAATTCCCTCAGGAAGAAAATGTGTTTAATTATTTTGTCGGATATAATGGAGATTTGTATTGTTGCTCATATCCAAACGAGAAGAATTACAGTAGTAATAAGCAATATAAGATTTATCCTTTAGAAGTAGGAGCTCAGGTATTATATGATTTTGAGAATGCTGTTTCTAAAACTACACAAACGAGTTATTCAGGTTCTGATTCCAGAATTTATACTCTGGAGAACAAATATATCCATGTCCTTGTGGCAACAGACGATACGAACAATATGCTTGTATACAACTCAAAAGAAGAAACAATCAAAGAAGTCGGTTTCACTCCCGGAACATTAGAAGATGTTGTAGGTGTATCTAATAATTCTATCTACCGAATCATGGATAATAAGATTTACAAATATGATTTTGTATCCGATGAAAAAGATATTACTCCTATTGATTTTGATTTTAGCAGTTGTACCGTTTATAAAAAATGGAGTGCCTATAATGTGCCTAATGGCAGTAAATTTATCCTGGGTGCTATTCGGAATTCTGATATGGCCAAATTACGAATAGAGGTAGATATGGAATCAGGAAAAGCAACTGTCTTTGAAGATATGCAAGATCGTCCGATCGTGACACTGGTTCAAATTAGATAAGAACTCTGCTGCGACATAACCTTTTTTGACACGGATTTCACAGATTGGCTATTAAAACGCTGATATTATGAAGTCCGTGTTATTTATTTTGCTTCCTTCCTTGAATTCTTTCTTTTATTATTTGCTACTCTCGTTTATTTTCAAGACTTTTGTGAACACATAAACATTAAGTCCTTTAAGCTGTATGATACCAGTAGATTCAGATGCTGATGCATTAGAGCAAAAATATAAAGATCTATCCGGATTGTTGTCGAATATAGTAAATTCGGTACCGATGTATTTTTTTGTAAAAGATACTGGAGATGACTTCCGCTATGTATATTCCAGTCCGATGATGAATCAGATTTACGGCCGTTTTCATAACGATGTTGTGGGAAAGACAGACTTTGATTTATTTATTGATCCGGTTGCAGCACAAAGTTTTCGTGACATGGATGAGAATGTGCTTCGTTCCGGTAAAATGCAACGTTATGTTGAACAAATGCTCGATCCGAGGGGAGAACTTCGTTCGATGGATACGATGAAACTGCTTGTCCCCCGGGAAGGGAAAGCTCCTTATCTGCTGGGGATGTCGTGGGATATAACCAAACAACGTAGAATAGAAGATGAATTACATGAAAACAATAAAAGACTGGCCCTTTCCTGTATGGCCGGACGCATATATCCATGGATATGGGATGTGATAAATGAAACGGCTGAGTTATCTTTGGTCAAGGACGGAGAAATGATTCATACATATATTTCTCACGAAAGCTTTACGGAAAAGATTCATCCGGCCGATCAACAGATGTACCGGGATGTAGTCAATGCTTTTGCCCGCGGAGAGATAGACTCATTGAAGTTGAGTTTTCGTTGTAAATATTTCTCGGATGAATATGTCTGGCTCGAAAAGATCGGTGAAGTTTATGAATATGGGAATGACGGTAAACCTTTGAAGGCTATTGGCATTTTAAGAGATATAACAGTCGATAAACGGCATGAAGCAGATGTACAGGCCAAACGGTTGGCGGAAGAAAGCGATCGTATGAAATCGGCTTTTATTGCCAATATGAGTCATGAGATCCGTACGCCGTTAAATGCCATTGTCGGTTTTTCTACATTAATGGCTCAGGTCGAGACTCAGGAGGAAAAACAAGAATACCTGAAGATTATTGAATCAAGTAATGATTTCCTGTTACAGCTTATCAATGACATTCTCGACATCTCCAAAATAGAATCCGGTAAACTAGAGTTTATATATACGAAATTTAGCCTGAACGATATCTTCAAGCCCCAGGAACATGCCTTTACATTGAGAGCTGATCCGGGAGTAAAAGTTATTTTTGAAAATGATGGTAGTAACTATAGCATTATTTCCGAGAAAACAAGGCTAACCCAGGTATTGACAAACTTTCTATCCAATGCCATAAAGTTTACTTCATCCGGCTCTATCCGGTTTGGCTATAAACTCTCGAAGAATGGTATCCATGCCTATGTCACCGATACGGGAACAGGAATCAGGAAAGATGCTCAGGCAACAATTTTCGACCGGTTTGTCAAGCTCGATAAATTTAAACAAGGTACGGGACTTGGCCTGTCAATCTGTAAGACGATTATAACCATGCTGAATGGGGAGATCGGAGTGGAGTCTGAAGAAGGTTCCGGATCTACATTCTGGTTTACAATCCCTTGTAATCCGATTAAGGTTGATTAATCGCAGGTAACTGGATTGTTACTGAGGCAAGACGCTTTAGTTCCTCTTGATCATGAGACGTGAAAATAATGGTTTGTCCGTTTGTCGTTTGTCGCATAAGTATCCGGTCTATAATATGAAGGGTTAATGCTTTATCCAGGCCTTTAAAAGGTTCGTCCAACAACATTATTGCCGAAGGGAAAGCCAGAGCACGGGCTAAAGCGACACGTTGTTGTTGGCCATAACTGAGTTCTTCCGGATATCGCTTTGCTAATGTTTCCATTTCTACCAACTTCAGTGCCTCTATTGCTTTTGTTTCAGAATGGAGTTTATCGTAAACTGAAGCCAACGGAAGGCATACATTTTGCAATATGGTTAAATGGGATAATAACTCCGGCTCCTGAAATACGTTTGACAGATTCTGCTCTTTTTCGATATCTATTATGCCGTCGGCAGGTTTAAGTGAACCGTTAATTAAGTTCAGCAATGTTGTTTTTCCTGTACCGGACGGGGCTTTTATACCATAAATGGTACCAGGCTCAAAAGTATAGGAAAAATGAGATAAAACATCTGCTTTGCCATATTGAAAAGTGATGTCTGTTATTTTTATGGGAGAAGAGGGTTTCGTATTTGTAGTGAAATTAGTTGTACTGAACAGTATTTTCCAATCTACGGATGCTAATTTACTAATCCCTTTATCAAACAAAAAACTGATCAGAACAGCAACAATAGTCCATGCTACCAGTTCCGGAACGGCAATAAAACTCTGTGCCCGTTTCATTTCACCTCCAATCCCGAAGGTACATTGGGAAAGAACTTCCCCCATAATGATCGCCCGCCAACCGAAACCGACCGCAGATGCCAGTCCACTGAATAAAAAAGGCTTTAATTGCGGATAAATAACTTGCATCAATTTATTTCTTCTGTTTATTTTAAACTGATCAGCCATAAGGGACAGTCCGGGACGAAGGTTTATTATACCTTTTGTCAGATTCTCCGTCAAGAGGGGAAACATAGTCAGGAAAGCGATCATCAACGGGATGCTTTCGGGGTTCAGGAAGATCAGGGCCAGCAGGATGAAGGAGATCACCGGAACCGATCTCATAACCGTTAACAGCGGTCTGAAAAGCTCGTAAAGCAACTCGTAACGTGCAAATAAAAAGGCAGAGAGCAAGGCGATTACTAAAGATACCAGTATACCTGATATCCCACGGAGAATTGTTGCAAATATATTCTGATAGAATGATCCTGTTCCGAATAACCGGATCAGCGTCTTTAAAAGATCTGGAACAGAGGGTATCAATTCCGGCTGATCCATATAAGAAGCAATCAATTGCCAGAGAAGCAACAGAAGACATACTGATATAAATGAAATCAATCCTTTTTTCATTGTTTACCTGATATAAAAGTATTATCCGGAATTTTACCTCCTATGGCTTTTGGTTCGTATTGTTCTATCAGGCGTAAGAAGTCCAGAATACTTTCTTTCGTTTCTTCGGCTGGTAAATATTTAATACGGCATCTTTCAATACTTTCCGGAGTCAGTGAGCCCGGAGCAAATATTTTCCGGCTTTCAAGAATATGTATCGTTTGCTCCGGATGGTGCAAAGCGAACTGGCAGGATTCATTTAACAGGCTGTCCAGTAGCATTCTTTTATTGTTCAGCGAAGGTGTACAGACGATTGCTGTCTGGGCAAATCCGGGAGAAGAACTGTCGGGGTTATTCAGATTTGACTCAATGTGTATCGTGCTGTCTTTCTTTAGGGCAACGCTTAGAAATGGTTCAGCCAGTACAGCCCTGTGAACCTGGCCGCTAAGCAATCCCTGTGTTATTTCGAGAGGCGTAGCAAAGGAATAATTCAGGGAATAAGATACCCCTTTCTGCTGTAAATAATAACGGGTCAGGATATCGGGAGTTGTTCCCGCACCGAAAATATGTAAAGAATTTGTTTCCGGTAATTGGTTATTGTTTCCTTTCTTGCTGACGATATAAAGGTTTCCCCAGACAGGACATCCTAATAAAGAGTATTTCAAGCCTTTGTTATATAAATTCGCAGCATTGATCATAGGAAGGGCAGCCAATTCTGTTTCCCCTTTTATCAGCAACGCCTGCATTTGTTCCGGAGAGTCTACAATATTAATAGATAACCGTTTTCCTTCTATTTCCGGAGAATCCTCGATCATTTTAGCAAATGCAATAACAGACGGCCCGCGGAGAACGGATACATGAATGACATCATTATCCTTTTTACTATTATTACAACTGCATAAAACCAAAAGAAGTAAACAAAAGTATCTGATCATCTTTTTTCTTGCAAAGGTATGAATTTAGGATCAATAGTTATAGAAAAATGAATAACTATCGGGATAGGGAAGGACTATAAACAATTAAAGCCTGTCTCACGACAAGCCCTAATCAACTTTGTTAACCTTAAATCTAATACTATTATGAAAAAACCACGATGCAAATATCGTGGTTTTTCTATGAATAGCGATAGTTAAAATGCTAATTTATGTTTTCTAGCATATAAGAAAAACTAACGTCGTTCAAATTATATGTTATCGGATTTCTTTTGTGTCATCAAGCTAACTACAACGATAGCGATGATAGACAGTGGGAGTGCAAATAATATCGGGTCTATGGCAAACCAGGGATATACATCGATCAGTACATCTTTTCCTGTCAAAGCTTTGCATAAGCCGACAGCACCCGCTTCTGCTTTATGGAAAAACAACATGGCAATCAAACTGGCTAACGCTCCTGTCCATAAACTGGCCAATGCACCTTCCTTTGTTGCCTTTTTCCAATATAAAGAGCAGAAATAGGTCGGCAGGAATGTTGCTGCGCATATTCCCATAAACAAGGCTGTACCACGCGCAATAATGCCGGCACTCAATGTGTAACAAATAATGTAACTGACCAGGATGGAGCATAAAACACCGATACGGACACCCATTGTCGAGTTCGTATTCTTGCTACGGCCTAAATTGGGAAATGCATCAGCCCCAAATGCCGCACCCATTGTGTGGAATTGTGCACTTAACGTAGACATACTGGCCGATAAGATACACAACATAAAGACGGCTCCAAACCATTCCGGCATGGCACGATCGATAAATAACGGAATGATCTTGTCCATATCTTTTATGGCTTCCGATGCTACAACCCCTTCTGTCTTAAGGAAAAACAGATTGGATAAAGCTCCTACATGATAAATAGCTCCTACCGTAACGATCAGGAAAACGCAACCGATCAATACACCGCGATTCAACTGTTTGGTGCTTTCCACCATCATAAACCGTACGACCAACTGGGGCTGGGCCAGACATCCTATACCGACTCCTAAAATAAGTGAAGAAACCAACGTATACCATTGTGGAGAACCTGTTACCGGCATGGAAGTCCATCCCTGATGTCCCAGTTCCTTAAACCGGTCGGGAACAAGCGGCGATATTTCCGTCAGTTTCTGATTCGCCTCTATGAATCCCATATCCATCACATGATAGAACCAGAATAGCAGGAATAACATACATACAAACATGATAACAGCTTGTAAAGCATCTGTATATAAGACTCCTTTAATACCCCCGGTGATCACATAAGCAGCTACAATCAAAGTGAAAATCAGTAAAGCCAGATGCAGATCTATATGAAACATTTGTTCGATAAAGACGGCTCCACCTTTCATCACAACGGCTGCATATAAAGGCATGCCGATAAATATAATTGTAGCTATAAATATTTGTATACTGCGGGAATTATAATGTAGCCCTAGTAGCTGGGGAAAGGTTCGGGCATTATGTTCTTCTCCTAATTTACGGGTTCTTCTTCCGAAAAAGATAAAGGCGATAACGACGCCCATAAACATATTCAGTAAGCATAGCCATTGAATACCCATACCGAATGTGGCCGCAACCCCGCCAAAGCCCACAATGGCTGAAGCAGAAATGAATGTTGCCCCATAAGAGAGAGCCATAATAATAGGGTTCACCTTTCGTCCCCCCAGTAGGTAATCACTCGCGTTTTTTGTCTGTTTGTAGCCGATATAACCCAGCCAGGCAATAACGAACATGTAAACTATGACAACAATTCCAAGGGTAAGAGTACTCATTTATCAGACTGTTTAGGGTTATCACTCTCTTTATCTCCTTTATTCCAATTGGCAATTCCGAACCATAAAGAAAAAATTAAACACGCGAAGGCTAACAGGTAGGCTAACCAGATACCAGGGTCATCAATTCCGAACATTTGTTATTTGTTTTAGGGTGGAGAGGCATGATGTGCCTCTCCACGATAAATAATATTATAATTTCATTAAGTCGCTTTCGCAAATATATTCCAGACTCTGACGGCGGATCACTTCGCGGGCGGCTTCCCGATTGTTTGTACGAAGGATCAGGATCGATTTGTCATTCAATGAGAAACAATACATATATTCTATGCTTAAGCCTGCTTTGGTAAAATGAGTCAGTGCTTTAGCAAAACTTCCGGCACAGGCATCGGTGACAATAGCCAGTACATCGGTGAGGTTGGTACTGACGTTGTTGTTTTTCAATATCTTGTATGCCTTTTGAGGATCACTTACGATGATACGCAGGATGCCATATTCAGAAGTATCTGCAATGGTCGCTGCAATGATCCGTATATTTTCTTCAGCAAGCAGAGCCAGGATTTCACTAAGCTTCCCATATTTATTCTCCAGGAAAATAGAAATTTGATTTACTGTCATAGCTGTATATTTTTATTTATTGAACAATTATTTAAGAGAATCTACGCAAGTCTTTTACTCTTACTGCTTTGCCTTCCTGCACAGGCAGTGAGCCTTTTGCTACCAGCTTTAAGCGGGGAGTAAGCAATAATTCGTCTTTCAGTTGTCTTGTGATATCTTTTGCCAGACGTTGCAGAACACTGTAATCATCTGTGAACAGGTCGCTTAATTCTACTTCGATCAACATTTCGTCACTATTGTTCACTGTTTCAAGAGTGATCAGGTAATTGCTGCCTAATTCCTTGAACTGCATCAATATCGTTTCGATCTGGATAGGGAAGAGGTTCACTCCCTTCAGGATGATCATATCGTCGCTACGGCCTTTGAACCGGGCAAGACGTTTATGCGTTCTTCCACAAGGACATTCGCCGGGGATAATACAAGTGAGGTCGCGGGTACGGTAGCGCAGAAGCGGCATCGCTTCACGGTTTATAGTTGTCAGTACCAACTCGCCGACTTCACCGTCCGGTACAGGCTGCAAAGTTTGTGGATCGACTATTTCCACAATGGTATAATCTTCCCAGATATGCAAACCGTTTTGTTCCGTACATTCGAATGCCACGCCGGGGCCATTCATTTCAGACATACCGAAACAGTTGTAGGCTTTTACTCCCAGTAGCTGCTCAATGCGTTTGCGCTGTTCTTCGGAATGAGGTTCAGCCCCGATACAAACCGTATGTAATTTCGTGTCTTTTCGCGGATCTAATCCCATTTCATACATTACTTCAGCCAGGCGGGTGGCATAACTCGGTATGATATGCAGACAGGTAGTTCCGAAGTCGGTGATGAACTTGATCTGACGTTTGGTATTACCCGCAGCTGCCGGAACTGTCAATGCTCCAAGCTTTTCAGCTCCGTATTGGAAGCCTAAACCACCGGTAAACATACCGTAACCCGAAGTGTTCTGGAAAACGTCGGTATCACGTAAACCGACCATATACATACAACGAGCTACCTGATTGGCCCATTGTTCCAGGTCTTTTGCAGAATGTAATACAACGGTCGGATTACCGGTCGTACCACTGGAAGAGTGAATTCGCACACAGTCCTTAATAGGAATGGATGCCATACCGAACGGATAATTGCTACGTAAATCATCTTTAGTAGTAAACGGGATTTTCTGCAAATCATCCAACGATTGTATACTGTCGGCTGTTATACCGCTATCTTTGAGTACTTTGCTGTAGAATGGGGAGTGTCCGGCTAATTCTATTGTCTTCTTTAATCGTTCCAACTGGAATTTATTCAGTTCTTCACGACTCATAGTCTCAATATCTTTCTGCCAATACATCATAGCTTTTTCGTATTATATTGTGTTTAATTCATGAAATTAGACTGCAAATGTATCTTTTATTTTGGATTATAGCTGCATTTTATGTCAAAATTATGGGGGCAGATTATTTAAATGCTTATTTATCAAGGTTCATTAAAAATAATAATTATATTTGTCATCAAAATATACACTAGTTTAGATCATGTACAAACCTTGAATTATATTATGAATACATACGAAAACCTTTCCAGGGAAGAGTTAATCCAGCGAATAAAAGTGTTGGAAACAGATATCGCTCAATATGCCATGAAAGATGCTGAGATAGAGAAAATGAACGAAAATCTGCTAAATCAGCGAAAAATAAACTTTCTGAACATATTAATGAATACTATTCTTTCAAATATATTTGTTGCAATCTCTGTAAAAGATGTATTTGATAGTTTCAAATATATTTACTTTAATCAGGCAGCGGAAGATTTTATGGGAGTAAATGCTTCTGAAGTAATTGGTAAGACAGACTTCGATATCTTTTCCGATCCAAGAAGGGCGCATGAAATCCGGACGGAAGACTATTCTACTATAAATCATAGACGGACACATAAGTCAATGGTTGAATATGAAAAACCAAATGGTGAGATTCGTGTCGTGAATATCATCCGTCTGTTGATTACGAATCCGGATCCTGGAGCGTCTCCTTTAATATTAGCGATGCTTTGGGATATTACCGAACAACGCCAGAATGAATTGGACTTGATCAAAGCGCAAGAGGCAGACAAAATGAAAAATGCCTTTATTGCGAATATGAGTCATGAGATACGTACTCCATTGAATGCTATTGTCGGTTTCTCCAGGTTGATCACGGAAACAGAAAATGCCAGTGAACAACAGGAGTTTCTTACCATAATTAATAATAACAGTGATTTGTTACTTCAATTGATTAATGATATTCTGGATTTTGCTAAAATAGAGTCGGGAACATTAAATTATAACATTTCCAATGTAGACCTGAAAGACATCTGTCATGAGGTATACGTTTCACAATCTTTAAAAATGACTTCGGATGTGGCGTTGTTATTTCATGGGGAGTTGCTGCCTTCCGTTAGGTTACAGACGGATACACAGCGTGTAGAGCAGGTTTTGTTGAATCTTCTCTCTAATGCAATAAAATGTACGAACCAGGGATTTGTATCTTTATCGTATGAGGTTGAAGAAGAGTTTGTTCGTGTTTCCATTACTGATACCGGAATCGGGATCGCTAAGGACAAACAACTTTCTGTCTTTGACCGGTTTGTAAAGCTAGATGATTTCAGACAAGGAACTGGCTTAGGACTATCTATCTGCAAAATGATCATTGAGAAACTGGGAGGGGAAATCGGAGTTAAATCAGAATTAGGCAAAGGGTCTACTTTCTGGTTTACTCTTCCATTGGCTAATTCTGTAGTGCCTGCACCGAAAGAACAAGATAATGGGACACCGATAGAAGTCGTACGGGATGCTTTACCCGGACAATATACAATTCTTGTTGCTGAAGACGTGTTGGAAAACTATCTTCTGTTGCAGGCTGTCCTGAAGCAACAGTATCGTTTGATCTATGCCGAAAACGGAGAAGCTGCTGTACAACTGTTTAAGACATATAAACCGGACTTAATCCTGATGGATATAAAAATGCCTGTAATGGATGGATTTGAAGCAACCTGTGAAATACGGAAACTTTCACCGGATATTCCTGTCCTGGCACTTACCGCATTTGCTTTCGATAAAGAGAAAGAGAAGGCCAGAGATTGCCAATTCAGTGATTATCTGGTTAAGCCGGTCGATATACCTTTGTTAAAGTATAAGATAAAGTATTACCTTAATAAAAATAAATAGAGAAGATATGAAACAAGCATTTGTATTCCTGGCAACGGGATTTGAAGAAATTGAAGCACTGGGTACCGTTGATATATTGAGACGAGGCGGCATCAGAGTTACGACTGTTTCTATTATGGGAGAACCCAAGGTGATGGGTGCGCATAATATTCCGGTGATAGCGGATTTTGTTTTTGAAGAAGCAGATTTCAGTGCAGCAGATGCTTTAATCCTTCCGGGAGGCATACCAGGAAGTAATCATCTGAATACTTGTACCCGCTTGAAGGAACTTATTATGGAAAAGTATAAGGAAGACATATTGCTGGGTGCTATTTGTGCAGGCCCTATGGTGCTGGGCGGCTTGGGGTTATTGAAAGGACGTAAGGCCACTTGCTTCCCTAATTTTGAGCCGACTATGATAGGGGCTATACCTACTTATACCGGAGTCGAACAGGATGGTAATATCATTACCTGTAAAGGCCCCGGGTTTGTTTTTGAGTTTGGTGTAGCGATTCTGAAAGCGTTGAGAGACGAAGAAATTGCGTATGAAGTTGCTGCAGCTTTGCAGTATGATTTATAAACTGAATAATGCGGGAGTTTTGCCGTTAAACAAAACTCCCTTGCATGATATTTCCCTGGATCTTTCATTCGCTTTTAGAAGATTGCAGGTATTTTCTTACCTTTGATGTGTTATATATTGCCTTCAGTTGCTATATGTTGAACTTCTAAAAATGTTGAGAATGAATGATCCGATACAAATATTCAGAGGAGAAGTATTTTATTTCAAAGCCTCTCCTTTAGAAAGAGAAGACTCTTATTGCTACTATCCGGATGGAGCTCTGGTTATATCAGAAGGAAAAATAATAGAAACGGCTCCATACCATTCCATAAAAGAAAAATATAGGGATGCACATCTTACAGACTATTCCGGAAAACTATTAATGCCGGGATTGATCGATGCGCATATCCATTACCCTCAGTCGGAAATGATCGGTATGTACGGAAAGCAACTGCTGGGCTGGTTGAATGAATATACTTACCCTACGGAAGAAGCTTTCGCATCGGAAGAATATGCGGAAAGAGTTGCCCGATTCTTTGTGAATGAGCTGTTCAGGAACGGAACAACTACCTGTATGGCTTATGCCACTGTCCATAAAGCCTCGGTCGATGCACTTTTTACCGTTGCTTCAGAATATAATATGAGGATGCTTACCGGAAAAGTCATGATGAATAGAAATGCTCCCCAGGCATTGATGGACACGGAAGAGACGGGCTATACAGACAGTCGCGAACTTATTGAAACCTGGCATAATAAAGGACGTAACCTTTACGTCGTCACTCCCCGGTTCTCGATAACATCTACACATGGACAACTGATCACTGCTGCCCGTTTGCATGAAGAATTTCCGGATACCTATATTCAGACGCATCTTTCTGAAAATAAGGGTGAAATAGATTCGACTCTTTCTCTATCCCCCGAATGTCAGGATTATCTTGAAGTGTATGAACGTGCCGGATTGGTAACGGATCGCTCGGTATTCGGTCATTGCATTCATCTTTCAGACTCCGAATGCCGCCGGATGGCTGAAGCAGGGGCTGTGATAGCTCATTGTCCGACATCCAATCTGTTCCTAGGAAGTGGTTTATTCGATATGCAGCAGGCAAACCGTATTCCAATACAAACAACACTTGCTACGGATGTAGGAGGGGGAACTTCCTTCTCTTTGTGGAAAACAATGGCCGAATCTTATAAAGTGCAGCAGTTGAACGGTTATTCGATGTCTGTATTTGAATCTTTATATAAATGTACCCGCGGTGCGGCTGAAGCGTTGAAACTGGGTGATAAGATCGGTAGCTTTGAGCCCGGTCGTGAAGCCGATTTTATTGTAGTCGATTGTACGGCAACATCTTCCCAGCAAATGCGTAAAGAGTATCTTCAACGTAATGGGAAGTGGGGTATTGAAAATAAACTGTTCGGAATTCAGACGCTGGGCGACGATCGTAATATCACGGCAACTTACTTGATGGGATGTCCGGTATACCAGTCAGATACGGGCAATCATCAGGAAGCAGGTGTGTAAAACAACTGTAATGATGATCCAAAGGCGTTCGGCGGTTGCCGGACGCAATTTCATAAAACGGTATTCAAGTCCCCCATGTTTGCAGGCGGACAGGCAGTCTCCGCAATAAGTACAGGTGTATCCGATTTGCTCTTTTTCTATATTGTCCTTATGCAAAGCATCGTATTTGCAGGCTTTTAAGCAGGCCATACAATGCGTGCAATCCTTATTTAGCTTTACCCGGAAAGGAGAGAGGTATTTCATAAAAGAAACTAAACTGCCGATGGGACAATAACTGCTGCAATGGATCATTTTATTATTTCGGCGTGATAATAACAACATTATCCCCAGCCCAATTAATCCTACGGCAACACCGGCAAGCGTTGCAATCCAGCCATCAGCCCCGGCAAATCTCAATACTATGGCCCCGGCAATCACCAGAAACAAGACGCTATAACGTAACGGGCGATGATAACGAAAAGCTGTTTTATTTGTTTTCCCTTTCGCGCTCCAGGCATCAAACGCCCCGAAATAACAAAGCTGGCTACACCAGGCAGGCCCCGAAAGTAATAAAGTACTCAGGAAAAGTATAGGCATGAATAATCCTTCCAACCGATATAATGGCCCTGCAAGAATAATAGCCGGAACAGGTAAATGCAACTTTCCGGTCATCAGGAATACGGGGTTAACCAATATACCTAACAACAACTGTCCGAAAAAGACTATCGAGAAAAGCAACCAGGCTCTTGTTCTCCATTTCGGACGTTCTTTTCGATCCTGCATTTTATAACACAGCAATGCCCCATAAATAACAGCAATAACGACCTGTATCCAACCGCCTGCCGGTATCAATCGTTCCATCAAAAGCAAAGGTTTAGACGGTACGACCTGGACAATAATCAATAAGGCGGCAATCAGTGATGCTGTTATAGCCGAGGTGTATAAGTATTGTTTGTTCATCAGGACTGCAAAAGACGCTCAAATTTATTCTCCAACCAATTCGGGTAATGCTTCTTTTAAAATCTCCTGAGCTCTCTCGTAATCCTTTTCAAAAACATATATTTCCAGCTGAAACCCCGGAATGTTACCTAGTACAGTAGACATATTCTCATTCTTGAAAAAAGACTCTATACCTTCGTTCATTAATAGATCCTTCAGGAGCCCTGCCTGAAAGCTATTATCTAATGTGGATAAAAAAACTGTCTTCATACGATTCATGTTTTATATGTTCCTACCTTTACAAAGATACTTTTTTTACCCCAATAAACATAGTATTATCCAGTAAATAATGAAACGAATGAAGAGTAGAAGTGAAACAAACAGCAAACACCTCTTTTATATTTGACAAAATGATTTATAATAGCGTAATACTGTGTCAGAATAATGCGCAAACAAGTTTATGGGTAACGGGTGCATTCAATGAAAATTCTCTTCTAGAGGAACGGGTATTACAATAATTAACAATTTTATCCCTTTCTATTTCAACTACAGGCAAATTATATCTCGTTTAAAACGAGTTTTCTTTTCGTTTTAAACGAGATGTAAGTTTCTTTTAACCGAAAATTAGCGTGAATATAAGTTAATTGGATGTTTCCGAAAAGCTTTTTTTACCCGTAATCTTATGTTTTTGAACAGTTTGTTTATCCAGAACAGCCTGGGAATAGTATGTGGTTGAAGTATCATTATTCTTAATAAATATCAATTGCATCAGAAAAAAGCTTTGGATATTTTATTTCAATCATTTATTATGGTATAATATCTTTATTCTTAATATCAATCTGATATAGCTCAACCATTCGACGTTTTTATAAAAAATAGCCTCTTTGCCGTAACCCATATACAGCGTCTTCTGTAACTGCTTGATATAGCATTTTGATATTTCGAAAGGTCGGATCTATAAAACATTTACATCTGACAAAAAGTAAATCGGAAATTGTTTTGATTTTATAGTTTGACTACATACTAGCAAATTATGAACTGGTTTAATTCCGCTAACGGGTAGTTGTATTAATTTGAATATGGACTAAACGTCCCGGTATTTTCTTTCAGTGAAGATACCGGGACGTTTTTTTAAAATACCTGCATTGCATTCTTAACCGTTGTAACACCGATCAAACGATCGTATTGTGTGCCCATAGGACGGTAATAAACATAGATGCTATATTCGTTTTCTGTCTGGTAATAATTACCTTCTATAGGGCCGGTTTCGCCGACAGTGCTGCCATTCGGTACGTAAAGGTACTGATAATTGTAGCTCCCCTGTTTAAGTAAGACGGCTTTCTCGTATTGATGAGTCTCAAAGTTATACCCCATCTTGCTCTTTTCATCCAAAACGTTATGGAATAGTTCGCCATCCAGGTAAACGCTTCCGTCAAGGAAAGGATCGCAGGCCAACGCAAAATGCACGATGCAATAATCTGCTTCGGTATTTGGATCGTCGCAGCTGCTACAGCGGATGAAGAAGCGCCCGTCCTGATCCTGATCGTATTGATAAGTCTGGTTATTGCGTTTATGATCGGTCATTAACTCCACATTGTAATAAGGATTATGATAGGAGATACTTTCAATATGCATCCCATTATATTTCGTGCTCAGGAACTCCATACGGCGATATTCATTCCCGGCAGAGAAGATCAGGTTGCGATTGTAAGTATAGGATATCTGGTTATCCTGAATTGACATCGGTTGCAAGCCGGATGCTGCATTGTCACGCCGGTTATCCTGATATACATATATCTTCAGGTCTGTCTGGGGATATGGGATCGGGAAGTTTGGATTGTTAATGGTGAAGCTCACTTGCTGATGCGTTTGGTTGGTATCGATATCCGTGTTCCCGCTGACGGATGCGGAAATATTGATCATCGGTTCCGTAACTGAGAAACAAGCGGTGAGAACAATCTGATCAGGAATATCCTCGTTATAGATCTGTACGGCATAGTTTCCCGAAACCTTAAACTGAATGTCGTCATTCGGCAACAGCAATTCGTAGTTTGTGTACTGTGTTGTCGTGTTAATGGAATTGGCAAAGTCATCTATTGTTAGTCCTTGAAAACCACTCATATACTGAATGGGAGAGAGGATGGACTTTTGCCAGTTTGCATCACAGTGAATGATAGAATAGGAATAGCGCACGCCACCCTGTTCCAAAGCATCGAAGTTGATCTCGATCTGCTGATCGCTGTTCAGCTCGATATAAGGCTCGGAAATAAACTCTCCGGCCACCTTCACCTGAAGGGTTTTTATCAGCTTGCTGTTAACGTCGGTAAAGTACGTTTGCTGAGCATTGGCCTGCATTACAGCGGCACAAAACAACAAAAATAGTAAACAATGTACTCTCATTTTCATGTATGTTTCTTTGACGGTGCAAAATTATGGAATTATTTCTTTAATTATTTCTTTATTCCTGCTTTAAAGCATAAAAATTTATGTACTTTTGCGGGAAAATTACATATAAACAATTTTAGTTGTATCATGGCAAATGTGATTAAGATTAAAAAGGGTTTAGACATTAATCTGAAGGGCAAAGCTTCGGACGTACTGTTAAACGGAGGGAAAAGCGATAGTTACGCTATCGTTCCCGATTATTATAACGGTATTGTACCCAAAGTTGTTGCCAAAGTAGGAGAAAAAGTCAAAGCCGGTTCTGTATTGATGATCGATAAGAACCGCCCGGAAATCAAGTTTGTTTCACCCGTAAGTGGTGAAGTAACTGCCGTAAACCGAGGAGAGAAGCGTAAAGTCCTTAGCATTGTTGTTAAGCCGGACACGCAGATCGAGTATGAAGATTTCGGCAAGAAAAATGTGTCTTCACTGAAGGGTGAAGAGGTAAAAGAAGCCCTGCTCAATAGCGGTATGTGGCCTTTTATCAAACAGCGTCCGTACGATATCGTAGCAACGCCGACAGATCAGCCACGCGATATTTTCGTGTCGGCCTTCTATTCTGCTCCGCTGGCTCCCGATTTCGACTTCATTCTGAAGGGACAGGAAGCTGATTTCCAGACTGGGCTGGATGCGTTGGCAAAACTTACCAGTGGTAAAGTTTATGTAGGCATCCGTAAAGGTTCTTCCGTGAATGTAAAGAGTGTTGAAACAGTAGAAGTTGAAGGGCCGCATCCTGCAGGAAATGTAGGGGTGCAGATCAATCACATTAAGCCTGTTAATAAAGGCGAAGTGGTTTGGGTGGTTAATCCTGCTGACGTGATTGTTATCGGTCGCCTGTTTAACAAAGGGGTTGCTGATTTTAGCCGGATGGTTGCTATCACTGGTTCTGAAACAACAGAAAGAGGATACATCAAAACTATTTCCGGTTGTACGATCGACAGCCTGGTGGCTGGAAAGATCCTGGAAGGTAAAGAAGACCTGCGTATCATCAGCGGAAACGTGCTGACCGGTACAAAAGTTCGTAAAGACGACTATCTGGGAGCTTACGACAACCAGATCACAGTGATCCCTGAAGGAGACAAAACTTATGATTTCTTCGGTTGGGCAACTCTTGGATTCGGTAAGTACAGCGTTAGCCATTCTTATTTCACCTGGTTGGCTCCGAAAAGCAAAGAATATGTGATCGATGCCCGCATCAAGGGGGGTAAACGTGCGATGATCATGTCTAACGAATATGATAAAGTATTCCCGATGGACATTATACCCGAATACCTGCTGAAAGCTATCATCGCTTTCGATATCGATAAAATGGAAAATCTGGGTATCTATGAAGTAGCTCCCGAAGATTTTGCACTTTGTGAATTTGTTGACACTTCCAAGATCGAACTGCAGAAGATCGTTCGTCAGGGTCTGGATCTGTTATACAAGGAAATGAATTAATAACATAAAAAATTAGAATACATTGAAAGCGTTAAGGAATTACCTCGACAAGATTAAGCCTAACTTTGAGGAAGGCGGAAAGCTGGCGATGTTCGGTTCTGTATTCGAAGGTATCGAAACATTCTTATTTGTTCCGAGCACTACCTCGAAATCAGGCGTGCATATTCACGACTCTATCGATTCAAAGCGTACAATGACTGTGGTTATCATCGCTTTGTTGCCTGCTTTGCTTTTTGGTATGTACAACGTCGGTTACCAGCACAATCTGGCTGTTGGTGCTGATCCGGGATTTTTGATGACCTTCATCTTCGGTTTCCTGGCCGTACTGCCTAAAATTATTGTTTCGTATGTAGTAGGTCTGGGTATCGAATTTGCTGTTGCCCAGGTGAAGAAAGAAGAAATTCAGGAAGGTTTCCTGGTTTCCGGTATATTGATCCCGATGATTGTTCCTATCGATACTCCGCTGTGGATGATCGCTGTGGCAACTGCTTTCGCTGTTGTTTTTGCCAAGGAAGTATTTGGTGGTACAGGCTACAACGTATTTAATGTTGCATTGGTAACACGTGCATTCCTGTTCTTCGCATATCCGGCTGCCATGTCCGGCGACCAGGTATTCGTTCGCACAGCCGATACATTCGGACTGGGTGCCGGTACTGTAGTAGATGGTTTCTCCGGAGCAACTCCACTGGGACAGGTTTCTATTGCCGGTAAAGACATGATCGGTTCATTCCAGACAGTAGACGTATTGGGTAACCCGTTGTCTACGTGGGATATGTTCCTGGGATTGATTCCGGGTTCAATCGGTGAAACATCCGTATTGGCTATCTTGATCGGTGCCGTGATTTTGCTGTATACTCAGATTGCAAGCTGGAAAACGATGCTGTCTGTATTTGTGGGTGGTGCTTTAATGGCTGCTATCTTCAATATGATAGGAACAACAGTTGCTATGTGTGTATCTCCGATCGATCACTTGTTCCTGGGTGGTTTTGCTTTTGGTGCCGTATTTATGGCTACCGACCCTGTAACATCTGCACGTACTGAAACTGGTAAATATATTTATGGATTCTTAGTGGGAGCTATGGCTATCATTATCCGTGCACTGAACCCGGGTTATCCCGAAGGTATGATGCTCGCTATCCTGTTGATGAATGTATTTGCTCCGCTGATTGACTACTATGTGGTAGAAAGCAACATCACACGTCGTTTAAAGAGAGCAGTGAAGTAACATTATAATAAGAAGTAGAATTATGAATAGAGATAGTAATGTATATACCGTAGTATATGCTTCTGTAATGGTTCTTCTGGTTGCTGTTGTGTTAGCTTTCACTTCGCAGTCATTGAGAAGTTTCCAGAAAAAGAATGAAGATAACGATAAAAGACAACAGATCCTGCGTTCAATCAACGTATCTGTTTCAGCTAATGAAGCTGAAACTAAATACCAGGAATTGATCAAAGAGTCTTTCCTTGTTAATGAAAATGGAGAAAAGGTAGAAGGTGATGCATTTACTGCTACACCTGATCAACATCCGGTATTCGTAGCCAATGTAGATGGTAAGACCAAATATATCATGGCTTTGTCTGGTGCTGGTTTGTGGGGGCCTCTGTGGGGATATCTTTCTGTAGATGATGACAGAAATACAATTTATGGTACTGACTTCAGCCACCAGGGGGAAACTCCGGGATTGGGTGCTGAAATAGCGAAACCTCAGTTCAGTAATGAATTTAAAGGGAAGAAGCTGTTTGTCAACGGTGAATTCAAATCTGTGGCTATCGTAAAACCGGGTAAGAGTGTTGTCGGTCAGGATTATGTGGACGGTATTTCCGGTGGTACGATTACAAGTCAGGGTGTCGATCACATGTTGTTCAATAGCCTGAACGGTTATGTTAAGTTTTTAACCTCACAAAATCAGTAAGAAGATGGGATTATTATCAAGTAAGAATAAAGAAGTATTGTTAGGCCCGTTGAGCACTAACAACCCTGTGATCGTACAGATGCTGGGTATTTGCTCTGCGCTGGCTGTAACATCGAAGCTTGAGCCGTCTATTGTAATGGGTATTTCCGTGACGGCTGTTGTGGCATTTGCCAACGTGATTATTTCGTTACTGCGTAATACAATTCCTAACCGTATCCGTATTATCGTACAGTTGGTAGTTGTTGCTGCGTTGGTAACTATCGTAAGTGAAGTATTGAAAGCTTTTGCCTATGACGTAAATAAGCAGCTTTCCGTGTTCGTTGGTCTGATCATTACCAACTGTATCCTGATGGGACGCCTGGAAGCATTCGCCCTGGGTAACGGTCCGTGGGAATCTTTCCTGGACGGTATCGGTAATGGTCTGGGATATGGTTTGATTCTGGTGATCGTAGGTTTCTTCCGCGAATTGCTGGGGTCAGGTACGTTACTTGGATTCCAGGTGATCCCGCAGGCATTCTACGACTTCGGCTATGTAAACAACGGTTTGATGATCCTGCCTCCGATGGCTTTGATCGTAATTGCCGTGATTATATGGGTTCACCGTTCTAAGAACAAAGAACTTCAAGAAAATTAATGCAAACTATTAAACGAATAATAGAATGGAAGAATATTTAAGCACGTTTGTCCGCTCGATCTTCGTAGACAACATGATTTTCGCATACTATCTGGGTATGTGTTCTTTCCTGGCTGTTT